>FUFK010038215.1_pt1 | contig 45415 bp, 38 predicted proteins | sample 1021851 | NCBI WGS metagenome assembly FUFK01 (sample SAMEA51879418, study PRJEB19060) | metagenome
GACGGGACTTGAACCCGTACGACCTAATGGTCATTGGATTTTAAGTTATACCGAGAACTATAGAAAAAACTTTAAACCCTTGATTTATAATGTATAAACTTTAGACTTGAAATTTATTTTAACTGAAATAATAAAAAACTTGGCTCACTTGGTGGCCTTGCGATTTATTTAAACTTAATCCCATCCCCTTGTTTACCATCGGCATACATGATGGCATCAATCTTACCGCGTCTATGCTTTCCGTCCAGTTTCTTAACGATTTGCTCAACGTCCTGCTCAATACTGTTATTCATTAAACCAGCAGTTACAAGTGACTTCCATTTTATACCGCCACCTTTATCAACTTCTACAGTATAGCTTTTCATTGGTTCACTCATGATGTATAATGGAATACCTTCCATTTTCTGAACTTCAGCCATACGCTCGTTCTCATCATTTTTTTCCTCAGTAAACTTTATTGCAGAAACATTTTTACCGTCTGTATAAATTACGGCATCAAACTCCCGGTTTTCTTCTTCGCTCTTTTCCTGAACTGCCTTAACAAATTTGGACATTCTACTTTCAATACTGGCATTAACGAGTCCACCAGTTACAAAAGATCCCCACTGGATCTTGTTATCACCGCCAAATACGACTTCGTAATCTCTAAGTGGTTCAGACAGTACGTAAACTTCTACTCCGTTTACTTTGTTCACTTTAGCCAGGGGAACATCCTGTGCATAAAAAGTTGTTGAAAAAATTAAGGCAAAGAGTAATGTAATTTTGCTCATTGTAAAAATAGATTAGGTTATAAAAAAGATTAGTAAAAATGGTAGGTAGGGCATACCGGGTCATTAAAATATCAGGGGAATTTTCCCCTCTAACTATTGCTGTTAAAAATTTATTTTCGCGAGTTCGTTTTAGAATTCCAGACTACACTCAGGCGGTTTGCTTGTTACCGGGTCCAGAAATCCCTAGTTGATCCTTATACATTTGTATTTGATCTTTTAAAGAGTTGATAGTTTCTTTTTGATATGCAACTATTTCTTTAAGATTAGCTGCTAGTGCATATTTTTCCTGCAGCTCCTTAAAATCCTCCTTTAAATTTGTATAAATAGAATTTTCATCTGCCGAAAGATCTTCGTTACTGCCTATCCCTTCTGGATATAACCGCTCGGTTTCAGGTAAATATTTAGCGAATTCATAACGAATTAGTTTTTGTATCGAATCTGGTACATTTCGTTCTCCACTTTCATATTTCTGAATGGTTTGTGCTTTCACACAAATTTTTTCACCGAATGCCTTCTGTGAGAGGTCAGCCTTCGCTCTTAACACCTTGATATTCATTTAAATAAAATTTTAATACACACAAATAATTTATTTAGCTTGTTTTGTAACTATTTATTTGTATATATTTGTAAGACGCTATTGTAACGTTATACACACATAAACATCTATAGCTAACTATAAGTAGTGATAAGTAAACGAATATATGAAAATTAAGATAACCGATAAAGAACGTAAAGAATTAAGGGGAATCTTCCCCGATGGTTATTCTAAAATAATATCTAATCGACTTAATGCTGCCGGATTAGAACCTCAGAGAGCCGATAAATACAATCCGAAAATAGTCAGGGATGTATTGGCTGGCTATCAAAGTGATTTTAATGTCTTGCTGGAGCTATTTAGGTATAAAGATGAAATTCTTACCAAAGAGCAGGAACTCAAAAAACTGAGAAATAAAAATTATGAACCGGCTGAAAAACCAGCCATTAAAACCCAATAATAATGGAACAACAATTAGTAGACAAAATCACCCACTTAGAAGCTCAACTAAAACAACTGGATAAATTGGAGCTAGGTATTAGAAGCACTTTTAACCTTAAATCATTTTACAATAGAAAAATTAACGACTACTCCCTACAGTAGCCGTTGCAACGGCTATGATCCCTACATCATAGCTTTTTTTAATTAACCATGAGCCAATTAACTGCAAATATCGTGTATGCCACTTACTCCGCTTTAGATGAAGCAGAGAAGGAAGCTTTTATGCAGTTAATAGAGAAACCAGTTAGCCGCAAGAAGCCTAAGAATACTAAAAATAAATACCGGGGTATAGAAGAGAAATACTTGCCAGGGAATGAGCGAATGCTAGCGGCTGAGATTAGAGCAGAAATTTTACAAAACCAATGATACCCGGACGCAAGTCCTAAATGGGCGCGAAACGCCGACAGACTGGCCGCGCCCATTTTTAACCTACAAACTATGGATTATTCAAAGTTAATAGAATTACTACTTACCGCCGTTGCAACGTTAGTTGCAACCGCTATAGTGATCAATATTGCCAAACGCTTAATTAAGGTACGACTCTTTAGGAGCCGTTGTGAATTAGCATTTTCCAGAGCTATTATACAGGACCGGGATCTTTCACAAGAAAATAAAAAATTCTGGCAGGATTTATTTGATTCCAAAATGCCCTCAGGAATGAGGCTTTTATTTTCTAAAAAACCACTGGAAATACCGGCTTGGTTCACTACAGAAGAAATAGATGGGTTTTTTATACCAGCCTATAAATTCAACAACCCGGCAAAAGAATCCAAGGCCAATAATTCTATTCTAAACTATAGGAAACATGCCTAAGCCTGTATTAGAGATTATTAGATCCCATTCTCGCAAAACTGCGAATCTATCGGGTATTACTGCGATAGAAATAGCAAAACAAGCCGGGATCAATATTCCGGAAACCCGGAAGATTGTAAAACAGCTTTTAAAAAGCAATAAAATAACCTGGCGTGAAGGGATTAACAACCCGTTGTTCTTCGCCACGAATACCAACTAATATGAAAATACATTACTTCCTTAAAGACAATACTAACGATAATTGGCATGACGTAGAGCTAATAGCCTGGTTAGAGAAAGAAAGTCCCGATTGCGATCACCCTGAATCGTCTTTTAAAATGATAGAAGATATAAGGCTTCATGCATCTAAAGGAGATCATTTCCATAATGTATCATTTAAAACAGATTTTGGAAAAGATACAAGTATTGGCAGCTTCTCTAAAAATTCAAGAGAACTAATTGAAAGGCAAACCAATAATGCAACCATGTATTCTTCAGCTTCAAAGCTGGTATCAAGAGACGAATACGAATTATGTAGAGCGGAAATATTTGAGATCTACCAAAAAGAAATGTTCCTGGATCTGGATAAAATAGAAGAAAAATAAAAAGCAAGGCACCCCTGCCTTGCTTTTTCAATAATAATTTGTCTTACAACAAATAGTAGATATGCAAAAATATAAAAATAATCCCACACCCCCTATGCTTAACCGAGCAATTTTAGAATTAAACGGCGTTTTCAATGTGCCTTCCAACGGCCAGCAACGGTCTGGCAACGGTAAACCTGAAATACCGTTGCAACGGGAAAAGGAAGATCCAGAATATATACACCCAATAATTATACCTTCAGATGTTAGCAAGACCAGGGAAAACTACCTGAAGGCTAAGGACGCTTATAATAAAAAGGTTGAAGCTGAAAATAGTGCCATTAAAAAATATAATAAACAGGTAGAAAAAAGCCGTTGCAAAAAGCCGTTGCAGCCTTCGGAAATTAAAGCTCTAAGTATCTTCTATAAAATGATAAGCCCCCTAAATACGTGGGAGCGCAACGAGCGTGTACAAGAATATAACCGTTGCAACGGTTCCTTAGTCGCAAAGAAAGACAAAATACAAACTTTAAAATATCCTACGCAATTGGTATTTGAAGCCATTGTATGGCACTACTCTATGCAACTATACGAGCGCAGGAAAGAACGTTTAAAGTTGCAGCTTGACGTACCTGCATCACTCCCGCCAGTAAAGCTGCACAGCGGCTGGATGACGAACGAACAAACACATAAGGAACGTAGGTTAGACATTTGTAAAAGAACGCTAAGAAGGCAGCGAAAACGCCTTGAAGAAGCCAATATTTTACAGGATTACGAGTTTTCCGGATCTGCAAAGCCTGTTAAAATTAAAATTAATCCTGAAATTCTAAGCATAACCGAAGATCATGCTCAGAAAAAAACCGCTGCTGAGAATCAATCATTTATCCCTGACGGGCGGACAAAGTTACCGCATAACAATGTTTCTAATAGATCCTTCTTACTCAATAAAGAAATAAAAGCGAATGTTAGTAAACATTCGAGAGAAAGGAGTTCGGCTGAAGGCCTCACAACTGATAATTTTTCTTCTATTGGAAACACCCGAGAGCAAGTAGTGGAAAAAAATGATGCCGCGTCCAAAAAAAATACGGTTTCCGCGAAAAAAAATACACTGAGCGAATTTTTGCGCCGAAAATTGGAAGAAAAAACAGATTTCGCGGCGAATCTTGCCGCTCACCAGTACGATTCTTACGAGCCGCTTAGAAAAGATATCCTAAAAAAAGAAGCGTTGTCGGGTTCCATGGACCGGGAAGAGTTTAAAGAATTGATCTTGCAAGATTTTTTCAAATCTTCGGCAAAACTGTACAGAAATGAAACGCCTTACCTGGCCAGCTGGTTGAAAGCTTATAATCACTGGATCGAGAAAAAGTTTATCAATCCTTCCGGCTATTCTCTCAAAAAATTACACCTGGTTGAAAAAATTGATGAATTGCGCTACGGTCTGGCCGCCGTTGGCAGGTTTATGCGTAAGAACCCCAATTATAATTTGCTCTATCCCGGAGACTATTTTGATCTTACCAGAACTACAGCTAAAGAGGGCGGTTTTAAGTATTACGCCGGTGAAGCCTGGAGAAAACACCAGTCGTATTTGAAGAATAAAACTGATGATACCAAGATTAAGGCAATCAAACGGAAGCGTAAAATTAGCGATCTGCAAAAGGCGCAGCGCCATGTGAAAAGCTACCTAAATGACAAGATTACTTTTGATGATCTATGTTCTAAAGTGAAACAAATTGGAAATAAGGCAGTGTACCAGGATCTTCCGGAGATTATCAAAAAAGCGAATGTAAAACATCAACTAAAATATTCACGTCATGAGCTATAATTCGAAAAGATGTACCTGCGGATCTTCCCGGGATATTTACTGCAGCACCTGTAGCAAAATTTCTATGAGTATTCTTTTAAAAAATGGGAATGATCATTTAAAGCTTACCAATTCCAGAGGTAGAAAGGTTTGCCCGGTATGGTATAGCCCAATGAAACACAATGGAAAACCGGAAGGTGATATTATTGAAAAAATGCTTCACCGTTTTTTTAAACCAAAGAAGCCCAACCCTAAGCATACAGACTTGATAAGTGCCACAAGGCAATTAAATTTTTACGAAAACAATACATCCAACCTTTTATTCTCTTTTACAAAATGAGATCTATTATAACCTGTAAAAAAGTGAAGCAGAGCGATTTTGAACTAATGAAAGTTGCGCTGAACAATTATGCCAGCAGCTTACAATTACTGCAGGAAGTAATGCCGAAACCTAAAGAATTCATGAAGGATCTTAGCATCACTGTGGAGCTGTGGTATGATATCAATGTTCGTTCTGCCAGTCAAAATCCTCCAGAAAATTCTAAGCTCAATCTATCCATTCATAAAGCAATGATTTTACTAGATGCTCTGTATGAAATGCGCAGCCAGAAATCTACACAGGATTACGAGCGTAACCGTTGCAACCGCTTTATCATGGCTATAGATGAACAAATGCCTACTACTACTCAACTACTTACTAAACTTGAAAATTAAAATGAAAAAACTACTACTCTTTTTATCCATTGTTTCCATACTTACCTCTTGTGACTTAGACAATACAGAACATAGCGGTTATGAATTTGAATTTGTTTTCTATAACCCAGAACAGCCAAATGAGCTTATTGTTTCGCCAAGTATTGAAATAAAAGACGGCCAGAAATTCAAAAATGATCCTAACGGGATCTATTACGTGCAATGGCAACGCAACGGTGACCATTTTACGGTTGAATTTACGGCTAATGATGATCCTTTTAAATTTCTCTGGATCGAACAATGGAAAACCCAGCATTCCGAAGATAGTATTCCCTGGCAAGTGGTAGATCCAGAAACTACCTACCGGGTAGAAAGCGATTTTTCTATTTTACGAGATCCCGCCAACGGCTATTATAGGTTTGATGTACAACGATTAAGATAATATTATGCACGAATTACTACATACCGTTGCAACGGTCTCAATGGCGTTAATTGTTATCTGGTGTTTTTTTAAGATCCGGAAACTGAAAAATGAAAAAGCAGAACTCTCAGACAGATTAGAATTGAAAAAAATCTTCTTGCATGAAGCTATCTGTACTTCTAATACATGGTTTAAACGATGCAGGGAGCTATTTAAAGAAAACAAAGAACTGAAATCTCAATTATCAAAAAAACCACTATAACCCCCAATTTTATGAAACCACAATACCAATCCAACCGCAATAATGGAAACTAGTATTAATCTAAACCCGAAAATTATCATGCTTAACAACGAAAAACAACTAAAAAAGTTGCCATGCGGTGCAACGAAAAGACAAATTTTTAAAATGTACCCAAAAGAATCTGACGCAAAAGTTAGAAGAAATATGCATCATGCTTTAAGGGATTGTAACCCTCACGAACCGGAAAACAAGATTATTAGAGGGCATAGACTAAGCTTTAAGGAGTTTCAAAGGTTCATTGAATTTATGGGAGTTCCACCAGGATATACTGAAGAATATAACTACTAACATAATGCCATTGCAGTAACCGTTGCAACGGCTCAATAACTAACCAATATTTTGAGAGAATTTGTAATCGATCTTTTTTGTGGTGCCGGTGGTACTTCAACAGGAATTCATTTATCTAAAACGAACAGTAAAGTTGTTTTTTGTGTAAATCATGACAAGGTAGCTATAGCCAGTCATAAAGCGAATCATACTTACGCAAAACATCTGGTAGAGGATATCCGGAACCCTGAAGTGTTGTTCTGGTTGAAGCTTCGGGTAAATGCACTTAGAAAACTTTATCCCGGTTGTATTATTACTATATGGGCTAGCCTTGAATGTACTAACTTCAGTAAGGCCAAAGGAGGTTTGCCTCGTGATGCCGATAGCCGAACTCTAGCAGAACATTTGTTTATGTACCTCGATGCTATTAATCCAGATTATTTAATGATCGAGAATGTAATGGAATTTATGAGTTGGGGGCCAATGCGTATTCAGGAGAATAAGCAAAATTCAAAAAAGGGGATCAGTACTGCTTTGAAACTAACTAAAGATAGTACTGATAAAATACCGGTATATCATCTGGTACCAGAATCAAGAAAAAAAGGCAGCGACTATCTAAAGTGGGTTGATAAAGTAAAGTCCTTTGGTTATAAATTTGATTGGAAAGAATTAAATAGTGCTGATTACGGTGCTTATACCTCGAGATCAAGGTATTTTGGACAGTTCGCAAAGAAGAAATTACCTATCTCCTGGCCAGAAAAATCACATTCTAAAAATCCTTCTCAGGAAAAACAACTATTTGATAATCCCTTAAAAAAGTGGAATCCAGTTAAAGATGTTTTAGATCTCTCGCATGAAGGAAAATCTATATTCAATAGAAAAAAACCATTAGTTGAAAATACCTTAAAAAGGATTTATGCAGGTCTGGTAAAGTTTGTTGCTGATGGAGACGATGCATTTATAAAAAAATATTATTCCGGACGTCCAGAAGGTAAGGTGATTAATCTTAATGGGCCAGCTGGAACTATTACAACCATTGACGGACAAAGCATTGTGAAATGCGATTTTCTTTTAAAATATAATTCCAGGAATAAGAATGGTCATTATGTGGCACCGTCTATTGAAAATCCAAGTCCAACGGTTTCAACTCAGGGAAGATTGGGTATTATTAATACTGAATTCTTACAGAGCTACTATGGTAACGGCAATGCTCATAATGCAAATGAACCTTGTCCAACAGTTTCTACTAAAGATAGATTTGGAAAAATTAATATAAAGTTCATAGAACAGCAGTACGGTAATTCAAAACCAAAAAGTATTGATGAACCCTTAAATACAATTACCAACAATCCTAAATTCGGATACGTCACAGCCGATTCTTTTTTGTTCAATCCTCAATTTAGTAATCCTGGTAATTCTATAAATAAACCTGCGCCGACAGTAATTGCGAGACAAGATAAAAAACCACTTGGGTTGATTCAGTGTGACCACGGAGCGGGCTTTATAATTCCCATATACAAAGATGATAATCCTACAATGATAAAAATTAAGCAGTTCATGGCTTACTATGGAATTATCGACATAAAAATGAGAATGTTGCTTGTGAAGGAGCTTCTTCGAATTCAAGGATTTCCAAAAGGATATAAGCTCAAAGGAACTCAAACAGACCAGAAAAAGTTTATAGGTAATTCCGTTGAAGTTACCGTTGCAACGGCATTGTTTGAAGCGCACGACCAAGCATTACATAATTACTTTGAATCATTAAAAATAGCAGCATAATGATTAATCTACACCAAAAAGACTGCCTTAAATTCTCTAAACAGTTTCCAGATAAATATTTCGATTTGGTAAATGCAGATCCTCCTTACTTCAATGGTCCTGAAAAAAGAAAATATTACGGTAATCCAATTGGATCTAGAGGAGTAAAACGAAAGGAATATCCTATTCTCGATCAATGGCACGTTCCAGATCAAAACTGGTTTGACGAGATCCAGCGGGTATCAAAAAATCAAATCATTTGGGGAGCCAATTATTTTGATTTTATTGGAGAGCCTTTCAAAACTCCTCGAGGAAATGACATTCAAGATTTTATAAAACAGAATCCTACTGGTTGGATTATTTGGGATAAATGCAACGGCAAAACTTCATTTAATGATTATGAAATGGCCTGGACTTCTTTTGATCGTCCTACAATAATCTACAAGTTTATGTGGAATGGAATGATGCAAGGTAGATCTGTAGCGTTTGGTCATATCCAGCAAGGCAATAAAAGATTAAATCAAAAACGTATCCACCAAACTGAAAAGCCTATTAAATTATATGATTGGCAGTATATAAACTTTACCAAGCCAGGAGATAGAATTTTCAGCCCTTACGCTGGAAGCTTTTCAGATGCCATCAGTGCCTTAAAATATGATATTGAATATCATGGCTGCGAAATGGATAAAGCGATGTTTAAAGAAGCGAAAAGAAGATTTTTCAACCACGAAGAACAGTTAGAGCTCTTCTAAATTATATCAACTATGGCATTAAATGGCGAAATAAAAAAAGGTTTTCTTTTTACCGGGAAATGGTTCAAAGGATTGGTAAAAGTCTTAGAAGTAGACGGGAACGATCTTTATGTTAATTTAAGATCTGGTATTCATTCAGGGTCTTACTGGCACGAAACCTGGAATTTAGAACATACAAAAGTAGGATTTCAGCAAGGCGATTATTTTACTACAAAAGAAACCAGAGAACTTCAAAGCAGTAATTAACCATGAAACTAACCCAGTATAGGATAAAAGAACAAAGAATGCCAGGAAGGGCGTATTTCCTTCAGTTTCAAGATACATGGAAATTGTTTTGGTTTATAGACACCAGGATTAAGGTCTGGAGATATATACCGGATAGTTTTAAATTAAATAGATTTAGAAAATTTGAATGTCCTACTACGGTCACTGGTAGCATGTTTGATCTTTCACGGGTCAGTTATAGTGATGTGATAGGTGTTCACCGCTATAAATCGATTTTAAAGGAATTCGTAAAGGAGAATCCTTTTATTGAAATGTACTTAAGTAGTTTAAAGAAGAAAGCTAAATATGAAAAAGAGAAAAAAGTAGAATATTTATAATTTTTAGAGCCGTTGCACCCTCGCAACGGCTTATTTCTTACCATACCGTTATGAATCATTACGAATCATAGCGATTTGTTGCAAGTCATTGCAAATCATCTCTATTCTTCACTATTTATCTAAAATTATAGAAAACCTTAACGACTTTTAACAAGTCTTAACACTTCAGGTTTTTAACTCCGCATCTTAGCAGCCACAAGTAAGTTCTTTGACTTAATTACATGGCTAATAACGTAGACATTTCAACAGTATTAAAGCGCAACCTGAAAGGGGGCAAAGAGTTCGATATACTCATGCCACGTGTAAGGTGTAAAACCACTCCTTTAGGGGATGGTGATACTTTTTTTACTGTGGACCGCATGAAAGATTGGATTGAAAAATTTCGTCATCAAACGGCAAAAATTGCTTTACGATTAGAAGGCCAAACGGTGGAAGAAACGGTAAATAATATTTACAATTTCCTTTACAACCACATCCAATACACCGCCGATGGGCCGTTGCAACAGCTACGCTCACCGGCCTGTACTTGGATGCAGCGTAAAGCTGGAGTTGATTGTAAAAGTTATAGCGTATTTGCCAGCTCGATTTTATCCAATTTGGGAATAAAACACGCAGTAAGGCAGGTTCGCCAGGCTTATTTCTATCCGGAAGAATTCACCCATGTTTATGTGGTTGTTTTCAAAGATCAAGACAAAGAAAATTATAGTGACAATGCACCAACGTACGTAATCGATGCTACAAAGCACGAGAACACAGAAGTTAATTATATAGAAAAAGTTGATCAATTCATGAACAAATTATCCCACGTTGGTTTGAATGCTCCACAAGATGAGCGTACCGCAAACATCATCAATAATTTTAATACGTTTTGCCAGTTCTTAAGAGAAAATGGAATCCCCGTTGCAACGGTTGATGCTATTCGTGCTGAAGTTTCAAAATATACCTCCAGGGGTGAAGATCCGAAGTTTCAGATTTACGATAAAGGTGTTGTAGTATCCGGGAAGCCTTTTAAATTGGATTTTGTAGTCGATAAGGAGTACGAGGCCGGTTTAGGTTTTGTTGCAACTGCCGGGGCTGCAGCTACGGCTGGTAAAAAATTATTAGACATGCTTCCACCAGATTTCTTCGGAAGCACTTTCGGGGCTGTTTTCGCTAATGGTTTTGATTTGTCTTGTTGGAATGCTTCTTATTCTATTTCAAAAGGACAAGCCGCCGTTGCGAAAGATTTACCCTATCTGGCTGGTAAATACTCAGGACTTGACCAGGGAGTTACTACAGAAAGCCTGAATAAGTTTTTAGAAGGGGTTGCCGGTTATATTTCCAACGCGAAAAACGGTCAACAATCAAAATTTGCTAAGTGTACCCGCGAAGGCTATGCTGAAGTACAGAAAAGTGCCGAGGCGGCCAGGGATGGTATTTTAGATCAATTGAAGAATTCGGTAAAATTGACTCCTACAGGATCTCAGCAAGGTCATGTTCGTACTACAGAAATGCCGTCTAAGCCTGACGGTGTATGGGAATGGGGTCATGGTTCCGTAAAGTTTACATATGATACTTACCGTGTAGAAGGAAAAACCCAGGTAAGCACTCCAAAAACTCCAACAACAGGAAACAGTTCGGGACAATATCCACAAACTACTACTGGAGGTAATAATTATCAGCCTACCGGGCAGAATAATTACCAACCTACCGGGAACGGTTCTGGGAATGATCAGCCAAAATCTAGCGGGAGTAATACCGGTATCATTATAGGCGGGGNAGCACTGGCAACTTTACCATTTTTAATCCCGATGATGAAAAAATCTCCGGTTGCGGCAAAACATTCTAAAAAGAAATCGAAGTAATGGCAAGCTGGTATAATAATCTCATATCGAAATTACAATTTTCTGCTACTGGTAAAGTTGCAGAGAATATTGAAGCTGCTTTAGAAAGTGGTGCATTTAGAACGATCGAAGATGCTACAGGGACAGACGTAAATGTACCTAACGAGGTTTCCAGTTGGTTTCACTCTAAATTAAAAGTGTGGGTATTGCAGTTGCTTTCCTTGATTCAGGAAGCTTCAAATTATGCAGATCCTTCTTATGCGGCAATAATTAATACCGTGATCCAGGCTTTAGAAGTGGCTCGAGCTTATTATGCGAAGCAAGCTGAGACCTCTTTTAATACCAGTTTGAGAAATGTTGCTTTGGGAAAGGTGAAGATTTTGGAAGAAATTATTTCCAGCGTGATTTTCGGCTACGAGCAAACTCTTAAAGATGCAAACCTGTTACCGGTTAAGACTATTCAAATGACTAATGCCGGCAAATTTGAAGGATCAAGTATAGAGGATTACAAGTGGAATCAACTGGATCGAAAAAAGGTCATTGTTAATCATGTAATATTTCGGGAAATGGAAGATCAAACGCAAGGCAACAACATGAAGGAATGCGAAAAATGTAAAACAGATTACACGCCGTGGGCATTTGCAGGGTTTTGCGCCTTACTTGCCTGGTCCGCCTCTGTAACCAAGAACAGCAAGAATAGTAAATAAGCTTAGCAGCAACGTACATACAAATTAGTAATCAATTTTAAATCAATTTTCTATGAAATTCGGAAAAATAACATCCCCGAAATTAGCTGAAAACGCGCTTTACCTAGGTGGTGCGTTCGGTGGTGGTGCAATCTCCGGTGGACTTATGACGTTGGTGCCAGCTGAGCAAAAAATCTATGCTCGTGGTGGTATTATCTTACTTGGTCTGCTTGGTGCTTCTACCCTAAACCCAAAAACAAGTGGAGAATCCCTTGCCCAGGCAATCGCTATTGGTATGGGAATTCGTCAAGCCTCAGAAGTGGTAAAAGAACTTACTCAGGATAAGATCCAGGTAACTGCTGAAAGTACTACTACAGATAAGTTTGTAGCAGGTATGGCAGGTTTAGCTTGTCCATGTGACGAGACGCGCCCAATGTTGGCTTCTCCTGTAATCAACTTTCCATCCTTGAACCCGGGATCTAATCCGGTTCTTATGGAAAGCAGAGAGGTAGAAGTTCAGGATGTACCGGTTTCACTACTAGGTTAGATCCAAAATCGTATTAAAAGAATCATCATCAATATTCATTTCATCAATTAAAAAACAACAGTAATGAGAAATAGAACAAAAATTACCGAAGCTGGAGGATATCTACTAGATAGATCCGATAAGTTTTCAGTGGAACTGAACGAAAATATTACTTCGGGAAAAGCAACTTTAGGCCGTCACACGCTTTTAGTTAGAAAAAATGCTACAGGTGCAGCTGCATCTTGGCCGCTAATTGATAGTAAAACGCAGGAAACTGTAGGTGTATCTACCATGAACGGTAGAAGACTTCCTGCAAATCAAGCTGTAATCTTTGACAAAATTGCTATTGCAGCGGTTGAAGGAGATAACGCTGGTGAAGAGGGGATCTTAGACTATGTAGCTAGCAAAGTTCCGGCTGTGCTTAGAAATGCAGAGATTTTAATTATGCAGAATGGTCGTGAGGTAATTAGCCTTCCGGTTTCAGATGTTGTGAAAACAATTTCTCCTGCATCTTCTGAGGATTATTACCATGATCTTGAAGGATTCAATTACCTGGTAGATAACCAAGAAATCACCATGGAACTAAAATTCCCTGATGGTGCTACTCTAGCTCCATCTGCTGCTGGTAAGCAGTGGTATGTTGAATTGAAACTACAAGGTTTCAAAACAATCAAAAAACAATAGTAAAAACTTTGGTTGGTTAGTTATTGTGAAAAAGCCCTGACCTATAAAGGGTTAGGGCTTTTTATTTAATTACAACCATAAAATCCTCTAAGATGGAAAAAAATGATTGGTTTACTCTAAAGATCAAGCTTGCCGCTGGTGAAACTCTAGCGCAAAAGAAGATCTTTTTAGATAAAGGAAAAAGGATCGTTGCCGCCGTTGCCGTTGCTACGGAACCGGGAAAAATAGTAGACTTAGGTCTATACGATCAAAATACGCAGGTTTCCGCTCCCATGGATCTATCGTTATGGAAAAAATCCAATGCCGGGAATTTCACTGATGGTTTTAAGCCTCTTGAAATAAAAGGCGGAATGGATATTACCGCACGAATTAGCACAGCAGATGGACTAGCTTCAGATCTTGATATTGAAGTAGTATTTGGTGTGATTAAAGAAGATAGCTCATGCTAGAATACTTTGGACGGTTATTCCAGGATTTAAAAAATTTCCTTTCCGGGAAACTTGGTCTTCAAAAGGCTAACCTGGGATTTGAAATAATCAAGGATGATATCGACAATTTTTCTATGTCTGGAATGATAGAGCCTACCTTCTATAATTTCGGTGAGCATGATGTGGAAGTGCTTCATTCGGTGATTAAACCAGGAAACAAGTTTTTTGCCGGTGTAGTGGGTATGGTAATGAACAATGAAGTTCCAATAAAATTTAAAGGGCCTGTAGGATCTAAACGCAAGCTAATTGTGTATTTCGGATCTCCGGTACTAGAATGTGATTAAAATTATGGCTGAAGAAAACTTAAACGACCTCATAAACTGGCTTTCGAGCAATCCTATACATCGTTTTGAGATATACGATTACAACAGGAAGAAAATGCTTAAAAAGTGTGTGAGTTACGCTGAATTGCTTAGCGAATACTCTCCAGTAACAAAGTATTTTGAAGAGCTGGCAGACAATGGAGTAAAGTCTGTACAAATCACGCAGAAAAAGAAAAATGGAAGCTCCTACGTGCGTGCGAGTTGTGGGTTAAACTTCGCCTTGAGTACTAATGATAACGTTGCTGCAAGTGGTAGCCAGGCTGCAATGCCGGTTGCCACACCGCAACGACAGCCAACAAATAATATAGGTCTTATGGGTCATGGAAATTCTCTTGGTTTAGGTGCTCCGGAAATTCTGAAAATGCACAGCCAGGCAGATCGGTATGCAGATGTCAAAACTTTAGCGGACAAACTGGAAAATCATAATGCAGATCTAATTGCTGAAAATAAGCGACTGGAGCGCGAAAATATGAGGTTAGAAAATGAAATTGAAAAGCAGGATAAACCTACTGCGGTCGATAAATTCCTGAATGCATTTGCTCAAAACCCAGAAGGATTTATTTCTGGAATAGCTTCTATAAAAAATGGCGGTACTACTCCAGGTCTTAATGCTCCAGAACCTCAAAAGCAACTGAGCGATACCAAGAGTAAAGTAGTAGATACAATTGGAAATCCACAGGTTCAGGATGATCATGTTGCAGCTTCTTACTATGTCTTAATGGAAGCCGTAAAGGGAAATGAGAAATTCATGGACGAGTATTCAAAACTACTAATCAAACATAAATTAATGCAAGATGGCAGCAACCATACTAATAACGGGCAATAGCCCGGAAGAAGAAACGAAGAAAACAAAAGCTTTACAGTATATGGCTAATAATCTATCCATGGATCAAATTGAGAAATTGGAAAAGATGGCCAGAAGTCCAAAAGCACGAAAAATGCTTGATACCAATTGGACTTTTCTGAAAATGTATATCTAAAAAAATGTTCCCACTACTAACAATTGCATCTATGGCAGTATCTACAGCGTCTCTAGCAAAAGAGAAAGATTTTATTAAAAATAACTGGAAACCTATTCTAGGAATAGGTGCTACCATTGGCGTAACCTATGTAGTCTGGAATATTTACAAAGATTTTAAGGCTACTGGAGATCAATCCAATACTAGGGAAAACAATTTATCTGAAGATAATAGATTTCCACCATCGACTTTAACGGAGGTGGAAGCATTAAATATTGCTAACAGGCTTCAGGATGCGATGGGAACCTTTGGAAAAGCCAATACGGAGGAAGCTAAACGTATCAAACTATTGCTTATAGATCTCAATTACAATGACTATGTAAAGGTCTCTAGGTCTTTTGGTCAGCGAGGTTATGTAACATTAACAGGGATTTCAAAGGATTCCGATATTCTAGCACCTGCCAAGAATTTAAGTTATTGGCTTAGTAAAGAATTGAATGACCGGGACTATGCTCAAATAGAAAAAATAATGGTGAAGCCTGTTAAATAATGCAAATCACTAAATACACAAATATCTACAACGAGTTTGACGATCCATTAAAGGGAGCGCACGTCTCAATTGGAAATTTGATTGGTACCACAACCAATTCTAACGGATTTGGAGAGCTAACGGCCAATGGTGATGCAGTAGTAAGAGTTAGTTATGTAGGTACAGAGCCACAGTATTTCAAGTTGGTAGATCTACCAAAAAAAATCACTTTAAAAATGGAAAGTTTGGACGAAGTAACAGTTACAACTAAGAAGAAACAAGAAACGCCGAAATATCTAATACCAGCCATTGGTGCCACTTTATTGTTAATCGCTCTTATGAGCTTCGGGGAAGAAACTAAAGAAATCACACTTTAATTATGGCTAGTTTCTACTCTTATTTGCCCCTTCTTCAGCAAGTGGAAGGTGGTTTTCAAAAATCTTCTGCAGATCCGGGAAATTTCAATTCGCTAGGGCAATTAGTGGGTACTAATTATGGTATTTCCGCACGTTTTTACGAAGGCGTAATTAACCGTCCACCTTCAGAAGGTGATATGAGAGCAATCACTAAAAGCCAGGCGGAGAGCATTTTTAAAAACTGGTTTTGGGATCTTCAAAAAGCAAGCGAGATTAATAACCAAGCGATGGCTAATACAATCATAGATCACCAGGTAAATGCTGGTGATGGTGCAAAACTCGCTCAAAAGGTTTTGAATGATCATTTTGGATATCGCATGTCTGAAGATAACCGAATCGGATCTATTACACTGGCAGCTTTAAATAAAGTAGATCCAGCCCGATTCGTATTTCTGTACAATGAAGCTCGAGCAAAGCACTATAAAAGTATTGGAAATAAAACCTGGGAAAGAGGCTGGTTGATCAGGCTTAAAAAATTCGCGGTTGAGTATAAAAAACCAATTTCAATGGTAGCGGTTGTTACCGTTGCAACGGCTGGTTATTTAGTATATCACACCTTTTTAAAACAGTAAGAGAATGCCAGGATTACATATAGATAAAGTAGGTGATGGAGATAATATCACCAATAATAATATTACTTATGCCGCACCGGTATCTAGTGTACAGGAATTAGATAACCTTCCAGATGATGCCAAGAAGGACGAACAACGAAGATTTGTAAGAACGGTTAATAATTATTATTACTATAACAGTTCTGTGAATGATTGGTTTCCTGTGGAAGAACCGGTGTATTCTCCTAGTAAACCTAAAATATACGGCGATGATGTTCGCGATTTACAAGAATTACAAGCTATACCGGAAAAAGACTTAACTCCAGATGAACATAGGTATGTGGAGCTGGAAGGTGGTTATTTTATTTATAAAGGCGATACGAACGTTTGGGAAAAAGTCCAACCGAAAACCGAAGTGCCTTTTCAACCTAAACAAGAAGGCCATCCACCAGGGCAAAAAGATCAACTTTATTTTATAAAAGAACATGGAACCAATAAAGTAATTCCAGATTATTTACTGAAACGTGGAATAATCGTACAAACCCAACGCGAATTTGATGTTGCCAGTAGTGCCGGTATTAATTTGGAAGAAGTATTTAGAAGGTGGGGTACTTTTTCTCACGGTAAAGGTGATCTAACAGGCCCGGCTTCGCCGCCTAACTTTCCTTCGGTAAATGATGAAGGCGGTGATGGGAATACGCTTACTTCTGCCGATTTCTATAATCAAACGCATTGGGGTTATGATAAAGAAAACGATAGAATCTATTTAAACAAGAATTGGAATCCCTACACCGGGTTTATTTCTCCACGGGAGTTTGCCTATTATACTTTTGAAACTACATTCTCGTCTCCAAATAACGATGATGACCACATGACGTTAATTATCGGTTTTTGGATAGATCCTAAAACCGGTTATGAACATACCCTTTCTGTAGAGAGAACATTAGTGCAAAGTTCAGGACAAGGCGATTGGACATATAGAGTAGTTCACAATTTTACTCAAATTACTGAAGAAGTTATTGTTGATGCAACCGAATTAGCTCCTTATCCTAACGGTGGCTCTGGTGGTTGGGGTAATAATGGCCCTACAAGAGTTTCAGTAGTTAGGGCCGGTGACACCTTTCAAATTAAAACCTCGCAATTTGGTTCTACAGAAATAGATGATGCCACCCTTATTAACTTAGATTTAGCCGATTATCCACAACTAGAAGGTTTTACCGTTGCTAGCCGTGTTGGATTTGGGGCAAGATCTCAAAAAGATGCGTATTTCTCTGACGTATATTTCACCGGACTTACAGATTATATATTTTGGCCGCAACCTGGCTATTATGATACTTACGAATGGAACCAGGATTTAGAAGAATTTATTTTACAAGATCCTCAAACCGTATTTTGTAAAGACTACTTCGGAATGAACCGTTTTGTTGATTCCTATATGTTTAAGAAAAAATATTACATCACAGAACGTGATGAAATTATTTGCTTTCAAGGGGATGAAGGAGAAAGTTGGGATGCTGATAATGCTATTTCTAAAGGATCTGATTTAAAACCTTTTTTACATAATAGCAAGGTTTTCTCTGCAATTAGCGAAAATCAATTTGGTGTGCATCCTGCAATTAACACTTTCGATAATCTGGTTGAGTATCTTATCACAGGTGATATAGCAAATCCTGAACCAAATCCAGATCCAAATCCAGATCCAAATCCTGAACCAAATCCAGATCCAAATCCAGAATTGCAGTTAAATAATATTTCGGAAACAGGTTTTGATTACCAAATAATATAAAGCATATATGAAAACAATAATAGGAGCAAATATATATATAGATGGAGTTAAGCATAATGCAACTCCTATACCTGTTCAAGAAACAGCTTACGATATTTCTGATGTAAAAAACCCCGGAGATACCTTTGATATTCAATCAAGTTGGGTTTTTGATGATGATACAGAAAGTGTATTAACCAAAATTCAAACTTTTGCATTGAATATAAATATTCAAATGATTTATAGTAATGAAGTTAAACTAACCGCAGGGGTAGATACTTCTACTAATGGGTTTTATTATTTTCTTCCTTATCTATCTAGTGACTTATCTTTATTTAATTCTGAAAAGAAATATTTGTTTTTTTATAGTACCGATCACGATAATGGTCCAGGTGGGCTTTATGTTGGGCAAGGTGATAAACTAGATTTGTCAGATTTCCAAGAATTAGGTTTAATAAAAGAAGGATCTCAAGCAGAAACTCCTTATGTTATTCAAATTCCTGCTTCAGAAAGTGGTTTACCGAATGATGAAGTTTTTATTTATTATCATACAAATAGTAGTGAATCTGGAAATACCGGACAAGAAACTAGATTGATGACAACCGTTGGTGGAGATCTTCCTCATTTATGTATTTATACAGATAGAGGTAGGCCATTAGGTGTGGAAACCGATGAAAATCACACAGGTTATCTAAAGGTTTATAAAGTAGCTGCTAATAATTATATTGGCCTGCATATTGGTAGAGGAGGGCTTCCCCAACCCTGGAAAAGGTCGGTTTCTACGGATGGTTTGAATTTTACAAGAGAAGCTGATATAGATACAACTTCTGGACTTCCTGATAATTATTTTTTCAAACCGGCTGAAGGTACTTACATAAACTATAAGAATACACAATTTTGGATAGGTGTAATGGAGCCAGATAACTCTACTCCTTCTGGTGGTGTACCTATAAGAGAATTAGTACTATGTAAATCTGATGGGGTAGATTATGATTCTGTTATTATACAAAAAATAATTTCTCCTGATAAAATTAGAGTAGCTCAAGCTTATATAACTAATAACTTAGCTCATATATATTACACTAAAGTAACAAGTGAAATGTATTATGCTAAATTTCATTTTAGTTTGTTAGACAACCTATTAACAAAACCTGTTTACATTGAACAAGTAAGACCATCTTCTATTGCCCCGGGTGAAACACTAGATTTAGAGATTAGTTGCGAAAATGCTACTAAAGATATTGAAATAACTCCTACTAATTGTATTTTAAATAGTTGGAATAGGGATAAATACAATAAAATAATCGTAAATATTACCGCTAATGGAAATGAAGGTGATTTAATACAATTAGCAATAGATAATGGTCAGGTAGTTAATGTAGATATCGAAACTAAAACAAATATTACTAATTACCTATATGATGTAGAGCCTTTTGAGGTGGCTTATGCTTTAGAGAAACTTCATAAAGATGCTCAATATGCTATAAAGATAAGAAGAACTAGCGATGATGAAGAAACGAATGTAGGCTTTGATGTTAATGATGTAGTTAGCCTGGATAGTCCAGTAAGTGCCGGTGGTGATCTTAGAACCTGGATAGGAAGCAATGATGCTTTTGTTTCTAAAAGATATAACCAGGCTTCTGTGTTTAACTTTCATCAAATCCAAAATGATTTTGATAAGCAACCAAAATTTATAGTTAATGGAAGCATTATTAATCAAGATGGTTCTAATTTTATTGAATTTGATGGTGTTGATGATAGTCTTGTAACAGAAAGAGCATCTGATTTTGCATCTACAAACTATTCAATTTTATCTTATAATAGAAACAAAAATTTCAGCAAATTCGGTCCATTATTGATTTCAGATATGAGTGGTGGTGATCGTTTATTTATTTTCAGAACTGGAACTTCTGGCAGGTTTGAATTTTTAGCTTTTAATAGTTCGGCGTCTGTTTCCCAGGTGAATAGTAGTAGTATCTCTCCTAATACTAATTATTTAGTAACTGCAATTAGGAATAGTACCGATATTAAATTAATTGTTGATGGTGTTGAAGATGCAGTATCAACCGCTCCCTCAAATTATCCTACCGTTAGTCAAAAACTGGGAATTGGCGATGTTATTTTAGGATCACCAAATGCTTATAGTGGATTTGTTAATATTTCAGTTTTATTCAAAAGAGATATTACCGATAATATGGAATCTATAGAAACAGTATTAAAACTCAGTTAAAAATAATTCATCATGCAAAAAATCATCAACATCATCGAAAATACCAACTGGAAAGCCCAATTTCTTTACGGCTTTGTTCTGGCTTTATTATTTGGATCTACCACTATTCTAAGCGGTTTTAGTCCGGTTTGGGCTATCGTTCAGGTTCTAATCATTTCAGCGGCCAGGGAACATTATTTACACGATTTAACCGGCGACTATAACTGGCGTAATTTCTTTTTTGTTCTGGTACCGGTAGTGCTTTTATACATCATCATTTTCTAATTATTCATTCATCATTTATCAAAATTCATTCATCATGAAAAAACTTTTCATCATCGTAACTTTGTTGCTAACAGCTTTCACAACTTTTGCCCAAGGACCAAACTGGCAGGAATTTAAAAAAGAGTCGGCAATTGCTGCTACTCAAGCTGCAAAACAAACCAATTCGGAGTTAGGTCTAAACCATGCTCGATTAGATTCATTCAATTCTGAGTACAAAGAAGCTGAGTCAGATCTTGATACGCTCATTGTTGATTTCCATGTCTTAAATATATCAGGAGATACAGCTCAAATCATGACCACTAATAGACATTATAAATATAGAGTATCGGTAACACCAATGCTCAATCCATTTGCTTATACGCTTCAGCCAGATAGGCAATACACTATAGCTTTGGAAAGAAATAAGCAAGATGTTTATGAATTCCAAACTAGAGGACAAACTAGAACCTTGGAAGCTCGCATGATTTGGTTTACAGTTTCTGAAGCCCAGCTGAGAAAAGATCGCTTAAGGCTAGCACGGTTCATACAGGAAGAACCGGGTTACGATCGTTCACCTAGAAACGGTCATTAGTACATTGCCTTAGCCACAATCGCCATCCTTACTACCTATTCTTTACCTACTCATTATAATGGAAAATTTACTAGAACAACATTTACCGGCTATTATTACTGGCTTGCTCGGTTTTGGAGCGTGGCTTTTTGAAAAGCGAAAAAAAAACGCAGAGATTCAAAAAGTAGAAAGTGATGCTATTGCAGCAATGCAAGAAGCCTACAAAACTTTTGTGGCAGATATGAACAGAAATTACACAGAGTTAAATAAGAAGGTTGAATTGCTGGAGGCTGAAGTCCACCAATGGAAAACCAAGTATCAAAATTTAAAATCTGAAGTGAACAGCATTGAAGTTGGTGTGCATAAAACCCCAAAAGGATAGATGATGTTAAACTTCAAATTTCGTTTCGAACATTTTATAATCCTTGTCCTGGCAACTCTTCTACTTCTGGAGAATTGCCGGGGGAATGATCAGGATTGCGATGATAAAACCACTACTGTAAAGGTTTCAGAAGAAATCCTAACGGAAAAGGATAGTGTAACCAATAACAATATCAAAAATCGTGAACCGGAAAATGTGCAGGTTATAGAAACTCCGGAAAAAGTTACGATTGTAACAGATCCGGAAAAATTAGATCCAGCAAAACAAATCTTACTTAAAAAAGTCAGCCGTTACCAGGACACTACCAGGTTGAAAGATGCTATCATTTACAGCGATATTTTAAGCGAAGGCCGAATTCTTAAAATGGATCTAAAAACCTCTATAGATCACTTAAAAACAACTATCGAAACCACAACTAATACCACCAGGCAAGCTGGCGGTTTATTTGTTTCTCCATCAGCAGATTATGTGCCGGGTTTAGGATTTACTTCAGCTGGTGCCGGTATAAATTACATCAAAGGAGATTTAGGATTTGGTATTGGCTCGTTTTGGGGTTTTGGTACAAATCAAATCGGTTTCAGGTTCACCATACATAAAAAATTATTTTAATGAATTTAAAAGCAGTACTCAGTTTAGGAGCATTGGCCGCAACCGGCTTTTTTGTATTCGGAAAAGATAAATTTTCAGAGTATACCAATGTTCTTGAGAACCTTGAAATGGATATAAAGGGAATTCGAAATATCTCTTTCAACAGGGAAATAAGTTTTAAGGTTGATGTTCAAATTTCGAATCCAACAAATATTTCAATTAATGTCCCGGGAAACCAGTTAGTAATTAAGAATCTGCATTTTTATACACTTTCAGGTAAAAAGCTTGGTACCGCATATCCGAACATAGCAGATATTAATTTACCGGCGAACAACTATAGGTTGATCACTAATATACCAGTAAGTCTCTCAATGGCCGAAATAGGCAATAATCTTGCTGAAATCCTAGATATAATTGGAGATCAGGATAAGCTGAAAATCGCCGCTGATATTGAAGCCTTCGGGAAATCATTCACTATAAACGCATAATATGACCGCAGTAGAAAGATATAATGCCCTTGATGGGCAAACCGTAAACCGCGAAGAACTACAGAAAATCGCTGTTCTAGGAGCTAAACAGGGTCAGACTAAAATATCCCTGAAGTTATTTAAGTTGCTGGAGGAAAATGAGGAGGAAGAATTTAAAATAAAAGTTGGGGAATTTGCATTAGACCAGGTTCCGGAGGATAGTTTAAAGGGGCTTGATTTTGCGTTTCCAAACGAAGATTTAGAAGGCGGTCTTGAAAAAGCAGTTGCTCCAGATGACATTTACCAGATGATCACAGATAAGATGCTGAAGCAACTGGAAAAAGCCAGTGGTAAGGACTACAAGAAGAAATGGAGGGACCAGAATGACGAAGGTTATTTATTGCCGTTCAACTTTGATACTAAAAAAATGTACCGGGGCATTAATATTCCGCTATTAACGGAAGGAATGACCAAAGTTTTAAAAAACCCCTTCTTTCTTACTTTTAATCAGATTGAGAAAAACAAAGGGCAATTAAAGAAAGGTTCTAAAGGCTTGCCAGTAGTTTATTTCACTATGCTTTATGCGGTGAAGGAGAAAGGAAAAGACGGTGAACAGATAGATTTTGGAACCTACAATAAAAAGAAGTTTTTAGCCTGGTTAAACAAGAATCACAATAAGCTAAGATATAGCAAGGATTATTATAAAAATTCTTACATCCCTATTCTCAAATATTACAATGTTTTTAACGGTGCCGATATTGATGGGATTGATTTTGATTTAAAGAATTTTAAAATCGGGTACCAGGATGGTAGTGAAACGATTAAAAACAATGATTCACGCGTAGAAATTGCAGATCTAATTGTAAAAAATTATCCAAATCCACAACCAAAATTGATGGACACCAAAAAGGGTGGAGCCTATTACAGCCATAATGTTCTTGGAACCGTCGACGAGATCCACATGCCTAAATTTGAAGATTTTGAAACCGGTTTAGATTACTATAGAACGCTTTTCCATGAATTTACCCACTCTACAGGTGTGGAGAAAAGACTTGGCCGAGATATGAGCGGTAAATTCGGAAGCAAGCCTTATGCAAAGGAAGAATTAGTTGCTGAATTTGGTGCTGTTTTCCTTTCAGCTCATGCCGGGATCATTTGGTATAATCAGAAAAACCACGCAGAGTATTTAAAAAACTGGAATTCAGTTCTAACTCATGCTAAGGAAGATAACCGATTTATTATGCGTGCAGCTTCCAAAGCTCAGGAGGCGGCAGACTTTATTTTGAACCAAGATAAGAACGGAGTACCGGCATACCAAAATTCACTTAAAAGTGAATCCGTGAAAAAGCCAGATCCTAAAAAGAAAAAAGAATCAATCAAATCTAAATACAGTGTAGCAAAGATTGATGCTTTAAAGGCTAAGTATTTGGATCGATTAGATACATCTGTGGTGCATAGAAAAGCTCAGGAATTCCTGAAGAAATTAGAGGAAAAATCGGCAAAGAATATTGAGGTAAGAAATGATTTTGGCGGCTGGCTCATTGGGAAAAATGGAACTTTGAAAATAAAGGAGTTATTGGGCGAAGTTGGTTTTGATTTTAATAATAATGTTCATTTTAATGCCTTTGACACTCTGGATAGTATTCAGGCTAATATGAATACTAAAACTAAAAAGAAACCGACTTCAAAAAAGCTCAATACTAATGATCTACTGGATCAAGAGCGAAAAGCCAAAATAACCGCTAAATCTAAAGCTGAATTCGAAAAAGGATTGAAGAAATTAGGTTTTGAGATTATTGGGTATGAAGTGAACCAGGAAAATCCGAAGAATTGGGAAAGATCCTACCAGTTGAATTTTAAAGATGCTACCGGCCTTGTTTTAGAAATGGCAGTAAAGCCAGAAGGAAAAGAGATCGAGGGCGAATATAGATGGAATGCTATTGGTGTAAATGCTGAAAGTGTTGTTGATTATAAAACCATTCAAGAATTTTACGAGGAAATATTAGCAGACTTTCAAGAGGTATTTGGTAAAGCTTCCATTGAAGAGTTAGAAGATATTAAAAAAGAATATTCGAAAACACTACATAAGAAGAAAGAATCGAAAACCCAGTTAGGATTGTTTGGTACTAAAGGCCGAAAAAAAAAAGGTCTAAGTAATCCTGTTGCCGAGCTTCCGGACCAGATGGAAAAACCGGTTGAAGCTGTTGCAACGGTTCCGCAACCGGTGATTCAAAATAAGCCGATACCGGTAAAGAAAGGTATTCCACAGATAGGAAACCCAAATAGTCTAGCGGCCAGAATGCAACGTAATCAAAATCGAGTGATCGAGAATTATAAAATTGGCAATCCCGATATCGCTAAGTTCCTGGGTGAAGTAGAAATTAAAGAAAAGGAAAGCGTGGGTATTAGCATAACAGCTCCTCAGGGTGCCGGGAAAACTCGTTTTGCTTTTCAATTAATCGATGCATTCGCTGAAAATTACAAAGTCGGCCATGCTTCCATGGAAGAACATCCAGATTCTTCATTATACACTAGCAAAGCTGAAGAATATATTAGACCTGAAAACTTTGTAAATATAGATGCTCCAGATATCAACTCCATGGCCGATATTCATAAGCTTATTTTGAACAATGATGTAATTGTAATTGATTCTTTTGAAAAGCTGAGAGAAATTGATAAGAACATCCAGGTTGACCAGGATTTCAGAAAGAAATATGACGGTAAATTATTCATTTTCATTTTTCAGTTGACCAGTGATGGTAAAATGCGGGGGGGATCTAAATCACAGTTTGATGTGGATATCGTATTAGAAACTGAAAAGTTTGATGATTACCGGGAGAATTATATTTATCCAAATAAAAACAGGTACAACAGCATCCCTCCTTCAGATCTAAAGTTCAACATCTATAATCGTGCGATGGAACCGATTGAAGGAAATACAGATGTAACAGATGTATATTTTGAAGAAGAAAAAGAAGATCCCACAAATAGTAGAAGTGCAAAACCCGATAGTGGCCGTTTAATCGCCACGCCTATTCTCTAAAAAAGCCGTTGCAACGGTGAATTTTAACCCTGCCATTGTGCAGGGTTTTTTTATTATCTTTAGTTTAATGGAAACCAGGTATTTTACTTCAGGAAAAGGAAATGTATTTATAAAAGAGGAATCTGGCCTTATAGTTCAGATTGTATATTTCATGGATGGAATGCATATTAATACAATCAATTTCCAAGATGATAAGCGTTGCAAAAGGCGTGAAAATCCTGAACAGTTTGAGATCCACAAAGAAGAATATGAGTTTTGGATGGATATTGCGAATAGGATTAACGAATTTAGATCTAAAAGTTTATAGTGTAAATTTCACTATGATCTGGAGGTAATGCGCTCTTAATTTCCCTTAGATAATTACGAATCCCACTTTCACTATGATGTCCAGTGATAGGCATGAGTTTAACAAGAATTTCTCTTTCCCCTATTCCTGAAGCTTGCAAACTATTATACAAATCCCCTATTGCTGTATGGCGAAAACTATAGAGACCATATTCGTCTCCAAAACCTAATTTACGCTTCACCTTTTTAAATCTTCTACTGAATGTTCCCACTTTATAGCTCTCTTTTGAAGCTTCCCAAACTCCTGGCTTTCCTTCCGGAGTGAATAAGTCATAATCGCCTGGCATATTATCAATATTCATGCGATTTATAATCGGTTTAATTTTATCAATAATTCGGCTATATGAGTAATCTTCTGTTTTAGTTTCTACTCCCATCACCCAGTCCTTTGTATTTAAATCTCTAACTTTAAGTCTAATAATTTCTCGCGGTCTCAGAAGTGGGTATATAATAAAGCTGATAAAATCAATGAGATATGGATCATTCTTTTTCAAATACTCCCTAATTGTAATAATCTGAGCACTAGAAAAAGGTCTGTTTTTTACCGGTTTGCTTTTTAATTTCGGAATATCTTTAATAAAATTATATTCGATTAGCCTCTTGTTTTTTAATTCTGTAAACAGGGCCGATATCACACGTTTGGTGTTGTCGATACTTGTATTCGATAACTTCTTTTTAGTAGTCTTATTGACATATTCCAATTCCAAATAGTCCATAAACTCATAGAAATCGTTTAGAGTGAATTTCCGAAGCTCTAATCGATCCTTAGTATTCTTTGTAGCCCATTGCTTAAAAACTTCTAGACGATGGTTGTAATCGATTTGAGTGGCCTCCTTTAGGTTTCTTGTTTTAAGCTCTAAAGCATATTCCAGTGAAGGAATAAGAGTGTGAATTTTACTATCGCTTTTTTTAATAGTTTTCTTGAGAGGGTCCCAACCTTCAGCAAGCAGTATCTCATAAGCTTTAATCATAGCTTTGCCAACAGCCTTCCTTTCTCGAACCGTTTTCTTTCTATTAATATCTCGGTAGAATTTTTTCTTGATATCAAGATATCCGGTTTTTGGGTTTCGACAAAGAAACCACACATACCACCGTTTACCAGGAGCAACCGTTGGTTTACCGTTAATTTTAGGTATATGGAGTTTTACCTCTGAATATTTATTACTATCCATATAGAGAGTAAATGACGAACCTGGCTCACTACTTGGCTCACTTTTAATAATTACCTCAATTTTCATAAGAAATATTTGAGGGCCTAAAACAAGAAAACCCCTGCATTTACAGGGGTTTTCACTAAAGTACTCGAGACGGGACTTGAACCCGTACGACCTAATGGTCATTGGATTTTAAGTTATACCGAGAACTATAGAAAAAACTTTAAACCCTTGATTTATAATGTATAAACTTTAGACTTGAAATTTATTTTAACTGAAATAATAAAAAACTTGGCTCACTTGGTGGCCTTGCGATTTATTTAAACTTAATCCCATCCCCTTGTTTACCATCGGCATACATGATGGCATCAATCTTACCGCGTCTATGCTTTCCGTCCAGTTTCTTAACGATTTGCTCAACGTCCTGCTCAATACTGTTATTCATTAAACCAGCAGTTACAAGTGACTTCCATTTTATACCGCCACCTTTATCAACTTCTACAGTATAGCTTTTCATTGGTTCACTCATGATGTATAATGGAATACCTTCCATTTTCTGAACTTCAGCCATACGCTCGTTCTCATCATTTTTTTCCTCAGTAAACTTTATTGCAGAAACATTTTTACCGTCTGTATAAATTACGGCATCAAACTCCCGGTTTTCTTCTTCGCTCTTTTCCTGAACTGCCTTAACAAATTTGGACATTCTACTTTCAATACTGGCATTAACGAGTCCACCAGTTACAAAAGATCCCCACTGGATCTTGTTATCACCGCCAAATACGACTTCGTAATCTCTAAGTGGTTCAGACAGTACGTAAACTTCTACTCCGTTTACTTTGTTCACTTTAGCCAGGGGAACATCCTGTGCATAAAAAGTTGTTGAAAAAATTAAGGCAAAGAGTAATGTAATTTTGCTCATTGTAAAAATAGATTAGGTTATAAAAAAGATTAGTAAAAATGGTAGGTAGGGCATACCGGGTCATTAAAATATCAGGGGAATTTTCCCCTCTAACTATTGCTGTTAAAAATTTATTTTCGCGAGTTCGTTTTAGAATTCCAGACTACACTCAGGCGGTTTGCTTGTTACCGGGTCCAGAAATCCCTAGTTGATCCTTATACATTTGTATTTGATCTTTTAAAGAGTTGATAGTTTCTTTTTGATATGCAACTATTTCTTTAAGATTAGCTGCTAGTGCATATTTTTCCTGCAGCTCCTTAAAATCCTCCTTTAAATTTGTATAAATAGAATTTTCATCTGCCGAAAGATCTTCGTTACTGCCTATCCCTTCTGGATATAACCGCTCGGTTTCAGGTAAATATTTAGCGAATTCATAACGAATTAGTTTTTGTATCGAATCTGGTACATTTCGTTCTCCACTTTCATATTTCTGAATGGTTTGTGCTTTCACACAAATTTTTTCACCGAATGCCTTCTGTGAGAGGTCAGCCTTCGCTCTTAACACCTTGATATTCATTTAAATAAAATTTTAATACACACAAATAATTTATTTAGCTTGTTTTGTAACTATTTATTTGTATATATTTGTAAGACGCTATTGTAACGTTATACACACATAAACATCTATAGCTAACTATAAGTAGTGATAAGTAAACGAATATATGAAAATTAAGATAACCGATAAAGAACGTAAAGAATTAAGGGGAATCTTCCCCGATGGTTATTCTAAAATAATATCTAATCGACTTAATGCTGCCGGATTAGAACCTCAGAGAGCCGATAAATACAATCCGAAAATAGTCAGGGATGTATTGGCTGGCTATCAAAGTGATTTTAATGTCTTGCTGGAGCTATTTAGGTATAAAGATGAAATTCTTACCAAAGAGCAGGAACTCAAAAAACTGAGAAATAAAAATTATGAACCGGCTGAAAAACCAGCCATTAAAACCCAATAATAATGGAACAACAATTAGTAGACAAAATCACCCACTTAGAAGCTCAACTAAAACAACTGGATAAATTGGAGCTAGGTATTAGAAGCACTTTTAACCTTAAATCATTTTACAATAGAAAAATTAACGACTACTCCCTACAGTAGCCGTTGCAACGGCTATGATCCCTACATCATAGCTTTTTTTAATTAACCATGAGCCAATTAACTGCAAATATCGTGTATGCCACTTACTCCGCTTTAGATGAAGCAGAGAAGGAAGCTTTTATGCAGTTAATAGAGAAACCAGTTAGCCGCAAGAAGCCTAAGAATACTAAAAATAAATACCGGGGTATAGAAGAGAAATACTTGCCAGGGAATGAGCGAATGCTAGCGGCTGAGATTAGAGCAGAAATTTTACAAAACCAATGATACCCGGACGCAAGTCCTAAATGGGCGCGAAACGCCGACAGACTGGCCGCGCCCATTTTTAACCTACAAACTATGGATTATTCAAAGTTAATAGAATTACTACTTACCGCCGTTGCAACGTTAGTTGCAACCGCTATAGTGATCAATATTGCCAAACGCTTAATTAAGGTACGACTCTTTAGGAGCCGTTGTGAATTAGCATTTTCCAGAGCTATTATACAGGACCGGGATCTTTCACAAGAAAATAAAAAATTCTGGCAGGATTTATTTGATTCCAAAATGCCCTCAGGAATGAGGCTTTTATTTTCTAAAAAACCACTGGAAATACCGGCTTGGTTCACTACAGAAGAAATAGATGGGTTTTTTATACCAGCCTATAAATTCAACAACCCGGCAAAAGAATCCAAGGCCAATAATTCTATTCTAAACTATAGGAAACATGCCTAAGCCTGTATTAGAGATTATTAGATCCCATTCTCGCAAAACTGCGAATCTATCGGGTATTACTGCGATAGAAATAGCAAAACAAGCCGGGATCAATATTCCGGAAACCCGGAAGATTGTAAAACAGCTTTTAAAAAGCAATAAAATAACCTGGCGTGAAGGGATTAACAACCCGTTGTTCTTCGCCACGAATACCAACTAATATGAAAATACATTACTTCCTTAAAGACAATACTAACGATAATTGGCATGACGTAGAGCTAATAGCCTGGTTAGAGAAAGAAAGTCCCGATTGCGATCACCCTGAATCGTCTTTTAAAATGATAGAAGATATAAGGCTTCATGCATCTAAAGGAGATCATTTCCATAATGTATCATTTAAAACAGATTTTGGAAAAGATACAAGTATTGGCAGCTTCTCTAAAAATTCAAGAGAACTAATTGAAAGGCAAACCAATAATGCAACCATGTATTCTTCAGCTTCAAAGCTGGTATCAAGAGACGAATACGAATTATGTAGAGCGGAAATATTTGAGATCTACCAAAAAGAAATGTTCCTGGATCTGGATAAAATAGAAGAAAAATAAAAAGCAAGGCACCCCTGCCTTGCTTTTTCAATAATAATTTGTCTTACAACAAATAGTAGATATGCAAAAATATAAAAATAATCCCACACCCCCTATGCTTAACCGAGCAATTTTAGAATTAAACGGCGTTTTCAATGTGCCTTCCAACGGCCAGCAACGGTCTGGCAACGGTAAACCTGAAATACCGTTGCAACGGGAAAAGGAAGATCCAGAATATATACACCCAATAATTATACCTTCAGATGTTAGCAAGACCAGGGAAAACTACCTGAAGGCTAAGGACGCTTATAATAAAAAGGTTGAAGCTGAAAATAGTGCCATTAAAAAATATAATAAACAGGTAGAAAAAAGCCGTTGCAAAAAGCCGTTGCAGCCTTCGGAAATTAAAGCTCTAAGTATCTTCTATAAAATGATAAGCCCCCTAAATACGTGGGAGCGCAACGAGCGTGTACAAGAATATAACCGTTGCAACGGTTCCTTAGTCGCAAAGAAAGACAAAATACAAACTTTAAAATATCCTACGCAATTGGTATTTGAAGCCATTGTATGGCACTACTCTATGCAACTATACGAGCGCAGGAAAGAACGTTTAAAGTTGCAGCTTGACGTACCTGCATCACTCCCGCCAGTAAAGCTGCACAGCGGCTGGATGACGAACGAACAAACACATAAGGAACGTAGGTTAGACATTTGTAAAAGAACGCTAAGAAGGCAGCGAAAACGCCTTGAAGAAGCCAATATTTTACAGGATTACGAGTTTTCCGGATCTGCAAAGCCTGTTAAAATTAAAATTAATCCTGAAATTCTAAGCATAACCGAAGATCATGCTCAGAAAAAAACCGCTGCTGAGAATCAATCATTTATCCCTGACGGGCGGACAAAGTTACCGCATAACAATGTTTCTAATAGATCCTTCTTACTCAATAAAGAAATAAAAGCGAATGTTAGTAAACATTCGAGAGAAAGGAGTTCGGCTGAAGGCCTCACAACTGATAATTTTTCTTCTATTGGAAACACCCGAGAGCAAGTAGTGGAAAAAAATGATGCCGCGTCCAAAAAAAATACGGTTTCCGCGAAAAAAAATACACTGAGCGAATTTTTGCGCCGAAAATTGGAAGAAAAAACAGATTTCGCGGCGAATCTTGCCGCTCACCAGTACGATTCTTACGAGCCGCTTAGAAAAGATATCCTAAAAAAAGAAGCGTTGTCGGGTTCCATGGACCGGGAAGAGTTTAAAGAATTGATCTTGCAAGATTTTTTCAAATCTTCGGCAAAACTGTACAGAAATGAAACGCCTTACCTGGCCAGCTGGTTGAAAGCTTATAATCACTGGATCGAGAAAAAGTTTATCAATCCTTCCGGCTATTCTCTCAAAAAATTACACCTGGTTGAAAAAATTGATGAATTGCGCTACGGTCTGGCCGCCGTTGGCAGGTTTATGCGTAAGAACCCCAATTATAATTTGCTCTATCCCGGAGACTATTTTGATCTTACCAGAACTACAGCTAAAGAGGGCGGTTTTAAGTATTACGCCGGTGAAGCCTGGAGAAAACACCAGTCGTATTTGAAGAATAAAACTGATGATACCAAGATTAAGGCAATCAAACGGAAGCGTAAAATTAGCGATCTGCAAAAGGCGCAGCGCCATGTGAAAAGCTACCTAAATGACAAGATTACTTTTGATGATCTATGTTCTAAAGTGAAACAAATTGGAAATAAGGCAGTGTACCAGGATCTTCCGGAGATTATCAAAAAAGCGAATGTAAAACATCAACTAAAATATTCACGTCATGAGCTATAATTCGAAAAGATGTACCTGCGGATCTTCCCGGGATATTTACTGCAGCACCTGTAGCAAAATTTCTATGAGTATTCTTTTAAAAAATGGGAATGATCATTTAAAGCTTACCAATTCCAGAGGTAGAAAGGTTTGCCCGGTATGGTATAGCCCAATGAAACACAATGGAAAACCGGAAGGTGATATTATTGAAAAAATGCTTCACCGTTTTTTTAAACCAAAGAAGCCCAACCCTAAGCATACAGACTTGATAAGTGCCACAAGGCAATTAAATTTTTACGAAAACAATACATCCAACCTTTTATTCTCTTTTACAAAATGAGATCTATTATAACCTGTAAAAAAGTGAAGCAGAGCGATTTTGAACTAATGAAAGTTGCGCTGAACAATTATGCCAGCAGCTTACAATTACTGCAGGAAGTAATGCCGAAACCTAAAGAATTCATGAAGGATCTTAGCATCACTGTGGAGCTGTGGTATGATATCAATGTTCGTTCTGCCAGTCAAAATCCTCCAGAAAATTCTAAGCTCAATCTATCCATTCATAAAGCAATGATTTTACTAGATGCTCTGTATGAAATGCGCAGCCAGAAATCTACACAGGATTACGAGCGTAACCGTTGCAACCGCTTTATCATGGCTATAGATGAACAAATGCCTACTACTACTCAACTACTTACTAAACTTGAAAATTAAAATGAAAAAACTACTACTCTTTTTATCCATTGTTTCCATACTTACCTCTTGTGACTTAGACAATACAGAACATAGCGGTTATGAATTTGAATTTGTTTTCTATAACCCAGAACAGCCAAATGAGCTTATTGTTTCGCCAAGTATTGAAATAAAAGACGGCCAGAAATTCAAAAATGATCCTAACGGGATCTATTACGTGCAATGGCAACGCAACGGTGACCATTTTACGGTTGAATTTACGGCTAATGATGATCCTTTTAAATTTCTCTGGATCGAACAATGGAAAACCCAGCATTCCGAAGATAGTATTCCCTGGCAAGTGGTAGATCCAGAAACTACCTACCGGGTAGAAAGCGATTTTTCTATTTTACGAGATCCCGCCAACGGCTATTATAGGTTTGATGTACAACGATTAAGATAATATTATGCACGAATTACTACATACCGTTGCAACGGTCTCAATGGCGTTAATTGTTATCTGGTGTTTTTTTAAGATCCGGAAACTGAAAAATGAAAAAGCAGAACTCTCAGACAGATTAGAATTGAAAAAAATCTTCTTGCATGAAGCTATCTGTACTTCTAATACATGGTTTAAACGATGCAGGGAGCTATTTAAAGAAAACAAAGAACTGAAATCTCAATTATCAAAAAAACCACTATAACCCCCAATTTTATGAAACCACAATACCAATCCAACCGCAATAATGGAAACTAGTATTAATCTAAACCCGAAAATTATCATGCTTAACAACGAAAAACAACTAAAAAAGTTGCCATGCGGTGCAACGAAAAGACAAATTTTTAAAATGTACCCAAAAGAATCTGACGCAAAAGTTAGAAGAAATATGCATCATGCTTTAAGGGATTGTAACCCTCACGAACCGGAAAACAAGATTATTAGAGGGCATAGACTAAGCTTTAAGGAGTTTCAAAGGTTCATTGAATTTATGGGAGTTCCACCAGGATATACTGAAGAATATAACTACTAACATAATGCCATTGCAGTAACCGTTGCAACGGCTCAATAACTAACCAATATTTTGAGAGAATTTGTAATCGATCTTTTTTGTGGTGCCGGTGGTACTTCAACAGGAATTCATTTATCTAAAACGAACAGTAAAGTTGTTTTTTGTGTAAATCATGACAAGGTAGCTATAGCCAGTCATAAAGCGAATCATACTTACGCAAAACATCTGGTAGAGGATATCCGGAACCCTGAAGTGTTGTTCTGGTTGAAGCTTCGGGTAAATGCACTTAGAAAACTTTATCCCGGTTGTATTATTACTATATGGGCTAGCCTTGAATGTACTAACTTCAGTAAGGCCAAAGGAGGTTTGCCTCGTGATGCCGATAGCCGAACTCTAGCAGAACATTTGTTTATGTACCTCGATGCTATTAATCCAGATTATTTAATGATCGAGAATGTAATGGAATTTATGAGTTGGGGGCCAATGCGTATTCAGGAGAATAAGCAAAATTCAAAAAAGGGGATCAGTACTGCTTTGAAACTAACTAAAGATAGTACTGATAAAATACCGGTATATCATCTGGTACCAGAATCAAGAAAAAAAGGCAGCGACTATCTAAAGTGGGTTGATAAAGTAAAGTCCTTTGGTTATAAATTTGATTGGAAAGAATTAAATAGTGCTGATTACGGTGCTTATACCTCGAGATCAAGGTATTTTGGACAGTTCGCAAAGAAGAAATTACCTATCTCCTGGCCAGAAAAATCACATTCTAAAAATCCTTCTCAGGAAAAACAACTATTTGATAATCCCTTAAAAAAGTGGAATCCAGTTAAAGATGTTTTAGATCTCTCGCATGAAGGAAAATCTATATTCAATAGAAAAAAACCATTAGTTGAAAATACCTTAAAAAGGATTTATGCAGGTCTGGTAAAGTTTGTTGCTGATGGAGACGATGCATTTATAAAAAAATATTATTCCGGACGTCCAGAAGGTAAGGTGATTAATCTTAATGGGCCAGCTGGAACTATTACAACCATTGACGGACAAAGCATTGTGAAATGCGATTTTCTTTTAAAATATAATTCCAGGAATAAGAATGGTCATTATGTGGCACCGTCTATTGAAAATCCAAGTCCAACGGTTTCAACTCAGGGAAGATTGGGTATTATTAATACTGAATTCTTACAGAGCTACTATGGTAACGGCAATGCTCATAATGCAAATGAACCTTGTCCAACAGTTTCTACTAAAGATAGATTTGGAAAAATTAATATAAAGTTCATAGAACAGCAGTACGGTAATTCAAAACCAAAAAGTATTGATGAACCCTTAAATACAATTACCAACAATCCTAAATTCGGATACGTCACAGCCGATTCTTTTTTGTTCAATCCTCAATTTAGTAATCCTGGTAATTCTATAAATAAACCTGCGCCGACAGTAATTGCGAGACAAGATAAAAAACCACTTGGGTTGATTCAGTGTGACCACGGAGCGGGCTTTATAATTCCCATATACAAAGATGATAATCCTACAATGATAAAAATTAAGCAGTTCATGGCTTACTATGGAATTATCGACATAAAAATGAGAATGTTGCTTGTGAAGGAGCTTCTTCGAATTCAAGGATTTCCAAAAGGATATAAGCTCAAAGGAACTCAAACAGACCAGAAAAAGTTTATAGGTAATTCCGTTGAAGTTACCGTTGCAACGGCATTGTTTGAAGCGCACGACCAAGCATTACATAATTACTTTGAATCATTAAAAATAGCAGCATAATGATTAATCTACACCAAAAAGACTGCCTTAAATTCTCTAAACAGTTTCCAGATAAATATTTCGATTTGGTAAATGCAGATCCTCCTTACTTCAATGGTCCTGAAAAAAGAAAATATTACGGTAATCCAATTGGATCTAGAGGAGTAAAACGAAAGGAATATCCTATTCTCGATCAATGGCACGTTCCAGATCAAAACTGGTTTGACGAGATCCAGCGGGTATCAAAAAATCAAATCATTTGGGGAGCCAATTATTTTGATTTTATTGGAGAGCCTTTCAAAACTCCTCGAGGAAATGACATTCAAGATTTTATAAAACAGAATCCTACTGGTTGGATTATTTGGGATAAATGCAACGGCAAAACTTCATTTAATGATTATGAAATGGCCTGGACTTCTTTTGATCGTCCTACAATAATCTACAAGTTTATGTGGAATGGAATGATGCAAGGTAGATCTGTAGCGTTTGGTCATATCCAGCAAGGCAATAAAAGATTAAATCAAAAACGTATCCACCAAACTGAAAAGCCTATTAAATTATATGATTGGCAGTATATAAACTTTACCAAGCCAGGAGATAGAATTTTCAGCCCTTACGCTGGAAGCTTTTCAGATGCCATCAGTGCCTTAAAATATGATATTGAATATCATGGCTGCGAAATGGATAAAGCGATGTTTAAAGAAGCGAAAAGAAGATTTTTCAACCACGAAGAACAGTTAGAGCTCTTCTAAATTATATCAACTATGGCATTAAATGGCGAAATAAAAAAAGGTTTTCTTTTTACCGGGAAATGGTTCAAAGGATTGGTAAAAGTCTTAGAAGTAGACGGGAACGATCTTTATGTTAATTTAAGATCTGGTATTCATTCAGGGTCTTACTGGCACGAAACCTGGAATTTAGAACATACAAAAGTAGGATTTCAGCAAGGCGATTATTTTACTACAAAAGAAACCAGAGAACTTCAAAGCAGTAATTAACCATGAAACTAACCCAGTATAGGATAAAAGAACAAAGAATGCCAGGAAGGGCGTATTTCCTTCAGTTTCAAGATACATGGAAATTGTTTTGGTTTATAGACACCAGGATTAAGGTCTGGAGATATATACCGGATAGTTTTAAATTAAATAGATTTAGAAAATTTGAATGTCCTACTACGGTCACTGGTAGCATGTTTGATCTTTCACGGGTCAGTTATAGTGATGTGATAGGTGTTCACCGCTATAAATCGATTTTAAAGGAATTCGTAAAGGAGAATCCTTTTATTGAAATGTACTTAAGTAGTTTAAAGAAGAAAGCTAAATATGAAAAAGAGAAAAAAGTAGAATATTTATAATTTTTAGAGCCGTTGCACCCTCGCAACGGCTTATTTCTTACCATACCGTTATGAATCATTACGAATCATAGCGATTTGTTGCAAGTCATTGCAAATCATCTCTATTCTTCACTATTTATCTAAAATTATAGAAAACCTTAACGACTTTTAACAAGTCTTAACACTTCAGGTTTTTAACTCCGCATCTTAGCAGCCACAAGTAAGTTCTTTGACTTAATTACATGGCTAATAACGTAGACATTTCAACAGTATTAAAGCGCAACCTGAAAGGGGGCAAAGAGTTCGATATACTCATGCCACGTGTAAGGTGTAAAACCACTCCTTTAGGGGATGGTGATACTTTTTTTACTGTGGACCGCATGAAAGATTGGATTGAAAAATTTCGTCATCAAACGGCAAAAATTGCTTTACGATTAGAAGGCCAAACGGTGGAAGAAACGGTAAATAATATTTACAATTTCCTTTACAACCACATCCAATACACCGCCGATGGGCCGTTGCAACAGCTACGCTCACCGGCCTGTACTTGGATGCAGCGTAAAGCTGGAGTTGATTGTAAAAGTTATAGCGTATTTGCCAGCTCGATTTTATCCAATTTGGGAATAAAACACGCAGTAAGGCAGGTTCGCCAGGCTTATTTCTATCCGGAAGAATTCACCCATGTTTATGTGGTTGTTTTCAAAGATCAAGACAAAGAAAATTATAGTGACAATGCACCAACGTACGTAATCGATGCTACAAAGCACGAGAACACAGAAGTTAATTATATAGAAAAAGTTGATCAATTCATGAACAAATTATCCCACGTTGGTTTGAATGCTCCACAAGATGAGCGTACCGCAAACATCATCAATAATTTTAATACGTTTTGCCAGTTCTTAAGAGAAAATGGAATCCCCGTTGCAACGGTTGATGCTATTCGTGCTGAAGTTTCAAAATATACCTCCAGGGGTGAAGATCCGAAGTTTCAGATTTACGATAAAGGTGTTGTAGTATCCGGGAAGCCTTTTAAATTGGATTTTGTAGTCGATAAGGAGTACGAGGCCGGTTTAGGTTTTGTTGCAACTGCCGGGGCTGCAGCTACGGCTGGTAAAAAATTATTAGACATGCTTCCACCAGATTTCTTCGGAAGCACTTTCGGGGCTGTTTTCGCTAATGGTTTTGATTTGTCTTGTTGGAATGCTTCTTATTCTATTTCAAAAGGACAAGCCGCCGTTGCGAAAGATTTACCCTATCTGGCTGGTAAATACTCAGGACTTGACCAGGGAGTTACTACAGAAAGCCTGAATAAGTTTTTAGAAGGGGTTGCCGGTTATATTTCCAACGCGAAAAACGGTCAACAATCAAAATTTGCTAAGTGTACCCGCGAAGGCTATGCTGAAGTACAGAAAAGTGCCGAGGCGGCCAGGGATGGTATTTTAGATCAATTGAAGAATTCGGTAAAATTGACTCCTACAGGATCTCAGCAAGGTCATGTTCGTACTACAGAAATGCCGTCTAAGCCTGACGGTGTATGGGAATGGGGTCATGGTTCCGTAAAGTTTACATATGATACTTACCGTGTAGAAGGAAAAACCCAGGTAAGCACTCCAAAAACTCCAACAACAGGAAACAGTTCGGGACAATATCCACAAACTACTACTGGAGGTAATAATTATCAGCCTACCGGGCAGAATAATTACCAACCTACCGGGAACGGTTCTGGGAATGATCAGCCAAAATCTAGCGGGAGTAATACCGGTATCATTATAGGCGGGGGAGCACTGGCAACTTTACCATTTTTAATCCCGATGATGAAAAAATCTCCGGTTGCGGCAAAACATTCTAAAAAGAAATCGAAGTAATGGCAAGCTGGTATAATAATCTCATATCGAAATTACAATTTTCTGCTACTGGTAAAGTTGCAGAGAATATTGAAGCTGCTTTAGAAAGTGGTGCATTTAGAACGATCGAAGATGCTACAGGGACAGACGTAAATGTACCTAACGAGGTTTCCAGTTGGTTTCACTCTAAATTAAAAGTGTGGGTATTGCAGTTGCTTTCCTTGATTCAGGAAGCTTCAAATTATGCAGATCCTTCTTATGCGGCAATAATTAATACCGTGATCCAGGCTTTAGAAGTGGCTCGAGCTTATTATGCGAAGCAAGCTGAGACCTCTTTTAATACCAGTTTGAGAAATGTTGCTTTGGGAAAGGTGAAGATTTTGGAAGAAATTATTTCCAGCGTGATTTTCGGCTACGAGCAAACTCTTAAAGATGCAAACCTGTTACCGGTTAAGACTATTCAAATGACTAATGCCGGCAAATTTGAAGGATCAAGTATAGAGGATTACAAGTGGAATCAACTGGATCGAAAAAAGGTCATTGTTAATCATGTAATATTTCGGGAAATGGAAGATCAAACGCAAGGCAACAACATGAAGGAATGCGAAAAATGTAAAACAGATTACACGCCGTGGGCATTTGCAGGGTTTTGCGCCTTACTTGCCTGGTCCGCCTCTGTAACCAAGAACAGCAAGAATAGTAAATAAGCTTAGCAGCAACGTACATACAAATTAGTAATCAATTTTAAATCAATTTTCTATGAAATTCGGAAAAATAACATCCCCGAAATTAGCTGAAAACGCGCTTTACCTAGGTGGTGCGTTCGGTGGTGGTGCAATCTCCGGTGGACTTATGACGTTGGTGCCAGCTGAGCAAAAAATCTATGCTCGTGGTGGTATTATCTTACTTGGTCTGCTTGGTGCTTCTACCCTAAACCCAAAAACAAGTGGAGAATCCCTTGCCCAGGCAATCGCTATTGGTATGGGAATTCGTCAAGCCTCAGAAGTGGTAAAAGAACTTACTCAGGATAAGATCCAGGTAACTGCTGAAAGTACTACTACAGATAAGTTTGTAGCAGGTATGGCAGGTTTAGCTTGTCCATGTGACGAGACGCGCCCAATGTTGGCTTCTCCTGTAATCAACTTTCCATCCTTGAACCCGGGATCTAATCCGGTTCTTATGGAAAGCAGAGAGGTAGAAGTTCAGGATGTACCGGTTTCACTACTAGGTTAGATCCAAAATCGTATTAAAAGAATCATCATCAATATTCATTTCATCAATTAAAAAACAACAGTAATGAGAAATAGAACAAAAATTACCGAAGCTGGAGGATATCTACTAGATAGATCCGATAAGTTTTCAGTGGAACTGAACGAAAATATTACTTCGGGAAAAGCAACTTTAGGCCGTCACACGCTTTTAGTTAGAAAAAATGCTACAGGTGCAGCTGCATCTTGGCCGCTAATTGATAGTAAAACGCAGGAAACTGTAGGTGTATCTACCATGAACGGTAGAAGACTTCCTGCAAATCAAGCTGTAATCTTTGACAAAATTGCTATTGCAGCGGTTGAAGGAGATAACGCTGGTGAAGAGGGGATCTTAGACTATGTAGCTAGCAAAGTTCCGGCTGTGCTTAGAAATGCAGAGATTTTAATTATGCAGAATGGTCGTGAGGTAATTAGCCTTCCGGTTTCAGATGTTGTGAAAACAATTTCTCCTGCATCTTCTGAGGATTATTACCATGATCTTGAAGGATTCAATTACCTGGTAGATAACCAAGAAATCACCATGGAACTAAAATTCCCTGATGGTGCTACTCTAGCTCCATCTGCTGCTGGTAAGCAGTGGTATGTTGAATTGAAACTACAAGGTTTCAAAACAATCAAAAAACAATAGTAAAAACTTTGGTTGGTTAGTTATTGTGAAAAAGCCCTGACCTATAAAGGGTTAGGGCTTTTTATTTAATTACAACCATAAAATCCTCTAAGATGGAAAAAAATGATTGGTTTACTCTAAAGATCAAGCTTGCCGCTGGTGAAACTCTAGCGCAAAAGAAGATCTTTTTAGATAAAGGAAAAAGGATCGTTGCCGCCGTTGCCGTTGCTACGGAACCGGGAAAAATAGTAGACTTAGGTCTATACGATCAAAATACGCAGGTTTCCGCTCCCATGGATCTATCGTTATGGAAAAAATCCAATGCCGGGAATTTCACTGATGGTTTTAAGCCTCTTGAAATAAAAGGCGGAATGGATATTACCGCACGAATTAGCACAGCAGATGGACTAGCTTCAGATCTTGATATTGAAGTAGTATTTGGTGTGATTAAAGAAGATAGCTCATGCTAGAATACTTTGGACGGTTATTCCAGGATTTAAAAAATTTCCTTTCCGGGAAACTTGGTCTTCAAAAGGCTAACCTGGGATTTGAAATAATCAAGGATGATATCGACAATTTTTCTATGTCTGGAATGATAGAGCCTACCTTCTATAATTTCGGTGAGCATGATGTGGAAGTGCTTCATTCGGTGATTAAACCAGGAAACAAGTTTTTTGCCGGTGTAGTGGGTATGGTAATGAACAATGAAGTTCCAATAAAATTTAAAGGGCCTGTAGGATCTAAACGCAAGCTAATTGTGTATTTCGGATCTCCGGTACTAGAATGTGATTAAAATTATGGCTGAAGAAAACTTAAACGACCTCATAAACTGGCTTTCGAGCAATCCTATACATCGTTTTGAGATATACGATTACAACAGGAAGAAAATGCTTAAAAAGTGTGTGAGTTACGCTGAATTGCTTAGCGAATACTCTCCAGTAACAAAGTATTTTGAAGAGCTGGCAGACAATGGAGTAAAGTCTGTACAAATCACGCAGAAAAAGAAAAATGGAAGCTCCTACGTGCGTGCGAGTTGTGGGTTAAACTTCGCCTTGAGTACTAATGATAACGTTGCTGCAAGTGGTAGCCAGGCTGCAATGCCGGTTGCCACACCGCAACGACAGCCAACAAATAATATAGGTCTTATGGGTCATGGAAATTCTCTTGGTTTAGGTGCTCCGGAAATTCTGAAAATGCACAGCCAGGCAGATCGGTATGCAGATGTCAAAACTTTAGCGGACAAACTGGAAAATCATAATGCAGATCTAATTGCTGAAAATAAGCGACTGGAGCGCGAAAATATGAGGTTAGAAAATGAAATTGAAAAGCAGGATAAACCTACTGCGGTCGATAAATTCCTGAATGCATTTGCTCAAAACCCAGAAGGATTTATTTCTGGAATAGCTTCTATAAAAAATGGCGGTACTACTCCAGGTCTTAATGCTCCAGAACCTCAAAAGCAACTGAGCGATACCAAGAGTAAAGTAGTAGATACAATTGGAAATCCACAGGTTCAGGATGATCATGTTGCAGCTTCTTACTATGTCTTAATGGAAGCCGTAAAGGGAAATGAGAAATTCATGGACGAGTATTCAAAACTACTAATCAAACATAAATTAATGCAAGATGGCAGCAACCATACTAATAACGGGCAATAGCCCGGAAGAAGAAACGAAGAAAACAAAAGCTTTACAGTATATGGCTAATAATCTATCCATGGATCAAATTGAGAAATTGGAAAAGATGGCCAGAAGTCCAAAAGCACGAAAAATGCTTGATACCAATTGGACTTTTCTGAAAATGTATATCTAAAAAAATGTTCCCACTACTAACAATTGCATCTATGGCAGTATCTACAGCGTCTCTAGCAAAAGAGAAAGATTTTATTAAAAATAACTGGAAACCTATTCTAGGAATAGGTGCTACCATTGGCGTAACCTATGTAGTCTGGAATATTTACAAAGATTTTAAGGCTACTGGAGATCAATCCAATACTAGGGAAAACAATTTATCTGAAGATAATAGATTTCCACCATCGACTTTAACGGAGGTGGAAGCATTAAATATTGCTAACAGGCTTCAGGATGCGATGGGAACCTTTGGAAAAGCCAATACGGAGGAAGCTAAACGTATCAAACTATTGCTTATAGATCTCAATTACAATGACTATGTAAAGGTCTCTAGGTCTTTTGGTCAGCGAGGTTATGTAACATTAACAGGGATTTCAAAGGATTCCGATATTCTAGCACCTGCCAAGAATTTAAGTTATTGGCTTAGTAAAGAATTGAATGACCGGGACTATGCTCAAATAGAAAAAATAATGGTGAAGCCTGTTAAATAATGCAAATCACTAAATACACAAATATCTACAACGAGTTTGACGATCCATTAAAGGGAGCGCACGTCTCAATTGGAAATTTGATTGGTACCACAACCAATTCTAACGGATTTGGAGAGCTAACGGCCAATGGTGATGCAGTAGTAAGAGTTAGTTATGTAGGTACAGAGCCACAGTATTTCAAGTTGGTAGATCTACCAAAAAAAATCACTTTAAAAATGGAAAGTTTGGACGAAGTAACAGTTACAACTAAGAAGAAACAAGAAACGCCGAAATATCTAATACCAGCCATTGGTGCCACTTTATTGTTAATCGCTCTTATGAGCTTCGGGGAAGAAACTAAAGAAATCACACTTTAATTATGGCTAGTTTCTACTCTTATTTGCCCCTTCTTCAGCAAGTGGAAGGTGGTTTTCAAAAATCTTCTGCAGATCCGGGAAATTTCAATTCGCTAGGGCAATTAGTGGGTACTAATTATGGTATTTCCGCACGTTTTTACGAAGGCGTAATTAACCGTCCACCTTCAGAAGGTGATATGAGAGCAATCACTAAAAGCCAGGCGGAGAGCATTTTTAAAAACTGGTTTTGGGATCTTCAAAAAGCAAGCGAGATTAATAACCAAGCGATGGCTAATACAATCATAGATCACCAGGTAAATGCTGGTGATGGTGCAAAACTCGCTCAAAAGGTTTTGAATGATCATTTTGGATATCGCATGTCTGAAGATAACCGAATCGGATCTATTACACTGGCAGCTTTAAATAAAGTAGATCCAGCCCGATTCGTATTTCTGTACAATGAAGCTCGAGCAAAGCACTATAAAAGTATTGGAAATAAAACCTGGGAAAGAGGCTGGTTGATCAGGCTTAAAAAATTCGCGGTTGAGTATAAAAAACCAATTTCAATGGTAGCGGTTGTTACCGTTGCAACGGCTGGTTATTTAGTATATCACACCTTTTTAAAACAGTAAGAGAATGCCAGGATTACATATAGATAAAGTAGGTGATGGAGATAATATCACCAATAATAATATTACTTATGCCGCACCGGTATCTAGTGTACAGGAATTAGATAACCTTCCAGATGATGCCAAGAAGGACGAACAACGAAGATTTGTAAGAACGGTTAATAATTATTATTACTATAACAGTTCTGTGAATGATTGGTTTCCTGTGGAAGAACCGGTGTATTCTCCTAGTAAACCTAAAATATACGGCGATGATGTTCGCGATTTACAAGAATTACAAGCTATACCGGAAAAAGACTTAACTCCAGATGAACATAGGTATGTGGAGCTGGAAGGTGGTTATTTTATTTATAAAGGCGATACGAACGTTTGGGAAAAAGTCCAACCGAAAACCGAAGTGCCTTTTCAACCTAAACAAGAAGGCCATCCACCAGGGCAAAAAGATCAACTTTATTTTATAAAAGAACATGGAACCAATAAAGTAATTCCAGATTATTTACTGAAACGTGGAATAATCGTACAAACCCAACGCGAATTTGATGTTGCCAGTAGTGCCGGTATTAATTTGGAAGAAGTATTTAGAAGGTGGGGTACTTTTTCTCACGGTAAAGGTGATCTAACAGGCCCGGCTTCGCCGCCTAACTTTCCTTCGGTAAATGATGAAGGCGGTGATGGGAATACGCTTACTTCTGCCGATTTCTATAATCAAACGCATTGGGGTTATGATAAAGAAAACGATAGAATCTATTTAAACAAGAATTGGAATCCCTACACCGGGTTTATTTCTCCACGGGAGTTTGCCTATTATACTTTTGAAACTACATTCTCGTCTCCAAATAACGATGATGACCACATGACGTTAATTATCGGTTTTTGGATAGATCCTAAAACCGGTTATGAACATACCCTTTCTGTAGAGAGAACATTAGTGCA
>FUFK010043058.1_pt1 | contig 45404 bp, 39 predicted proteins | sample 1021851 | NCBI WGS metagenome assembly FUFK01 (sample SAMEA51879418, study PRJEB19060) | metagenome
TGAGTTTCCAGAAGAAGAAGGTATAGGCATAAATGTAATTAACGGTGAGTATGTAAATATGATTGAAGAAGGTATCATTGATCCAGTGCTTGTAACTAAGTCAGCGCTTAAAAATGCAGTGAGTGTTGTTATGACTATTGTATCTGCAGACTGTATAATCTCTAACGCAAGACAAGACACTTATGAAAGCGATCAATAATTATGTAGTTGTAGATAAAATTAAGACTGAGCAGAATAAAGTTGCAGGTCTTATCTTGACTGAAAGCGTAGATGAAGATAATAGATATATAAAAGCAAACGTCATATCTGCTGGTGAACTAGCTAAAGGCGTTAAAGATGGTGATGTTGTGCATTACGACAAACATGCTGGTCACGGTATACATTATAAAGATAAACTTTATTTTGTCATTAAGGCAAGTGATATTGTACTAGTAGGTTAAGTTCGTTACAACCCGACAGCTTAGCCATTAACTAATTATTAATTTTAAAAACTTTAAAAAATGGGAAGAGTATTTTTTAACACAAGATTAAATTTTCACAAAATCACAGCTGACTATCAATGTTTAGCTAGTGATACTGGAAAATGTTTCTTAGTACATCCAACTGCTACAACTGCAATTACGTTACCTACGCTAGCTGACGCTGGTGAAGGATGGTACTGTAAAATAGTTATTACTGAAGACACTGATGGTTCTGACGGTGGTATGGGTCAAATCGTAAACGTTGACTTTGGTTCAGGTAACGATGTTGTTGGTATGATTGTAGCAGCTGATAACGTTGCTGGTGATTATGCTGTTAACAACGATGACTTTATTAACTTTACAGCTGCTGCTTCACCCGGTGATATGGTAGACATTTTCACTGATGGTAATAGATGGTATGCTCACGGTATGGCTAAAGATTCAACTCCTGGTACAGGTGATGTATTATTTAACACTGCTGCTGCATCTTAATAGTAGCTCAACAGATTAAACCTAAACCATAATCCATAAACTTAAAACTTAGAACGAAAAACAAATTATTAATCATTAAAAACAAAAATTATGACAGCAGATGATATAATGTTAATTTTTAAAAATGCTGATGATGACACGGCTATGTTGCCGTTATCTAGACTACATCAAATAGATGGTGGTGCTGGTTCAGTTGTATTAACTTTTGGTGGATCACAAACTGATGACGATCTTGTTAATGCAGATGTTGATGTTATTACTTTAACTACTGGGGCTGACGAAATGGAGGCTTGCAAAGAATTAGTTAGAAAGTTTAACGAATATCCTCATTCTGACGGCGCTCTTGTAATTGCTGATGATGTTGCTGGAGTTTATTGCTCTAGTACTATTACAGGTGTAGCTATAGCGTAATTATTAACTATTTAAAAATTTAACAAAATGAACAAGTTTATATTTTTTCAAAATGCTGCTAATGATTGCATGGTATATCCTGTAGCTAGATTAACATCAGTTGAAGGTGAAGATGACTCGTTAAAGTTTTCTTTTGCTTCTTCAGCTGCAGGTAATGACGAAGTTTCTGTTACACTAGCAGATGACTCTGATGAATTACTAGCGATGCAAGCAGTAGCTCAATTAATTAACAAACACCCACACAGTGATGGTATATGTGTAGTAGCTGATGATGTTAATTCAGTTTATGCTCATAGCTCAATGACTGCAGTAGGTGCTGCTGGTTAATCTTAAATGCGATTAACTAGTCACGATTTACGTGAACTAAAAATCCTTAAGTACTACAGGCTCACAAGGAAGTGGGCCTGTAAGACTTACGGGTTAACAGATGCTGATCTTGAATTACTAATATTTTTAGATTGTCAAGGTCGGTTTACAAGACAAGAATTTATAAATGGTACTTATACCATGAGCTGGGATAAAACCCGGTGGGATAAACTAAGAAAACTAGGCTGGATAGAGGTCTGGCGTCATCGAAATCGAACAACGATTAAATACAGCGTCTTCAAAACCTCTTTTAAATGCAGCCAACTTATAAGTAGAATATACCGTATCTTGCTCGGAGAAGAAGACATGCCAGTTTCAGATCGTAGTATATTTTATAATAACAAGTCATATACAGATAAAGTTTTTAATAAAGCTATAGATGATATGATTAAAGACCCAGAAAGATAATGGCATTTAAACTAGGTAGCGAAAGTAGAAATTTTAAAAACTCAAGTAATACTAAGATGTTTAGAAAAAATCTTGGTAAAAATATACTGGGTGAAGCTAATGCNGATGGGTCNATATANATAGATGTAAGTGTNCCTAAAGAAATGATGGAGTATGTGGCTACACATGAGATGCAACATCAAACAGATATGAGAATAGGTAAAACAACTTACGATGACAATGCTGTATACCACATGGGCGAAGTATGGCCAAGAGGTAATGGATATGTAACAGATCCACATACAGGTAAAAAATATCAAGAAGGTAGCGATGAGTTGCCTTGGGAAAATAATAAAGTATGATACAAAATTTAGTAGGAGGATTATTCGGTAAAATAGTTGATAACGCTGAAGGTATACTCGACAAAGTTATTACTACAGATAAAGAGCGTGATGAAGCTAAGCTTGCTTTAAAAAAGCTTTTATTAGATGCAGAGCGTGAAGCTTTTGCAAAAGAAGTTGAAGATCGTAAAGATGCACGTGATCTTTATAAAGACGATGCTATTATTCAAAAAGTATTAGCAACGCTATTTACTATAGCTTATTTTGGTATTACATTTGTAATGTTTAATTACTTTGTAACTAAAAGTATAGATTTAGGTGAGTTTGAAATAAGTTTTATATCAACTATATTTGGCGCTATGAGTGCTAAGGTAAATACAATAATAGACTTCTTCTTCGGTGGAAGTTCAAAGAAAAACGAACAAATAAAAGAAAAATAAAATGGGACAAAATTCAACAGGCGTAGCATACGACTTCGGACAATTAGGTAGTGCGTTTACTAACTTAGACAAACCTATATTTCCACCAAAAGATCATGTTATAGTAGCTATTCAGTTTATAGCTGACAATGCCCCAACAGCAATGATTACAGAAACTTTAGACGTACATGGCCCTCAGTTTCCTGGAACTAGTGATACAGAAGCTACAGACGCTAATTATATGGGCGTTACTGAAGCTGCAGTAAACGCTGCTGGTGATGCTAATGGTAATGTTGTTTTAACAGCTGCAAATAGTTTAATTAAACCAGGTCAATTTGTTATTATAGGTGCAGACGGCGACACGATAGATACAGGTATTACACTAGATAGTGGCGCTGGCCATGTAGATCCTGTTTATGCAAGTGTAAATAAAAGAGGTGTAGTAGTTAAAAGTATTGATGGTGTTAATTTAGTTCTTGAAGATGCTAGCGGTAATCTGTTTAACGCTGCAAACTTAGATAACGCTAACACTTTATATTTTTTAGATGAGCATCACGGTGTTGGTGGAACTACTACAGAAGGAGTTACTTTTCCAGGTGGTATGACTATATATGGAAGATGGACGAAAGTTGTTCCAGCTGCAGATACTGACGGAGGTATAATCTGTTATTTTGGTAAATAATGGGTCTAGGTTTATCTTCATCTAAAAAAAATTTAGATTTTGGTAGGTATGATTGGGCTGCAACTCATGCTTGTCAAACTAACACTCACGAGTGGAACGGTGGTTATCTTGAGCTAGATCCTAAAAACACTGGTTACAATTTTTCAAAAAGCTTAGAATTAGCTGCTAATGGAAATCTTCAAGCATTAGGTAGTCAAGACAGTGGAGTTTCAATTCAAGATTTATTAACTACAGCGGGAAGCGATTTTTGTGATAAAATAAGTTTTTCAATGTGGATTAAACCTACATGGAGTCATTCAGGTAGCACTTCAAGTGGTACTTGGTCAAACGGCACTACTAGTTTACCTTTATTTCAAATGAACACATCTAACCCTTTAGGTGGAGATTTAGCTGTTTTTGCTTATTTAAACTATAGAAGTGGTAGTAGCTTTAGAAATAGAATTACTATTATTACAGACAGTGGAACCGATAGAGCTGGTGTTCAAAGAGCTATGCATGACGTTAACAGTATAACAGGCACAGGGTCTAGTGGTACTAGTGTTAATAGCCTTTGGGACGAAGCAAATCCTGGAAATGCTAATACTGAAGGTTATGTTCATTTAGCTTTTGTTAGAGACGAAGGAACTCAAGGCAACGCTTGGGATGTTTATTGGAACGCGCAAGACTTAAACATGAATATAGACGTTGGCACGGGAGATGATGAGCCTCAGTTTACAGATGATACCGCTGAGTTTCTTGGAATAGGAACTTATAGAGCAAAAACAAGTAATTATGAAAGTGGCACTAAACCTTATAATGTTGGATTAACATCTATGCGTATAAGAGACTTTGCTATATTTAAAGGTGTAATGAATCTAAAGGACGTACAACTCATGTACAACAGTGGTAACTTTATTGATGTTAGAACTCTGCCTGGAGGTTTTAGCCAAGCTGATCTTAATGCTGGGCCTGTATTGTATTATCCATTAAACCATAATCTAGCTGATTATGCAAGAAACAGCGCTGACTTATCAGGTAATGTTAGCTTTGTAGCGCTTTAAATAAAAATTAACTAATTAAATTAAATAAAATGGCAAAAAGAAAAACACCTAAGGTAAAAGACCTTGGGCCTAAAAAAATTACAAAAGAACAGTTAAACGAAATACAAACTGTAGTTAGAGCTATTCAAGGAGCTCAATCAGATCTTGGTTCTATAGAAGTAAAAAAGCATAATCTTCTCCATGAAATAATGCAACTTCAAGCTATGGCTAATAGCGTTCAAGAAAAACTTAAAGAAGAATACGGCGACGTAGATATTAGTATTGCTGATGGCGTTATAACAGAAAAACAAGATGAGCAAGTTAATTCGTAAAATTACAATAGGCAAAGACTACAAAATTGATGCTATGCATTACTCTGTTAATCAAGAAGTGTATGGTGGTCATACTATTTGTGATATTATTGAAGAAGAAGAAAAGTATAGTATATATATAAAGAAAGGTAAAGATGTTTTACCTTGGAAAGACTTCAATAAAAATATGGCAATATCTGTAGAATACAACTTAGAATACTAGTGAAATCTTTATACAACTATATTATAAAGCCTTTAGGTAAAAGATACAATAACTCTGTAGACGTAGATGGTAAAAGCTTAATAGTTAACACAGAGGTTTTTAACCATCAATACGTTAATAGAGAAGCTGAAATATTAGCATTACCTATAAACGCAGACTCTGAGCTTAAAGTTGGTGACACTGTTATAGTTCATCACAATGTGTTTAGAAGATGGCATGATATAAAAGGTAAAGAGCGAAATAGTAAAGCTTACTATCGTGAAGATATGTACTTTATAAATAAAGATCAAATATTTGCTTACAAGTCAAAAGATAATTGGAAGCCAATGCTAGGTTTTTGTTTTGTTAAACCTATAAAATCTATTAATAAATTTGATATTGAGGTAGAAGATAAAACTAAAGGTGTAATTAAATATACTGATGGAAGTTTTAATGAAGGAGATATTGTAGGTTTTGAGCCTTTTTCAAAATACGAGTTTGTTATTGAAAACGAAAGGCTATATAGAGTTTACTCTAAATTTATTACAATTAAATATGAATATCAAGGAGACGAAGAAGAGTATAATCCAAGCTGGGCATAAAGCCGTTGAAGAGCTTATTAAAGTAGCTCAAGAGCAAATTATTACTCACAGCGAAGATGATGTGTCTGCGGACAGGTTAAAAAATGCTGCGGCTACAAAAAAGCTAGCAATATTCGATGCTTTTGAAATACTTAATCGTATACAAGAAGAAGAGAATATATTAGAAGGCAAAGAGCCTGAAGAAAAAAAAGAGAAAGTGTTTAAAGGCTTTGCTGAAGGAAGATCTAAGTAATGTACGAACAAACGCTATATAAAATTGTTGAACCAGTTAAGAAGACTACTATAAGTCGACTTAACAAATCTAAAAAATGGAAATATGGATATAATGAAGAAAATGATATTGTTGTTATTTCTAAAACTGGAAGAATCGGTGAAATACTTGAGATCCAAGGTTTGCGAATTGCACTGCCAGGAGTGAACCGAGGGAAGTCTGTACGTTTACAAAGTAGATAAATGGCAAAAAATAGAATATCCTAAAGAACTAGGTAAGTTAAAAAATATATTTGATTGGCGAGCTTATCCTGAAGAAGCAAAAGAACAATGGTACGATTATATAGACGAAGAGTTTAAACGTCGTGACGAAGGCTTTTGGTTTTATGAATAATGGTAAGCCTACGTATATTACTGGTAGTCACTATATGTATTTGCAATGGAGTAAAATAGATGTAGGTGCGCCAGACTTTAGAGAAGCTAATAGATTATTCTATATATTTTGGGAGGCTTGTAAAGCAGATAAGCGCTGCTACGGTATGTGTTATTTAAAAAACAGACGTAGCGGCTTTTCTTTTATGTCTTCCGCAGAAACAGTAAATCAAGCTACAATATCTTCAGATGCAAGATATGGCATATTATCAAAATCAGGAGCAGATGCTAAAAAAATGTTTACCGACAAAGTTGTACCAATATCTATTAACTATCCGTTCTTCTTCAAACCGATACAAGACGGTATGGACAGACCTAAAAGTGAACTTGCTTATAGGGTTCCTGCAAGTAAGTTTACGCGTAAAAAAATTACTGCAAACGAAAAAGAGGAAGAGCTGGTTGGACTTGATACTACTATTGATTGGAAAAATACAGGTGATAACAGCTATGACGGTGAAAAGCTTAATCTGTTAGTACACGATGAAAGTGGTAAGTGGGAAAGACCTGATAATATTCTAAACAACTGGCGTGTAACTAAAACTTGTTTGCGTTTAGGTAGTAGAGTAATTGGTAAATGCATGATGGGATCTACTAGTAACTCGCTAGATAAAGGTGGTGATAACTTTAAAAAATTATATAATGACTCAGACGTCAGAAGTAGAAATAGAAATGGACAGACAAAATCTGGTTTATATTCTTTGTTTATGCCAATGGAATGGAACTTTGAAGGATTTATTGACGAATATGGACAACCAGTATTTAATAACCCTAGCAATGATGTATTCGGACCAGATGGTGAATTAATAGATATAGGCGTTATTGATCACTGGGAAAATGAAGCTCAAGGGTTAAAAGATGATCAAGATGCTTTAAATGAATTTTACAGGCAGTTTCCAAGAACTGAAGAGCATGCATTTAGAGATGAAACAAAAAATAGTTTGTTTAATCTTGTAAAAATATACGAGCAAATAGATTACAACGAAGGTAATAGAAACTCTTCTGTAGTTACTCAAGGAGCTTTTCAATGGGCTAATGGTGTTAAAGACACTCAAGTTATATTTCACCCAGATCCTAACGGTAGATTTAAAGTTAGCTGGATTCCTGATAGAAATTTACAAAACCGAGTAATACTTAAAAATGGAATAAAATATCCTGGAAATGAGCATATTGGCGCTTTTGGCTGCGATAGCTATGATATTAGCGGTACTGTTGATGGTAGAGGATCCAACGGATCTCTTCATGGACTAACTAAATTTAGCATGGATAATGCGCCGGCAAACCAGCTTTTTCTAGAATATATAGCTAGACCACAAACCGCTGAAATATTTTTTGAAGATGTTCTTATGGCTTGTGTTTTTTACGGCATGCCATTACTTGCAGAAAATAATAAACCAAGATTACTTTATTATTTTAAGCGAAGAGGCTATAGAGGATTTAGTATGAATAGACCTGATAAAATATGGAGCAAGCTTAGTACTTCTGAAAAAGAAGTTGGTGGTATACCAAACTCAAGCGAAGATATAAAACAAGCTCATGCTGCCGCTATTGAAATGTATATAAACGATCATGTTGGTCATTTGCAAAATGGTAATTACGGTAGTGTTTACTTTAATGAAACATTAAATGACTGGGCAAAGTTTGATATAAACAAAAGAACAAAACACGATGCTTCTATAAGCTCAGGACTAGCTATTATGGCTTGTAATAAAAATTTATATAGACCAACAGCTAGTCGAAAAAAACAAAAAATAAACCTAGGTATAGCTAGATATACAAACGATGGCTTTACTTCTAAAATAATAAAATAAATATGGCATATTCTGGTAATAGTTATTTTCCAAGCCAAGTAGTAAGTGATATAGAAAAAGTTAGCTATGATTATGGTTTAAAAGTAGCAAAAGCTATAGAAAGCGAATGGTATGGTGATAACACTTCTCATAGAGGTTCTAGCTATAACATGCACGGTCATAGTCAAAGAAATTTTCATAATTTAAGATTATATGCTAGAGGTGAACAGTCTATACAAAAATATAAAGATGAGTTATCTATTAATGGCGATTTAAGTTATTTAAACTTAGACTGGAAGCCAGTACCTATTATACCTAAGTTTGTTGATATTGTTGTTAATGGTATTGCTGAAAGAACTTACGATATAAAAGCATATTCTCAAGATCCTTACGGAGTTAGTTTAAGAACTGAGTATATGGAGTCTGTACTTAAAGATATGAAAACTCAAGAGTTTAACGATTACGTAGGCAAAGCGTTTGGATTAAATATGTATGAGAATGATCCTGAAACTTTACCTAAAACTCAAGAAGAACTTAAACTTCACATGCAGCTTTCTTACAAACAAGCTGTAGAGCTAGCCGAAGAACAAGCGTTAAGAGTATTGTTTGAAGGCAACAAATATGAGCTTACTAAAAAAAGATTTTATTACGATTTAACAGTTTTAGGTATTGGTGCAGTTAAAACAAATTTTAATACATCTGAAGGCATTACTATAGATTATGTAGATCCTGCAGATTTAGTTTACTCTTATACTGAGTCACCGTACTTTGATGACATATATTATGTTGGAGAAGTAAAGTCTATACCTATTAACGAGCTTGCTAAACAGTTTCCACATTTAACACAAGAGGACTTAGANAAAATACAAAAAGGCCCTAACAAAAAACCAGATAATTATTCTAACGAAAAAGAAGATTCAAATAAAGTTAGAGTATTATATTTTAATTATAAAACATATATGAACCAAGTCTATAAAGTAAAAGAGACTAGTTCAGGTATGGAAAAAGCAATTGAAAAAGACGATACATTTAATCCACCAGAAAATCCTGAAGCAAACTTTTCTAAAATACAAAGAAATGTAGAGTGTTTATATGAAGGTGCTTTAGTTTTAGGTACTGAAAAGCTTTTAAAATGGGAGATGTCAAAGAATATGATGCGACCAAAAAGCGATTATACTAAAGTTAAAATGAATTATTCTATAGTTGCACCTCGTATGTACAAAGGTCGTATAGAGTCTTTAGTTAGTCGTATCACTGGTTTTGCTGATATGATACAATTAACGCATTTAAAGTTACAGCAAGTAATGTCGCGTATGGTACCCGATGGTGTTTACTTAGACGCTGATGGTTTAGCTGAAGTTGACTTAGGCAATGGTACAAACTATAATCCGCAAGAAGCTTTAAATATGTTCTTCCAAACAGGTAGTGTTATTGGTAGATCAATGACTGCTGATGGTGATATGAATCCTGGTAAAGTACCTATACAAGAAATAAGAAGTAGTAACGGTGGAGGTAAAATGCAAAGTTTAATAGCTAACTATAATTACTACTTGCAAATGATTAGAGATACAACCGGACTTAACGAAGCTAGAGATGGTAGTACTCCAGATTCAAATGCTTTAGTTGGTATACAAAAGCTAGCGGCAGCAAACTCAAACACTGCAACTAGACATATACTTCAAGCTGGCTTATACTTATCTAGCGATGTTGCAGAGTCTTTGTCTCTTAGAATATCAGATGTTATAGAGTACTCTCCAACTAGAGATGCTTTTATAGAAGCTATAGGCTCTCATAACGTAGGAACTTTAGAAGAAATGAGTAATCTTCATCTTTACGACTTTGGTATATTTTTAGAGTTAGCGCCAGATGAAGAAGAAAAAGCTTTGCTTGAAAATAATATTCAACAAGCTTTAGCTCAAAAAAATATAGATCTTGAAGATGCTATAGATATTAGAGAAATAAGAAANNTTANNNTTAGCTAATCAACTNTTAAAAATAAGAAGAAAAGAAAAGTTGAAGCGAGATCAGCAAATGCAAGAAAGAAACATACAGTTGCAAGCACAGTCTAACACACAAGCTGCTCAAAACGCTGCGCAACTTGAAGCGCAAAAAGAACAAGTTGTAGCTCAAACAAAAGCTCAGCTAGCTCAATTACAAGGACAGTTAGATGCTCAAAAATTAAATCAAGAGGCTGAAGTTAAAAAGCAACTTATGCAATTAGAGTTTCAAATAAACATGCAGCTTAAACAAATGGAAGTTGAAGCTTTAAAAGGTAAAGAAAAAGAAAAAGAAGATAGAAAAGACGAAAGAACTAAAATTCAAGCGTCACAGCAAAGCGAGCTTATTGAGCAAAGAAAGACAGGTGGCGCACCTAAAAACTTTGAGTCTGCAGGTAATGATACACTTGGTGGATTTGATTTAGGTGGATTTGAACCTAGATAATTACTAATTTATATTTTATATTATGGAAGAAAACGAAAACGTAGTTGAAGAAACTACACAAGAAGAAACTACGCAAGAGCAAACTGTTGACGAAAGTAAGTTTCAAAGCGCTGGCGATGACAGTGTTATTAAAGTAGATTTAAATAAACCAATAGACAATAATGAAAACCAAGAAGAAACAACAGAACCAGAAGCTGATGAAAGTGGAGCTGACGACACAAGAGTGGTTGCAAGCGATGAAAGTACCACCACCGAGGTTGAGCAAGAAAACGTACAGCCGCAAGCAGAAGCACAAGAACTTGAAGAAGTTTTAGAAGAGGTTACTGAAGAGTCAACTGAAGAGGTTAAAGAGCTAGCAGAAGAAGTACAAGAAGCTGTAAATGAAGCTCAACAAACCGGTAAAGAGTTACCAGAAAATATTCAAAAGTTAATGAACTTTATGGAAGAAACTGGAGGCTCGCTTCAAGATTATGTTGATTTAAATAGAGATTATTCTGAGCTAGACAATTTAACAGCTTTAACAGAATACTATAAAGTTACAAAACCGCATTTGTCGGTTGATGAAATAGACTTTTTAATTGAAGATCAGTTTAACTTTGATGAAGAGGTAGACGATGAAAAAGATATTAAAAAGAAAAAGATAGCGCTAAAAGAGCAAGTTGCCAGTGCTAAAGCCTACTTAGACGGGCAAAAGTCTAAATATTATGAAGAGATTAAAGCAGGATCACGCTTGACGCCTGAACAGCAAAAAGCCTGGGACTTTTTTAATCGATATAACAAGGAATCTGAGGAAAACCAAAAAGTGGCAGAAAACGCTAAACTTAAGTTTGATAGAAAGACTAACGAAGTCTTTAACGACAAGTTCAAAGGTTTTGAATACGATGTCGGAGACAAAAAATATAGGTTTAATGTTAAGGATGCTGAAAAAGTTAAGACAACTCAAAGCGACATTAATAACTTCGTTAAAAAGTTTTTAGCAGAAGATAATACAATGTCAGACGCTAAGGGTTATCATAAATCTTTATTTACAGCAATGAATCCTGATGTTGTCGCTAAACACTTTTATGAGCAAGGTAAAGCCGATGCTCTCAAAGAGAGTGTCGCAAAAAGCAAAAATGTAAGTATGAGTCCAAGACAGTCTCATGGTGAAGTAGAAGCTGGCGGCTTAAAGTTTAAAGTGTTAGGTGAAAGTTCCAAAGATTTTAAGTTTAAAATTAAAAACAAAAAATAACTTAACTTTAAAAACATTTAATTATGGCAATTACTAATGGACCGTTGTTAAATAGTATAGCTGCTCCACAGCAGCAAACACTTGCTAGCAACTACATTGATTTTACGTCCTCAGCTACTGAAGGCTGGGCACAACAGTATTTACCAGAACTTATGGAAAAAGAAGCTGAGGTTTTTGGAAACAGAACTATCTCAGGATTTCTTTCTCAAGTAGGTGCTGAAGAGGCTATGACATCTGATCAAGTTGTCTGGTCTGAACAATCACGTTTACACTTATCTTACATCGGAACTATTGACGCTGACGGTGATGTTAACGGTACTTTTACTGTAGTATCTGATATTGACGGTAACGTTTTAGCTGATGGATTTGTTGTAGCTAATCACGGTATTAGAACTAACGACACTGTATTAATCGCGCAAGCGGGAGTTGTTGTTAAAGCTCTTATCGTTGAAACTCCAGAGTCTGCTGTTGTAACTTTTGAGCCTTATTCAGAGGCTACAGGTGCTGCTGCAGGACTTTCTGACGGAACTGCTACTTTATTAGTTATTGGTTCTGAGTACGGAAAAGGTCAAGAGTATACAGATCTTACTGGTACTTTTAGATCAAATAAAAGAACAGCTTTAGAGCCACAGTTCAAATCATTTACTAACAAGCCTATCATACTAAAAGACTACTATGAGATCTCTGGATCTGATGCTGCTCAAATTGGTTGGGTTGAAGTTTCTGGTGAAGAAGGACAAAGCGGTTACTTCTGGTACTTAAAAGCTGAAGGTGATACAAGAGCTCGTTTTACTGACTACTTAGAAATGTCTATGTTAGAAGGTGAATTAACAGTTGCTAACTCTATCATTGGCTTTGGTGACGATGGACAGATTAGAGGTGCTGCTGATTCTGGTGCTGGTGGTTCTGGTACTGAAGGATTATTCGCTGCTATTGAATCAAGAGGTAATCTTACTTCTGGTGTAACTGGTGTTAACGCTGCTACTGATTTAGCTGAGTTTGACGCTATATTAGCAGAGTTTGACAAGCAAGGTGCTATTGAAGAAAACATGTTATTTGTTAACAGATCTGTATCTTTAGCAATTGACGATATGTTAGCTGCAATGAACTCTTACGGAGCTGGTGGTACATCTTACGGTGTATTTGATAACTCTGAAGACATGGCATTAAACTTAGGCTTTTCTGGTTTCCGTAGAGGATCTTATGACTTCTATAAGTCTGACTTCCGTTACTTAAACGACAAAGCTACACGTGGTGGTATTAATGATAGAGCAGGTAGCGCAGCTATCCGTGGTGTTATTATTCCAGCTGGTGTATCTTCTGTTTACGATCAAGCTTTAGGAAAGAACCTTAAGCGTCCTTTCTTACACGTACGTTATAGAGCTTCTCAAACTGATGACCGAAGAATGAAGACTTGGGTTACTGGTTCTGTTGGAGCTACTACATCTGCGCTTGACGCAATGCAAGTTCACTACTTATCTGAAAGATGTTTAGTGACACAAGCTGCTAACAACTTCATGTTAATGAAGTAAATCAATTATGGTCGAGGGCTACGGCCCTCGATCTTTTTTATTAATTTTTATTATATTATATTATGGCAAAAAAACAAGCTAAAAAGGTTGAAGTAGCACCTGAAGTAAAAGCTACTAATGAAATGAAACCTATTACTATTGAAGAAACTGTTGTTGAAGAAGCTCCAGTCGTACAAAAACCAAAAAGAGTTGAGAAAAAATATAAGACTCTTGAAGATGGTTGGGAAATAAAAAATAGAATATATAGGTTAGTAGGTAAAAAAAGACCGCTGTCAAGATCTATCAGATCTGCAAACATACATTGGTTTGACGAAGAAAAAGGTTATGAAAGAGAACTTAAGTATTGTCAAAATCAAAAAACAGTATTTGTAGATGAAATGGTAGGAGATCAAAGATTAGAACATATTGTATTTAGAAATGGTATGCTAATAGTTGAAAGAGAAAAAACAATATTACAAAAGCTTCTTTCATTATATCACCCTGATAGAAACAAATTGTTTTATGAAGAAAAACCAGTTGCAAATGCTGTTAGTGAAATAGAGAGCATAGAAATAGAAATAGAAGCTTTAAACGCTGCTAAGAATATTGATATTGATATGGCTGAAGCTATCATGAGAGTAGAAGTAGGTTCTAAGGTTGCAGAGATGAGTTCTAAGGAGCTTAGAAGAGATTTGCTATTATATGCTAAAAGAAATCCTAGTTTGTTCTTAGAATTAGTTAATGATGAAAACGTAGTTCTTAGAAACTTTGGTATTAGAGCTACAGAGTCAGGTATTATAAAATTATCTTCTGATCAAAGAACTTTTAGTTGGGGTTCAAACGACAGAAAGTTAATGACAGTTCCATTTGACGAACATCCTTATTCTGCACTAGCTGCATGGTTTAAAACTGACGAAGGTATGGAGATATACTCTAATATTGAAAAGCGGTTAAACTAAGTGATTATTTATAGAGTTGGGTCATCTTTTTAGATGGCTCAACATCTATAATAAAAAATATAAAAAATGGCGATAAGCGTAGATACAATATATCAAAGGGTTTTGGCAGTCGCCAATAAAGAGCAGAGAGGCTATATAACTCCTCAAGAATTTAACTTATTTGCCAATCAAGCTCAGCTAGAAATATTTGATCAATATTTTTACGATATTAATCAGTTTGGAAGATTACACGGTAATGATACTGAGTATTCTGACATGCTTAATATTATAAATGAAAAAATATCTGTATTTAGTAGAAATCAACAAGTAAATTTAACATCATCAAACACGCCTTCATATATAGCGTCGTTTGGAAACGATTTAGTTGTTAATGGTAGTTTTTCAGATGGTGTTAATAATTGGGCGATAACTTCAGCTGGTGGAAATCAAAACGCTTATAACGTATTAGGCGTAGTAGGTATTCAGCTTGACAATACTCTTGCAGCAGACACTACTAGTAGTACGCAAGCTATTGATACTGTAGCCGGTAACTTATATAAAGTAGTTGCTACTGTAGACACTACTTCAGTTAACTCAAGTGGTACTAATGCTGGCGCATTATCTTTTTTAACTTTTGGCGGTGCTTTTTCTAACACTGTAGCTGCTGGCTTAGGTTCGACTTCTTTAGTTTTATATTTTACAGCTGCGGCCGCTTCAACTAACTTAACACTTAGTTCTACTATGGTTGGCGCTACAAATGATTTTGCTATATTTTCAAACGTATCTGTTCAAGAAGTTACAGGTAGAAAAATAAACATATCTACTTCAGAACAAATATATAGACTTGGCACCGTGTTGTATAGTGATTCTACAGGTAGATTTGTAGAGCTTCAAAGACTACTACATAACGAAGCTATATATGTAAATTCATCTGCTTTAACTAAACCTGATGAAACAAGCCCAGCTTATGTTCAAGATAATAATACTTCTTTATCTATATATCCAGCAAACTTAACTACTGGTAATGTATCAGTAAACTATTTAGTAAGACCAAGCAATGTTAATTGGGCTTATAATATTGTTAATGAAAAAGCTATATTTAATGGCGCTGCCGCTGTTAACTTTTCGTTACACGCTTCAGAAGAAGCTACACTTGTAAACAAAATATTAGAGTTATCTGGTATAGCGTTACAAAAGCCTGAAGTTGAAAAATCTGCTATAGGTAGAGATAATAAAAATATACAACAAGAAAAATCGTAATAAATGGGATTAATAAACGAAACAGGTAGTTCATATTATGGTGGCAGTAATTTAGGCGGTTATCAGTTTACATCTTTAAAAGATGTAATTGATCAGTTTATAATAGCTTACGTTGGTGAAGATAAAATAATAAGTAAAATAAAAAGAACTGACGTTGTTTTTCATGCTAAAAGAGGTTTACAAGAATTAAGTTTTGATACTTTTAAATCAACAAAAGCTTTTGAAATATTTGTGCCAACAACACTACAAATGACTTTACCTCAAGATTACGTTAACTACGTTAAATTATCTTGGTCAGATAAAGCAGGTATAGAACACGTTATACATCCAGCTAGAGTTAGTAGTAATCCAGAAAAAATAACTCAAAACGCAGACGGCACTTACGCTTTTTTAAATAATGAAATACAAACATCAGATTCAGATACTTGGGCTAATTATCAAGCGAGTTCAATATCAGAAGAAAATATGGACGACTTTGATTATGACGACGATATAGTAGATTATAATTTAGGTCAAAGATATGGTTTAGATCCTCAGTTTGCACAAACAAACGGATCTTTTTACATAGATGAATTAAGAGGTAAAATACATTTTAGCTCTAACCTTTCAGGTGTTACTATGATACTTAAGTACATAAGCGATAGCTTAGGCACTGACGCTGAAATGCAAGTTCATAAATTTGCAGAAGAAGCTTTATACAAGCATATAGCGTATGCTATTGTTTCTACTAGAGCTAACATGCCTAATAGATTAATAGAAAGATTAAAAAAAGAAGCTAGAGCTTCTAAAAGACAAGCTAAACTAAGGCTTTCAAATATAAAACTAGAAGAAATAACTCAAGTATTAAGAGGTAGATCTAAACGAATTAAACACTAGAATATATGGCTGAACTGAAAAGAAACTTTCTAAAAGCCAGAATGAACAAAGATCTTGATGAAAGATTAGTTCCTAATGGAGAATACAGAGATGCTTTAAACGTACAAATAACTACTTCAGATAATAGCGATGTAGGTTCTGTGCAAACTTTATCTAGCAATAAGTATTGGCAAACTAGTTCTGGTAATTATAATTTTAACACTAACAATATATATCAACAGTCTACTACTGCTCAAACAGTAGGTGTTTTTAAAGATGAAGAAAAAAATCATATATACAACTTCATAGCTAATGACACAGATATTAGAAACGTAGAGATAAATACTACTACTGGTCTTAAAAATGTTTTGTTAGGTACTAAGTCTGACTCTATATATCAAATAAAACCTCATAAATCTGACGAAGCTTTAACAAGAACTAAATTAGTAGTAAGAGATGTTTATGAAGTTAGAATTAGACCTACAACTACAGCTGATAATAGAAAAAATATACTTGATTTAAATCAATTTTCAATACCTTACTCTGGATTACAAGGAACACCTAATTTTTCTGTTGTTGAAAATATTAGGCCTGGCATGAGAGTTCAAGCTATTGATTTAGCTGGTAATGATGTTTATGGTCCTCAAAATAAAATATTTGTAAAGCAAGTGTACTCAAGCGGTGCTCCTGGAGTTATGCACGTAGAGTGTACAGAGATATTTGATCAGTCAGGTTTGTACACTGCTGCTATGGCTACAGCTGGAGTTGTTATTAAGTTTACTTCTGAAAGAATTTTAAAATTTCAAACTGGTAGCTCTTTTGAATTAGAGCAAAACACACAATATCCTCTAACAACTAAAACGCCTACAAACTCTTATATAACTGCTATAAATGTTATAGATGATTTTTTATTTTGGACTGATGGTAGAAATGAACCTAAAAAAATAAATATTAAAAGATCTTTAGCTGGTAATCCTGACGGAGCTACAATCGCTCATAGTCTTTTAGTAATTGAAAAAAATAAAAAACTATATGCTAAAGATTATCTTAGAGAAGAACATGTTACTGTTTTAAAGCCAAACCCAGAATTATCGCCTAGAGCTATACCTAAAGGAGCTTCAGGCTCAAGCTTAATAGAAATACTATTTTGGGCAGCTGAAAATAATCAAATAGTTGATAACACTAACTTTGCTCCTTGGTCTTTTTCTGACAACAGTAATCAATTTTATTCTGCTAGTACTGATATTTATGTTCAACCTCAAATACAATTAACTGAGCCTTTTGAACTTAATCAAATCATAGAGTTAACAGGTGAAAACAGTGCTACTACAGTAAATGTAAAAGTAGTTGACGTTATTGGAGATAATCCAGGGCCTAACGGAGGTTATTATGTAATAAATAGAGTTGATGACTTTGAATTAGAAAACGAAGTATCTGGAGTTGACTATAATCCTAATTCAGCTGACGAAAACTGGTTTGCTAGAGCTGTTAACAAAGACGAAATGTACGCAAAAGATTTTATAAGATTTTCGTATAGATATATTTATACAGACAACGAAATATCTGCTCTTGCTCCTTTTAGTCCTGCGGCGTTTATAGCTGGCGACTACGCGTATCAAGCTAAAGACGGTTTTAATATAGGTATGTTTAATAGAGCTGAATCAATTGAAATATTTGATTATGTTCATGATCACACACCTAAAGATGTTGTAAAAATACAACTTATATTTAAAAGCCAAAAGTCTGACAATATGTATTCGTTTAAAACTATTGACATTAACGAAGGGCATATTCCAGATGGTATACTTAGAGGTACTAAATATTTTAGATCATCTCCATCTTTTTCTTGGGACACAGAATCTTTTAAAATAAAAGAAAGAGTTTTTGGCTTTACATTGCCATCTGATCAGCAAACTAGAGTTTTTGACGCTGTACCTAAAAAAGCTGTAGCGCAAGAAGTGCAAGCTAACAGATTAATGTATGGAAATTATACTCAAGATTACGATTTATTCGATGCTTCTAATAATATTATAGAAGCTGATATAAAAACTAAAGTTAGACAAAATAATTTTGAAAGTACTGGAACAAGTGTTGATTCGCCAAATATTTTTTCAGCAAATACAAATCATCAAGACTTTGTACCTTCAAGTGGGGCTGGAACTTTAGAAGATCCTTTTGTTTTTAGCAACACACCGTTTAACACTCAAATTATAGGAGATCCTGCAAGCTCAAATACTGCTGGNACTGCAAATGGTGGTAATTATTTTACTGGTTCTAATATTCAAATGTCTGGTGAGTTTGATCCTGGAGATAATTTTAGCAGCTTTCAACCTTCAGATTTAACTACTGGGACTCAAGGTAACAGTATTTACACTGTTCCTGTTTCAGGTTATTATACTATAGAAGCTTCAGCTAGGGTTGTTGCAACTGTTACTACTCCTGGAACTACAGACGGTATTAGCCGTAGAACAACTAGATTAGTTGTGCTTCCAGTTCTAAATGGTGGCGAAGGCCAATCTGTTCCAACGATACTGTGCACTAATTTAGGTGGCGCTACTGGTTACGCTGTAGGTTTAGCGCAAGGTAATGATGGCACTCTAGCTGGCTATGAAGATTGTGTAGCTAGCCCTTGGGTTTCAGAAGAAAGCATTTTAGCATCACTTGATGATTCTGCTGATGAGAGCGATTATTTTTACATGCTTCAAGATGTAGATGGATCTTCTGTTAGCGTGTGGGATCCGGGCAACAATGATGATTCTTGGATTTTAACAATACCACCTACCACTGTATACTTGCATAAAGGTGAGCAAAGTTTAGACGGTGTTCCTACTGCTAACCGATTTGGATTTTTAGGATTAGCTGTTCAATGTCTTACTGGTAGCGCTACTGATTCAGTTGTTATTACTGACGTTAATTTTAGTATAACATCTGCTCCTACTGAAGAGCTTGAAACAGGAATTACAAGAGGAGAAAGATCAGTCAAAGCAATAAGAAACTATAATTTAGGTGTAGTTTATAGAGATAGATTAGGTAGAGAGTCTTCTGTGCTAATAGGTAAAGAAAATGATTTTTCTTTAGGTAAAGCGCTTTCTAAGCAAAACAACTCTTTAGTATCTAGAGCTAGAAATAATGCTCCAAAGTGGGCAGAAACATATAAGTTTTTTATAAAAGAAAATACTAGTAAATTTCAAAACTTAGTATTAGAAGCTGCTTTTGCAAGTGAAAACTTAAATTATATGTACCTTGTTTTTAACTCTGTAGACGTAAATAAAGTAAAAGCTGGAGATTATTTAATAGGTAAAAAAGTACATAACTCAAATACTTACGTTAGTGATGACGATGCTAAATGGAGAATAGTGTCTATAATAGGTAACGTTGATGCTGATGGCACTGTTAACGGTGATCATGTCCCTACTTCAATTAGCACTATTTCTGGCGATGAGCTAGAAGGTAAGTTTTTTGTAAAAGTTAGAAATATAGATCTTGCAGGCGCAGGTAGTATATTAGGTGAATTATCTACAACTTCTGTTGATGGAACAGATATTCAGTATGTTTCATCAGAGTCTAATAACGGCGCTGTATTTGAAGTTGAACCTGAAAACCAAATAGATTTAGATTTATATTATGAAGCTAGTGATTCTTACGCTATTAAATTAGACAGAAGAAATGCTACAAAACACATAAGACCTGGTATGAGAATATCTTTTCCATACAATAATCTACCACTTGGTAGTAATTTAAGATTTGGTGCTAATAATAATCCTAAAATAAAAAGAGTAATTGGAGCTCTTACTGATGGCTTAGAGCAAACTTCTAATCAGTCTCCTGATGCTTCATGCCAGCTAATATTAGAATCTCCTTCAAATACTTTTCTTAGTGCTACAGTTAATGGTTATATATGTAGAATATACAATGATGAGTTTGGGTTTAAAAACACAAGAGAATACGTAGAAGCTAGAATGTTTGGAGGCATATATAACGGATCATTAACTCTTAAACTAAAACCTATTGTTCACACGGTGCCTGGTAATGATCCAGAAGTTGAAATTGGACTTCCTTGGTATAATTGTTTTTCTTTTGGTAACGGTGTTGAGTCTGATACTATTAGAGATGACTTTAATGGAACAGAACTTTTTAAATATATAGCAGCAGGAAAACAAAGTGGTTTTAAAGCTAACATGCCGTCAGAAAACTATGGTGAATATACTTATTTAAGTAAAATAATATTTTCACAAATATATAATGAAAACATTGGATCTAACAGATTTAATCAATTTTTAATGTCTGAAAATATAGTTAAAGAATTAAATTCTGATTATGGTAGTATACAAAAATTATACTCAAGAAACAATGACTTATTAGCTTTATGTGAAAGAAAGTGTTTAAAAATATTATCTAAAAAAGATGCTCTATTTAATGCTGATGGTAATCCTCAGCTGTTAGCTACAGATAAAGTTTTAGGTCAAGCTATACCGTTTGTAGGTGATTATGGTATTTCTAAAAATCCTGAAAGCTTTGCTGTTGACGAGTATAGATGTTACTTTACAGACAAACAGAGATCAGCTGTTATTAGATTATCTAATGATGGAATAACAGCAATTTCAGACTACGGTATGAAAGATTGGTTTAAAGATCAAATGATAAACTCAGAAGCTATAATTGGTAGCTTTGACAGTCAAAAAGAAGAATATAATATAACGCTACATGAAGTAACTAATAAAAACAATAGCAAAAACGTTTATACGTTATCGTTTAACGAAACTATTGATGGTTGGACTAGCTTTAAATCTTACATACAAGAAGCTGGCATTACATTAAACAATGTTTACTATACTTTTAAAAACGGTAGATTGTTTCGACATGGTGAGCTACAAGGTGCAAGTAGCTTTAACGAGTTTTATACTAAACAATACAACTCTAGTATTACTAGTTTATTTAATGATATTGTAAGTACTGTAAAAACTTTTAGAACAATAAATTACGAAGGAACTCAAGCAAAAATTACTTCTTTTGCTGACGTTCTTTTTGACGATGTTACTTACACAGATGGAGAATATTACAATTTAATTTCTAAATCAGGCTGGTACGTAGATACTATTAATACAGATCTTCAAGATGCTCAAGCAAAAGAATTTAAAGATAAAGAAGGTAAATGGTTTTCTTATATAAAAGGAAATGAAACAATTCATACAAACTTAATTGATGGAGGTACAGATTTAACTACAAATATAGATATATCTGAATTTTCTATGCAAGGCTTAGGTATATTACAGTCTCCTGTAACTTTAATAGATGGAGAAATACCTGAGACAGGATTTGAAGTAGTTGTTACTGCTGATATTGACTATGAATCTGAGTCTGACGACATATAATATAAATAAATATGCCTAATATAATAACAGTACAAGACAAAGAATATTACAACATAACTCAAGTTGGTACAGACTCAACAACTGGACCAACAACTACGTTGTTAATATCACCAAACGAAGGTTATTCTATTAACTCAACACAATTTACAGGTGTTGATGTTGATGGCGTTTATACTGTTTCTTTTGTAGATACAATTGGTGTTAACGCACCTGCAAATGAAGTAAATTTAATAGTAACTTGGGCTGGCGCGCAAAATGTTGACGCTAATACCACTTATAACGTAGAAATAACATTTGATGATACTTTTGAATCTTTTTCTAGTGATATAATAGATTTATCTTTTACAGTTCAAGCCAGTGGATCAATTAATTGGCTAAACACAACTCTTAAAGTAATAAACATTGAAGGTGTAATACCTGCTGCTAGCATTGAAAACGTAGCTAATGCAAACACTATTTTTAATGTTGAAAAAACATTATATTCTTACGAACAAACTAATATGGTTTGTGTAGAAGTTGAAACTACTGAAGGTTTATATTATTACGAGCCTGGCGGCTTTCACTCAATAACAATTGAAAATGCTGTAGGTCTTTTTGAGCTTTTACAAGTTGAAGAGGTTTTAGATAATTACGGGTATTGTTATAAGAAAAAATATTACTTAGCGTATACTGGAAATGAAGCAATAGAAGAAAATGATGATATTGTTATAACAGTACATCCGCCTGCTTTGATAACTTATTTTGCTAATTTTGAGTTAGACTCTGTGCATTACGGGCCTACTACTCAAGAAGAAAAACAGTTAGTAATTTCTACAAATATTCCAACAGGTTCTTGGCAATTATCTTTTGCTGATGTGTGGGCTAATGCCGGTGAAACAGCCGTAACGTCTAGTGGCACTGATGATTTTGGCAACACTTATTATACTATGTACATAGACCTTGATTCTTTGCCTAGCTTAGATCCAAGAACTCAAACTGTATCGTTAAAAGATCAAATATACAGCTATATTGTTAGAGATACTATATCTGTTACTCAAAGTGTTGCAATGGCAATAAGCATGCATATAAAAAGTAGTCCTCCAGGTGAATATGTTATAGGTGATACGCCGCCAGATTTTGTAACTACACAAGCTGCTAAAGTTATTGGTAGGCCAAATCTTGTTGAAAACGCTTTTGAAGAAGGTTTTGACGGTGTGCAAACTTACTATCAAGTTCCTTACTATGGCGGTGTAGATCCATTGGTTTATGAGTTAATACTTAATATTTCTAATCCTGGAGTTGCTGTTACACAAGAACTATTAAACACAGGAGATTATTTTCAATTTTCACAAATTCCAGAGTTTTTTCCTGTAGCTTCATTACCGCCTAGTGAAGACTATAAAAATAGTAGTTTTATAGATTTTGCTGGATTTTTATGGGAGTTTGTTACTGGCGGTGAAAATGACTCAACAACTCAATTTAGAAGATATTTTCATATAAGAAATCAAGACGCATTTGATCATAATGGTATTGCTATTGATCCTGGAGCTTTTGGCTCTACAGATCGTACAGCTACTATGACGATGATACACCCTTACGATAACGCTTTATCTAGTACTGTTACTGTTGAGCAGCATGAAAGAAGATATGACGGCGCGCCTGTATATATTTCTACTATAGATTCAGCTGGTAATACTAACACTGGACTTACTGTGTCTGGAGTAAGTACTGTAGGAACAGATGATACGTCAACTTATGGAAGTGATATTAGTATTCCTGGTGGTGTTGGAGGTATAAGGCTTAGAATAGATCAAAATATTACTCCAGGTAGTGTAGCTTGGCCTCAAGGAACGTTTAATACGTTTAATCAAATAACTACTGATGAAACAGAAGCAGATACTTTTAAACAATATCCAAGGCCAGTTTGTTTAGTTCAATATGGAGCAGTTTTTTATGGAGAATTAAACAAGCCAGATGGAGCAGCGCAATTAGTAGGAGAAGATTCAAGTTATACTGAAGTTGGTGAAATAGAATATAATAGTAACTATAACATAGCTATAGCTGCTGAACAGCATCAATATGAAAAAACTATTCAGTTTAATAGCGAGAACAACTCTTTTAGCGACAGAAGAATTACTTTTTGGCTTTTTCACTCTCAAAATGAACATGTGACTGGTTTTAATTTTGATCACAACGCAAAACTTACTATAGTCCATGAAGCTAAAGATAAATTACAAGCTTATATTTGGCCTGTTGAATCAGATACATACGACACGTTAGAAAGCGCTTACATAATGCCTGAAGGCGAAGTTAGAAACATAAACTTAGATTTTAATACAACTACGCCTGGTATTGTTCCAACGTTTGGCCTTTGGGATCAAGAAACACAAGTTTATACGCCAATGACTACTAGCGTTGCTATAGATGGTTTTTTCTTTAACGGTTTAAATGCAACAGCTATATACAATGCTAACGGTGGTTATCAATATAAATTAAACGCCGGCTTTACCGAAAATGCAGTTGGTGCTCCAAACAGAAACGCTACACTTGGATTTTGGCACTCGACAGCAACGCCTGGTGTAGATCCTCCTACAGATACTGTTTCCTTTTTTCAACCTGGTGCTTATGCAGATCCTAATATATACTTTGTTACAGGTGTAGTTGATGGTAGCTCTATTCAGTCTGGAGAAGCTGGTAGTGTAACTTTTAATATTACTGTTTCAGATTATGATGCTGATGATTTTGCAAATGCAGAAAATCTTCCTGATATACAACTTGTAGTTTTAGACTTTCCAAACACTTCAGGTAATCTTATTGCAAACGACGGTAGTATAGTTCCTACTACAGCAAGTCTTGAAGTGGTAGCTAACGCTAACTTTGCTGTTGATGGCTTTACGCATACTGTTACTGTAAATCATAATGAAAACACTACAGGTAGTCAGTTTCATTTTGGTTTGAAAATTAAACATCAATACATGGCTGCGTTTGATAATAATGATACTATTTTTTGTACTTTACAAGCTACTGAAGCTATATATTTTGGTAGAGCTACTTGGCTAAGTCAAGATGGATCTTTTAGTGAAGAGCTATATTTAGAAGACGAAGAAGATAAAACTATAACAGTTCCAAACAATGCTGATCAATTAGTTTTAGAAATAAGAACAAACTTAGGCGGCGAAGCTGAAGATGATAATTCTGGCGCGTATTATTTACCTATAGATTATATTGTCGCTAGATGGGTTACTGGTAACAATAAAGTATTTAGCAACGGTAGTAACGAGGCAAGTACGAATAACAACCAAGGACAAGCTTATGATATACCTCACAGTTTTTATATGAACAAAGGTTTAGGTGACAATAGCGTACCTTTAAGTCAAGAAAACAGCGCACACGTAATAAAGTCTCCATCTAAATCAGAGTCAGGTTGGAATCATCTTACACAAACTAACGGTGGTTATCCTTCGGTAGGTGATATAAATTGGACTTCTTTTGGAGCTTGGCCTAACGTTAACTATAATGTAACTTTAAACGTAAGTAAAAATACAACAGGTTATGATACAGAGCAGTTTATTGCTATATGGACTGGTGATAAGTCTCCAAAAACAAACTTAGTAGATGTGTCTCAAGCTTTTTTCCAGGACAACGCTGATACTGCCGGTAGTATTTCTGGTACTGAAAGTGGTAAAAATTTACTTAATATTAGAGCAGGAGCTGTTCAAGGTATTGATGATTCTTTACCTTCAAATGCTTTAGATTATGTTAATCTTGTTCAAGATTTTACAAACAACATTGAATTTGTAGGAAAAGATAAAATAAAATGGAATCAAAATGGAGAACTTCTTGCATCAGGCACTAATGCTTCTTATACTTTGTTTAATGGAGATGGCTGTCCAGTTTCTTGGAACAAAAAAAATTATGGTTTAATAAACCTTGGTATTATGCAACCTACTAATCCAACAGATGCAACTCCTACTTTTGATGCTACAAGTAATAATAGTTACGGTTCTGGTAAAATTCTTGGTATTTCTTTTGATGTTGAAGACTATGAGTGTATTACTCCTGAAGATCCTATAGACGTTGGTATTGCTAGTGGTTATTATAACCTACCAGCTTTTGCTCCAGGAAGCGTTGAAAGCGAAGAAATACATCAAGAGTTTGAAGATTATGGTGGTGAGTTAGGTGAAGTTGTTCCTGGTGATCATGTTCAAATGCTTTCTAAAATAAGAAAAACTGGAAATGGTCATTGCGAAGGTAAAATAAGAATAAATTCTGGCCTACCTAATTTTATGAATGGTATAAGATTTTTTGTAAGATCTGGTGTTAAGTGTACTTTTGCAAATATAAAAGTTTGGGAAATAGATGATGAATCTGTTTTAAAACCTGGTTCTGGTTTAAACTACAAAGTTGATTTACAAACTAGTATTGCTGATTCTGAAAGATCTCCTAACGATGTAATAAAAATAGTTCACGCACCTTTTGAAGCTAGCTTAAGTTTTGCTCACGATCAAATTTTTGGTGGTGCTGTGCAAGATCCAGGCGTAGAAATTATTAGCAATAGTGTAGTTGATGGCACAGATTTTCTTACTAGTATAGATGGCGTAGGTTTATTTACGCTTCATACGCAAGGTATCGCTGCTAATACACCTGTAATTAGAGTTTGGGATGGTGCTAATAGCTATGCGGTGAATACTTCTGTAGACCAACCTTATAATGCTTTTCTTTCATGGGCTATAGTAATTCTTGATGCTAATCCTGACGAAAACGGAGAACGTACATTTTCATTTATTGTAACTGAAGATAATCCTTTTGGAACTTCAAGACAAGTGCGTTTAGGTATTTTTGATGGTGAACCTGCGCTTGATATAACCGCGCCATTAGATACATATTTTATATCTCAAACACCTGATCCAAATGCTCCTTAAATAAATAAATATGCCTTATACAATAGATTTACATATAGAAAACATAAACGATTCTTTACAAGTTGGAGATACAGTGTATTATACTACTTCTAATCTTTTTGGGGGTTTTAATGTTAATGGTGGTGATTGGCAAGATATTGTAAAAGTTGGTACGTGTACTTTAATAAACAAACCGCTCAACAGAATAAGAGTTGAAGGAGATTTAAATATAGAGCTGCCAGGTGTTAACAGTTATATATTCTTTTCTAAAGACAACTTAATAAATTTAAGCTCTGCAAAAGGATATTTTGCTGAAGTTAAAATGATAAATGATGAATATAACAAAAAGTCAGAACTGTTCCAAATTACGCTAGGGGCTGACACTAGCAGTAAATAGAGCACTCAAACTGTAACTATATATAAATAAATTAAATTATGGCAAAAGGAAGTTTAAAAGATCCATTTAAAAATAAAGAAGAAAGCCCAATGAAAGTTAGTGGCTCGCAAATTGGTTCAGCTGGCGGAGCTATACTTGGATCAATAATACCTGGCGTTGGAACCGTTATAGGTGGAGCTGTTGGAGGTGTTATTGGAGGGTTATTTGATAGAAATAAAGGTCAAACAGAACCAATTCAAGTAGGGCCTACTCAAGCAGAGCAAGATTTAAATGCACGTATGAAAGCTTTTGAGGATTATACATTTAAAACTACAAATCCTTATGAAGACATGACAGTGAACACTCAGGCCGCTGAGTTTCAAAGAGACATGCAAGCTCAACAACAAGCTGATACGTTACAAGCTCTTAGAGGTGCTAGAGGATCTGCAGGAGCAGCTTCTTTAGCTACTGCTATGTCAAGGCAGGCTGCGGAAAAAGAAAGAGCTATAGCTGCAGATATAGGCAAACAAGAACAAGCTATACAAATGGCTCAAGCTAAAGCAGAAGCAGAAAATCAAAAAGCAAGACAAGCTTTTGAGTTAGATCGTATGACAACTATGTTAGGTATTAGTATGGCTGAAGTTACTGGTCAAGAGCAAGCTAGACTAGCTGCAGATCAAGCTAGAATGAATAGAAGTTCTCAACTACTAGGAGCTGGTATTAATGTACTAGGAACTTTAGGTAGTGCTTTTATATCAGGCGGTGGTTTAAGTCCTAGAACGCCAGATTATGATACTCCTACAGCTTCTGTTCCTTCAATAAAGCCTACTAGCATACCAACTAATACATCTATACCTCAAACTTTACAACCTGTAACTCTAAATCAGTGATAATATGGCAAAAAAAACTACATCATCACAGTCATTAATATCTGCTGCACAGAGATTGTACAGCACTAAATATGCTGAAGCTCAAAAAGACATAGCGCCAATACTTAAAGGTGTTCAAGGCGCTGCTATGCAAATAGAAAACGCTATTACTCAAAAAAGAAAAGAGCAAAAAGAAAAGTCTGAAAAAATAGATGACTCATTTAAAGATATACTATTAAATAATCCTACTTTAAGGCCACAGCTTGCTGCAAAGCTAGAAAGCTTACAAGATCAGTATTATGATAATTTAAAAATATCAGAGGGCGCTTTTGTAGGCCGTGGAAAAAAGAGAGAAGCAGCTGAAGCTAATAATATAATAGCTGGCCAATTAGCTAAATATGAATCGCAACTAAGATCTGTAGATTTAAATAAAAAACCTTCTGCAAATATTTCTAATGCAAATAAAACAACAACTAAAGTTGATAATGTTATATTTAATGATAAAAGCTTAGTTGACAATGTTATTATTGAAGATGATGGTATAAAGTTTATAAATAGTAAAGGAGAAAAAATACCATTAGATCAATACAAACAACCAAAAGAAGTTTTTCAAGTAGGTATTGATGGCATGATAGATACTTTTAAGTTAGTACAAACAGCTGGTGATCAAGGTAAAACCTATGAAGGTGGTATTGAAGAAGAAGTTGAAGCTAATATAAAAAAGTTTTTAAACACAGATGATTTTGATTCTTTATTGTTTGATGACATAGGTACATTTAATTGGGCTAAAGAAAACATGATGCAAGAGTTTGGCGAAAACTCAGGCGTTAAAAGAGTTGATGGTGAAATAGTAATAGAAGATGAAGCTAAATACCTTGACAACTTAGAAACATTAAAAGATAGAGTCGCAACAAATCCAAAAAAATACAAAGACGACTTTAGAGGTGATTATTTAGCGTCTGCTAAAGCTAAATACAATGAAGCTAAATCAGCTTATGACGCTGAGCAGTCTAAAGAAACTAGCGGCACATATAAAGATAGATTAAATGACTTCCAAAGATTTGTCACTTCTTATAACATTGCTGCTGAAAACAAAAGTAATGTAATAAGCTTACCTGATGGTCGTTTTGCTAAGTATGAAGGAGAAGACAAATATAGACTTTTAAACAAAAATAACATACCAATAGAAGGTCCTGACGGCTTAGTAAGTGATCAAGACTTAGTTAATATAGCTGGTATGCCACCTAGTTTTGTTCAACAACTTGATAGAAGATACATGGGTCCGTTAGCTGCAGGTGAGTTTGATAGAAGAACTGAAGAAGAAAAAGCTAGTAGTCGAGCACAAGATTTAATTAACAAATATACAATAAAATAAAAGGCTAATGGAAGAGTTAGAAGCAATTGTTCAGCGTATGATAGATGCTGGAGAGAGTGAAGATAATATTAAGTTAGTTATTGAAGAGTACACGCAAAACGTGGAAAAGACAAACGGCTCTCAGAAAGAGGATGCGACTGTAGAGCCAGTAGATATGGCATCCAGGCAGGACGCTACTTCATTGGTGTCACCAAAGTTTCAAAATGTAACAATAGATATTCCTGATCTTACTCAAGAAGAGTTTGAAGCTATTGTAAATGTAGAAAGTCAAGCTGACGATCAAAGAAAAAAAGATGCAGCTGAAAAAACTAAGCAATATAAAAGACAGTTAAAAATTGAAGAAATAACTGGTATTAAACCCGAAGACTATCCAAGTTTAACGATAGACGAACAAGATCAGTCGTATATGGGTAGAGTTGTTAAAGTTCCAGTTCAAGAAAAAGNAAACATGGACAAAATGGAANACATCATATCTGATGTTTCTAGTGAGTTTATGGATCAATTTGCTCCAATGTTATCTAATGAATTTAAAGCTTTAGAAAATTATCAAAGCGACCCAATGAAGTACGCTGATNAATTAAAAGAAATAGAAAATAAAGCTTANACAAACATATCTAAAAAATATCCAGGNTTATCTAAAAAAGATTTTANTGATATAGCTAATATTGGCGGNTCAGGNTTATTTCAAAATGCNNTAGATAAACAAGCCAATACATACAACTCAAAAGCTAATCAAGCTAATTTAAAAGGTGCTGAAACTTTAGACGAAGACTTTTATAAAAGCGTTATAGCAAACGAAGACTCTAGTAGAAATACAAAAGAACTACAAAAAAAAGAGTTAGTTGAAAATATAATTCAAAAAACAAGAGAGTTACAAACAACTCAAGAAGGGCCACGAGCTAGATTTCTTAGATTTGAAATAGCTCAACATAAAGATGATATACAAAAATTAGCTACTACAAAAGAAAGAATAGGTTACGATCCTAAAGACTTAACATATAGAGACGTTGTTGATCCAACACTTGCCAGCTCATATTTTGAAAACGAAACTACAAAATACCGTAGAGATAAAATTAGAGAAGCACAAGAAAGTTTTGAAGGAATTAAAGATCTTGGTTTAGAACAAATTAAATCTTCAGAGCCAACTATGACAGATCTTCAAGCTATAGAAAAATTTTTAAAATCCAAAGCTTACGAGTTGCAACAACTTCAAGTTGCTGGAAATGAAGAAACAATATCTGTTGATATTGCAAAATCAGCTGGNACTAGACTATATAGGGATTTAAAATCTATGGGATTAGTTAAAGATGGTCAAACNGGTAGCGTTGATGTACCTATTAAAACTATATTTGATCTTGGCTTTGATGGAAGAGATTTTGAGCCAGACGAAAAATACTTATTAGGATCTTTCGATGTTATGAAAGATGCCATGTCTGAAGACGATAGACTTAAGTTATTAAACTATGAAGACGCTATATACAGAACTAAAGGTGAAATATCGTCTTTATATGATCTTAGATATTTAAATAANGATCCAGAAACGTTAGATAGAGGNGGCGGTGTTAAATCTTTTTTAGAAACTACAGTTAAAGCTGTAGCTACGCACTACACCGATTTACGTATAGAAGAAGCTGATAAGTTTGCTGCTATGGGTAAAAATGAAACAACAGCAGCTACACTAGAAAAGTTTGAAGCTATAGTTCCAGACTTTAATGAAACATTTAAAAAAGAAATTGCAAACGGTGAAATAGACGAGCTTGGCTTTACTAAAGAGCAAATGCAAGCCATAGAAAAAACATTTGGAGAAGAGATTGGTGAAGGTGTTGGGCACTTTGTTCCAATGCTTATTGATCTTGGCGTGTTGTCTGCTGGTACAGGCATGGTTATGAGTATACCTAAAATAGCTAGCGCTATGGCAACTCTAAGAGGCGGTACTGCTTTTCAAAAAGCTCAGTTTCATGCTATAGCGGCAATGATTGAAGAAGGTAAGATGTTTACTGTAGGTATGGGAGCTGGTACTGGTGCTGGTTTTTACGCAGGTGGTCAGCTTACTACTGGCGTTTCACCATTTAAAGGAAGATTTAAATATTTTGATCCAGTTTGGCAAAGAGTTGTTAAAGGTGGAGTAGTTGGTGCTTCTTCATCTCAGCTTGCCACGGTAATGGAAAATGGTGTTAAAGATTTAATGGGTGACGCTGACTTTAAAGCGGCTATAGATCAACATTTTGGCCATTTAACCACAAGAGATTTTATTGTAGAGTCTATAGTATTTAGCATTGTAGGAGCTTCACATTTAAGAAAAAAAGACTTCATGTCTACAAGCGGCAAATACAAAGCGCTTGATGAGCTTAACAAAGAGTTACGTGAAGTTATGCCAGAAGGTGGTATTGAAAAAATGACTTCTGAACAAAAAGAAAAATACGGCGCGTTGTTAAGCGCTAAAAACGTTATAGAGCAACAAATTCAAGTAGAAACAAACGCTGTAGAACTAGATCCTAATAGCAAAAACTTTGAAAAAAATTATAACGCTAGAATAGTAAGGCCAACAGAAAACGCTGTTAGACAAGTTATACCTGAATATAAAGGCTTTGATGTTAGATTTGTAGAAGGTAAAGGAGAGCTAGCNGAAGGTAANACTGCTGAGTTTAGATACAAAGAAGGTAAAGATGGTAAAGATTTAATTATACTTGACAAAAATGCTTACACGCCTGGCAAAACAGCACATGAGCTTACACACCTTGTTACAGAAAATTACTTTAGAAGAAACCCTGAAGCAGAAGTTAAGTTTACAAAAAAAATGGAAACACTTTTTAAAGACTTTAACTTTGAGGCTTTTGAAGGAACTCCTCTAGCAGAGTTTATAAAAGAAGGTTATAAAATAGATGCTAAAACAAAAGAAGGTAGATCTGAAGCCGCTAGAGAGTACTTAGCGTATATGACAGAGCTTTTATCTGATCCTAAAATATACTATCAAAAAATAGCGCCAACGTTTTTTAAAGAAGCTAAACAAGAATTACTGTCTATAGTAGAAGAAAACTTTGGTTATAGACCTAAAGTTAGAAACGCTAAAGAGTTTGTAGAACTTTTAGGTAGATTTGCAAAAGATCAACGCATGGCTTTAGGCTTTGAAATGAAAGCTGCAAGACTTGCTGATCTTGAAGAGTTTGATTTTTTAGGTATTGAATTTGTAGAAAACAATAAGAAAAAAGAAAAGGCTACGTTTGCTTCGCAAGATTTAACTAAAAAAAGGTTTTTAATAGAAAAAGAAAAGCTTGATGCTAGTGACATGTATCGTCTTGATAAACGGCTTTTTGATGAAGCTGGTAATAGTAAACACAAGCCTACGCTAAAAAAAGGTGAACCAGGCTATGAGGCTGAAGCTGCTAAAATAAAAGAACAATATCAAAGTTCAAGTGAGTTTAGAGAAATTTCAGATGTTATTCAACGTGAACTTCAAGCACCAAAAGGTGGGCTTTATAAATTAATTGAAAAAGAAGCTGACGCTGCGGGCATAACATTTAATAGGCAAGGTTTTATAGAAGCTGTAAAAGATAATTTAATAATAAGAGAATACAACTTTAATCCAGCTGAAGGTGGTGGTAGCTTATATGGTTACTATAGCGGTATAGCTATACCAAGAGAAGCAACTAGAGCTANAGANGCTTTTATTAAAAGAGCAGAAACTGGTGAAGGTNTTAAAANAGTAGAATTAGACAAAGATGTAAGTGAAGGAAGAGCTAAATTTGAAATTGAAGCAGAAAAAAGTTATTTTGAAAAAGATTTTGAAAATGAAGATGTTGGTATTGCTGCTCAAATTAGATATAGAGANTACTTAAAAGAAGCNGGATTAAAAGAGTCTGAAGCAGAAGCTTACATGCCTACTGGCAAAGGTATGGATGTTGCTAAAAAATTACAAATAGAAGTACCTGAAATAGATTTATCTCAACCAGATATAGCAGCTGCTATTAACGCGCCGCAAACTGTAAAAGAAGGCTTGAGCTACAAAAATCTTAGAAAAACATCTAATGAAATTACTGGTAATACTGTTGCGTTAGAGTATTTTAATTTAAATCCTGAGCTATGGAGTATAGTAAAAACTACGCCAGCTAAAAATTTAAATAATCTAGCTAGACAAGCTATTAAAGATAAATTAAAAGAAAATGTTGAAACTCATATAAAGTTACTACCTCAAGGNGCTCAAGATTTAATAACTAGACAGGGAGAAAACGTTACGCCAGAGTTTTTAAAAAATACTTCTACGGGCACTAGAAAAAAGCTACTAGAAATACCAATGCTTTATACTAAAAAATCAAGAACTGGTAAAAACTTAGCTGAATTTGTTAAAACACCAGAACTTATAAAATATGAAAAGCTAGTTGANCCTAAGCAAGGNACACCTGAGTTTGAGTTTAAGCAAGGTTTTGAAAATAAATTTTTAGAGTTTTTTGAAGGTCAAGGTAGAGAAAAAGATCAGTTACTTAAAGGTATTGTGTTTGAAACTATAGACGCGATACATAATCAGTCTGTAAGAAAAGCTTTAAACGCTATAGGCGCTGGTAAAGAAGTAATAAATCAAGCAGCATCAGGTAAGTCAAGCGCTATAGCTTCTAAAGTATTAGATAACTATTTTGTTAGATTTCCAGAACAAAGCTTTGAACAAGCTCAAGAAGCGTTTTATAGAGCTTACTTAGGTGATGTTAAAAACTTAAGCAAAGAGCAAGCTCAATACTTTAAAAACATAGGTTTAGAACCAGGTTTAATGACTAGAGAACAAGCTCTAACGTATGGTTATATGGATGCTATGGCTATGGCTGGTAAATCTAAACAGGTTAGATTTGACAAAGACTTACAGATAGCTGAAATAAAAGATATTACATTAGAAACTGGAGAAGTTGTAAGCGCTGCAGAAATAAAAGGTTTAGATTTAAGCGCAAACTTTAGTGTAAAAAAAGGTGATGTTATAGTAAACGTTAATAGAACAAATAATTTTGTTGATCACTCTGTAGAGTTTGCTAAACTATTACCAAAAGAAATAGCACAAAATCTTAGCTTTTTTGATCAAATACTATTTTTACATCAAAGAACTACTTTTGAAAAAGAANCAAGAGACGTTAAAAAAAGTGGTGGAAAAATAATAGATCAAAGTGGAAACAGNATAGTTGGCCAGCCTTTTACAAANGGTAGANNAAGAGCTCTTGAAGNGCTTGGAGAAAACACTATTAAAGAAATATGGGAAGGTATTGNNTTTGANTTTAAAAAAGCAACATCTCAAGTTACAGGTCAAAAGAAATATGCTGAAGCAAANACCGANGCTGAAAGAATAGCAATAATTGAAAAGTTTTTTAATCAATTTAGTGAGTCAAANAAAATTAANATATANAACGGTATAGCTTCAACAATGGAAGCGTATGTTCACTCTGGNAGAAATAAAGCTGAAGTTTTAAGCCGNATGGAGTGGGCTGCTAANGCTATGCGTAGTAATAGTAATTTAAGGTTAGGGTTAAGACAAACAGCTCCTATATTTGCAATATACAAAGGTACTGGGTTAATGACACCAGAGCAGTTTAAGTTAGAGCATGCTAAAACTTCTGTAAAGCAGTCATTAACTACTTTTGAGTTAATATCTCAAAACAAATGGAGAGAGTATGGTGCTGAAACACTAAAAGATTTTGTTGGTGTATTAGCTCCTAAAAAACTACTAGACATTATAGATGCTAAAGGCGGAACAACAAATATGGAGGCTTTGTATCGCATGGCTATTTTAGAGCCAAAAACTTTATCTGAATTTGTTACGGTAGAGTCTAACGGTAAACAAACTTTATTAGACTACATGCTTAAAAAAGGCAAAGCTGAAATTGAAGCTAAAGCTGTTAAAGAAGCTACGCTTCAAGAGATGATGCTTAAAACTGAAAGAAAAAAACTTAAAGATGTAGGTTTATTATCTGATGTTAACATGGGTAAATCTATGGCTGCTAAAAGTTTAAAAAACCATGATAAAGCTATAATACAAGCTAGAGAAAAAAACAAGACCTCTAGAGGTATGTCAACGTTTGATTTTGATGAAACACTAATTGTTGGCGGTAAAAACTTTGTTACAGCAACAAGAGGCAAAGAGTCTATAAAAATTAGCTCAGAGCAGTTTCCACTTCAAGGGCCTAGACTTGCTGAACAAGGATATAAGTTTGACTTTAAAGACTTTGTAAATGTTAAAGGTGGTAAAGAAGGACCTTTAATGCAAAAGCTAAAAAATCAAATAGAAAAATACGGAACAGACAACGTGTTTATATTAACAGCTCGTATGCAAGAAGCGGCACCAGCAATACAAGCTTGGCTTAAAACACAAGGTGTTAATTTACCTATAAAAAACATTACTGGCTTAGGCAACAGTACAGGTGAAGCTAAAGCGCTTTGGATGCTTGAAAAGTTTTCTGAAGGCTATAACGATATGTATTTTGTTGACGATGCTTTACCTAACGTTAAGGCTGTAAAGAGAGTTTTAGATCAACTAGATATAAAGTCTGATGTTCAACAAGCTATGGCTTCTAAAAACCTAAATAAAGAAGTCAATGATATAATGCAATATTCTTTAGGTATAGGCTCTAGTAAAGTGTTTTCAAAAGCTGAAGGTAAAGTTAGAGGTAAAGACATTAAACGTCGTAGATTTTTTATGCCTGACACAGCTTCTGATCTTGAACTATTGTTAGAGCCGTTATACGGTAAAGGTAAAAAAGGTATTGAAAATAAAAAATGGTTTGAAGAAAACTTTATTAGAAAGTGGGAAAGAGGCATAAACGACTTTAATAATGCTAGACAAGCTGTAACTAACGATTATTTAACGTTAAGAAAAAAGAATAAAGACGTTGTTAAGCAACTACCTGAAGCTGTTGAAGGAACAAACTTTACTCATGATATGGCTATGAGGGTTTATATATGGAATAAAAATGGTTACACTATACCTGACCTTGCGCCGGCAACACAGAAAAAACTTGTAAGCTATATAATAAATAATCCTAAGCTACAAGCTTACGCTGAAAGTGTTGCTAGATTAACAAAGGTTGAAGGTGGTTTAAAAGAGCCGTCTGCTGAATGGTGGGGTGAAACAATAGCTAGTGAAATACAAGGTTTAGGCGAAGGTATAGGTCGTAAAAAATATATACAAGATTTTATAGACTCTAAAAACGAAATATTTAGTGAGGCTAATTTAAATAAAATGGAGTCTAAGTTAGGTGGTAACTGGCGTGAGACTATTGAAGATATGTTTGATCGTATGGAGACTGGTCGAACTAGAAGCATGAAGCTTGGAAAAACAGGTACAGCAATAATGAATTATCTTAATGGTTCAACTGGTGCTATTATGAATTTCAATACTAGATCTGCTTTTTTACAGTTAATATCTACAGTTAACTTTGTAAACTCTTCGTTTAATAATCCGCTTAGAGCTGGACAGGCTTTTGCTAATCAACCACAATATTGGAAAGACTTTATGTTTATTATGAACTCTGACATGTTAAAGCAAAGACGTCAAGGATTACAAATAAACGTAACAGAAGCTGAACTTGCTTCTGCTGCTTCTAAAAGTAAAAACCCTGCTAAAGCAGCTTTAGCTAAAATACTTAAAGCTGGTTATTTACCTACAAAAGTAGCGGATAGTTTTGCTATTGCTGCAGGTGGAGCTACGTATTATAGAAATGCTATAAGAAAATATACAAAAGAAGGTTTATCTAAAGCTGAAGCCGAAAGAAAAGCTTTTATAGACTTTCAAGCTATAGCTGAAAGAACTCAGCAGTCATCAAGAGCTGATCTATTATCTAAACAACAAACATCGCTTGAGGGTAGATTAATATTACCGTTTGCTAATACGCCAATGCAGATGAATAGAATAATGATAAAAGATATGCTAGATCTATCAAAAGGTAGATATAAAGGTTTTTATGGTGAAAATTCATTGACTAGTAAGCTAAGTAGAATAGGTTATTATGGCTTTGTTCAATCATTAATATTTGCTGGTTTACAGTCAGGCGCTTTTGCTTTAATGACAAACTCTTACGACGATGAAAAAGTAGCTGAGTCAAAAGTTAATGCACTTAATACTGTTGCAGACTCGTTTTTAAGAGGTATGGGTATACAAGGCGCTATACTTAACGGTGTTAGACTTTCTATTCAAGAGTTTATAAAACAAGACGGCAAAAAACATAATGCTGACTATAGTGAAGTTGCTGAAAAATTATTAAATATTTCACCAACAGTTGGGTCTAAGTTTAGTAAACTTGATGCAGCAGGTAACACTTACAAGTATAACAAAAAAGTAGTTAAAGAAGAAGGATTAACTTTAAACGGCCCGCTATTAGAAGCTAGCACGCAAGTTATAGAAGCTACAACAAACGTACCTTTAAATAGATTTTACAAAAAAGGCAACAATATACAAAATGCTTTAGACGATAGTTATTACAACTGGCAAAGGGTTTTAATGGGTGCTGGTTGGAGTAGTTGGGGTTTAGGTCCTGGCAAAGATGAAGAGCGAACTGTAATTGTTAATAAAGGTAAAGAAAACGAATACACTAGATACTTAACTAAAGAGCAATTACGTAGAGAAAAAGTTGAAAAAGGCGTTAAACAAAAAGAAAAAAAAGAAAAAAAAGCTAGACAACAACAGTGCACTAAAATTAAGTCTGATGGCCGTAGGTGCAAGATAATGGTTAACAAGCCTAAGTCAAGGTGTCATTATCATGATTAACGTGTAATAATTATTACTATGAAATACATATATTTAATATTAATTATTTTGTTTTCTTGTGCTGCGCCAAAAAAGTGTTGCTCACAGATTAAAAAAGCGTTTAAGTTTTCTACATTTTATGTAGCTACAAACGGCGGTACATCATTGTCTGATCAAGACATTTACTCTGTTAATGGTAGCTCGCTAGACTACGACACTATACTAACACCTTACGACTACTCATTAACTATGGGTATACGTAAAATACAAAGGTTTGGCTATGAAGGGTCTACACCGTTTAAAGATGGTACAGAAACTTCCTTTTCAGACGCTGCTAATATTGGTAGATCACCTTTTGAATACTTGTTTGAAGTAGACTATAAAAGACAAGAAGGCGTAGAGTACTTTGATCAAACACACATGTTAAGATATGTTAGGCCTATTTGGTTTACAAAAGTAGAATATATTAAAGATGGTTTTGCAGATATAGAATACTATGAAGCTACACAAAGATTTAGACTAAACGGTAAAAAAAAGTTATCGTTTAACTTTGGTGGCGTGACTAGACTAGCAGAGCCATACGGTTATGATCCATTAGAAGAGTGGACTATGGTTACAGGTGACATACATTACACACAACTAGCAATACAAGAAGGCTATAATATAGACGTGTATAATAATGAATATAAAGATCCAAACGGTAATGTAGTAGCTACTAGCGCTGATGTATGGAATCAAGTAGTAATACCTACAGTTTTAGAAAACTACGTAGACAAGAAACGTAACGAGTTAGACAATCAATGGCAAAACAGTATTGTTGTTGGTTTTGACTTTTACCATTACACCAAAAACTTCTGGCTACACAGCTGGGGTAACTTTATGCCTTACCANTATGATGATGGCGGAGAGTTTTCATACCATAACTTTAACGATGGTGAACAGTGGTACGATTATTCTGGTGGTTTAATATTTGGCTACAAGCTAAATAGAAGCCTAGGGCTGTTTGCTGAAGGCAAGTATAATAAATATTGGAATCGTGAGTGGTACGATTTTAAAGCAGGTATAAACTACATTATATTTTAACAATGGCAACTGAAATAGGTAAAGACACAAAAGTAAAANTAAGTTTAGAAACAATAATATCANTAGGNNTNGTNTTAGTAGCAGGNACNGGCATGTGGTTTACGCTTCAAGCAGATATAGCAGAAGCAAAAGAACTACCAGTAGCTCCAGATCCTGAAGTTACACGTATGGAGTTTGACATGAAAGATCAAATGATACGCAACACTATTATGACAACACAAGAAGACGTTAAAGAGTTAAAAGAAACTGTTAGACGTATTGAAGATAAACTAGACAGAAGATGAAAAAAATGTGTATAGCAAATTACTTGTATATACTAATTATTATATTAGTATTTACAGTATCAACAGCTTTTAGTCAAGTTAAAGTAATACACTTTAATGCTGGTTGGAACGAAGCTAATAACGTAGAGTGGTTTAATAAATTATCAGACGTTAGTAAAAAAACACTAAGCATAGACGATAAAGAAATACAAGAAAAATACGAAATATTTATTGTGCCAACTATCATTGTGTTTGATGAAGGCGAAGAGGTTAAACGTTTTCAAGCAGATCTTAGCTTTNAAATGGTTGCAAAAAGAGAAGAAGTACAAGAGTACATAGATGAATTAATTATAAGTAAATTTTAATGAAAAAATTAGCGTACATATATATAGCTTTATTTTTTGCAATGATAGTATCATGTGTTGCAAATGCTCAATGTCCACCTGGTACTTGGGGTTTAGACGTTATAATAAATCCTGATCAATATCCAGAAGAAACATCTTTTGTAGTATTAAATACAGAAGGCGATACGCTTATGCAAGGCGGGCCTTTTCTTGATATTATAGATTATCAACCGCAGTACATATCTACATGTTCACCTATAGACACTTTTATATTAGTTTTAAACGACGATTATGGCGATGGTATTGCTGGTAGTTTATGGGGTGGTGAAGATGGATCTGTATACATAGAGCAATGCGGAGACACTATATGGCAGCTAGACTCAGCTGACTTTGGCTTTCAACTTGTAGATACTTTAATAACTACAAACTGTCCGCCACCGCCGCCAGTGTTTGGTTGTATGGACGAAGACTTTTTAGAGTTTTTATCAACGGCAACTGTTGACACTGGTATGTGCATTACACCTAAATTATTTGGCTGTACTGATTCATTAGCATTTAATTATGATTCAATGGCTAATATAGATATAGATATATCTAGCTGTGCTCACTATTTAGAATTAACTGACTTAGCTGGCAATGGTTGGGCTGGATCTATTTTAATTTTATCACAAGCTACAAACTTATCACCGCCTTACAACTACGCTGTAATAGATACTTTTACTTTAATTGATGGCTTTGATACTACTTATACTTTAAATTTAGAGGCTGGATATTTAGTTAAAGCTATATTTGAAATAAACTATCAATCAGATTTTACAGCAGTACAATGTGGTTATACTTTATACTCTGATGAATATATAGCTATAGAGCAAGAAGGTGGTTTTGCAAATCCAATACCACCATTTATGCATATTACTGGCGAACCATATTGCGGTAATGATTGTATTGATAGAACATACGGATGTATTGATACTACAGCTTTAAATTATAATGACAGTGTTAACACGGATGATGGCAGCTGTTATTATATTGCTGGATGTATGAATCCAAGTTACATTGAGTACAATGCAGAAGCAGACTTTGATGATGGATCTTGTGAAACATTTGTTGTTTTAGGTTGTATGGATTCTACAGCGTTTAATTATAATCCTGAAGCAAATGTAGAGCTTGAAGGATCATGTATAGAAGTTGTAGAAGGTTGCATGGATGATGACGCCTTTAATTATAATGTTAACGCTAATGTAGATGATGGTAGTTGTATACCATTAATATTTGGATGTATAGATCCTACGGCGTTTAATTACTGCGACACGTGTAACACTGATAATGGAAGCTGTATTGATATAATAAATGGCTGTACTGATACTACAGCAATAAACTATAACCCACTTGCAAACACTGATAATAATTCTTGTGTTTATCCACTGCCTGGCTGCACTGATCCGACCGCTATTAATTTTAATGAAGTGGCAAACGTCGCAGATAGCTCGTGTTATTATTCTGCTGGCTGTGCTAGTGGTGACGTATATTATACACCTAATGCTTGTTTTGAGTGGGTGATTGAAGTAGATCCTTACTGTTGTGATGACACTTGGGATAATACGTGTCAAGACTTATATGTTTATTGTGAGCAAGGTTGGTCAGGACCTGTTAGCATTACAGAAAGATCAAGTGATTTAATTATATATCCTAACCCTGCAAGTGATTATATAAGCATAAATAAAAAAGTTGACATTAGAGTGTTTAACGTTGTTGGCAAGCTAATAGCATATAAAAAGCAAATAAATACGCTAGATGTATCTAGTTTTAACTCTGGCATATACAACGTTGTAATACAACACAATAATAAAATAATAAACAAAAAAATAATAAAAAAATAAAAAAATGGCAACATTAAAACCAACATTATCACTAGTAAGCACAGACTTTAGCTCTGACTCTTTAAGCTTTACTGTAACTGACAATTTGACTACTGGTGAGCCTTCTACAGGACTTTCAAGACAGTCAATAGCTACTGGCTCTGCTCAAGCTGTATTAGCTAGTAACAGTGCTTTTTCTTATTTGTTTTTAAAAAACGCATCGTCTACTAACGCTGCTGCTTTTTTACAAATAAAGCTTGGAGGTAGCGCGGTTATAAGATTAGATGTAGAAGAGTTTGCTTTTGTACCAATATATAGTGGTTTAGCTGTTGAAGCAGAAGCTTATACAGCGGCTTGTGTACTTGAGTTTGCTCAGTTCTCTAAGGCATAATGAAACTAGAGGTATTAAGATTTAGCTCGCAGTCTGACTGCACGCATGGTTTATTATTTGAAGTATCTGATATAAAAAGACATTTTTTATGTTATACTTTAGAAGACGAGCATCGTGTTTTAAAAGTACAAGGAGAAACTAGAATACCAGCAGGTACATATAATATTAAACTAAGAAAAGAAGGTGGGTTTCATGCTAGATATGATAAGAAATATCCTGGTATACATCGTGGCATGCTGCATGTCATTGATGTTCCTGGTTTTGAGTATATTCTTATTCACACTGGAAACACTGACGAGCATACTGCTGGTTGTCTTATCGTTGGAGACAGTCAAGAAAACAATATTATTCTCCGCGATGGGTTCGTTGGTAAAAGCGTTAACTCGTACAAGAGGATTTATCCAGCTATTGCAAAGGCTATAGAGCAGGGTGAAGAAGTAACAATAACATATATAGACTACGACTAATGGGTAATTTAACATTAAATATAATAGAAAACATAGATGTTGAAAGCGGTGGTTTTACTTACAACTACGATACTACTGGCGCTAACTTTGATTTAGTTATAGCTAATGTAGACGCGTATAACGCTCAAACAGTAAATATAACAACTGCATTTACTCAAGTAGCAAAGTTTGCTTCTGGAGCTACGCAAGCTATGGGAACTTATGACTCTGCTAAATTTAAATACATGAGATTTAGAAACACTCATGGAAGTAGTACTTTAACTTTACAGCTTAGTGATTCAACAAACAACAAACAAGTAAATTATAAAATTGCAGCTGGAGAAGCTATGTATTTTACTAGCTTATCTTTTGACTGTAATGCTTTAACTTCAGAAGCTTCAGCTCCTGTAACACAAGGAACTCAAAACGTAACTGGACTAGCTGCTACCGCTGATGAAGTTCAAATAAAGTCGTCATCTGGTACTGTTAGTGTAGACACACTAATAGCATACGACTTATAATGGGTATAAAAACAACTACAGGATATAGAGTATTAAGTAAAATACCAGCTGAAAGCTTAGATTTATATATTAAATCTTTTACTAGTGGAAGCGGTGAAACTATATTAGTTGGTAGATCAGACACTCTCGACCTAACAATAACAAGAGGTACAAGAACGTCTGATGGTGAAGGTAACGCTTTGCAAATGCAAGGTGGTCAAGCTACAGGTACTAACGAGCAAGGTGGTGATGTCAATATATATACCGGTTATCCTACTGGTAACGCCGCTGCTGGAGATTTTAAAGTTTTTGGAGCTTTATCAAAAGGATCTAGTGGTACATCTGTTAATCCTTCAAACTCAACAATGCTTTCTGTTTCTGGTGATACTGGTAATGTTGTTATTAATGGCAGTCTAACAGTAGGGTCAACACAAGTTTTTAATAGCTCTGGAGTACTACAAGTAGCTACTCAAGGAACTATTGACCATGATTCATTAGCTAATTTTGTAGCAGCAGAACATGTTGATTGGGCTGGAGCTAGTGCTGGAACAATACATAGTACAAATATACCTACGTTAAACCAAGATACTACAGGTACAGCTACAAACGCTACAAAACAAGTCGTAGTAACACACCATCATTTTTTTATGAATAGTACAAGTACTACTGCTGACTTCTTCTTTCCTTATAATAATTTAAACGAAGCTAGCAGTACAAGCCAGTATTATACTAGAACAATAGCCCCGTATGACGGTAGAATTATTAAAGTTTTAATTAGACCATCGGCTGGTATTGGAACATCTTGCGAAGTTCAATTTCATAAGATAACAGATACTTCTACTGACTTTGGTACATTAATAGAGAGAGTTCATAGTCTAAATTTAAACACAGCAGAAACATCAGTAACTGCTACGTTTAGCTCAGCAACGTTTAGTGCTGGCGATGTAGTAAACGTATCATTAATTAAATCAGACTCAGCAACAGCTAACATACAGGCTGTTGTTGTTTGGGAATATACAACATAAATTATGGCATTAGCAAATAGAAAATCAGAAGATATATTTAACAAAAACACTGGAGGTTCAAAAAATGCTAAATCTATAACAGACTCTAAAGAGCTTGAGATTAAAGCTAAGTTTGACAATGGAGATCATATATTAGACGAAGGCATGTTTGAAAACTTAGCGCCAGCTTTGTATGCTGTTCAACAAGTCGCTGAAGATATAGAAGAAATAAGAAGGTTTATTAGCAGTGAAATAACTAGCATAACTACAAGTCAAGCTAATGCTATAACTGCTAACACAGCCAAGACAGGTATATCAACAAGTCAAGCTAGCGCTATAACTGCTAATACTGCTAAAACTACATTTCCTGGTTTTGGAACTAGTAGCTCTACAGCCTTAGCAGGTGATACTACTACAATAAGCACATCACAAGCTAGTGCAATAACAGCTAACACAGCTAAAGTAAGTCAAGGTTTAGTAACAGCTAATCACACTATGCAGTTTGATGTAATAAACGCTAAAGGTACTTACAGTTTAAGAATTACTATTGTTGACTCTAGTAATCCTAAATCACCAGTTACTAAATCAATTGATATAAGATTAAGTTAATTATGGCAAGTATAAATATAATATCGTTAAGTGGAGATAATTTTGTAGACATAGGCACTCAAAATATATTAAGTCTTATAGTTTCTAATACAGATACAGAAGATATAACATTTGATTTAGCTATTGGCCCTACTAAAATAGCTGACACATCAACAACCACTGACGTTGTTTTTGTATTAAAAAGTGTACCTGTAGTAACTGGAGGAACTTTAGTATGGGACGATGATGGAGTTTTAAGTGACGCTTTTACAGCTGGTTCAAAAGTGTTAAAGTTTGACGCTAATCAAAAAAAATTTAAAGACTTAAAAAACAATACGTTTTTAATTAGAGTTGGCAGTAGTCACACCGCTGATGTAGTGTTAAAAAGAAAATAAAAAAAGAGGGCCGAAGCCCTCTTGTGTTACGCAGCAACTGCGTTCTTTTGTTCTTGAACAGCAACTCTAGTTTTTTGAGCAAGCTCTTTAACTGTTTGCATGGTCTTGCGGACTCTAGTTCCAGCAGACATATTGCCATCTTCAAACTTTTCAAGATCATTAATACCTTTTTCTAAGGTTACTAACATCTCATTGTACATTCTTTGTAATTCAGTCATAGTAAATAAAATTTAATTAAACAACTTCACAGCTACCACCAGCACAAGCAAGCTCGCCTGATAGATCTGTGTTATCATCAGTCTCAACAACTTTAGTTAAATCAACTTCAGATAATACTTTGGACATTTTATTAAACTCAGCTTCGCTAATGTCCTCAAACGGAGCTTGAGTATATGTACCACCGTTGTAAGGCAATACAGATAAACCGTTATAATAATCTCTGTTCTTCCACATCCACTCGCCAGCAGCTTCCCACTCATTATCTTTCAACGATACTGTTGCAGATACATTGTGTGTATTACTACCAACTCTGTGACCTGGTTTAACCCACTCAGTAGCTACACGCTTAACACGTTCAAGCGTATCAA
>FUFK010039931.1_pt1 | contig 45386 bp, 46 predicted proteins | sample 1021851 | NCBI WGS metagenome assembly FUFK01 (sample SAMEA51879418, study PRJEB19060) | metagenome
ANNTGATNTGCCGCAGGACGAACAAGTGCTGGAAGTGGCCCGCATCATCAACACGGCAATCGCGCAGGGCACACGCTGGGGGCTGCGGGGACACGTCATGGCGTCCACCGGCCTAACCGAAATGACGACACGACGAAGAATCGACGCGGCCCGTGAACAGGGACTAATACCGAAGGAAATGAAATGACGACACGACGCAGTAACGGTGAAGGGTCAGTGTTCTACCGGTCGAACAGGGACAAGTGGGTAGCGGCGATCTTCGACCCCCTAACCGGTAAGACGATGACGCGTTCAGCCCGCACGAAGGCAGACGCGAACCGTCTACTACGGGAAATGCGGAACCGTATTGACGACGGGGCACCNGCAGCAGATTCGCCGCTAACACTGGAACGCTGGTGCGCCACATGGCTGGAAACCCGCGTAGGGAAACGACGCAGCCCCGGCACCGTGAACCAATACGCGAACCGGATGCGGCGGTACGTCCTGCCGTACCTGGGCCGCAGGCGCATGGATCAGATAACCGCACCGATGATCGAAGACACCTGGGATCAGCTGGCGGCCCGCGGCCTGTCGTATTCGACCATCAAGAACGCGCACAACGCGCTNAGTGCCTGCCTGCATGACGCGGTGCGGGAAAACCGGTTAGGCGTGAACCCGACGCAGCGGGCGTCACTACCGACGAACGCGGCACCAGCGAAACGACCCGCGCCCCCGTCATCGAGCGAAGTTCACGACCTAATCACGACGGCCCTGGAAACAGACCCACCCGTAGGNCGNCTGGTGCANCTAGTNGCCTACACGGGCTGCCGTCCAGGTGAAGCGTGTGCAGCGAAATGGTCTGACATAGACCTAGACGTGGGAACGTGGCGGGTCAGCCGCACCCTGACCCACAACGAACAAGGCCGGGTCATCATCGGGGACACGACGAAGACGAAACAGGAACGCGTCATACCCCTGGCCCCCGAAGTCGTGGAATCACTACGCAGGCAGCGCACTCACGTCGCGGAACTACGGCTGCAGGCGTACCGGTGGGACGACCTAGACCTGGTATTCCCCAACACCGTCGGCAAGTGGCTAGACGTGTCCAATACTCGAAGGCACCTGAAGCGGGCCACAGGGCATGACGTGACCTGGCGGCAACTACGCCACCACGCGGCAACGGTGACCATCGCAAACGCGCCCCTACCGGTGGCGTCAAAACTGCTCGGCCACAAAAAGATTTCTACGACGGTGGACGTGTACGGGCACCTAATGGAAGCCGATTCCCGCGCGGCTATGGACGCGCTACGGGACGCGATTTCCGGCTAACTACTGACCAAACTACTGACCAACGTGGGGTCAGTTGCCGGGTTTCCCCNTTAGTTGTGGGTCGCCGGGGACTCGAACCCCGAACCTACGGATTAAAAGTCCGCAGCTCTACCATTGAGCTAGCGACCCGGCCGCCTCAGGCTACCTGCACCGCACACACGGCATTCGCAGCACTCACGTATGAACATGTGTTTGGCGCGGCTTGCCGCCCTGTCACAGTCGGCAAATGCGGGAAACGAACTTCTTGGGGTTGACCGCTGCTGACTCTCGACCGCTCTTCCAGTACTCGAAGTGCAGATGGACGGCCCCTGGTGACCCAGTGTCGCCCATCGTGCCGATCACTTGTCCAGCGACGACTTTGTCTCCACCGCTAATGAAGACTTCATCCATGTGGCCGTAGTAGTACTTCGGTCCACTCGCACCCTTCAGAACGATTTGCAGGGCGCCGTTGGCTTGCCGCTTGGTCCGGTTAATACGTCCGTCTTCGACCGCAAAAATGGGGGTCCCGCGATCAGCCACGAGATCGATCCCTCGATGCTTCCGGCTACCACGGCTCACCCCCCAACCGTCGCCGACCCAAAAGCTCTTCGTCGGACAGACCTTCTTTCCCACGGGAGTCGGCGACGCCCATCGGCCATCCAGATCCTCAGGAGCCCCGAGGAATCCGCCGCCTTCGCTTCCGTGATCTGCGGCGGCCTGCGGTGCCACCGCAAGTGCTGATGCGGCCACGACACCTAACCCCGCTACTACCGCGCCGATGCGCGTCATCACGGTCGTGGACACGAGGTCGGACGTTACCTTCCCGTTACCTCGCTCGCATATCCGGTGCGCGGGGCGCCCCTCACGCTTCCGGTGTGACAGCTGCGATGCGGGCAACGATCGCATCAGCCATTTTTTGGGCGCTGCCTTCATCGAAAGAGAAGAACAAGGACGGCTCGATGAGTTCGAGTTCGAGAACCATCGGCGCTCCGTTGTCATCGTCGACGAGATCCACGCGCGCATACAGCACATCACCCGGCGGGGCTGCTTCAAGCGCCGCTCTCGCGACGACGAGTTGCTGTTCACCAACCTCTCGATGATCGATATCTTCCGCAAGGTACAGACCCTCGACCCATTCGCCACCGCCGTCGCGACNAAGCAAGGGTCCCTTACTGACCGAGTGGGAGAACTGNCCGTCGATGTGGATGAGCGCCGTTTCGGATCCGGAATCCACACTCGCCAGATATGGCTGAACAACAGCGGTGTTTCCCGAATCGATGATCGTGCCTGCATGGTGGCGTGCCTCGTTACTTTCGTCGGCAACGCGGAACCGTTGAGCTCCCCGCGAACCTGCCCCCACCGCCGGCTTCACGACAATNTCCTCGNANNCNTGNGGNANCGACCAGTCTCGGTCGAGNGTTGCCACGATCTGCGTNGGGACGGTGGGAACACCNGCGGNGAGCAGGTCNAGCATGTATCGCTTGTCGCTATTCCAGCGAACAACNGGCGCGGGGTTCCATACGGGGGCCGCACACCCCTCGACCCACGCGACGAAAGCCTCGCGGTCGTCGACGTAATCCCATGTGGATCGAATGACGACTGTGTCGAACCGCTCACCCATCGCTGCCGGATCGCTCGCCGACCAAACCACCCATTCGGTGTCGACACCGCGATCATTCAGCGCCGTGGCCAGGAGCGATTCATCCTCATCCCCGTTCGGCAGAGCCGCACACGTGGCTAAGCCAACCCTGATGAGTGGTGCCTCCCGCGCTGACGTCACTCCGTGACGGTGACAGCGATGTCGTAGCCGGTGTTGTCCGGCAACGTCACCGTGATCGTCGCGTCCCCGGCAGCGAGCGCCTTGGCTCCCGGATTGAAGATCGCGTCTCCGTCCTGGCGAGCCTGATAGACCTCGAGGACATCCGAGTTATCGGTCGAGATGGTGGTTCCGAGCACCTCGTCGACAACAATGTCAATGAAATCGCCGACCTTTGCGGTGGCCTCTGTTTGACCCGGTTCCACGATCACAGGTGGCAGAAGTTGACTGGTCTCTTCACCGCCGGTCTCGTCCGACGCATCATCCGAGGACGATGAGCATCCAGCGACCATGCCCNCCCCGAGAAGAACNGCCGCACCCAAGGTGATGCCTCGCACCGACAACTTTCGCATGTTTATCCGCATACACCGCATGATGCCATGGCTCCTATCAGGCCGAACGAGTCGTCGGTCGCTGTGTCCACTTCTCCACGACCCACACGTACCGCACGGTCTGACCCGTCTCGGCGGGCCCGACCCCTTGCCGGTTTACACACTCTCGCCCTTGTCGAGAGCCGTGAGTTGCTCCACCCGGGCCTGATGTCGACCTCCCTCGAAATCTGTCGTCAAGAACGCGTGAACAGCACTGCGAGCCGTTTCTTCATCAGTCGCCTGCTGTCCGAAGCACGCGATATTGGCGTTGTTGTGTTTGCGCAGCATCTCGGCGTCGTGCACCTCACGGACCACTCCGGCTCGTGCTCCGGGAACCTTGTTCGCCGCGATGCTGACACCTTGTCCGCTCCCGCACACCAACACCCCCCGGTCGACATCACCATTGACGACCAGGTGCGCCACGGCGGCCGCGAAGTGCGGGTAATCAACCCGATCATCGGAGTGGGTTCCCACGTCGGTCACCTCGTAGCCACTCTCCCGCAAGAAGTCCGCGATCGCGGTCTTCAACGCATAGCCGGCGTGGTCGGACCCGATCGCCACCGTGTGAATCGCACCAGTCTCCATCGCCNCTACCCCTTTCGAGAATNCTCGTCACTTACTGTTCGTGACNGTGCTGAACGTACTCCACCAAACGTTGTTGGCGAACAGCGAGAAGTTCGTGGGCGGAACTGAGCGGTTCGATCACATCGTCCGCTCCACTCGCCGGCAATGCTGACACTCCTAGGGCGAGAAAGGCCGCGCCGACCACCGCTGCGTCAGGCTGGTCACGGGGAGCTAGCCGCCGACCGGATGCATCCGCGATCAACTGGCGGAACCTCGCGTCGACGGACCCACCACCGATGAGAGGAAGCGGATCGGGAAGCGGGGCACCCGCACCGAGTACTGCATCGATACCCAAGGCGACCGCGTGTGCGACACCTTCGACGACACTTCGCAGCATCGCCTCGCGGCTGGTATCCAAACCCAGGCCATGCCACGCACCCCTCAATGCGGGATCGACGAAGGGCGTGCGTTCCCCCGCGACGTACGGGACGAAAAGCGGGTCGGACGCCTGCACTCCCTGGTCGAGCGCCGCATTCGCTTGCTCCGCGGTGGCGTCGAGCCACGTCAGGGCTTGACGCAGGGCGATGCCGGCATTCTGCACCGCACCGATTCGAAACCACCCTGACCCCGGTGCCCCCGCTGTCGCGAACAGGTGTGTTCCGTGACTGATGCCACCGGAGGGTTGGGGTACGAGTGAGACGGTCTGTGATCCCGACCCCACCGCGGTAAAACCATCTCCTATCGACAAACCCAGTCCGGCAATCGCGGCGGCAGTGTCGGATGCGCCAGTGACGCACTCGAAAGTTCGTCCCGCGAGGTGGATCTCTCCGGCCGAATCAGAAGATCCGATGATCGGTGGGAGCACATCCCTGTCAACTCCCGACCAGTCGATCGCATCGTTGTTCCAAGAACCTTCATCAACGTTCGCCAACAGGGTTCCGCTGGCGTCGCTCGGCTCGGTCGCCACTAGGCCGCCGAGACGGGCACGCAGCCAGTCTTTCGGTTGCAACGCATACCGAGCGCGCTCCAGGGCTTCGGGCTCGTACACCCGGATCCATCGAAGCGACGTCGCGGCGAACCCGGATACCGCCGGAGAACCCAGGCGTGCGAGAACCTCGGGGCCGAGAGCGGACTGCATGTCGGCGGCTTCGTCGCCCGCCCGTGAATCCGCCCACGTGATGGCCGGGCGAACCGGGTCGAGGCTCTCATCACACAAAACCACGCCGTGCATCTGGCCACTGAAACCCACCCGCACGGCAGCTGCGCCTTCGCCGTCATCGAGCACCTGACCGGCTGCCGCCGTCGTCGCGTGCAGCCACTCCATCGGGTCGGCTTCGGCCCACCCGGGGTGGGGAGAGGAGAGGTCGTACGCCCGGGAGGCAGATCGAAGGGTCTCGCCGGCCTCATCCACGAGGGCGACTTTCACTGAACCTGTGCCCAAGTCCACACCCAGAGCCGCCCGAACGCCCGTCACGCGTGGAAGTATCGCGTATATGCACAATCGAATTGCCGTGGTGGGCAGTCTCAACATCGATCTCGTCGTCGAACTCGACCGGATGCCCAGTGCTGGGGAAACCGTCTTCGGGACATCCCTGCAGCGCCATCCCGGTGGCAAAGGCTTGAACCAGGCCGTCGCCGCAGCCCGACTGGAGTCCGAGGTTCACATGATCGGAGCCGTCGGTGACGACGGGTCGGGGGATTGGTTGCTCGGCGTCGTTCGCCGCGAGAACATGGACGCGCGCGGCATCGCACAGGCGTCGGGGACGTCCGGCACCGCCCTCATCGAAGTCGACTCCACCGGAGAGAACCGAATCATCGTGATTCCCGGTGCGAACAACGCTGTGGATCCTGGAGCGGTCGCCGCACACCTGACGTCACTCGGCGCCGTCGACGTGATTCTGACCCAGGGAGAAGTGCCGATCGATGCGATGGTCGCCGCAGCTGAGACGGGGCGCTCCATCGGAGCCCGGATCGTGCTGAACCCCGCCCCGGTTCGCGACTATCCGGCTGAACTTTTGCGCAACGTCGACGTGCTCGTCCCTAACGAGCACGAGGCACATGAGTTGACCGGCATGCCGGTCGGAAACATGGTCGACGCGGTGGAGGCTGCCCAGGCCCTTCAGGAGAAGGGGCCGTCGTGCGTCATCATCACTCGCGGAGACAAGGGCGCGGTCTGGACCTCACCGGAGGGCTCTGGACAGTCGGCGGCCTTCAAGGTGAGCCCGGTGGACACGGTGGCCGCGGGGGATGCCTTCTGCGGCGGTTTGGCGTCGGGTTTGGCTCGNGGCACCACCATGGCGGAAGCCATGCGTTGGGGAGCAGCCGCCGGAGCTCTCGCCGCAACCATCAAGGGGGCGGTTCCCTCGCTGCCCTCCCTCGAAAAAGTCACCGAGCTTCTCGAGCGTTAAGCCTCAGGCCGGCTGGACTTCATCGAGTCGTTCGATGCGGTCCGCTGCATTGCGCATCGACGGCGACGTCGGGCCGAGGACCAGCGACATCCCACCGAGCAGGGCCGAGACAGCGGGCTTGACTACGGTGACCGGCACCCGCGGCAACTTCAGCAGACGTCGATGCGACTCGGGGATAGTCGCGACCGCTCCTGCGAACAAAACGCTGTAAGGGCCTTTGGCGGGTAGCGGCACCGGCGCTGACCGTATGAAGTTGACCGTGTCCCACGCCGCTTGATCGCCTCGTAAATCCGGGCCGAAGCCGCGGATCTGCTCCTGGAGTTCGGCAACAGACCGCGGCGGATTGTCAACACCGACGAGCTCTCCGGCTTTCGCCCACTCTCGCACGTAGGCATCTTCGCCCCCGGGTATTGGGCCACCCCACACGCGATGGGTTGCCAAGAAGGAGTCGGTGAACGCGACGTGAACCCAACGCAAGAGTTCGGGATCACCAGCCGAGTACTCGCGCACCTCTCCGCCCACCGGATACATGCCTCGGACTTTTCGATGCATTCCGCGCACTCGAGCGCATTCTCGGTCGGCCATCGCCGTGTCGCCGAACGTCACCACCGTCAGCCACTGGGTGGTTCCTGCCAGTCGGCCCAGCGGGTCCTCTTCATACCGCGAGTGCTGCACCACTCCGGCGAGTGCTCCAGGGTGCAGGGCTTGCATCAACAGCGCCCGCACTCCCCCGACGAGCGTGGGCAGCGACCCGTGCACCGTCCATGCCGCGGACCCAGGGCCGAAATAGCCGGAATCAACTCCGTCGGCCAACTGTCGCACCCATTCGGGGGTCCCTTCCGGATCACCGGAAATGATGCGACGGAACCCCTGGGCGACTCGAGTCCGCGCCATATCGATGGCGCCGGTCATAGGAAGCATGCCGTAAGGGTGCCAAGCGACCGGGTGTTTCGCACTTTGACGTGATCGCCGAGCACCAACACGCCACGGCGCCGGGACTCGTGGAGGAGTCGAGTCCCGGCGTCGCTTCGCGTCAACAGACGCTGCGAACTATTCGGCAGCAGTCAAGGTCACCGTCACGTCCTGCGTCCGTCCATCGCGAAGAATCGTCAGCTCGACGGAGTCTCCGGGTGCGTTGGATCGAATGGACACGATGAGTTCCGTCGACTCGGCGATGACGTCGCCATCGATAGCGGTAATGACGTCACCGTCCAACAGTCCTGCCTCGTCCGCTCCCGATCCCGGCGTGACCTCAGAGACACGGGCTCCCGGGCCAGGGAAGGACGTGTCCAGGGAAACACCGATCACCGGTGTACTGGACGACCCAGTGGAAATGATCTCGTCAACGATGCGCTGCGCCGTGTCGATAGGAATCGCAAAGCCGAGTCCGATACTCCCGGCAGCTCCACCGACGGCACCCAACGTCGCGATCGCCGTGTTCACGCCGATCACCTCACCGGAGCCGTTCAGCAACGGTCCGCCCGAGTTCCCCGGGTTGATCGCAGCATCCGTTTGGATCGCGTTGATGAAGGACGTCGATCCTTGACCACCGGCCGTTACCGGTCGCTCGAGGGCGCTGACGATGCCGGACGTCACGGTGCCCTGAAGCCCCAGCGGTGAGCCAAGAGCAACGGCCACATCTCCGACACGGACATCAGACGATGTCCCCAGCGGCAACGACGGCAGTCCGTCGCGATTGACCTTCACGACGGCAAGGTCGTAGCCGGCATCAGATCCCACGAGGGTGCCGGTGGCGGTTGACTCATCGGAGAAGACGACCTCCACGGTCCCGTTCTCACCGACGCCGCCGGCCACGTGATGGTTCGTGACGATGTATCCGTCTTCGCTGATCACGAATCCGGAACCGGTTCCTCCCTGGCTCCCATCTCCTACGTTCAGTTGAACGACGGCAGGCTGCGCCTGGGCAGCCAAATCAGCGATGCCGGTCAGGACGGGTGTGCTCGGCCCCGCAGCGGCCTCTGGTTCTGCGACCACGGGGGTCGACACCGTGGCGGCCTCCGGAGAGGCCGCGTTCGAGGCGGCCAGGTATCCCACGGCGCCACCGATGCTGCCCGCCACGAGACCGACGACGGCAACACCGGCGATAGCGCCGGTGATGAGGCCGGCGTAACTCTTCTTCTTCGGCTCAGTACCCATGGGCGCCGGTGTGCTCGGTGGACCGTAGGGGTAGCCGACATAGGGGCCCTGGTTACCCGACTGGGTGGCAGGGCCCGGGGGCATGGTTGGTACTGACATAACCTTCTCCTCCTTCGCCCGGATCTAATCCGGATCGAGTCCGATCTGCGTCTTCCCCACTTTGATCCCCGAGGCCTGGTTTGGGTTGCATGGATACCCACTCTTTACCGACCTCGTACAAAACCCCAAAAAGCCCTAACAAATCGAGCCATTTATACGATTTTTCAGACAGTTCCCCTTGCGGCCTGCCGGACTCGCACACACACTCGATGTGCATGGAACTCTGACGGGAGAGGGAGCGTCGAAATAGAAGGGAGGAAAGGCCATGGCTTCACGGCGAATGGGCGTAGTTGCGCTTGCTTCGGCATGCCTGGCTGGCTCCCTTGCCTGGAGTGGCGTCCCCGCCATCGCAAGTAACTCTCAGGCAGCGCCTGCTACCACCAATACCGCTAATGAGACTCCCGGTGATGAGGCCGGCACGGACGGGGACGATGCAGAGTCTTCGACTCCTGTCCCGGAATCCAGCCCATCTCCGAGCCCGTCACCCAGTCTTTCTCCGAGCCCGTCGCCAGGCGCGTCTCACGCCTCGACACCTGAGTCACCGGACGCATCGGAGGATCCAGAAACATCAGAAACATCCGACGACTCACCGTCCGAAAGCCCTAGCCCTACCAACAGCCCACTGACCTCGAACGATGACGTCGACGACTACATCGTCGTTGTTCGAAATGAGGCGTACATCGACTCCGTCAAGTCAAAAGCTGAAGATCTGGGTGGGGAGTCCGACAAGGAGTTACGGGGAGCCGTCGACGGATTTACCGCTGCTCTCACTCCCCTCGACGTAAACGAACTTCGAGCCGACCCAAACGTCCGATACATAGAACCCGACGCGCTCATCGAGCTCCATTCGGCGACGTTCCGGACGGTCACGAAAACAACCACCAACAACCTCAGCAGTTGTGACGACTGCAGTTCACCCTCGTTATCTCTCGGGTTCACCCTCGACTGGTTCGGCACNCAGTACACCAATATTTTCGTCAACACCAACGGCGGCGCGGTCCTCGATGACGGTCTCGGATCCTTCCGCAGTTACCGGAACTTCGACCTCCGCACCGCCACCCGGCCCTACATCCTCCCCCTGTTCACCGACTTGAATCCAGCGGCGAACGGCACCGTCGAGTTCGGCCGCGGGACCATCTCCGACGGATCAACCAAGAACGTGTTTTGGGCCGAGTGGATCGACGTCGCCGAGTACGGAAACAACTCTGCTCGTCAGGAATTCCAGATGCTGATCATCGAGGAGTCCGACGGGGCCACGATCGAGTTCCGCTACGTCGACCTGACCAACGCAGGTTCGACCACGAACTCCGTCTTCGAGGTCGGCTTCGCCGACCCCACCGACTCGAACAACACGGTGCGGGTTCCCGACAGCAACGGTGATCCGTCCGCGTCGGAACTTCTGTCCGGAAAGTCCGGGGGCTCTACCGGAGTGTGGTCCTACAGCGTCGCCGACTCGGGCTCACCGTCCCCGGCACCGACACCGACACCGACACCCACTCCCATCAACACCATTCAGCCGAACCCTCCGTGGGGCTTAGATCGCATCGATCAACGCTCCCTGCCACTGGACAACGGCTTCGCTGCGGCGGGCAATGGTTCCGGGGTGACGGTGTACGTGATCGATACCGGCATTAGGACGACGCACACCGAATACGCAAGCCGCGTGGTGGCGGGCTACGACTTTGTGGACAACGACAGCAATCCTTCTGACTGTGATGGGCATGGAACGCACGTTGCTGGCACAGCCGTCGGCAGCACATATGGCGTAGCAAAGTCGGCGAACGTATCCGGGGTGCGAGTTCTCAACTGTTACGGCTCGGGGTACACATCGGACGTGGTCGCAGGCATGAACTGGGTCCGGACCAATCACAGCAGCGGTGATGCCGTCGTCAACATGAGCCTCGGGGGCGGCGGATCCAAGTCGATCGATGACGCAGTCGCCGCCTTGACGAGTGCGAATATCACCGTGGTCGTCGCCGCAGGAAACTCCAACGACGACGCCCAATACTACTCCCCCGCGCGCGCATCGACGGCGATAACGGTCGGTTCGACCACTAGTACCGATGCACGATCGTCCTTCTCGAATTACGGATCGACGGTGGACATTTTTGCTCCCGGCAGCAGCATCCTGTCCGCCTGGTACACCAGCAACACAGCGTCGAACACTCTCAGCGGAACGTCAATGGCGAGCCCGCACGTGGCAGGTGCGGCGGCTGTCTATCTGGGGCTGAACACTGGGTCGACGCCCGCGCAGGTGGCAGCCGCCTTAACCTCGGTGTCGACAACCGATGCGGTCACCAGCCCGGGAAGCGGATCCCCGGATCGACTTCTATACGTCGCTGATTTTTCGAACGGAGGGGGATCCGCCAACGAAGGGTCCGGCGGCGGGTCCGGCGGCGGGTCCGGCGGCGGGTCCGGCGGCGGGTCCGGCGGTACCCCTGTGCCAGAACCCGCACCAGAACCCACGCCTGAACCCACGCCTGAACCCACGCCTGAACCCATTGCGTCAGTACCTTCGCCAGTACCAGTCGAGCCAGTTGACATACCTAATCCGGAATCCGCAACGGGCGATCAAGTCAACACCATTACCCCTGATCAGATTGCGATTATTCCCCCCGAAACTTTCGGGCAGTTGCCCTCTCAGGCGCTCGCAGCACTACAGCCGGAGCAAGCGGCTGCCTTGACTGCAGCTCAGGTGAACACAATCAAACCCAAGAGCGCAAGAGGCCTCCAACCGGAGACGATCGCTGCGCTCAAACCCGAGCACGTCGCGGCCCTGCGGCCCGCCTCGGTTGCACGACTGCGACCTGCAGCGATCGCTGCGATGAGCGGTGAACAGGTGAGCGCCTTGCGGCCCGCCTCGGTACGTCGACTCGTACCGTCGCAGCTTCGTCGACTAGCGCCCAGCCACGTTGCCGCTTTGCAGCCTAAGCACATCCGCGCGATGAAACCGAAGCAGTTCCGGAAATTGAAGCCCGCCGCTATAGCGGCTCTGAACCCCGAACACATGCAATCTCTCGCCAAGGCTGACCTGCGTGGGCTTCGCCTGCGTCACATTCGAGCGCTCACGGGAGAACAGTTAGCCCAGATGGCGCCACGGCAACTCCGAAGCCTAAAGCCCAAGCAAGTACGCGCTCTCACGCCAGAGCAGTTAGGCGAACTGACAGCGCCCCAACGAAGAGCCCTCGGCATTCGAGGCTAGGAACGACGGCCGCTAGATTTCCCGAATGCCCTTCCGCGCCAGTGTGCAGCCTTCTGAGGGCGCGATCGCTCTTGCGCAAGAACACCTCGTGGTGCTGCCGACGGAAACCGTCTACGGGCTAGGAGCGTTGGCAACGTCTGCCACAGCAGTCGGCCGAGTCTTCACAACCAAGAACCGGCCAGCCGACCACCCGCTCATTGCTCACGTCCTCAATGACGAGGCAGCCATCGCATGGGCGAGGAATGTCCCTTCCTTCGCCCGCTCCTTGATGAATGAGTTCTGGCCTGGCCCAATGACACTCGTCCTCTCCCGCTCCTCCAGAGCCGCTGATTTCATCACCGGAGGCCAAGACAGTGTCGCTATCCGGGTGCCCGGTTCACCCATCATGCGTGATGTCCTGCAAGAGCTGTGCTCTCTTCGCGATGACCCTTTGTCTGCCATCGCCGCCCCGAGTGCCAACCGATTCGGAGGAGTCAGCCCGACGACCGCGCAACACGCGATCCAGGAAATCGGTGACCGGCTCACCGACGATGACGTCGTCCTCGACGCAGGTCCGTGTGCGATTGGTATCGAGTCCACGATTGTTGATTGCACTGCCGATCGACCGAGGATTCTGCGCCTGGGAAAAGTGACGGCAGAGGACGTCGAACACGCTACGGGCATGCAACTCGGTGGATCATCACAGGTGCGCGCTCCGGGAATGCTTGCTGCGCACTATTCGCCCCGAGCCAGTGTGGTCCTCGTTGAGGCGGCGGAACTCCCAGAGCAGGCAATGCCCTCGGGAGCTGGACTCATCGCCCCATCCGGGGTACCAACGCCTCCGGGGTTGGTGCGACTCAGTGAACCTGCCACGACCGAGGAGTACGCAGCCGACCTTTACCGCGCTCTTCGAGAAACCGATTCACTCCAACTGTCCACAGTTGTCGTCGTACCGCCGTCCGGCGCAGGCTTGGCGGAGGCCGTGCGCGATCGCATCACCCGAGCCACCCACGCGTGAGATCAGCGCGGAGGTAGCCGTGTCGCAGCGTCGTGGCGGATTGTTTCCCCGTTGAGGTAGCTGTTCTCCGCGATCGCCTGCACGAGGTGGGCGTACTCATCCGCCGCGCCGAGTCTCTTTGGGAACACCGTGAGGCCAACCAAGCGTTCTTTCAACTCCGCTCCCCCCACCGGGTCGTAGATGGGCGTGTCCATCAAGCCGGGAGCGATGGTCATAACCCGGACGCCCACGGGTGCGAGGTCGCGGGACATTGGAAGAGTCATTCCGACAAGGCCGCCCTTGCTGGCGCTGTACGCGGATTGACCGATCTGGCCGTCGAAGGCAGCGAGGGAGGCGGTCATCACGATCGCTCCACGCTCACCCGAGGCGTCGGGCTCGTTCTTCGCCATCAGGCTCGCAGCCTGCCGGGCGAAGTCGTACGTGCCGATCAAGTTGATCTCAATGATGCGCCGGTAGGCATCCAAATCTGCAGGTGATCCATCTTTTGCAAGCGTTCGTTCCGCCCAGCCCACCCCCGCGCACGAGACCGCGAGGTTCAAGCGGCCAAACTTCTCTGCCACCGTCGACATCGCCTGAGTGACGTCGCTGGGCTGTCGGACATCGCACGGCAGCGCGAGCACACGATCACCGAGTTCAGACGCCAACGACGTGGCCGCGTCGGCGTTGACATCGAGGATGGCGACGCCGGCGGCGCCTTGGTCGATGCATCGTCGCACCACAGCTTCGCCGAGCCCGGAGGCACCACCGGTTACCGCAACAACGGAATCCTCAATACGCATGCCGCCATTTTGTCGTACTCAGAACTATCCGTATCCCAATTCATGAAGTCGGCTCTCGGCTATTCCGAAGTGGTGACCTACCTCGTGCACCACGGTGATCCGCACCTGCTCCACTACCTGCTCTCGGGTAGCGCATTGCCGTTGGATGGGTTTGCGGAAGATGGTGATCCGGTCGGGTAGGTGGCCCGAGTAGTAGTGACCACGGGCGGTCAGCGGCACACCCTCATACAGGCCAAGCAGTCGCGGGCTCCCCGGCTTCTGCTCCTCAACGAAGACAGCCACGTTGCTCATCAACGCCGCCAGTTCCGCTGGAAGCGTGTCCAACGCCCGAGCGACGAGCTCGTCAAAGTCTTCGGGGGTCAGGTCCACCATGTCCCCATCTTGACCTCTGGCCGAGCACCGGCACCCAGGTGCCCCGGGACGGCCCTGTTGTCCTATGCTTCACCGGTCACCGACGGCGTTCGGAGTCGACGGAGATCGGCGAGAAGGTTCTCGGTCCCCATCGTCTAGCGGCCTAGGACACCGCCCTTTCAAGGCGGCAGCGCGGGTTCGAATCCCGTTGGGGACGCGGCCTGTACCAAGGCCCCGTAGCGCAGTTGGTTAGCGCGCCGCCCTGTCACGGCGGAGGTCGCGGGTTCGAGTCCCGTCGGGGTCGCCACTGTTGCTCAGCGAAGAAATGCCCCAGCCACTCCTGAGTCGACCGGTACCACCGTCCCGGTCGTACGGGAAAAGTCGCCGGACGCTAGTGCAGAAATCGCCTTCGCAACGTCATAGGGGATAACTTCCCGCTTCAAAAGGGTCCGTTGGGCGTAGAAGGCACCGAGGTCTTCCTCTTCGACTCCATAGACAGCGGCGCGCTCGGCACCCCAGCCTCCTGCAAATATTCCCGAACCTTGGACAACCCCATCCGGGGCAACACCATTCACCCTGATGCCTTGGTCTCCGAGCTCGACGGCGAGCAGTCGGACTTGGTGAGCTTGGTCAGCTTTTGCTGCGCTATACGCAATGTTTGCTGGACCAGCAAACGAGGCGTTCTTGCTCGTGACGTAGACGACATCACCACCGAGTCCCTGATCAATCATGATTCTCGCGCTCTCACGGGACACAAGAAAGGAACCACGCGCCAGTACATCGTGTTGAAGGTTCCAGTCATCGACAGTCGTCTCGGTCAGCGGTCGACTCAAAGAGAGGCCAGCGTTATTGACAACGAAATCAATGCCGCCGAAAGCCAGTACCGCGGCCGTGAGTGCACGTTGGACTGAGATTTCATCGGCGACATCCATCTCGACAGCAAGTGCGACATCAGAACCACCGATTTCCTCTGCAAGAACCGCGGCACCTTCGACGTTGCGGTCGGCAATCACCACACATGCACCCTCAGACGCGAGCAGTTCCACGGTCGCCTTCCCTATTCCGCTCGCCCCACCGGTGACGAGAGCCACACGTCCCGCATGACGTTTGGGTTTCGGTAGACGCTGCAACTTTGCCTCTTCAAGCGCCCAGTATTCAATTCGAAACTTTTCTTCCTCGTCTATCGGTGTGTATGTCGAGAGAGCTTCCGCTCCACGCATGACATTGATCGCATTCAGATAGAACTCGCCAGCCACACGAGCTGTTTGCTTTGTTGCTCCGAACGAGAACATTCCGACACCGGGAATCAAGATGATCGCTGGGTCGGCCCCACGCATCGCAGGGCTGTCTTTCGCGGCCCACCTGTCGTAGTAAGCGGCGTACTCACGTCGGTACACCTCGTGCAGTTGCTCGAGTCTGGCCACGAGGTCGGGAAACGGCGTCGAAGGCGGCACATCGAGAACCATCGGGCGGACCTTCGTCCGAATGAAGTGATCAGGACACGACGTCCCCAGCGCAGCCAGTCGCGAATGATGCTCGCGTTGGAGAAAGTCGAGAACCAAGGGGCTATCCGTGTAATGGCCAACCATCAATCGGTCACGGGATGCCAGTCCTCGCAGCACCGGAGCGAGCCTCGCGGCCAGGGCATGCCTGTGATCCTCGGCCAGCGGCTCCATTCCGGGGAGTACTTCCCCGAATGGTCGAGCTTTTCCGTGAGCGTCGATGAATTCCTCCGCCGTGCGAATGATCGACAGCGAGTTCTCCTCGCACTCTCGTGAGGTACTTCCCCACGCGGTGATGCCGTGTCCACCGAGAATGCAACCGATGGCATCGGGGTTCTCGCGTTGGATGGCGGAGATATCAAGGCCAAGCTGGAATCCGGGACGACGCCACGGCACCCAAACGACTCGGTCACCGAAACACCGTTCCGTCAACTCCGGGCCATCTTCAGCCGTGGCAAGGGCAATTCCTGAATCTGGATGAAGATGGTCGACATGAGGTGCATCGACCAGACCGTGCATTGCAGTGTCAATCGAAGGTGCAGCTCCGCCGTGTCCATGTAGGCAGAACTCCAGCATTCCGACCATGTCGTCTTCTCGATCGAGACCGGGGTAAACGTGCACGAGCGCACGTAGACGGTCCATCCGAATGATTGACAGCCCCTCAGAAGTGAGGGTTCCGAGATCTCCGCCGGAGCCCTTGACCCACATCACCTCCGTCTCGGCTCCGTCCACCGGATCCAGCACACGGCCCTTTCCCGAGGTATTACCACCGGCGAAATTCGTGTTCCGGGGGTCACTTCCCAGCCGATGGGAGCGCGCCAACAACTCGGCGGCTGTCGTTGATGTCATTCCCTATCTCCCCGGGCGTCGTCAAAGAGCCTCAACACATGTAATGTAATGTGAAGTTAACGTAATTTAACACAACCAAAGTTGGGTGAAAGCGTGCACGGTTCACTTGCCGCGGAAGAACGGACGGCTGTGCTCCTGCGAGACCTACGCACCGAAGGTCGTGTCGAAATCGAGGATGCCGCCTATCGATTGAACGTCCACCCGATGACTATTCGTCGGGCTCTCAAGGCGCTTGAACGCGATGGTCGCGCACGACTGGTCCGCGGTGGGGCTGTTCATGTGGGAACCGAAGANTTCGCCATTCGCCAGTCACGGGCTCTCAGCGCCAAGAAGAAGATCGCAGAGAAACTCGNGCCACTNCTCGGCGNNCANGAGACNGTNGGGTTCGACGCCTCGAGCACCGTTCATGTCCTCGCGCAGAACATGCCTAATGTCGAGAGACTCATGGTCATTACCTACGGCGTCGAGGCTTTTCAGTCCCTCCAGGGCAAACAGAACATCACAACAATCCTGTCCGGCGGAGAACGTGACTCGCGAACCGGGAGCCTCGTAGGTCTCGTTGCTCAGCAAACGGTAAGTGGCTTCTCCATGGATTGCTGCATCCTGTCCGCTGGTGCTATCGATCCAGAGTCCGGAACTATGGAGCCGACTATGGAAGAAGTCGAGATGAAGCAATCCATGGCCAAGTCTTCGCAACGAGTGATCATGGCAGTCGATGCAACAAAGTTGTCGCATCGTTCGTCGGTCAGGTCTTTCGATCTAGCTCAGGTCGATCTACTCGTCACAGAATACGATCCAGGCGATCCACGCTTGGATTCTTATCGGGACATCGTGGACCTCCGATGACACATTCCCAGCCCAGCCACATCGGTGCGCAAATGTTCCCGCTCGCATCACAATCCCATCTGGAGTAGCCGAATGCATGATCTGAATGAATCGACCGCAATCGTCACCGGAGGTGCGCGGGGGATTGGCCTCTCTCTCGCGCGCGCATTGGCCGAGAACGGTGCACGCGTGGGACTTGTTGACATTCTTCAGGACGTCAAATCGGCGGCCACGGATCTGACTCGCCACACGGGCAAAGAGTCGCTCGGGATTCAAGCCGACGTGCGGGACCCGGACGCGATTGATGCAGCTTTCTCAACAGTTACCGACAAGCTCGGAGTCCCCGACATCTTGATCACCTCGGCCGGCATCACGATTTGGGGTGACAGCATCGATGTCACGCCCGCCGACTGGCAAACCGTCATCGACATCAACCTCAGCGGGACATTCTATGCCGCGCAGTCCTTTGGACGTCGACTTCTCGCAATAGGCCGCCCTGGCTCAGCAATCTTCATTTCATCTATGTCCGGTCGCATCGTCAACGTCCCGCAGTTCCAAGCCTCGTACAACGCATCGAAAGCTGCTGTGAGCCACTTGGGCAAGTCCCTCGCGGTTGAGTGGGCCGGAGCCGGTATCCGTGTCAACTGCCTGGAACCCGGATACACGCTGTCGAATATGACACGCCAATTCATGGACGCCAATCCCGAGTTAGCACGCTTATGGACATCAATGATTCCCAGCGAGCGAATGGGGGAGCCTCGAGATCTCGTCGGTGCAGCGCTGTTCCTCGCATCGCAAGAGTCCGCGTACATCACCGGGCAGTCGATTGTTATCGACGGTGGCTACACNGCNATTTGATGAGCAACACNGTGGTGNAATNNANTGTNGAGANANNAANGGANGGTGCGTATGGATNACCGGGAAGCACTNTTGACCCTCGCGCATCAGTTGGGAGATCCGAGCAAAGNCCTCNCTNTTNCTGCTGAGGGGAATGTCTCNGCGCGCCTCGGTGAAGACACCATGTCAATCAAGGCCAGNGGCTGCTCTATGNCCTCAATGANCGTCCAAGACTTNGTNGACGTTCGAATATCAACTCTNACGACGCTGCTGGCAAGTACTACGACAGACGAGGGGACTCAGGACGATCACACTCGATCGATCTACGAAGCCAGCAAAATCAAATCAACAACGCGGACTCCTTCCGTTGAGGCCATCTTGCACGCCACTCTCTATGAAACTACAGAGGCCACCGTCATCGCACACACTCATCCCACTGCTGTCAACGCTCTAGGTTGCTCGCAGCAATCCCAGCTTCTCGTGGAGGGAATGTTGTTCCCCGACGCCATCGTGCTTATGGGTAGTCGTCAACTTCTCATTCCCTACACCGATCCCGGCATTCCCTTGGCTCGCGTGGTTCGTGCTGGAGTCCAAGAGTTTTTCGCTTCAGAGGGCACAACCCCCCGGGTCATCTACCTGGCGAATCACGGGTTGTTCGTTCTTGCGACCTCCCCATCCGAGGCTTTGCAGATCACTGAGATGGCCAACAAGAACGCGACCATTATTCTTGGAACTCTCGCAGCCGGCGGACCCAACTTTCTGTCGCCCGATCATGTCCGACGCATCGACAGTCGACCAGATGAGTTGTATCGACGCGGCAAACTGGCAACCGCTAGAAGGAGTTCTCATGGGTGAACAACGCGTGGCAATCGTGACAGGGGCCAGTTCCGGCATCGGCCGCGCAAGCGCAGCAGCACTCGACGCCGCTGGCATCCGACTTGTCCTTGTCGCCCGGAACCACGAGAAACTCACTGAAGTAGCGGGCATGATGCAGGGGGACCCTCACATTGTCATCGGCGATGTCGCCGACCCCCAGACCGCGCGCGAAGCGCTTCAGGGGGCACTGCAGTCCTTTGGTCGCCTCGACATTCTTCTCGCCAACGCCGGGCTGTACTTGCCGGACAAGGGTTGGGAGGTTGATCAAGAACGCGTAGACACGATCGGACGTACGAATGTTCTCGGTGTTATGCACTTCGTCCATACCGTTCTCCCCCACATGATCGACGCAGGGGCCGGCGACGTCGTTGTCACAAGTTCTGTCTCCGGACACCAGGTGATCGGCTGGGAGCCCGTCTATTCCGCCACAAAGCATGCCGTCCAGGCGTTTGTTCATGGAACACGGCAGCAACTCGTCGGCACGGGGGTTCGCCTGGGGGCAATCGCCCCCGGGATTGTGCTTAACGAACTCTGGGGGGTGACGAACGGTGACGCATCGATTGATGACGAAGTCGCAGCCGGTCGGGGAATGCGCTCGGAAGACGTCGCAGATGCCTTCATGTACATGCTCCAAGCACCTCGCCACATCACAATTCGTGACCTCGTCATGCTCCCGACCAATCAAGAAATCTGAAGTCTTCGCCAAAGGCGCCGCTGGGATCCTGATAACCTTCGGCATCCCGGCCAGGTAGCTCAGTTGGTACGAGCGTCCGACTGAAAATCGGAAGGTCGACGGTTCGATCCCGTCCCTGGCCACAGTTTTCCCTCCTGGAATGGGCCCGAAAGTTGGTTTGATGTGGCCTGATTTGGCTGTGCTAACCCTGTGCTAAATCGTGTTTTGTGCTAATTCTGTGCTACTTCGCGAGGCCTATTTGGCTTCTCACCACGATGAGACTGACTTCTTCGATCGTGCCCATTCTTGAAGTTCATCTAACGATCGTGAACGCTCTCGGTGGCGGGTTCCGGGTCTTCGCCAGTCGGTGAGGCGCTTGCGTCGGGGTTAGGGGTGGCGGGTTCGGGCAACTCAGTTTGAGCCGGCGGGGCTGGTTGGGTCACGGGTGCTGGCCCGTACTTGGAGTCCAGCGGGGAGGAGGGCTTCACGAGGAGTACGAGCAAGAAGATCCCGAAACAAAGAGCGATGAGGCTCGCTGACCAAATCAACCCGAGGCCGATGAACACCACCGCCTCGTTCGCGGCAAAAAGGGCTCCAAGAAGCAAGAAGAAGCCCACACCAATGATCGGCCACACCAGAAGAGAAACGCCAAGCCCCACCCACGCCCACGCGGGTGAGGAGCCTGCATCGTGCAGGCGGCGAACGGTGATGCTCACCGAGGGCGCCACGAGCGCGATGGATACCAGGAAGACGACGAAAGAGAAGGGTCCGAAACCTATGAGCGCTACGAAGGGCAGGTCGAGTAGGAAGGCGATGAGCTGAGCGACAGAAGAGAAGATCACTACGGCGAGGACGAAGAACCAGAACTGCGGGCGGGTGGCGCGGGCCGCGAGTACGTTCCAGTCGCGCAGTCCGAGGTAGATGGCGTTCACGAACGGGTTATGTGAGTTCTTCATCTTCATCCACATAGGGACATACTTTATTTCTGAGTTTTTTTCGAGTACGGGACAGTCCGTCGTCAAGCGATCCAACGAGGCGAGTAGGCCGATTGCTTGTTCTCTGATCTATCCTGGCGGGTCTGGCTCGCTTTCAACTATCGGGCGCGGAGTAATCCGCAGTTAGCCCACGCAGCACCAAATTCAATCCGTAGTCAAATTCGTTGCCGTAGTTATAGCCAGGCTGCATCACGTGTTCCATCGTGAATTGAGTGAGATAGGGAAACACTTGACTCATTCCCTCCATGATGTCCTCGGCGAGTTCTTGATTTTCTTCCGGCGTATCGAATGGGAGTTGGATTTCCTGAATTACAAAACCGAAGACGTACGCGTCAATGAGTGAGAAGGCGTGCGCCGTGAGATGCCAACTGAAGCCAGAGTCCCGCAGGTTGCGAATGATCGCTTCATGATGTGCCAGCGTCGCCGGTCCTGGGGTACTACGCGAGTCCAGTAGCTCAACCGCCCACGGGTGCCGCAGCAAAGCAGCCCGCAATGACTCCGCACGGCGCTGCATAGCCGGTTGCCAGGCTTCATCAGGGAGCGGTAACTCGACTTCGGTATAGACCTGGTCCACCATGCCGTCGAGCAGCGCATCCTTATTGGGTAAGTGGTGGTACAGCGACATGGCCTCTACCCCGAGTCTGCTGGCGAGTTTTCGCATGGTGAGCCCGCTCAATCCTTCGGTATCCGCCAGCGCCATCGCCTCGGCGAGGGCCCGCTCTGCGGTGAGTGCTTGACGGCTCACGACACCTCCGATTTGCCATTTCTTACAACGTAAGTTTACCATTGCGGCGCGATAACTTACAATGTAAGGCCAGGAGGAAATGATGTTTACTGCTACCCGGAACACAACCATGAAAGCCATCACCCAGGACAGCTACGGCGGACCCGAGCAGCTCCGACTCGTACAGCGGGCGGTGCCCCAGCCCGCAGACGACGAGGTTCTGCTGAAAGTGGCAGCCGCTGGACTCGACCGCGGCACCTGGCACCTCATGCACGGGTTGCCGTACATCATTAGGCCAGCTTTTGGCCTGCGGGCGCCGCGGCAACCGATTCCGGGTCTGGATGTGGCGGGCACCGTCGTGGCGATGGGAGCCGACGTGACGAATCTTGCTGTCGGCGATTCAGTTTTCGGTTTCGCGAAGGGCTCTTTCGCGGAGTACGCGGTTGCCGACCCCAGCAAGTTGGCTCCCATGCCTTCGGGTCTGGAGCCAGCCGCAGCTGCTGCGCTGGGAGTTTCTGGGCTCACCGCCTTGGGGGCGGTCTACGACAAAGCACACGTGAAGGCCGGACAGCGTGTTCTCATCACGGGTGCTTCCGGTGGGGTTGGCAGCTACGCGGTGCAATTAGCAGCAGATCTCGGCGCTGAGGTGACGGGTGTTTGCAGCGCAAGTAAGGCCGAGTTTGTGCGATCGCTTGGCGCCGCTCGGGTACTGGACTACACCGCTGGTCCCATTTCCGCTGAGCAGCCCTTCGATGTCATCATGGATATCGCTGGTCTGACCTCGGTTCGGCAACTGCGCGCATTGCTCACCGAGACCGGGACAATCGTCATGGTCGGCGGCGAAGGCGATAACCGCTGGACCAGCGGGTTCGGTCGGACCGTTCGTGCAGCAGTGCTGTCCCCGTTCATCAAGCAAAAGATCACGATGTTCCTGTCTTCGGAGCGAAGCGAGGACTTGGTGAGATTGGTGGAACTGGTGGAGCGCGGTGCGGTTACCCCGCAGCTCGATCGCGTGCTTCCACTGGCTGAAGCGGCTACAGCGATGGAGTTGCTGGAGCAAGGTCACATTCGAGGAAAGATCGCTCTCACAACGGACACTTCACTGGATTAACGTCACCGGTGACGGCAATCTTTTCTCCGCCCAATGGTGGCGTGGCATGTGAGGTGGAGACCACCTGTCGCCGTCCGAGAGATCTATATCCGAGCGCCTTGGGGCGGACGTGTCGGATACTCGGCAAGTGCGAGAGGAGATCGCGCTCTAAACACCTTGCCGGGACTCGCAGATGAGGAGTCCCGCGTTTTCCTCACACACGAAGCCCGCGTCCAGCGTCCCACGCACCCCGGCGATAAATGCGTCGTAGGCGGGAAAATTAGTAGTCACATCTAGAGCCTGGGAAACCACGACGACCTCCGAAGATGGGAGGCACTCAAGGGTTTCGTCGAAGACCTCCTCAGGGTTAAAGGGTCGCTGAGCAATGTGTCGACAGGCGATGGTCCATTTCTCGAGTCCCGAGGCCTGCGGGATTGTCTCACCGACGAAGGAAACCGAAGCGGGAGAACGCTCGCGAAGGATTGACGTCAAGGTGTCCGGAGACGTAGCTTGTTCCCACCGATTTGGCAGCTTTGTAACGGCAGCGGCGTACAGGCTGGGCTGCGGCAGCCCGGCAAGCGGATAAGTCACTAGGACACACAGTCCAGCAATAAAGAGGCTTCGAATGGTCGTCGCATTGACGAGCCAACTGGCGAGGAGTGCAAGAGATAACACCGCGGGGATGTAGAGAGCCTGCGCGTGATGGAACCACTTTCCGGTAATCCCGATTACCGCGACTGCCCCGGTGAGGCCGCTGGCGGTGGTCCACCACAAGGCATTGGTCGGTACGTTCTGCACCTTCGATCGTGGCCACCAGGGAGCCGTGAGAATAGCAATGGCGAGTGTGGTGAACTCGATCGCCGCCACTTGAGGGTTGGCCAGGATCACAATGTGCTGAGCTATCTTCTGAAGGAGACCCGATTGTTCGGCTGTCACGATCGGTGACTGTGAGTAGAGCACATTATGGATCTGGGTCTCAGCGAAACCAGCAAGTTCTCCGCGAACGAGGAGCACAACACTCATGGCGGCAATGACGGCCCCCATGCCAGGCGCGAACCACCGCAGGTCAGTGCGTCGCTTTAGCGCGAACAGAGCAGTCATTGCAATGACGATTGCCATCGGGGCCAAGACCAACTTGAAGAAAATAATCAACCCGACGGAGATGCCTGCAATGAGGGGGTGACGGGAGTAGATGCACGCGATACTTATCAATGTGAGAGCGATCGCCGGAAGGTGGGTAGACCCCATAAAGTATGCGACGCCGAGGATCACAAAGGGTCCTAGACCGAAGCCGACATAGGCAGCCAAGGGACGGCTCACCCGCTGAAAGCGTGTAATCACGTACAACGCCGTAGCCGCAGCTACCACCCAGAAGATCTCCAGTAGCCAGGCACCGATGACCCCATTTGGCCCGAGAGTGCGCGCCATTGCCAGCGCATAGAAGACGAGTGGGTCCTTGTTGTCCCAGACCTGGACGTACAGGACATCTCCAGCGCGAAGCCGCTCTGCGATCCCTGTGAAGAAGCCATAGTCACCAACGTCTCTGCTGATCGCTCGAGGAATCGTGAACAGCGCCAGAAGAAGCCACGTAAGCGTGACAAGGACCGAGACAACAAAAACACCCGAACGCGAATTCGTCACGCCATGGAGCGTAACTAGTTGCCTGATGCCCGCTAAGTCCGCAAATAGCCCGAAATGGTGACCTTCGCGGTCGTGGCGACAATCACTTGAGGGGCGTCACCGAAATGCTGCGCATGTCGCGGATCTCTGTCACACGCTCGGGTTGGAGACGCCCTTTTTGTCCTTCTGCCTTAGGGGTTAGTGTCCAAGACGAGGCGATTGGTGCCATCGCCATTTGGTATCTCTTCCACCGTGCGGGTGCACACAGGGCCGCCCGTACCGTTGTAGATCCAGTAAGCCCAGGATTTGGACCAGCCGCCAATCGGGTATCCCTGATCGTGACCCACAGTTACCGGCACGTCAGCGCAGTCACCCGATGCCGGTACCCCCACCTGCTGCAACCCGATGACGGGAATCGGAGGGGGCGGGGGAGCTATGGGGTCGTTTGTGACGGTCAGCGGAATCGAAGGGCCACCGCTCCCGCTAAAGGAAAGCGTGTAACTGCCCACAGTCGATGGCGCCGTCATGGAAGCCGAAAGGCCAGACCCAACAGCAGCCGTTTCGTCGGGGAAAATGGAAGTTCCGATTGCGAACTCTCCTGCAAACCTCGTTCCATTGTGGACGGTAACGACGTCTCCCGGGTTAGCGATGATTGACGAAGCGCTGAACTTCGACGAAGAGCAGAAGTTACCAATATCTGTGCACGTCACGGAGACGATGGTGGGATTCGCGGCAGCCATCGCTGGCGCGCTCGTCCCCAAACCCGCAACCGCCACCACACCTGCTGCGACCAGAATCTTCAAAGCGCGCACGACCAACCTCGTCTCCTGAGTACACCCCGATGAGTTTCCTGAGACCCTAACAGCCCCGACGGACCCACCGTTCTGTTTTTGGGGATACCGCTCACCTGCCACTAACGCTCTACTAGATCTTCACGGCGAGCCTTGAGAATCCCCCGTTCACGGGGGAAATCACCGGCGTGACCTCCCTCCTGAAAGTTGGAAGGTTGACGGGTCGGTCCCCTTCTGGCCACCATCACCTCTTAGCCATCGACTCACCTAGACGCACGTAACCGACATGTACCGTGCTCTCGTTATGAGCATTGGCGAGTGGTTGGCAGCGGGAGCGCTAGCCCTGGTACTTGCAGCGGCTCACTTCTTCGCCTATCGGGTATCCCGGCTCTCCACGAAGACACAAGACGTTCTTGCATCTGTTGGTGGCGGCGTCGCTATCGCGTACATCTTCGTTCACTTGATGCCTGAGCTCGCCGTCGGTGGCCGCGATCTCACGAAACTGGATGTCGCCCAATACACCCCTACACCGATCACCGAAGCGGGCCTGTTCCTCACAGCCATGGTGGGCCTGGTGGCTTTCTTCGTTCTCGACGTTCGTACCGAAGAAGGGCTTGCGTCCACTCGTCGGAACTACCGCATTCACATGCTGTCCTTCGCCTCGATCAGCGCCATCTACGCCTATACGCTGCCGTCCACCATCAGCACTGGGTGGGACTACGCGATCTTGTTCACGGTCGTCATTGGTGCGCATCTGCTTCTCGCCGATCGAGCCCTTGCGCGTGCTCACCCGAATCAGTTCGCCCACGAGACCCGATGGGTCGGTATCGCGGCAGTCTCTATCGGCTTTGCCGCCTCATTCCTCTTTCCCCCGGCCAACGAGTACATGCTCGCCATTGGGACGGCCTTCCTCGGTGGCGTTCTCCTTCTCACGACGTTCCGGGAGGAGTTGCCGTCTGCATCTCGAGCGCGGGTGCCGTGGTTTCTCCTCGGCGTTTCCGTCATGACGGTTCTGCTGCTCGTCGCCCTCGCTATTGGCGAGCATTCCTAACGGGTGATTTCTCCTCGCCGGGCGTTGAACTGATCCGCACAGCGGCGTGGCTTGTTCTCGGTGACGTCGTTCTTCGGCGAGACTGCGACGGTGGCTGAGAACAAGGTGAAGGCGAAGAACCCCTCCACGCTCTTCAGTGCGGGCTACGAGATCTTCATGGCACTTTTGTCGTTGCTGTCTATCTTCAACATGATCCTGTTGATCATCATTGGAGATCCGTCCCTCAGTGCAGTTCTGACTCTTGTGAACCTTGTCCTGTTCGTCTTTTTCGGCCTTGATTTTCTTGCCCGACTGAAGAAGTCGCCGTCAAAATCTGAGTATTTTCTTCGTCAATATGGATGGGCCGACTTTCTGTCCTGTCTGCCGTTCTCGCAAACAAACGTGTTCCGTCTCTTCCGCCTCATTAAGGTCTACCGCCTGCTTCGAGATTTCGGAATCCGCAAGATCAGAGACGCAGTCGTCAAGGAACGTGCGGACACGGCGCTGTTCATCTTGCTCTTCGTCACTATCCTCATGCTGGAGTTCGGCAGCCTCGGCATGCTCGCCATCGAGTCCCAATCCAACGCCTCGAACATCACCACAGCGCCGGATGCCCTGTGGTACATGGTGGTCACGCTGTCCACCGTCGGCTACGGAGACCAGTACCCCGTTACGACGCAGGGCCGCGTCCTTGGGGCTTTCGTCATCCTTACCGGCGTGGGAATCTTCGGCACACTCACCGGCTATCTAGCGAACTTCTTCCTCTCACCTCCGAAAAAGAAGGAGTCCGGCGACGAACTCTCCGATATTCGTAGCCAACTCGACGCCATCAAGGAACTCAGCGCCCAGCAACAAGAGGCAATTGCGACACTTGAGGAGTCACTCACCAAGCGAGAACCGTGACCGTTCCACGGTGACGATGTTCTGACTCAGTGACGATGCTCTGGCTAGGCGGGTGCAGAGCTCGGGCCACCCACACGATTTTGTGCGGCCCGACCGAAATAGGTAGCGATATCAAGTGCGAAGGCGCCTGCGATGAGGATCCATGAGAAGCCCCCGGTCGGCCACAGCAGAACCCACGCGAGTGACGTCCACGGCAAGAGAATGACGCCTAGCACCGGCACGATCCACGCATCGTTGAACGCCAGCATCGTCTTGGTCGGATAGGCCAGCCAGTAGACCAGGAAGGCGATTCGGGGCCCGAGGAATCCGAGTAGGAGAACGAAGCAGCACATGTGTGAACCCTAGGGGTCAAGGTTGTGCGCGTATGTCAAATGACTGAATTACCAGTCAAGAGGGGTTAACTCACCAGGCGTCGAATGACCGCACTCCTCTTCACAAGAAGATCCACCACGCGGGGTGCAATCTCACCAACCGTCATGCCGATCAGGGCTCCCACCACGACATCGCCCGGGTAATGCACACCTGTATGCACCCGGCTATAGGCCACGGCCGCAGACATCACCCGAACCGGGACACCCATCGTCGGGCTCGCACTGCTAACCGCCTCACTGAATGCGAAAGCTGAAGCTGAGTGTCCGGAAGGAAAAGACGTCGATTCGGGCATCGGTACGTGCCTGTCCCCGGGCACGGCGGCGTCTTCCCGGTCGGGTCGATTCCGTCGAGCCATGTATTTGAACCCTAAATTCACCGATGACGATGCCAAGCCGATGGCGACCACGCCGTTGAGCGCCGCGCGGCGGCCGCGCCGACCACCGAAGAGAGCCAAGGCACCGGCGGTCCCGAACCACAACACCGAGTTATCGGCAACCCTCGACAGGCGGCGAAACCCTTCATCCAGGCTGGGTGTGGGGGCGGAGGCGACTCCTCGATAGATGGATTCGTCGAGCTCGAGTACTTCGGTCGACAAGTCTTGGGACATGCCGTCACTTTAACGTCCAGCAACGTCAGCGAGTGACCGAGCGATGATGCCGCTCGGCGTCTCGTGCGTGCCGCATGCCGCCTGTCTGTATTTCGCAACCTTCCTGTCTACGATGGCGATCACCACGAATAAGGAGAGTCGCGTCGTGCCACGGTTTCTCGCGATTGCCGCACTTGTGTGTGCGGGACTCGTTCCGCTCGTCGTGATCGGCTCGTGGCTTGGAGATCCACGACAACCCGTCGCTCTCGTTGTAGGCGTGGTGCTGTTGGGGATCGGAGCGTGGCTCACCGTTACCCGCCGGCGCGCGCGGCGCATCGTCGGAGCGATCCTCGCTGTGCTCGGTATCGCGTTCTTGGTGTGGACACTCGTGCGAGACGTTCCCGCACTCCTGGCCATGATCACGCTGATGATCGGCGCCGTCGCCCTCGGCCTAACCGCTCTAGCTCGATCAGCCGACGATGACGCCCCGGTGCAGGCATGGACACCATCTCAACCAGTGTTGATCTGCAATCCGAAGTCTGGCGGCGGAAAAGTTGTTTCCTTCAAGATTGCCGAACAAGCTCGAGCACAGGGTGTCGAGGTGGTGACCCTCGAAGAGGGCTTGGACCTCGAGGAACTGGCGCGAGATGCCATTGCCCGCGGGGCGGATTGTCTCGGGATGGCGGGAGGAGACGGTTCGCAAGCGCTCGTTGCCGCCGTCGCTGTCGAGCACGGAATTCCTTTCGTCGTTATCAGCGCGGGCACACGCAACCACTTCGCCCTGGATCTCGGTCTGGATCGAGACAAGCCGGATTCGGGATTGGTTGCCTTCACTAACGGTGTCTTGCGCACGATCGACTACGCGACCGCAAATGGAAAGTTGTTCGTCAACAACGTGTCTTTCGGTCTCTACGCCTCGATCGTCGAGAACGACTCCTACCGGGACGCGAAACTTCAGACGACACTTGATGTGCTGCCTGAGGTGCTGGCGGCGGACACGGACCCGTACGACATGCACTTTCGTCTTCCGTCCGGCGAAGAAGTGTCGGGATCGATCGTTCTCCTGGTTTCCAATAATCCTTACATCACCGACGGCCTCCTGGGCATCGGTCAACGACCGACGTTGGACAGTGGGCTCCTTGGCGGATTGGTGATCACAGGCCCGACAGCCACAACCCCCACCACGCCATCAGACGAATCAAGCGAGTCACGAAGCCGCGGGGGACTTCAACGCTTCACTGCGACCGAGTTGCAGGTCACGTCGTCGAGCTCCGAGATCGCTGTGGGCATCGATGGTGAAACGGTGCACGTGTCCACGCCCGTGGACCTCGTGAGCCATCCGAAAGGCCTCACCATGCTGGTCCCACCCGACAGCATCCATGTCGCACGGGTGCGCTCCCACGAGGCGGAAGGTCTCGCTGGCATTTGGCGGATAGCGCGGGGCAAGGCGTAACCCGTCCCCAACACGGACCGAACGCCAAGGCCGCGGTCATTCGTCTCACCCCACGCACGTGGAAGACTCCACCCCTGTGGCGCGCAAACACCTTTTCGACGCGATACCTCCCAATCGGTGGAAGGCGATCGCACTCTCCGTCGTCCGGGTCGCCATCGGCCTGGGCTTCATGTGGTGGTTGTACAGCCTCGTGCCGAAAGACGTCGACGAACGGATCTTTATCCCTGGAGTACTCCTCCTTGTCGGCTTGGCGGTCTATGTCTGGTTTGTCAAGAAGGAAATAGAACGAATCTTGGGATCCCGATACCCCGAAGTTCTTGCCGTCGAGGGCCTCATTCTGAGCGCCGCCCTCTTCATGGTGATCTTCGCAACCATCTACCTGGTTATTGACGGGCTCAACCCTGGGTCGTTTACCGAACCGCTTACCCACTTGTCTTCGCATTACTTGACTCTCACCATTTTGTCCACCGTGGGCTTTGGGGATATCACCGCCGTGACGGATCAAGCTCGGCTGGCGGTGATGATCCAAATGGCACTGACACTCGGCTTCTTGGCTGTCACTATTCGGGTCTTCTCCTGGGCAACGAAGAGAGCGCTGGTGCGACGCCACGGACCCGATACGTCGACCCAGCACAACTGACCACGTCTACTTCTCATGAATGCTCCTCGTCGCTTCGCTCAGGTGGACGTCTTCACCGCTGAGCCGACTCTCGGCAATCCCGTCGCCGTCGTACTTGACGGGGCAGGGTTGACGACACAGCAGATGCACGCCTTCACCGAGTGGACGAACCTGTCCGAAGCCACCTTCGTCGTTCCGGCAACAGATCCATCAGCCGACTACGCCGTGCGAATCTTCTGCCCCGGTCGCGAACTCCCTTTTGCTGGCCACCCGACCTTGGGAACATGCCATGCATGGCTGGAGGCCGGCGGCGAGCCCATCAATGACCACATCGTGCAAGAGTGCGGAGCCGGTCTGGTGCGAATACGGCGCACCCCGGACGACGCTTTGAGCTTTGCGGCACCACCGCGCAATCGCACCGGACCTCTCGAGGACGACGTCTTGCACGAGACCGTTCGTGGGCTCCATTTGTCTCCGGATGCCGTGGTCGACCACCAGTGGTGCGACAACGGGCCCGGCTGGCGCGGCCTACTCCTGCGCTCCACCGAGGATTTGCATTCTGTGTCTCCCGACCCAGAGCTCCTAGCGCACGTCGACGTCGGACTCATCGCCCCGAGTTCGGCAGAAACCGACTTCGAAGTGCGGGCATACTTTCCCGGCAACCAGGGGATCACCGAGGATCCGGTTACCGGGTCGCTCAACGCAGCGCTCGGCCAGTGGCTCATCGGTGCAGGGCTCGCCCCGGATTCCTACACCGCACTTCAAGGTCGCGCGCTCGGTCGTCGTGGACTAATTTCCGTCGAAAGGATCCTCGACGACGTGTGGGTCGGGGGAAGAACGGTGACAGTTATCGACGGGACGGTGTCGTTGTGATTCTCGACGGGGGAATGGGACACCTCTTACGGCGCAATGGTGTCGACATCTCCGGTCCCATAGGCACGATGGAACGCTTCCGCGGCGTTGCACGAGCGAATCGTGACTCTCCCGACATCGTTCTCCAATCTCACCTTCAATTCCTGCGGTCCGGCGCCGACGTCATCACCACCAACACCTACGCCTGTGTGCCCGCTGCCTTTGCCACCGACGGTGGTGGTTTCCCGGACGACGTGGTGGAACTCATCCAGGCCGGCGGCGCGCTTGCCGCGAAAGCGCGGGATATCGCTGTATCGGAGGGGCTGTCGCACGCACGCCCTCTCGTTGCCGGCTGCTTGCCGCCCCTGCACGAGAGCTATCGGGCGGATCGCGTCGGGGACTACCACGAACTGGCGAGCACCTATCGGGTGATCGTCGATGCCATTGCTCCCTCATCGGACGTTCTGTTGTGCGAGACCATGCATTCCACCGCCGAAGCCTTCGCGGCTGCCGAGGCAGCCAATGAGGCTGGGCTACCGGTGTGGGTTTCCTTCACTGTGTCCGAAGTCGATGTGGGGAACCTGCGGAGCGGGGAGTCGATCACGGAGGGTGTCGCGGCGATCGCAGATGTCACGAACGTCGAGGCAGTTACGCTCAACTGCAGCAGCCCGGAAGCCATCACCTCCGCTCTCCCTCTTCTCGTGCAGGCTGCACCCGATCTGACGATCGGGGTGTACGCCAACGGGTTCAGTGATGAGTTTCGCGCAAGTGCCACCGACAACGACCCCGTCTCGACGTACCGGGAGTACGACGAAATGTTGACGCCGGACGCCTTCGCCCGTATCGCCGATGATTGGCGCCAGCAGGGCGCGAGCATCATCGGCGGATGCTGCGGAATATTCCCCGAACACATCGCATCCGTTGTCTCGACAACGGATGCCAGCTAGACCCTGCTATTCGGTGCGCCGCAACCACCACAACGCGAGCGGCGGCAAGATCAAGGGAATGAAGAGATAGCCGCTACCAAACGTGGACCACACGGTGGCACGCGGGAAAGCGTCAGGGACGAGCAAACTCAAAGCGCCGATCACGATGACACCCGCCATCTCGATACCGATGGCAACGTAGGCAACTTTCCGCGATGTCCGATTTCCCCGAGCAAGCGCAATCGTCGCGACGATGTAAACGACGGCCGCAAAAGCCGACAGCAAGTAGGCGACGGGCGCCTCGTCAAGTCGCCGGGTGATTTGAATGACGGATCGAGCCGTGGCTCCTATGGCGAAGATCGCATATACAACGACAAGGACGCGACCAAACCCCTGGTTCGTTCGTGCCTTCGCGCGCTCAGACACCGGCCCACACCTGCTGAATCCGGACTACCAGGACAGGCATCACGAGACCCACGACAAGGAGCACGCCCGCACCCCACCGGGTCTCGTCATTCTTCGCCCACCACCAACCTCCCACGGGAATCAGTGGAGACAGCACGAGATACCCGACGAATTCGGCCCGAGCAAGTTCCTTGTCAGTCCCCATCATCTGCACGATTCCACCGATCGCGAGAACGACAAACATCGCCGCCAACCCCAGTGTTGCGATCTGCAGATAGCGATCCACTCGCTTGTTCATCACCAGGTAGACCAGCGCCCATACGGCTACGAGCAACCCTACGAAGATGGTTGCGGTGGAGAAGGGCCCGGTCACGGCCTTAGTGTCCCAGGATCTGAGTCTGCGGCATTACGTACACTACCTTCTATGAATGACGACGAGCGCGATGAGCCTTCCTGGACGCCATGGGCATATATCGGCACTGGTGTCCTCGGTCTTGCCATCATCATCTTCGCCCTCACGAGCGGTCAGGCCGGTCTGATCGAAGCACTNATCTTGGGTGTGTCAGTCGCTGTGATCATTGTCGGCGTAAAAAAGCTTCGCGAACGCCGCACCTAGACCACGAGTTGCTCATGTTTTCCCGGCGCTCGCGTCGCCCCTTCTCCGGTTCGACAGCCCACGGTGCGCGCTTCGCAGTGATCGTTCTCTGCCTCGGGGCACTGTCCGTCGTCGGTGCAGCCGCGCACGCGGCGCCTTCTACCCCGTTTCCGTTCCCTGACTACTCGACGGTCGACTACACGCAGGTTCCCATTCAAGAAACAGGCGTTGTCGATGTCGTCGCCGATGGCGACACATTCCGGTTCATCGAGAATGGATCGTCGTCCTACGTCACCGTACGACTCCTCGGGATCAACACCCCTGAGGTTCGCGGGTTCTACAACAAGAACAGAGATGAGGACATGTGCGGCGCCGTGGAGGCCACCAGGGTTCTGGCTTCCCTGCTTCCACCGGGCACCCCCGTGCAACTTCGCTCGTTGAGTAAGGAATCCACAGGTCTGGGCAATCGACCTCAACGCTACGCGTTCGCGTGGAACCCATCCACCGGCCAATACGACATCGACGTTCAAGCCGAGTTGGCGAGCGCTGGGCTCGCGACGCTGTTCACCCTGTCCAACGAGGCCGCTCTGTCGTATGACTACGCCGTTCACGTGGCGAACGCACAGGCCGCCGGGCGGGGCATCTGGAACCCAAGTTTCTGCGGGCCGCCGGAACAACCGGACGCATCCGTGGGTCTTATCGCTCACTGGAATGCCGGAAGAAACGACAACGCCAATCCAAACGGTGAGTACGTCATCGTTCGTAACACCGGTGGAACGGTCGTCGACCTCAGCGGTTGGATTCTTCGTGATTCCGGCTCCACAGCATGGTTCACCTTCCCGAACGGATCGGTACTCACCCCCGACGACTACCGGGTAGTTCATGTCGGTCAAGGAACTCCCGGATCGCCGAACCCTCGAGACCTATATATGGGGTCGCCGACAGCGCTGTTGGCGAATGTGGCGCGTGATCGATTTACCGGAGATGGCGTCTATCTCCTGGACCCCTCCACGGCGTTCCGCTCGTGGTTCGACTGGCCCTGCGTCGTCGACTGCACGGACCCGGCCCAAGGAAAGCTCACGATCACCGACGTCAACCCCATCGCCACGTCAAAGAAGCCATCGCGGGCAGCCAACGAGGAATACATCGTCATCAAGAACACCTCGAACACCGAAATCAACCTCGATGGCTACTACCTGGCATACCGGAGCGCCACCTACCCTTTCGTCATCAACTCGCGGATCCCAGCCGGGAAAACGTTGACGGTCTTCATCGGTAAGGGACTTCCATCGAAGCGCACTCAGTACTGGGGGCGCGAAGGGCCACTTCTGCGAAATACGTCGGGAACAGTGGAGCTGCTCTCCGAGCGCAACGTGCTCATCAGCTCCGAGAAGTGGTGAGTGTCGAGCGGATCAGCCTCGTCCAGCACACACGGTCAATCGCTACGTTGCTTCCCGTGCCGCTCGGCGCTGCTCTTCGATACGAGCAGCTTCTTCGAGTGACGGTGCAGAGCCACCATGCCGCTGCGGGATCCATGACGCACCCGGCGGCTTGTCCGGGTATCTGTGGATCGTCTCGTCGAGAAGTTCGCTCAAGGTGCTGCGGAGTGCATGAGTCATCTCGTCGACATCATTGTTGATGGCCATCGGGCGTCCGATCGTCATGCAAATCGTCCGCCCCCGGGTGAAGTCGCGGACGTCGTACGACAGGACGCGATGTCCACCGAACACGATCATCGGGATGAGAGGTACCTCAGCCTCGCGCGCCATCCGCACCGAGCCGTTCTTCAACTCTTTGATTTCCAGCGAACGACTCATCGTCGCCTCCGGGAAGACACCGATAAGTTCTCCTGCGCGGGCCGCCGCGACGGCGGTCTCGAACGCTACCGATCCATCGTGCCGGTCGACGGGAATGTGCTTCATTCCACGCATTAGCGGTCCCGCTATCGGATGTCGAAACACCGAATCCTTCGCCATGAAGCGAACAAATCGGCGCCCCCGCAGATCCGCCGGCACGCCTCCGAGTGCGAAATCCAGATAACTCGTGTGATTCAACGCGAGCACCGCCCCGCCCTGCAGAGGGATGTTCCCCTCACCCACGATGTCGAGTTTCATTCCGAGGACAGCGAAGATTCCTTTGAAACCCTCCACGACGGCCCGGTAGAGCGGTTCAGTCATCCGATGACCGTTCGGCTCGTGAGGACAATGTCCAAATCACCATAGCCCCGCCCCACGGACCGACCACCCAGATGGGCCAGTAGTACGGGGCCGGGCCACTGCCCATCCAAGTGGCGAACCAAATGATGTTGACGAGGACACCAACACCCAGCCACGAAGCCCACGCGGACCGAAGCTTCCTGCGCTCCATCGCCGATTCACTCGGCTCTTGCGGAGCAATGGCCGTCTCTCGTGGCAAGTCCGTGGTGAGAGCTCGCAAGTCCGCGAAGGTCTTGGCTTCGTGGGCGCGGTCAAGGCGGTCGTTGAACTCCTCCGGCAGGAGCCGGCCCTCGGCATACGCCTCACGTAGTTCAGAGATCGTCGCGTCGCGGTCCGCGTCACCAGCGCGAAGTTCCGGATCGTTCACGAACTGCACAGTAGTCGGACGTCAGCGGGGAGGGAATCCACCCGGAGGCGTCACGTGTGATGCATCGGGAGCAACAACTTCTCCCCCGCGGGACCCCGACTGCGCATCGAGGAGGGCGTGAACTTCCGTTGCGCGATAGCGCCGGTGACCGCCGAGGGTTCGAATGCTTGTCAGTTTCCCGGCCTTGGCCCAACGCGTGACGGTCTTGGGATCGACCCGAAAGAGTGCTGCCACTTCCGACGGGGTGAGGAGTTGATCAGGGTCTGGATCACGTCCCGACATCGCCTCTCCCAACGTTGCCTCGTTGCCACGGACTGCAGGCCGAGCAATTTGCGCCGATACGTACCTTTCCACCGTATGCGCGTAGAGGCAAGCAAAATTTCCTGCCAATAGATACTGATACTCGTTTTTCCTCCCAATAACGGAGAAACTGCGCGCCATGTCCTGTCCTACAGTGACCTCGTGACAGATCCCTCCGGCCCCGACCCTTGGGTGGGTTTCGACGGGCACGAGAGTGTGGTCGTCGCTCAGGACGAGTCCACCGGCCTGCAAGCGATCATCGCTCTCCACTCAACTGTCCTAGGGCCGGCCCTCGGTGGCGTTCGGATGTCCACTTACGCCGATACATCGTCTGGCGCACACGCCGCCGCCTACGCCGACGCATTGCGTTTGTCACGAGCGATGACCTACAAAAACGCACTCGCGGGACTTCCCCACGGTGGAGGCAAAGCCGTCATCGTGCACGACCCATCGAACAAACCACCGGAACTGCTGCGCGCCTTCGGTGAACTCGTCACATCTCTTGGTGGTCGATACGTCACCGCAGGCGACGTCGGGATGCGCGTTCAGGACATGGATGTCATCTCCGAGACGTGTCGATGGACCACCGGCCGCTCCCCCGAGAACGGTGGCGTTGGCGATTCCGGGATTCTCACGTCCGTCGGTGTTCACCTGGGCATGCGAGCGGGGGCGGAGGCTGCTTTGGGCACCGCGGATCTTTCCGGTGTGACGGTCGGTGTGATCGGTACCGGAAAGGTCGGCGGCCGTCTCATCGGCCACCTCATCCGTGACAGTGCTCGAGTGATAGCCCTAGATCCATCCGCCGCGGCGCGTTCGTCGCTCGATGCCGAGTACCCGAACGCGATCACCTGGGTCGATTCACTTGCCGAACTTCTGACCTACCGACCACAGGTGCTGTCCCCTAATGCTCTGGGTGGCGCGATTAGCGAGGCCCTCGTGGAGGACTTGGCCGCAGCGGAGGTTCGCCTGGTGTGCGGGGGGGCCAACAACCAGTTGGCCACGGACCGGGTCGGGGACCTCCTCGACCACGCGGGGATCGTCTACGCACCTGACTTCTGCGTGAACTGCGGAGGCGTCATCCAGGTCGCCGAGGAGCTCACCGGGGCCGACCTCGATCGAGCACGAGCCACCGTGGAGCAGGTGTTCGACACCACCCGCAGCGTCCTGGAACGGGCCCGTGGGGAGGGCATCACCCCTGTCCGGGCCGCCGAGCGGGAGGCGGAGGCGCGGATCGCCGCATCCCTGCCCCAGGGGGGCCGCTGACGCGCGCCGCACCCAGGACGGGGTAACCTAGAGGCTTGCTGAGGTCCCGGGATCCCGGCCCGATCGGCCCAGCGAGTACCGTCCACGTGAGAACCCGGAATCCGGATGAGGGGGTCGAGCCATGGGGCGCGGCCGAGCAAAGGCTAAGCAGACGAAGGTCGCTCGTGCGCTGAAGTACGGCGGTCCGCAGACCGACCTACAGCAACTTGAGGCGGAACTCACCGGTGGTGCCGACTCCACCGGCGTCGATGCCGATGACAGCGGCGTTGACGAGGGCGATCCGTACGCAGACGATCCCTACGCGCCGGATTCCTACGGCTACGAAGACGAGCAGAACTAACCGCTGCTGTCTTTCGCGTAACTACCGACCAGACTCACCGCGCCACCCGCACCACCTTTGGCCGAGGCATCACCGACGTCATCGCTGGTGCGCTCCCGAACAGAACCGCAGACCCACGCGTCTACGCCACGCTCTGTGAGAGTGGCGAGTGCTTGTTCGACAGACGCTTGCCCTACCACGGCAACCATTCCCAAACCCATGTTGAAGGTTCGTTCCATCTCACGCGTATCGATCCCACCACGGCTCGCCAATAACGAGAAGATCGCGTGCGGAGTCCAGGTGCTCCTGTCCAGGTCCGCGGCCTGATTGTCGGGCAGCACTCGGGCGACATTCGCAGCGATGCCGCCACCGGTGATGTGAGAAAAGACGTGAACATCCGCTGACTCGATCAGTGCCAAACAGTCACGGGCGTAGATCCGCGTCGGCTCCAGCAACTCTTCTCCTACCGAACGCGTCAGCTCCGGAACGACTTCCTCCAACGCCGACGCATCGGGCATCAGCACCCGGCGGGCTAGCGAGTAACCATTCGAGTGGAGTCCACTGGAACGCATCGCAACCAGCACATCCCCGGTGACAACGCGCTCAGGACCTAATGCATCGGGTGCATCCACGATGCCGGTTCCGGCTGCCGCGAGGTCGTACTCGTCCGGTTCCATGAGTCCCGGGTGCTCTGCAGTCTCACCGCCGACCAGAGCACAACCGGCCTGCTCGCATCCGGCGGAGATACCCTCAACAATCGACGCCATCCGCACCGGATCGACCGATCCGGTGGCGATGTAGTCGGTGAGGAACAAAGGCTCGGCTCCACAAACGACGAGATCGTCCACCACCATCGCAACCAGGTCGATCCCGACCGTGTTGTGGATGCCCATGGCCCGGGCGACAGCGATCTTGGTTCCCACGCCGTCGGTGCTGGTCGCTAGCAGTGGCTGCTGCATGCTCGTGTATCGGGAGATATCGAACAGTCCNGCGAANCCGCCGAGTCCGCCNACAACCTCGCNCCGCANNGTTCGGGCGACCGAGGCTCGCATNANTTCGACCGCACGCTCTCCAGCGTCNACGTCAACGCCGGCATCAGAGTAGTTGATACCGGGCATTCAGACTCGCTTCAGCGCATCGTTGGCGCCACCGCCGGCAGAGTTCTCGACCCGGCGGGCGATCCCTTCCAGAACCGACTTACCGATGCGATCTTCTGCGGGAAGCTCGACGGGGTAGACGCCATCGAAACAGGCTCTGCACAGATGCTCCTTCTTCTGCTGGGTCGCCCCTACCAGTGCATCGAGGGTGACGAAAGCTAGTGAGTCGGCGCTGATGGAGGCGCAGATCTCTTCCACCGAGAGGCCGTTTGCGATCAACTCCGCGCGACTGGCGAAGTCGATGCCGTAGAAGCAGGGCCACGCCACCGGGGGGCTCGAGATTCGAACATGCACCTCACGGGCACCCGCCTCACGGAGCATGCGCACGAGGGCGCGTTGGGTGTTGCCGCGCACGATGGAGTCATCTACTACCACGAGGCGCTGGCCTTCAATGACATCCTTGAGCGGATTCAGCTTCAGACGAATACCCAGCTGACGGATCGTTTGGCTGGGTTGGATAAATGTCCGGCCTACGTAGGAGTTCTTAACAAGCCCTTCGGCAAAAGGAATTCCCGATTCTTGGGCGTATCCGATCGCTGCATACCGTCCGGATTCCGGCACCGGAATCACGAGGTCGGCTTCGACCGGGTACTCGCGCGCGAGTTGTCGCCCGATCTCGACTCGGGTTGCCTGCACGCTGCGTCCTGCAATGGTCGTGTCCGGTCTCGCCAGATACACATACTCGAAAAGACATCCCTTGGGGTCGGCCTGGGTGAAGTGATGAGATCGCAAGCCGTTGGAGTCAATGACGACCAGCTCGCCTGGTTCGACTTCACGGACAACAGACGCGCCGACGATGTCGAGGGCTGCGGTCTCACTGGCGATAACCCATCCACGCTCGAGGCGTCCAAGGACGAGGGGACGTATTCCTTGGGCATCACGAGCGGCGTACAGGGCGTCGTCGTCCATGAAAACCAGTGAGAACGCACCGAGAAGTTTCGGAAGTTCCTCCAACGCCGCCTGTTCGAGTGGCAGATCGGGGTGAGCCGCGAGAAGGCCGGAAATGACTTCCGTATCGGTGGTCGCATGCAGACCGGCGTTGATCGGCAATTCACCCGATGTGCTTGCCAATTCCGCCAACCGCTCGGACAGGTCTGCCGTGTTGGTGAGGTTTCCGTTGTGCCCAAGGGCAAGGTTGCCCGTCGCCGTCGGACGGAACGTCGGCTGAGCGTTCTCCCACACGCTCGAACCCGTGGTCGAGTAGCGCGTGTGACCGATCGCGACGTGTCCGTGCAGCGATTCCAGGCTCGCTTCGGTGAAGACCTGTGACACCAAGCCCATGTCCTTATAGACGACGATGTGCGATCCGTCGCTGACGGCGATTCCTGCGGATTCCTGTCCGCGATGCTGCAGTGCGTACAAGCCAAAGAACGTGAGTTTTGCGACTTCTTCACCCGGAGCCCACACTCCGAAAACTCCGCAGGCATCCTGCGGACCCTTCTCGCCGGGGAGGAGCTCGTGGGTCAGTTGCCCATCTCCGCGCGGCACGCGCTCAGACTACGGGATCGGCGAACATTCGTGCCGTTCCGGTCACGACCACCCGCACCGGATCACCCACCGCGACCCCGACACCTCCAGCCGAGCGCACATCCACCACGGGTCCGTCGTCCAACCGGACCGACGCCAGCGAGTCGTGACCGTGATAACGAATGGATTCCACGGTTCCCGGGACACCTTGCGGGTCCGCACCAACACCTCGATCCGCGACCAGAACGAGTTGCTCGGGGCGTAACACAACTCGCCGGCTACTCGAATCTGATTCGCGGTGGTCACGAATCGGCACCCACCCCACGGCTGTGTGTGCGCTTGCTCCCTGCATCTCGGTCACCGGCAGTTCGACGAGATCGCCGATGAAACGGGCAACGTTGAGGGTCGAGGGGTCGTCGTAGACAGTCCACGGCGCATCCATCTGCTCGATCCGCCCCGACGACATCACCGCCACCCGATCGGCCATCGATAGGGCTTCTTCCTGGTCATGGGTCACGAGGATCGCCGTCGTGCCGATGTCCGCGAGGAGTCTGCGCACTTCGGTGCGGACATCGATCCGCAGCGAGGCATCGAGGGAGGAGAAAGGCTCATCGAGCAGCACCAGCGATGGCGCGGGAGCGAGTGCTCGAGCGAGAGCGACTCGCTGTTGTTGACCGCCCGATAGCTCATGGGGTCGGGCCTTTTCCAGTCCCGACAGATCCACCATCTCGAGCATTTCCGCGACCCGCGCCCGCGCCTTCTTCTTGTCCCGCAGACCGAAGGCGATGTTCCCTGCGACGTCGAGGTGCGGGAAGAGCGCGCCTTCCTGCGGGACGATGCCGATCCGACGTCGCTCGGGTGGGAGCCACGTTCGCTCGTTGGATGCGATCGTTCCTGCGATCGTGACGATGCCCGTCGCCGGGCGGAGGTACCCGGCGATGGCGCGCAGCAGCGTGGTCTTTCCGGAGCCGCTCGGACCCAGGATGGTGACGAACTCTTGCTGCTCGACCTCTATCGTCACGTCCCGCACGACGATGGGTCCGCCGTATCCGACAGAGATGTTCTCGAGAGACAGTTGCGGCACTGCAGGCGACGTTGTCATCGGACACCACCAACGTAGGCCACCTCGTCGGTGCGAACCATCTCGTCATCGGCACGATCAGTGCTCGTTGCTGTTTCGGGTGATCGCGCCAGCCACCGACCCATGAGCCACGCAGGTACGGACGCAAGAACGATCATGGTCAATGCATACGGAGCGGCAGAACCAAAGGCTTGGATTTCCGTTCGCGACCACAATTCGGTGGCCAAGGTATTGAAGCCGGTGGGCCGCAGCATCAAGGTGGCCGGCAGTTCCTTCATCGCTGTCAGAACGACGAGGAGTGTTCCGGCTGCGATTCCTGGCCATGCGAGGCGACCGGTCACCGTGCACCAGGCACGAAGCGGGCCCCGTCCGAGACTTCGCGCGGTGGATTCCAAACCCGGTGGCACGTGGGCGATCGCCGATCTGCTCGATCCGATGGCTTTGGGGAGAAAGAGCACGGCGTAGGCGAAGGCGAGCACCGCAAGAGTCTGGTACGCCGCCGGTAGTACGGCAAGGGTAAGAAAGACCAACGACAGACCCACCACGACTCCCGGGAGGGCGTGGCCGAGAAACGCCGCGCCCTCGATACTCCTGACCATGCGGGAGCGATAGCGAGCGGCGAGCGCGGCGATAGGCAGGGCGAGCAGCAGGGCAAGTGCAGCTCCGAGGATGGACGAGGACGCCGAGCCGACAACGGCGCCTACAAGCTCTCCGACATCAAGTTCGGTTCGTCGGCTTTCCAGCAGCAGTCGCGTCAACGACAATGCGGGAACACCGAGCGACAAGACCGCGACTCCGACCAGCCATGCGACACCGAGCGCCGTGCCGCGAGTGCCGAGTTGTTGCCGAGGTGCGGGTCGCGACACGCCTGATCCAATGCGCCAACGCTGTGACTTGCCTCGAATGCGCGCTTCGATCACGACAAGTATCAAGGCCAGGAAGACAAGAACGAGCGACAGCACCGCCGCCGTCGTGCGATCAAACGATGCGCGGTAGGCGGTGTAGATCACTCGGGTGAAGGCATCGACGCGGAAGATCGCCACTGTGCCGAATTCGCTCAACGTATACAGCGCTGCAAGCAGCACACCGGCGGCTGCGGCCGGCCAGGCAAGGGGAAGGGTGACACGACGCGCGACGGCCAGGGGTCCCAACCCGAGGGATCGAGCGGCCTCTTCGTGTCCGGCGTCGATGGAGCGAAGGGCGGCCGTCAGTGGGATGGCGACGTAGGGGTAGGTGGCGAGCACCATCACCAGTGCGGCTGCCCCGATTCCCGACATGCTCGGAAACTCGGCGATCCACGCGTAGGCCATCACGTACGANGGAACCGCGAGGGGAAGTGCCGCCATCACCAGGAANAAGGCNCGTCCGGGGATGTTCGTCCTGGCCAACAACCACGCCGTGGGGACGGCGATCAGCAAGCAGCCGACAATCACCAACGTCACGAGGGCGACACTCGTGATGGTCGTTTCGAGAGTTCTGTCTCGAAGCAACGCTTCGACCACTGCGTTCCAACCGGCCGACGACGTGCGGACCAGTAGGTACAGCAGCGGGATGGCCGCAACGGCGACGCTAACAACCGCCGCTGCAATCAAGAGCAGCGGCGGTCGCATGGAATTCACCGTTCGGCGATACACGATCAACTCCTACGTCAGACCGACGTCCTGCAGCATGAGCAACGTGCCGGGGAGGTCTTCCAATTCGGCCAGGGGGATATCGGGCCCCTGCACCTGCGACAGGGGAGGCACACCGTCGGGACCTTCGACACCGGCGACCAGTGGGTATTCGAACGTCGTCTCGACGAACCACCGCTGTGCCGATTCGGATAGCAGCCACTCCATTAATGCGCCAGCACCGTCGGCGTTGTCGGTGGGTCGCACGATGCACGCTCCCGACAAGTTGACCAAGGCTCCGGGGTCTCCCGGGCCGGCAAATGCGAGTTGCACGTTCATCGCGTCTTCGCCGACTTCAGCGGCTTTCTTGTACCAGTAGTAATGGTTGATCAGACCGAGCTGCACTTCTCCTGCATCGACGGCGTCGCGGATGAGTCCGTTCTTCTCGTACAACTGAACGTCGTTGTCGATCAAACCCTGCAACCACTCGCGCGTCGCATCTTCCCCGGCTGCGACTCGCATGGCGGTGACGAAAGCTTGAAATGATCCATTCGTTGGAGCGATCGCTACTTGTCCGCGCCATTGCTCGTCAATTAGGTCGAAAACAGATGTCGGAACCTGATCTGCAGACAGTTGCGTCGAGTCGTACGCAATCACCCGGGCTCTGCCGGTTACCCCGGTCCATGTTCCGTCGGCTGACCGGTACGTCGCTGGAACGGAGTTCGCAATCGAGTCCGCCAGCGGCGTGCACATTCCCGCACCGTCGAGGGCTCCCAGAGCGCCGGCGTCCTGTCCGTAGTAGACGTCGGCGGGTGACGCGTCACCTTCTTCGATGATCTGTGCCGCCATCTCCGCCGTGTCGCCGTACCGCACTTCGACGGGTACACCGGTTTCTTCCGTGAACTTCTCGAACAACGGCTCGATCATTTCTTCACTGCGCCCGGAGTAGACGACCACGGGCTCACCGGCGGCTGAGTCAACCGAGTCAGCCGAGTCAGCCAACTGATCGTCGCTGGAGCCGGCGCAGGCAGCCAGTGCGAAGGCGATAGCCGGCACAGCGGCGATCAGGGGAAAGAACTTCGTGCGGGTCATGAACGTCCTCCAGGGGGATTGCCGGGTCGGTTGATTCAGGTAAGGCAAACCTTACTTAGGGTAACCTAACTAGGTCAAATTCCCCTAGAAGTCCCCAGGGGGAGCAGCCCCGACAGGTCGGATCGGGCTCCGCTCGCGTGAACTCTGCCGTCCCTCGTGGCCTCGGCCCAGGTGAGTCTGCCCAGCGCGAGGGCCAACCACGTCTGGGTATTCATCTCCACCACCGCCGGCGGTGTCCCACGCCGATGCGTTGCACCCTCGATGACCTGCACCGCCGCGTACGGAGGAACGCGAACTTCCACACTCTTGCCCGGTGCACTCGCCACCAACTCGGCAAGTGCACCTTTCACGGCCGCACGCTGGTCGTCTCTCGATGGCTCCCGACCGGACTCCAGTACATCGAGCACCACCGTGGCGCGTTCGACCCACGCGTTGTCCTCCATCAGGAGAACAACGCGGGAAGGGTCGCAGTGTTCGCATCCCTCAACCGATCAAGTGACACCGTGAAGAACTCTCCGAACTGCAGCACCTGGGTGCCGTCCTCATATCCCGTATCGGGACCCAGACCCGAGTCGACGACGCCCACCCGGCACGCGGGCACTCCTCGCGCGGCACACATTTCCGTGAAGCGGAGTTCCTCACTACGGGGGATCACCACCACCGCCCGTCCGGCGGACTCGGCAAACAGTTGGACGAAAGGATCGACATCATCGGGGAGCCACAATCGCGCACCCACGCGACTACGAAGGGCCATCTCGACGACAGCGACCGCGAAACCTCCATCGGATGCGTCGTGGGCAGCAGTGATCATTCCGTCGCGCGACGCAGCGACGAGGATCTCGCCCAGCACCTTCTCTCGCTGAAGATCAAGCAACGGTGGGTGTCCCCCGAGATGTCCGCGGATGTGTGCCCACTCGCTACCGGAAAACTCATCGCGGGTGTCGCCGAGCAGATAGATGAGCTCACCGTCCAGTCCCCAGGACATCGGCGTTCTGCGATCGACATCATCGATAACGCCCAAGACTCCGACAACAGGCGTGGGCAGGATCGCCGTGTCGCCCGTTTGGTTGTAGAAGGAGACGTTGCCGCCGGTCACCGGGATTCCCAAGGCCGCGCACGCATCGGCCAGACCCCGTACCGCTTCCGCGAATTGCCACATCACTTCTGGATCTTCCGGCGACCCGAAGTTCAAGCAGTTGGTCACCGCGAGCGGGACGGCTCCGGTGACGCACACATTCCGATACGACTCCGCGAGCGCCAACTGGGCACCCGCGTAGGGATCGAGCTTCGCGAAGCGTCCGTTGCAGTCGGTCGCGATCGCTACGCCTCTCCCGGAATCTTCGTCGACCCGAATCATCCCAGAGTCTTCGGGCTGGGAGAGGACTGTGTTTCCCCGCACGTAGCGGTCGTATTGGTCGGTGACCCACGACTTGTCGGCGAGATTCGCAGAGGCGATGAGCTCCAGAAGTGTCCTCAGAAACTCTTCCGGTCCGGGACGGTCGATGCTCGTAGCCTCATCTGCTTGCAACGCGTCTTGCCAGGACGGGCGATGGATCGGTCGCTCGTACACCGGGCCCTCGTGGGCCACCGTGCGCGGCGGAGCGTCCACGATCCGCTCACCGTGCCAATCGATGGTCAACCGGCCGGAGTCGTTGACCTCACCGATCACGACTGCTTCGACATCCCACTTGCGGCAGTGAGACATAAAGTCATCGATCTTGTCCGGTCGGACGATGGCACACATGCGCTCCTGCGACTCGCTCATCAAGATCTCTTCAGGGCTCAATGTCGGATCGCGCAGTAACACTCGGTCCAGCCACACGTGCATGCCACCGTCACCGTTGGAGGCGAGTTCGCTGGTGGCGCACGAGATACCGGCACCGCCGAGGTCCTGAATCCCCTCGACCAGTCCCGCATGCAGCACTTCGAGGGTGGCCTCGATCAAGAGTTTCTCCATGAA
>FUFK010069817.1_pt1 | contig 45379 bp, 39 predicted proteins | sample 1021851 | NCBI WGS metagenome assembly FUFK01 (sample SAMEA51879418, study PRJEB19060) | metagenome
CTCCTCCTCCACCTGAATCTAGGTCGAATAGTAATGCAGCATCTACCATTCCGTACCCATATTTTTCATTCCATAATGGATGGATATCAGAATCGTATGGACTACCCCTAACTTCCGAATTTTCCTGTAAAATTTCCTTAATTTCTTCAGGATCTAGACTTGGTGAATCTTGTAACATCAAAGCGATTAACCCAGAAACATGTGGAGTAGCCATACTAGTTCCACTCATTTCAGTATAATCATTATCAGCATTCGAATCAAGTATTGGATTTGAGCCTGAAGCATGTTGAGGAGCAATNATATCNGTTCCTGGTGCTGAAACATCNGGTTTTAGTTCATCCATTTCATCATCGTCTAAATCGTCATCTCTTGGACCCCAATTTGAATAATCTGCGATTGAATCATCCGATCTGTCTATCGTACTTTTGTCATCAATCGCAGCTACAGAAATACATTCATCCGCACTTGCTGGAGATGGAACTCGTTGTCGNCCATCATTGCCCATAGCACANACCATTACAATACCATTTTCTGATGCATTGTTAACTAAACGAGCCTCAGCAGAAGATCCATTGTCTCCTGTATCGTCACTATTTGGAGCAGAGACAGAACCCAAAGACATAGAAGCGATATCTATTCCAGTTTGATTTCCATTATCCCAATCAGTATCTCGATTATTGATTGTCCACTGTAATCCATTGATAGACGTTTGACTGTTGGTTCCACCAGCGTCTGTTAAAACCTTTACATCAACTAAATATGACCCTGGAGCAACTCCAACATGTTGCCTTGAGGAACTACCCGTTCCGAGTGCAGTTCCTGCGACATGAGTACCATGACCTGCTCCGTCGTCAGGATCATCACACTCGCTTGGATTCCCTCCTGCTACTGCAGTAGCATCATATCCACAAACAAATTTATGATCGTCATAAGAGAATGGATCGCTATCAGGATCATCATCTTGATCATCGAAATCATTCAAGGATCTATGCTCATTATCAACACCTGTATCAAGAATTGCGATAACTACACCATCTCCTCGAATGGAGGGATTTTGATCGTGGGCCGAAGGAGAAGAGGTGGCGCCAGAACTGACATGCATAGATGGAACGGATATATCCAACAAAGGCACCATTACATTTTGTTGTTCTAGAACTACAACTCCAGATAATTTCCATATGTCCAGTAGAGCAGAAACTGGGACTTTGTCGACAGTGATGGAGTCAATTGATTCCAAAACTTGGAACCATGCTCCACCCTCAATTCCAACCCAACCATGATTCATTAGAACCTCAGTCAATGAACGAATCTCTTGAGATGACGGGTGCCAAGCATAATCGACAACAATTGCCACAGTATCTCTTCCATCTTTTCCAATAATTGATGTTGGAGACTCAGATTCGTATTCTGATGAAATAATCCGCTGTAATCTATCATCCATACCGTTGGAATCTCTATCAGGACCGTAAGAAAACCACCATCCATTCTTTTCCACTGGAGGAAGCACATCAGAAGGAATTGATTCATGAAGACGGTTTTTGAGAGGGCAAATCTCGTCACCACACATCAAAGGTGGGAGTCCATCTATTATCACAGGGAATATCTCGTCCTGATGGTCAATATCATGTATATCAGTTGCCTGAGCGAAACCAGAAAGAATGAGGATTGAGAACATGATTATGTTCGAAATCCGTAAATTCCCCATGTTGTCACCTATTCCTTGGAGAACCATTCGCGATATAAGGCCACATGCGTATATGTCCAATAAAACCGCTATGGCCATTGAATATGGTCTTTGCGAGTAGAACACCGGATAGAATGGCCTCCTTTATCCATGATTATCTCCGATCCACAATCTGGACATTGAGCAACTTCGATCAATTCTTCCAACCAAGCAACCCTAGTTTCGAATTCATCTCCCTCTTCAAGTAACCTATCCATTACTCTCTTTGCCTTGTCATTCAGAGGGAATTCTGAATTTTCCCACGGATGTAATGAATTTAATTCAGGAATCTTAGGAATTGAAGAACCTCCCATAGAATACGGACTTGTGCTAGAATCATCAAGTTCTGATGGGGCGCCTCTTGCAACTATTCTCCCCATTGCAAAACAAAGAAAGAAACCACCAATATGAGCCAAATGTGCCACGTTTGTAGAGCCCATTGTGCCAGATTGAGCTCCATAAACGTAGTAAACTTCGAATCCTAACCTAATAACTGCAACAAGACCAACTGGCCATTCTCTGATTAGAAAAATTAACGGAAATACAATTTTATCATTTGGCCAACAAGCAAGATATGCCCCGAGAAGACCGAAACATGCTCCTGATGCGCCTAATGCAGGAGTCCAGGAATCCATATGAGTGCCCCACCAAGCAAGGTTTCCTCCCAACAAACCTAGAACATAGATAATCATCCACCTTTTAGCACCTAATCTACCCTCTAAAGGCAGCCCAACTAGAGCAACAACCAATACATTTCCAACGACGTGCATTGCACTACCATGTAGCCAACCAGCAGAAATCATACGATGAATATGGATTGGTTCTGTTACAAATTGAGGAATTAAAGCCCCAAAATATACAGGATCAAAATCTGAAGAAAACCAACTACTCACAAATGCATGAATGAATTGTAAAGTTGCAACCAACATTAAGGATAAAACTGTTGCAAGAGAAATAGGCGTTTTCATTCTGAATGATTGTACATACGGAACTATTGCTGCTGCAACAAATAGTAGTAACCAAATTGAGTCTCCTAGGGTCAATTCAAGGAAATTCAGTGGCTCTGACATCCCCTCCACCCATTGTGTCCTAAGAGACGAAATTCATGGATTCTCCGGTTATTTTTCATCCGAGAGTATCAAATCAAGGCCCCGAATGCCCCTGCATGGATGGCCAAGACTCGCTACTGAGTCTGAGAGCTATTTCTGTTCTACGTGGAAACAATCTAGTGTTAGAAAAAGTTGATTTGAATATTTATTCTGGTGATTTGATTTTGTTAACCGGGCCAAACGGAGGAGGGAAATCTACACTGTTGCAAACATTGGCTGGACTTCTTCCATTATCTGAAGGAGAACTTATGCATAATGGCAAATTGATACGTGATTCAGAAGGCAGACATGCAATGTCAGGAGGAACTATTGGTTGGTGTCCTCAATTGGGAGGATGCACATCCAGTTCAACCGTAGAGGAGCATCTTAGAACCATTCTAAGTATGTATGAAAAATCATTTTCAGAGGAGGCAGAAACCGAACTGTTAGTAGAATGGGGATTAGATCACAGACGACATGATAGAATTGCCAATCTGTCCGGAGGATTACGACGCAGACTAGAAGTTGCTAGTGCAATTGCAGTTGGAGAATCATCCTTAGAGCCTATTCCTATTCTCCTTGATGAACCATCAGTCGGCTTAGATGAAAAGGGAAGAAATACATTAATTTCAAGCATAAAAAGACTAAATGATTCAGGTCATTCAGTAATCATATCTACTCATGACCCAATTATTCAAAATATCCAAGATAAAGATTCAGAGATTCTATTGGATAATGGAATAACTATTGAGAGAACAAATCACAATACACAGATTACACTGCCGATTAAATCCTCATCGTTTTCTCGTAAAGAATCAATGTTGAAATGGAATTTTCGACTTGATCTACGAGAAATGGCTACACCATCTGCAAGATGGATTCCAGGCATCCTTGCATTTGGAATACTCCTTGGAAGTGGACTAATTGATTCTGATATCTCCAACTTAGGATTAGCAGCTCTTGCTCTTGCACCCGCCATGATATCGGCATTGGTTCGACCCGCAGTTATCGATAGGCTAAATCATAGAGAAATGGGAGGAATGTGGAGTGTCGCGAAACAGGGCTCACTCAGTTTTGAAATTACAATTGCATCAATGAGTTTTATCCCTGTAATTTTAGGAGTGATTGGAATATTTGTCTTATTACCTACTCCAAATACTATTCAAGGATATATTTTGTTCCTAATTATACCTGCTATTATGATAGATGTGAGTGCAGTTTCAGGTTTAATTCATCATAGATTTGGCTCAGGAGGTAGGCCAGGCTTGATGGTTTTACTAATGATTCCATTTGCTTGGGTTCTGCTGACATTGTGTAGTGCGTTAGAAGCTGCAACATTAGAGGCAATGAGAGAAGCGTGGACTGGAGTGATAATTGCATTTGCCACGAATATTGGTTTATTCTTACTTGCATGGGCTCTTCATGAATGATAGTATACGATGATTCAAACATCATCTGCTTCACGGCTTGTTATGGGCGGGTCACGCAAGGTTGGTCCAGTGCTCGTATATCTCGGATTATTAGGTTTCATGTTAACGATTTGGTTGGCATTAATTCAGGCTCCAAGTATGGGAGATGACTGGAACGCTCCTGAATCATATAGAATTCTATTTGTCCACGTTCCTTTCGCTTGGGTATCATTTTCAGGATTTGCTCTGTTGTTTGGTGGATCTCTAAGTTGGTACATTAAACGCTCAGAGCGAGGATGGAGATTAGCAATAATAGGTGCACAACTTGGTTTATTGTATTCCCTAGGAGTTCTAATTTCTGGGCCAATTTGGGGGGCAGCAGAATGGGGTGTGCCATGGGATTTTCAAGATATAAGGCTCAACAGTTTCGCAGTTTTAGCAGGAGTCGCACTTTTCTTTACTTTGGGTGAAATGAATTCAGAAGATACTCAGCAAAAGAGAGATACTCTTTCATCTGTTGGAATTTTTGGATTCGGCTTAGTTCCTCTTACATACATGGCAACTAGATGGTGGCAAGAACGACATCCGGGTCCATTAATCGGAGGAGGTAACGAAGATAGTGGGGTAGATCCATCGATACTATTGATATGGATGATAGGGGCTGCTTCGATGCAGATACTTTTTGTTGGGCAGGCTCTGATGACTAATAGACTACTGAAAACTGAGCAACAACTAGAGATTTTATTGTCTGATTTGGAGGATTCAATATGAATGATATGTTAGCCTTGACGACTGCATATCTTGCACTTATTGCCATACTTATAGGACATTCAATTTATACTTCTAGAAGACTAAAATTAGTCGAAGAAAGATTGGCAGCAGCTCTAGAAGCGGATGAAAGACGAGGAAAAAAACGTACTAATGAAGAAGCTGCCCAGTTGAATTCGATAACGAATAATGTTGATTCTAAAGAAGAATGATGACCAATCGCTTGAAGTTTAACAGTGAACCCCGTTGTATTGAGGGGGAGTCATGTCAAAGGGAGATCCTTTCTGCATTGCTTGCGGAAATCCTCCTCCACTAACTAATGAAAGGTTATGCGAAGTCTGTTTCCGAGCTCGGAATTATCTTTCTAAATTCCCAGAGAGAATTCAACAAACAAGATGTCCTAAGTGTGAAATGATCCTTATTGATGGACGATTCGGAAGAATGAATCATGATGACCTAATGGAATTTCGAGCAATGGAAGCTCTTTCAGTTCATCCTGATGCAAAAAATCTAGATTTAGAATTACATGCAGATCTAATCGATGATCGAACATCAAGATTGACGGTTGCGATAAAAGGAGATATTGAAGGATTTCAATTTGAAGATAATCATGAGGCGTTATTACAAACATCAAATGGGGTTTGTCAGACTTGTACTCGTAAAGCAGGAGCATATTTTGAGGCAGTAATGCAACTGAGATCTGCTGGTCGTCGATTAGAGGATGATGAAATAAAAGAACTCAGAATGTCATTAGATGATATGTTAGTAGATTCTCCAGAAGATCCAATGTTCTTCATTACGAAAGAGGGACCGGTTACAGGTGGATGGGACCTTCAATTGGGTTCCAAAGCTATGGCAAGAATGTGGGGTCGTAAGTTAGTCAACGCTCATGGTGGACAAACTAAAGAAACTTCAACAACTGTTGGACATAAAGATGGAGTAGACATAACCAGACTCACATTATTGTATAGAAAACCGGCTTATGGAATTGGAGATGTAATCAAATTTAGGAAAAGATTCTGGAGAATAGATACCTGGCAAAAAGATGGACCAATTCTCTTAGCAATGGATAGATATGAACGTACAGGAGCTACTTGGAGAGATTTAGAAAAATGCGTGGTAGTTTCTCAAAAGAAAGACCATTACAAGGTGGATATTTTGCGACGTGATGATTCAGCAGTAGAAATTCTTGATCCTAATGATTTCTCAGTTAGAACATTGTCTGTTGCGTATGATATCAGCACAGATGACACAAAAGTGCGCATCTGTTTGATAGAGGGGGAATGGACGTGCATGCCTCGTACGAGAGGCGAACAGTGAGGGGAATAAGATGGAATCAAATCCTACAATGATTGAATTGGCAGAAACTCTAGACCCTTCAGATATGATAGGTTGGACAACTAAATTCCCTAATGCTCTACGATCCGCTTTGACAAAAGATCTCGGACTAGACATTGAGAATGATTGGTCAGGGATACTATGTTTGGGAGTTGGAGGATCAGGTGCAGGAGGTATGTTATTATCTGATATTTCAAATCGAGAAGGTGGTCTTCCTTTTGTGAGTTGGAAGGATTATGGTCTACCCTCATGGTGGGGTCCTGACTGGCTAATACTAGCTACTTCATACTCTGGAAATACTGAGGAAACGCTACACGGAGTGAAAATGGCAATTCGGGAAGGTGGAACAGTTATTGGAATTTCATCGGGAGGAAAACTAGAAGAGATTCTAGACGGTCAAGAAAATGGAGTCTGGATTAGTGTCCCAAGTGGTCAACCACCGAGAAGTGCTCTTGGACATATCTTTGGAACTCAACTAAACATCTGTTGGACGATGGGATTACTCCCTATGAATACTGAAAAGGAAGAAATGTTGCAGAGACTTGAAAAATCTTCAAAAAACCTGGATATAATAAATGGCGATGGAGAAATTATACAGATTGCAAAACAAATACATGAAAAGCGAATTCAAATTATGTCTACTCCATTTTTGGGAACTATTGGATACAGATGTAGAACACAGTTTAACGAAAATTCTGGCATATTAGCCACTTCCTCAATCCTTCCTGAACTTCATCATAATGAAATCGTTGCTTGGGGAGAGAACGAAAATGCGTCTGATATACATCTAATTATTTTCGTTTGGAACGGAATGGATGAAAGAATTGGAATAAGAACAGAATGGACATTAGAAACTCTGTCAAATGTACCTACTACTATTCTCGAATGCCAAGGAGAATCTTTAGCAGAATGTATTCTTCATGGTGCTCATATGAGTGATTGGTTGTCTATCGCTTTGGCACTTCTAAGAGGTAAAGATCCAACAAGTATTGGTCCAATAAATGACCTCAAGGCACATCTATCAAAAATTCCAATTGATCAATAAAGCGGTCCTAGAACCAATCTAGGATCAGGAAATACTGTGAGAGCCCATTCTCTATCATTAGGATGAACTACACCCGGAAGATCGAATCCTTCAGGTTCAATCAATGAAAGTTGAAAATGTACGTGTGGAGGCCAACCACCATTCTCTTTCTCCGAACCAAATCTCCCAATCAATTGCCCTGTTTCAACTAAATCACCAGAATTCCAAGAATGAGTTGTCATTTCATCGAGATGGCCGTATAATGCCCAAACATCATTTCCATCGATTTCATGTTTTGTAACTATGGTATGACCATAATCACCTGGTTTAGAATTATATCCTACAGCGTAAACAACTCCAGCACAGAATGAATGAACAGGGGTGCCAACTGGACCACCTAAGTCCAAACCAACATGTACAGTTCTTCCATCATTAAACAAGTCAGTTGTGTAAATCGAACGAACCTCGTCATATTTCCCAATTGTCCATTTTACTCCATCTATTCCGTAGTCTGATGAACCGCTCAGGTCTAGCACTTTTGGTTCTTCAGGAAAAATTACTATGGGATGAAATGTTTCACTATCCCAGTCCACCATAACCCATCCGAAGAGGGAATCCGCTATGAGGGTCCTCATCTGTCATAGTTCATGTGGGACCATGGAAATAGAGGGAGATTTTCTCCGGCAAGTAGTTGCAATTATACTGTTAATTGCTCCGTGTCTATGGATGTCTGATAGATTTCTCAATCGTTTAGATCCTGCTCGAACTGATGCTCAAAGATTGTTGATTGTACCTGGAATCTCATTATTCCTGCTACTAGGAATTATAGGATGGAGTGTGCTTCTTTTCGGGGAATTACGAATTCTATCAATTTTTGTTGTGTGGGGTTTTATGGAATTTTCATCAAGGAAATTTAGTACTATAAACTACAATAACACAGTCCATACTAGTCCTTGGGAGAAATTGGAAACTCAAATAGAAAGAACAGAACGACAAAAAAAATCATCAAATTTGAAGAAAAATGAATCTAATGATAACTTAACTCAATGGAAATTCTCTACAGATGACTTGTGGATAATTATTGCCTCTGGTGCAGGAATTATTGGTTTGCTATCACCTCATTTCCTTTTTACTGAACCATTAGGAATAGATTGGATTGGATTTGCAACACTCGCTGATACTCTTGCATCAACAGGAACTACGGATTTACCCCCTCCCACGGTTGGACATTGGACCTATCCTCCCGCCTTACCTTCGACTGCTGCATATATCATGACAATTACAGGGATTGATTCAGCGACATCTGTTTCCCTAATCGGTCATTTAGGAATGGGACTTTTGTGTGCTAGTTTGGCAGGTGTTTTCGCTAGATTTGGAGCAGGTGGAGCTATGTTAGTCTCGATGGTTCTTAGTGCAGGTCTATTTGCAAAAATGTTTGATTCAGGATATCCGACAGTGCTATCTCAATTAGGATTTGTAATAGGGTTACTCGTAGTTTTGAATAATGAAAAAAGATCTCCTAAACAAGATTCAGTAGCTATTCTTTCGGTTGCATTTGCGGGGGTAATTCACCCAAGTGGTGCGATATATCTCATTCTTTTAATCGTAGGAAGAATGCTAGTTGGATCCAATTCCAATGATGAAAATTCAGAAAGAAATAATGTAATAATTGGTTCAAGTTTGTTGATTGGTGTTTCTCTCTTTATTGCTGCAGGAATTTTTGCTCCTCGAGTACAGGATGATGCAATTCTAGCAGAATATGGATGGCAAGGAGGTTTAGATCTAATCAAATGGAATGGCCCGCTCATCCTTTTGGCAATTTGGGGCGCTTGGAGAAGTAGAAATTCATTGGAGGGAAAAATCATGATAATTTGGTTCTCATTAATTTGGACCCTTAGTTTAGTCCACTTAATGGAAGGCATAATTGGAATAGGATTTCTAACTCTTATTTCTTACATCCTATACAGTATGTCAATGCATGGATTCCATATTCCTCTAGCATCTTTAGGCGCTTTGGGATTAGCACCATATATCCAATTAAGGATGATGAAAAAGAAGAAAAGAATTATTGAAAATGGCGATGAATCTAAAGAATATTTTCACGCGAATCCAAGGAAAATTTCTGAATATTTCTTACAATTCTCCTTTGCGATTTGTGCTTCACTGTTATTCCTAACGATTGGCTGGTTCACGACATTACATCAACATTCAGAACTTTGGGTTAGAACAGAGGGCGATCGCATAATTCATGAATCAGTGGATCTTCCAGACAATGCTATAGTATTCATTGAAAATAGACCGTGGGGTTATTTGCTGGATGTGGATAGTGAATTGCAAAGGACTGCATTTCCAAATTTAGGGATTTTAGAAGTGAGAGAGAATATACAATATCAAACATATAACGCAATACTAAATGATGATATTACTCGGTTGAAAAACTTAGGAATTACACACGCAATATCAAGTCCAAGAGGGGAAGTAGGGTTTCTTCTTGCATCCTCAGATCATTGGTCCATTATTTCTGAACATGAAGGCAGTAGAATATGGCAATTTCAAGAAATACCTACTGAGGAATCTACAAGAGAAATTATGATACTTGGAATAGATGAAGTATTTTGTCAATTAGGTTGTGATTGGAGGGCTTCTCCATGGACTGGATTATACGAATGGTCAAATTCTCCTGTGCCTGAAAATCGTTCATTCTTGAAGGATGGTTCGATTTCAATGGATGTTGAAACGTCCAGAGGAATGAGATCTTCCATGGTCAGAGTTTCAGCATTAATTGAAGCACCTCCTGATCAAACTGTTTCAATAACAGCTTCTAGCGGTGGAAATTCTACGACAATTGAAAGAAATACTGAAGGTTCAGTTCAGATGATCACTACTTTGGTAAATATTGGTGACACTGGACTTTTGACTATCGAAATAAATGCCGATACTGATAATAAAAATTGGATAAATCCTACTGCTTTATCTGGGAGAGGTGATCGGCTAATTGATTCAAATGGAGTTTGGATACATTGGTTTGAGATTTCAGAAATTTGAGGAATAAACATGAAAAAGAGTGGAATCACAATTTTACTTCCGACGCTTGATGAAGCAAAGGCTTTGCAAAATGTGGTAAATAGAATTCCTTTTGAAGAAATTTCATCAAAAGGGTGGAACATTAGAATTGTTGTTGTTGATGGAGGATCTACTGATGGAACAATAGAATTAGCAAGTCAATTAAATTGTGAAATTATTGAACAACATGGAGGTTCAGGTAAAGGAAGAGGGTTGAGAGAAGCATTTGCAAATTTCATGAAATCAGACGATTCAGTATTAGTTATGATGGATGCTGACGGGACATATAGTCCTGAAGAGATTCCACAATTTATTCAAAAATTAGAGCAAGAAAATGCAGATATTGTAATAGGATCCAGAATGAAAGGCAAGATAGAGAATGGAGCAATGACGAGAAGAAATTGGTTGGGCAATCATATTCTCACTTGGTTAGCTGTTTTCTTACATCGAGCATATATCTCTGATTTATGTACAGGATTTTGGCTTCTAACTAGAGATTCGATAGATAAGATGAAACTCAACTCAACCGGTTTTGAAATTGAAGCAGAAATGTATACCTCAGCAGCATATAATCAACTGAAAATTCATGAAATTCCAATCCATTATGACATCAGAATTGGTCGTTCAAAACTAGGTTCTGTAGGAGATGGGATTCGAATTGCAATGAAGATTATCAAAAGAAGATTTGTTCGAAAACCGATTTCATAATAATTCTCGTAAACGCTCTGTGAAATTTTCAGATGGTTTCCAATCTATTTGATTATTGAGAAATTCAAAAGAACCCAAACTATGCAGTATGTCTCCCTCTCTAGGAGATTCAAAATTAACCTCAATATCTGTATTTGTAAACGAAGAAAATGAATCAATAACTTCTAACAGTGTGACTGAATTTCCCGAACAAACATTGAATTTCTTTCCAGATACTTTAGAATTAGTCCCATTATTCTCAAGATCATTCAGACATAGAATAAATGCTGAAACTACATCATTAACATGAATGAAATCTCGAGATTGATGACCATCTCCAAATATTTTCAACGGCAAATTTTTATTGATATTATCAGAGAAAACTGTCAGGACTCCACTGTAAGGTGAATCTCTTTTCTGACCCACTCCGAACACATTAAACAATCTTAGAGCACACACAGGATGTTCGTGAAGTGAAAGTAGTGATTCTTCCGCCTTTTGTTTATCTAAACCATAGTTTCCGATAGGTTTTGTAGGCGATTTTTCCGTCAAAGGTAATTCGTTTGGAACTCCGTATAATGCTGAGGTTGATGCTTGGATTATTGTTGAAACTCCTAATCTAAAAGCATCCTTGAATAGTCCTTGAGCGGCTAAATAATTCACTCTAGAACTCAATTTAGGTTTGCTTTCACATAAAGGGACAGAAGCGATAGCTGCTAAATTGATTACTGATTTTACCTCATGAAGTGCTTCCTCTCTGACCGAAGATTCAGACATGTCTCCCTCTATCACCGTTAACAAAGGATGAGTAGGTAATTCAGTGCCTGATGAAAAATCATCCAAAACTTTGACTTTTCTACCTTGAGAAAGAAGAGTGGAGGTTAGATGATGACCAATGAAACCAGCACCCCCAGTAACTAGAACAGTGTCTGATTCCATGTTACTCTGTTAGAGGGCCTTGATATAATCTAAATCCTAATCCGAGATGATGGGCGACGATTCAATAGTAAACATGGACCGGCACGGTGTGTTATGTTAGGCCCTAAGTTGGGATGCATCATCCTCGGTTCAGGAGGTTTGGTATCCCAAAGATTCCAACAAAGGCTTTGTCATCATCCATTTTTTGAGTTAAGAGGAGTTGTTGGTTCTCCTAACTCTGTTGGGAAAAATCTCTTAGATCTTCCATGGCATCTTGATGAAAAAAGACCTTCATTACCAGATATTACAATTATTGGAATGAAAGAAGGTAGAGAATTTGTTATGAAAAATGATATTCAGATAGTTTTCAGCGCACTGCCTTCTGAAATTGCAGCCGAATCCGAGCCTTTGTTTGTAAAATCAGGCTGTATGGTGTATTCTAATGCATCATATCATCGTATGCTTAATGAGGTCCCATTAGTTATTCCAGAAGTTAATTCAAATCATCTAGAAATTCTAGATTCTTCTGAGCTCGGAATTGTATGTTCTACTAACTGTACCGTAATGCCAGTTGCATTATCCATAAAACCAATCTATGATTTGTTAGATATCAAAAATATCTCTGTTCAAACAGAACAATCGGTTTCCGGAGGAGGGCTAGAATTATTGATCGCTACCAGATTAGGTAATACACCATCTCCGAGTATTCCCGGAGAAGCCCAGAAAATTGAGCAGGAATTAATTCGTTTACTATCTGATTTTGAAAAAGATGAAGAAACAAAGCCAGAATTTGGTGTAAGTGTATCTTGTAAACGAGTTAATCGAGATTTTGGACATATTGTACATATCGAAATAGAATCAAATTCAAATGTTAAAAAAGAACATATTATCGAACATTGGATGAATTCTTCTCCAAGCATCTGTAATAATTTACCTTCTTCCCCTATACCACATATCATTGTCAAAGAATCAATTGACTTAGAAAAAGATCGATGGGCTGGAGCTACAAACAAGAATTTAGATCCTGCAGAAAATCTTCATGCAGGAATGGCAATTGTCACTACAATTCCTGAAATCTCTGGAAATATTGTAAAATGGTCAGCATTCTCTGAAAATACAATCAGAGGTGCAGCAGGTGGATGTATACTTCTCGCTGAATTGGATTCAATGAGACGAGGGATAATTCCATTATCATCTTCGGGTGAGGGCTATAACCCACTTTGATGTCCACACTGTATGGCTGCTCCAAAAATGACTAGAGGGTCTTTTCGAGGACTAGCAGGATCTGTGGAGAAGAAAGAGCGAACAAGATTGCTTCTCATCATGCCAAGATCTTTCCGTCCAGAATATGAATTAATTATTGAAGGACTAGAAATTAATGATGATGTTTTCTCCACTTATCTTCGGCCTCGTTCTAATCTTGAAGAAATAAAAGATGCGGGATTTGATTCATTTGATCATTCTATACATCTGATTGATATCGCAATGAAAGATCTTGGAATTTGGATGAAGCCTTTGGTCTCCAACCATTGGAATCGCTCTGAAATAGATGTTAGTCCCACTTCAAATTGTGACTTTTCTACAGTAACTTGGACCTGTTTTAAACATCCAGATGCTTCTGATTCATCGACTATTTTACTACCTTTTGACCCCCTTGATTTCCAAGGGAAATGTTTCACTCATCTTTCTTCTAAGGAAGAAATTAATGAAACATTAAATTCCGAGCCAACTATGGAAAAAGAAATTCAAAATGAGGAAGTTCAAGATGATGAAATTGAAGATGATGATAATGTAGTCGACGAAATAATTGAAGTCGTAGCAGAAGAAAATACTGAATCACCTCTAAAAGTAGAAGTTAGACAGACAATTGAGATGCTAAAGGCCGATGGATTAGATATGACCGGAATTATGGAACATCCAAAATTCCTAGATGTATCAGAAAGAGCATCTGTTGCAGGTATTGACGTTTGGACTATGGTAGTCGGAATGTTTCAGTAACAAAGATTCAAACGCAAATAGGAAATCGTAAGATTATGGTGCACTGCACAGAATGTGGAAGAGAACAGGCCGATATGGCCAAGTTCTGTCGATACTGTGGAGAACGTATGCCTGGATTAGATTTGGTCATGAAACTCAAGCAGGAGGCGGCAGCTATTCAACAGGCGAAATCAGGTAGTAGAAATCCTCCTCAAACCCCTCCTAATCCGCAACAACCTGTTAACGACCCTTTTCGCACTGGAAGGCGTCTGGGTGGCGCTTGATTCATTCGTCATAACCTCTACCAAAGGTCATGAGGCTTCGGCATCTTGCAATGACTCTGTCAAATTTGCCTTCTCATCCTTTCAGGGAACCAGCCCTTGAACAGTATGGGACTGATGGCGAGACTGCTGCAAGGTGGTTATATTCAATTAATTCAGAAGAACCTTTTGAAGATACAGATGGAATAATTGATTTGGGAGCAGGTAATGGTATTCTCGGTATAGGGGCTCTTCTTCTTGGAGCTCCAAATGCTATTTTCATCGAAATAGATGAGGAAGTTTGTAAATCGCTTCAAGATGCAATCGCATCATTAAATTTAGGAGAGAGATGTAGAATTCTAAATGGAGATGTTCGATTGATTAATCATGATGAAATTCGTCGTGATATTGTATTAATGAATCCTCCATGGGGAAGACAAACACCTCGCGCCGATCGTCCATTTCTTGACACAGCCGTGAGATGTGCTAACGAATCCATTCATTTGTTACACGGTCGAGGTGCTAGACATATCGAATCATGGGCAGAATCCTCAGGATGGTTTGCCAAAAGATGGATGGAAGTAGATCTTCCTATGCCTCCAATATACTCTCATCATACAAAGAAAAGAAGTACGACTGAGGCGGCTATGTGGTGGATAAAGCGGTCGGCGAATTGATAGGGAACCATTCAGTCGCTGGGAACATGAGCCCCTCAGATGGTTCGTTTGTTACCCCAGGTACAAGCCTTTCTTTGAGCGATGACATAGTTACTGGATCGGGCATTGGTAGACATCAGAATCAATGGGTTGCTCTACGTTCAGGGACACTAAGTATCGGTGAAGAAGTTGTAGATGTAATCGCTTCAGTTTCTACACCTAAAATTCCTCAAGAAGGAGAAGTAATCATTGGGCGTGTTTCTCGTCTTCATTCAAAAACTGCAGAGATAGAAATTCTACATATTGAAGGCCGAGAAAATGCCAACAGAACTCAAGATGCTCTTCATAGAACAGCAGATATTTTTGTCTCGGAAATTGTTGACAGATTTATGCCATCTCCTGGAGATGGGATGAGAAGTAGAGACATAGTTAGAGCAAGGGTAATTCAATCAGAACCAATGGTAAAGGCATCCTGTAAAGGAGATCCCTCTTTAGGAGTACTTCACTCCATATGTCCAGTCTGTGGAATTTTTCTAAATGTAAGTGATACAACTCCAGATCAAAATGTAAAATGTGAACGTTGTGACTATACAGGATATCGGGCTCTGTCAAATGGTTACGGATATGGACACATAATACCTGAAGATGTCGATCTTTCTCCTCTAAATCGTGGAGGAGAAAGGTGGACCGAAGAAATGGATGGGCGATTAGGGCATGATGGAGCTCGTCCTTATCTTTCACCTATGGCAGATTTCCGCCGAGGAGAAAATCACAAAATGCCTAACAGTCAAATCAGAAAACCAACCGGTAGAGATGGGCGGCCAAGAAGAGAGATGCATGCTGCAACATGTACGCTTTGTGAAGTTGCTACCAAGGTACCATTCCAACCAACTCCTGGTAAACCTATACGATGTAGAGATTGTATGGACAAAGTAAAATCTGGCGAGGTATCTCAAGAAGAATTCGCAAAAGAAAGAGAAGTAATCAACAAAATGAAACATGAAGCAGAGAAGGCAGCAGGACTCAAAGTGTTCGTAGGAGGTTTACCTCACAGTGCAACTGAAGAAGAAATTAGAGAAGTTGTAGAACCTCATGGTTCCCTAAAAAAGGTAGATATCGTTACAGATCGAGAAGGTTCCCCCAAAGGATTTGGATTCATTGTTTTTGATGATCCTGACCAAGGAAGAGCTGCAATTAAAGCAATGAAAGATATCAAATTGGGCGGAAGGAGACTCCGATTCGAAGAAGCAAACTCTGGTGGAGGAGGAAGAAAGGGAGGCCGTGGAAACGGCAAAGGTCGTGGAGACCGTAGGCGTAGAAACTGAATTTACGCTTAGAATGATAGCCTAATACCCCTAAGAGAGATTGAGTGGGACGAATGACTTGGTTGGTCATTGATGGATATGAAGATGAACCAGCGGCATTCGGTGTACCACCCTATGTAGGTTTTCACATCCGTTACGTCTGCGGATTACTAAGTTCAAAAAACATCGAGTATGAATTCATTACAATCGATCAATGGAGATTAGGAGAAAGACCACAGTGTATCAAAGAAGGAACATTGCAAGGAATTGTATTGATTGCTGGGGCAGTAGTACCGGGAAAATACCTCAGAGGAACGCCAATTTCTTTGAAGGAAACAGATTCTATGATTCGATCATTCCCAAGAGAAATACCGATTATTGCAGGGGGATGGGCAATTAGAGGATGGAGACAACAAGGATGGAGTCCATTAAGGAAGGGATTATTTCTGGCTGTTCAAGATACAGATGCAACATTGAATCATTATTTGGAAAATGGGGAATGGGCCCACAAAAGGAGAACTGCTGAACAATGGTCAAAGTGGGCGAGAGAAGGTGCCTCAAGTTTAGCAGTAAAGCATCATCCCGATATTGGTACTGAGGAAAAACCAGGGCCACTAACATACGAAGTNGAAGTTTACCAAGGCTGTGTACGATACAAAAGAGGTTGTAAATTTTGTATTGAACCGAAAAAAGGAGTACCTCTCTGGAGAACTCCTGAAAATGTAATTGAAGAAATTAGGATTGCCGCGGATAACGGAGTTAGACATGTCCGACTTGGTGGTATGACTGACGTTTTCACTTACATGGCAGAGGGAGTTGTTGAACTAGAATATCCAATCCCTAATCCTGAACCAATAGCTAAACTTCTTCATGGAATTAGGGAAGATGAACGAATTAAAACCCTTCATGTAGATAATGGAAATCCAAGCATAATTGCAGAGAATTTAGAACCTTCAGAAGAAATAACCAAAACACTTGTAGAAACTCTTTCTGACGGTGCAGTTTTATCATTTGGACTAGAATCAGCTGACCCTCAAGTACATGTTGAGAATTGGCTAAATTGTGACTCTAAACAATTACATACAGCAATAGATTTGATCAATAAATATGGAAAAGAAAGGGGCGAACGAGGTCTTCCCAAACTTCTTCCAGGTCTGAATTTTATAGCCGGTCTTAGAGGCGAAACTGATGATTCATACAGATATAATCAAGATCTTTTGAACTCTCTAAAACATGCAGGATTATGGGTCCGAAGGATCAATATCCGGCAAGTTGAAGGAAAAGGATTTCAGGAAGTGAATGAAAAACCGTTCAAGAAATTCAAGCAATGGGTTAGAGAAGAAATTGATACACCATTGCTCAAAGAAATGTTTCCTATTGGTCAGAGATTAAATGACTTGTATTGGGAAGCACATGATGGAAGAACAAGACTACCTCGGCATGTTACAAATGAGATTCATCAAAACCCATCAATTTATGGAAAACCAGGATTGACGATGGGAAGACAAATTGGAGCATATCCAATTCTAATGGGGGTGAATTACCATATTCCTCTAGAGACAAGTAGCGACGTAATCGTAACTGGACATGGTTCTAGAAGCCTTACAGGTATCGAAATAGGACTAGACCCAAATGTAATGACTGAACGACAATTTAGATCTATTCCGGGAATTGGTGACAAAGCTGCATGGAAAATTGTATCAACAAGAGCCAATAGACTGTCGATGAATTCAGATTCTCCCGCATTTGAAAATATTCATGATGTATTTGATGCAACAGATATTGAAATGCCAGAAATAGCAACATTGGTAATGGAGGTGAGAAATTGAATATTGTAGAACAATTGTTAGAAAATGCAGATACTCTTAGGGTAAAAGCAAATGAAATCATTCCTCGATTAATTAAAAATTCTTCAAAAATTGAATTCGCTTACAATCCTCTAGAATACGCATGGAACCCACATTCAGAATATATTCGAAGACATGGGGGGATGGGTGCAAATATCCTACTTGTTGGGATGAATCCTGGACATGGGATGGGAAATACAGGAATCCCCTTTGGTTGTCCAAAAATGGTTCGTGAGGTTTTGAAAATCACAGGACTAGAAGTTGGATCACCACTGAATACTCACCCAAAACGTCCAGTAATAGGATTAGAACATCCAAAACCAGAAGTTTCAGGAACCAGAATATGGGGGTCGTTATCCGAAATATATGGTCCAGAAAATGCTGCTGGAGCAGAAGTTTTCATCGTAAACCACTGTCCACTATGGATGTTTGATGAAAAAGGAAGAAACATTACGCCTGACAAGTTGACAGGGACTGTTTCTACGCAATTAGCGGAAATTTGTGATAAGCATCTGAAAAATGTTGTACAAATTTTACAAATAAAACGAGTAATTGGGGTTGGAAGATACGCTCAAAAACGAATAGATGAGATTTTCAGTAAAGAGGATGGTGTGGAACTAGATGGAATCCCTCACCCCAGTCCTGCGAACCCATTTGCTAATCGAAATGGTGGAGAAGATTGGAGAAAGGTATTCAAAAATGCACTAATTCAATCATGAGCGTTGACGAATTAATCGCAAGCCAATAACACTCAAAATCGTTAGAACAACAAGATTAGTCCAATCAAAAACAAACTGCTGATCCAGAGGAATAGTATCAGTAGATTGCTGTCCGGGACCTCCGCCCCCTCCTCCGCATCCGTCTGGTGGAGGACCAATGCCTGGACCCCAAGTTTCACCATATCCTGCACATGGATCGCTACCATCTTCTCCATCTCCTCCATCAGAAACTTCACCATGATAACAAATTAAGAAATAAGGAAAGCCCATTTCTCCTATTCCGTTTTCTATTGTAGAATGATAGTGATATATCCCCTGAGGGAAATCAGGTGTTGGTCCAAAATGACCATTGCAAACATCCAAATGACCCAAACCAGATACATATTCGTAATCATCTATTCCATTGTATCCATTTTGACCAGATTTCAAACGATATGATGATTTCATCTCTACAATTTGTCCTGTGCCATCATCCCCATATACTCCATAAATCGGATACCCATCAAAAGCAATACCGATTACGTCTGATGCTTCACCAGTGTTTGTTGAGGAAGGGAAAGAATAGTCTCTCCAACCTTCTCCAGCCGTTTCATTAGGATGCCAATGAACACAGTTTCCATCTGCATGATAGTGGTATACTCCACCTGGACCAGAATGTCCATGACAAAGACCTAACCAGATATGTTGTCTGTCTTCCTCGTAAACTCCCTCATTGGAAGCTACCGCATCACCTCCAGGTCCATCTTCGGGACCAAAGATTGGTACTCCATTGATTGCAATTGCTATATCTCCTCTATCAGCTGCACACTGATAATCCCCATTTGCTTCGGGACAATTGGCAGAATTATGCCCACCTGTAGTGTCATTGGTTGGAGAACGTGGAACTACCCATGTGTATGACTGAGCAGAAGTACAACATCCGGGACCAGATTCAAGATCGTGATTAGGAATCCCATTGGAACTAATTGTCACAGTATCATTCTCTAGTGTGATAGTCACTGAACAGATATGATTGTCATCACCCGAAGTATTGTAATCATCAACTCCTGTTCCAGTACCATTTTGACAAAGAAATTTATCCACCCAAAACAAACCTAAATCAGACGGGTCGTAAACAGTTCCATCTACTGCATCACAATCATCTGGAAGTCCATCTCCATCTGAATCGAGGCTATCATCAAAACCAGGACATTGATCATTTTCATCATTGACTCCATCGCCATCATCATCATCATCACAACCATCTGGAATCCCATCGTTATCCCAATCTGTATTATCGTCATGTCCTTCACAAATATCTGAAATATCATCTACACCATCTCCATCTGAATCAGGTGACCTATCATCAAAAACAACATCAATAGAAATAGTATCTTCAAAGATTATCTCACTTATTCCTACTGCTTGCTCTACTCCATCAACAGTGATTGTAACATTCTCTAAGTCATGGAATAATGGATCAAATGTTGAATCACCTGATTCAGAAATATTCCATACTGCAAAGAAAAGGGATAGATTTACTGTTGTCGGCTCATATGTTTCGATGTGTAACTTTCCAGTATCATCGTGAGTATGCAATAGATGCATTGCATTTGGGCAGACAGAAGTATCAATTCCCATATTATTTGGAATTGGAATCTCAGTTCCCCGAACTGTCAACTTTATCCAAGGATGAATATGCATGGCTAAATTAGAATGTCCACCTAAACATTGTTCAGCTAAGGGTGTAGTTTCATCATCATCCAATGTTTCGTTTGATTGATTAGAAGAATTATTATTTTCGACTACAGAATTAGAAGATGAATTTCTTAAAAATTCAACTACTTGAACAAAGGTTTCATCACTACTGTAAGGAAGATGATGGTCCGCAGAACTACTTACTAGATGTAATGAAGAAGAAAAATTACCTGCTAATTCTGCTGACCCATAAGCAAAAACATCTTGCTCACCTTCAAAAATTAGGGCAGGTATGTCAAATGGAGCTTTTTCTTCAACTGTATCCATCAAACCATGATGCAATGTTTCCATATACCCATTAAACAACAAAACCTTGTCAAAAGAAGAGTCAGAATTTGCAAGATAAATAGGAATCATAGCGGCACCTTGGGAATAACCTAGAATGGCATAAAATGGACCATTGTTTTCTACGAAGTTATCTAGATAATTGATTGAAGAATCTGCCCAATCTCTATCTTCTGTGTAGCTATCTTTTCCACCTGGAACATCATTAATCCAAACTCCACCTTGTTCCGGAGATTGAGCAAAAATAAATTCAAATTCAGGAAGGGCATTACGTAAATCTTGCATTCCTTGTTGATTTTGGAATGAAGATGATGATTCTCCTCCACCATGCAAAGCTAAAACCTTGAGATTGGAAGTATTGTTTGTCTGAGGGTTTGTATTGTCTGAATCATCTGATTTATCATCAAATTCATTTTTTTCATCATCATCCAAATTCTCACCCGAATTTGAATCATTTTCTATATCATTGGAAGTAGAATCTCCACTGGACAATAAATAGACTGCTCCACCTCCTGTAAAAAGACCTAACAAGAAAATGATACCAATAATGAGGGCAGTCGAATTGTTGGACATAGATCTTAATGATACTCNATAGCATATAATANATAGAGTGAAAATGATCACGCTTTCTAGAATTATATCAGTTCAAATCAATCGCATCCTTCATGAGTAGACCCCCCCGTCGCTCAAGAGTGAGTAACATGTGGAACCCGCCTCCAGAAGCACTAAAACCCCTACCTTTAGATCGAGATTGGTCTAAACCTGATGAGAAATATGGAGATCCTAAGACCCTCTATGATATGTTAAGGAAATCTGTTGACCTTTGGGGTGCGGACACCGTTCAATGCACTTATGTTCCTAGCGAAGGAATGGAAAGAGTGCCGATTACCAGAGGGCAATTCCACGATAATGTTCAGGCTCTTGCTGCTGGAATGAGAGCTGCAGGGGTGAAAGAAGATGATAGAGTACTACAAATCGTTGATACAAGTCCTCAATTCGCGATGATTTTCTATGCAGCAAATATGATCGGTGCAGCAGCATCCGCTGTGTATACGAACATGAAAATGAAAGAATCTGTCTATTGTTATGATTTGGCTACTCCTTCAATTTTGTTCGTTGCAAATCCATCACTGCTTACTAGTTTCGCTGAAAATAAAGGTGATTCTGAATGGCCAATCGGTGGAGTTGTAATTCTCGATAATGAAATGCCTGAAACAATACCAGAAGGAGTTAATGTCCGGACATGGATGGATTTCATCAATGCAGGTCGGGCTGCTGAACCAGTAAATGACCCATGCATGGATCATACGAAACTAGCAAGTCTAATCTTTACATCTGGAACTAGTGGAGTCCCTAAGGCAGTAATGCTATCCAACTGGAACGTGTTGCATAATATTCTAGCCATACAGGGTAGAGCTCCACTATGGCCAGGTAGGAGAACTGCATGTTTCTTGCCATTCGCACATTCTCTTGCTCAAGCAGGAGATATGAGTGCAATGATTTACTTTGGAGTTGAAGTTCACTTCGTATCCGATTTACTAAATCTAGTAAATGAAGTACAAGTCATTAAGCCACACATTATGTTGTGCGTTCCACGAGTTCTGAATCGATTCCATAGTAGAATAATGGCAGGAATTGAGGAAGGATCTGGAGTTAAAAAGAGGTTAGCAAAATCAGCATTGGCTACGGCTAAGAAGCGTACTCTTGCAGCACCAACTGAAATGGTTGCAGTACCTCCTAAGGGAATGAAAGATAAGATTCTAACCAAACTGGCAATCACAAAAATTCGAGAACGTCTCGGAGGAGAACTCGACTTAATGATAAGTGGTGGAGCACCTTTAGATCCAGAAATCGCACTTTTCGTAAACTGTCTAGGAATCAGTGTGCTAGAAGGATATGGACTTTCAGAAACCGCGCCATTGGTTACATTGAACGGATGGGAAGATGACTATGCTTCAATGTCTGGAACAGTTGGACGAGCAATTCCTGGAGTTGAAGTTATCATTGACCAAGATGCATGGGATGATCCAGATTCTGAAGATGGTGAAATCGTAGTTAGAGGGCCAAATGTAATGATGGGATATTGGAATAATCTTGAGGCAACAAACGAGGTAATCATGGAAGATGGGACTTTCAGAACTGGAGATTTAGGACGATTAGTCGATGGATTCCTAAAAATCACTGGAAGAGTCAAGGAACAATTCAAGTTACAGAATGGAAAGTACGTAGCTCCTTCTCCATTGGAAGAGCAGTTGAAACTCTCTCCATTGATTGAGCAAGCATCAATTGATGGAAGAGGAAAAGTATCAACATACCTGATTGTTCAACCAAATGAACAAGCGATGATGCAGGCAATGTCNGATGACGGGATGTCAAAGAATGATTTCGAAGCAGCGTGTTCAGACCCTACAGTTGGAGAATGGATGCTTGGAAAACTCGGCTCTGAAATCATGGAACCTCAGAAGTGGAAAGGATTTGAGAAGCCCAAGACCATCATTATCGACCACAGAGAATGGACAACAGAAGATGTTCTTACTCCAAAAATGTCGGTGAAGCGACGAGTTCTTGAGGATCGATTCAAGGACAAGATTGCTCAAATTCCCTGAAGGGGCTTACCCTGAATGACTCCAGAGGAATGGGCGGGCTTAGCCTTAGTCTGTGCATTGGGGGCTATGTCTCCAGGTCCTTCGTTAGCATTTGTTCTACGAAACACAATCAGTGGTGGAAGACAACGTGGGCTTACAACTGCCATAGGTCATGGAATTGGAATCGGATTGTACGCAATAGCATTCATTGCTGTTCTTTCCGGAATTTTAGATTCATTTCCAAGTATTGAGAGTGCTCTAAGGTGGACCGGAGTTATCCTACTGATACTCTTTGGAACATTAATGCTCAAATCTAAACCATCAGAGAAAATAGAGCAAGAAGATGCACTATCTGATAATGCATTCTTCGCTGGATTCAGTCTTGCATTTTTTAATCCCAAAATTGCTGCATGGATGGTTGCAGTATACAGTCAATTTGTACACCTTAATTCTTCATTTGGAACAATGATTGGCATGGGGGTGTTGGCTTTCGGTATTGATGCAGGGTGGTATGCAATTGTAGCGGTATTCTTTGGAGGGAGTATTGCAAAGAATCTACAAAATAAAGCTCAATTAATCGATCGAATCGTTGGATCTTTACTGATTTTCTTTGGGATTTATTTGGCTATATAATCTCAAAGATTATCCAAATCATCGGAGTTAGCTTCGCGTGTCTGCCAATAAATTTGGAAATATGTCCCTGCAGCTGCTGCAATAAACAAAATCGAACGATTGTTTATTGATGAAATATCAATGAGAAGTGGACTTGTTGAACCGCCAATTAGTACGGACAAACCCATCATAACACCAATTGCACCTACTCCAGATGAAGCAAGATAGGAGATAATATTGGATTGGCTACGTAGCATTCTAGCACCCAATAAGAATCCTACATCAGCAATAATCGCTTTCATAATCATGGATGTAGGGTAATATGGTTCGATGACAGTCAGAGCAATCAAAGTAACCAATAAACCCACCAAACCTCCAACCAACATGTGAATTCGATTGACGAAACGGAATACAATTGCTCCTGCTATCAATCCAATAACGATTGAAATTCCAAGCACTTCATCTCCTCCTACTGGGGCAGACTCCATTGTAGAAACAATACCAAAAATGGTGAAGCCAGCAACTCCACCGATGCTCAAGCCAACAATCCATGCAAGCATACGATGGCCGAATAAACAGCAAACCAATCCTGCGCCAACCAAGAAAATAGAGGCTTCAAGAGAGTAGGTTTCGGCAGCCGAATTCAATCCTGACATGTCGACCATAAGGACTCTGATTAGAAGGAAGGTCATATCCTCTTCGCTTAGTTTGTAATCGGAGCATCATTTCTGCAAGAGTAACAAACAATTCTATGCATTACATTATGAGGTGTTTTTCTCCCTGAACCAAAGTCCGAATCTCCACACCATTTGCATACAGCCCAATGATAATCTGTAGCTATATCCCATACATTGACTTCATGAATGAGCATCATCAAAACTGAAAATAACGATGTAGAAACTATTTCTGATGAATTGGGTTCAAGACATAAACTCTGCAAATGTCCTGGAACTGTCTTACATGAAGGGTGATTATCATAATCTTCAAGAAGAATCTTCACTACAGAATCTGGAGGATTTTCAGAAAGAGAAATATTACCCCAACCAATAGTTACTCCTAAGAATTCCAGAAAGAATACGCTTCCATGATTTCCATTTATTCTGATTAAATTTTGACAAACTGAAATTTGTTCACTCTCATGAATAAATTGCAATAAATTCAACCATGATTGGCGATGTTCTTTCTTCACTTCTTCAGGCATATCTGACGGCCAATCCGGCCATATGACCCATTCATCTCCTTCCAAATGTCTATTGTTGACTTCACATAGGTGTAAGAACCACTCAAATGTTTCAAAATCCAAATCCCAATCTACGAGTTCCCACGAACTTAACAATGGTTCATTTTCTATTTTCTTTTCTTTTTCTTTCATGTTTATCTCTCCAATTAATTTCAAAGACACCTCGGGTGGCCTACAGGAACCACTCTGAATATTCTCTTTGTCTGCCTTGCAAGTCTTGGGTAATAATTGGCTACAATCTTCCCTTGAGAACCTGTTTTAGCTGTATCAATAATTACGTCTTTGTGTAATGTAACTATGTGTGCAGTACACAATTTTCCATTGATATCTGGGTCAAAAGGAGGGTCTTGTGAATAGAAACACAACAAAAACAAATCATCATGCTGTACAAGTTCGTCAATGTAGTATTCAAGTCTCCTCAAATCATTGTTACAGTACGCTAATTGCATACCATACTGTTCCAATGCTTTAGACCAAGAATGGGGTGATTGTGAATTTATGACGAGCATGAAGTCCTCGGGTTTCAGGTCTGCTCCAGTCGATCTAGCAAGCAAAGCTAGTGTTGTTGGAACACAAGTAGGGCCAATCTGTCTAATATGGTCTAATTCAANATGNTNAAAGAAGGGACCTTGTGGTTCGTCAAATTCTTCTTCATCCCACAAAGGAGCACTAGAATTTGGTTTCCAAGCAAGACTCATTTTCAGTCCTCCCCAAAATCACCAAACCATGATGAAAAATCATCATTAAAATAGAAACCAGCTTTCTGAAAATGGTTGACAAAATCGTTCATTCTTTCTTTTTCAAGTTCAGTTTCTACTACTATCTTTTCAGTCTTTTTTTCAAAGAATTGCGTTATTGCAATTATCATTTTCATTATCTCATTTCTTATCATTTTCTCACCTCATTGATACTCCCAATCTTGATCTGGAATTCCTCCGGGCCAATTCTCTTCCATCCATTGAACCCTCTCCATTGCTTGAGAGTCCTCAATGAAAGCAATAGACCAAATTTTTGTATCGTCTATGCACAAACAAACTAGAGAAAGTAATGCAGATGGAAACGTTTCTCCATTATCTATTGACATACAAATCATAGATTCGGTATAGTAGGTCTGTTTACCTCCAAATTGAGGTACATGTGATGGACAAACCCACATGCTTCCTAGATTATGTTCAACAATATTTGTCAATTGTAGAGTAATTGGTCTTTGAATGAATCTTCTCCCGATTTTGGCTTTCACTTCTTCAATATTCTTGACTACTTGACCAGGTGCTGTCCAAACTTCTGGTTCAAATGAAATGTCAAAAGAAAATGTATTTCCATACATCCCCTGAATTTTGACTGTATATCCATCAATAGAGATATTCTGATTGTCATGAATAAATTGCATGACAGCTAACCAATGCTCTCTCAAAATTCTAATTTTATCGGAATCATCTTCACTTTCTATCGCAACCTCAAACCTCATCGCAGTAAGGCACAATTCCCAATCAGGCCAGGTATCCCAATTTACCCCTTGTAGAATGTTCTTTTGGTTGTATGCAACAAAGATTTTCATTACATTCTCTATCTGTAAGAAATTAGCATTATTGTGGTCAATCATCTCTTCTGGTGGTATAATCTTGTTATGTTCATTCATTTTTTCATCTCCAATTATTCTTGTTTAATTTTTTAGTGGTGGGGGCACCAGGATTCGAACCCGGATCAACAACTCCGCAGAATGTTATGCTATCCATTACACCACACCCCCAGTGGTGAAGGCACCCGGATTCGAACCGGGATCACAGGGTTCGAAACCCCATATGCTATCCATTACACCATGCCTCCAAATTTGCTTGAACGAAATCGAACAAGCGGTTTCTAAATGTGTACGATTCACATTTGTCGGGAACAGCGAACCCAATCCCCCCACAAAAGTGGGCTTGGAATTAATTTCGCGTTCATTGGGCTCTCCACCATCCGCTTTTCTCTCGCGGCAGATACTCCAAATGGGCGAGAATATATAAAATATGCCTAAATATGTTCAAAAAATACAATTTAATTGAATATTTATTCTCAATGATATGATAAAATTCTATTTTTATTGGTAAAAAAGTAAATCTTCGCATATTAACGAAATAGCCGGTGAACTCTTGACGGAACATGTAGTCGAGAGTTCATGGCAAGTGACTCAGGCAGTTCGCCTGATGGCCCGGCAATTCGAGCATCAGGAGGAAAGATGCCATTGAGAATTATCACTGCAGCTGCTATTTTCGATGGACACGATGCTGCAATAGGAATTTTTCGAAGAATCTTCCAATCCAGAGGATGCGAAGTGATACACTTAGGCCACGATCGAGGTGCAGATGAAGTCGCACAGGCAGCAATNCAAGAGGATGCTCATGCAATCGCAATCACATCCTATCAAGGTGGAGCAGTCGAAATGTTTACTCATACAAAGCAGATTCTTGATGCATCAGGATTCGAACATGTATTCCTTTGTGGAGGCGGAGGAGGGACGATTTTACCTGGAGAAATAAGAGACCTGCGAGATTCAGGAATTGCAAGGATATACTCTCCTGACGATGGTAGAGATTTGGGACTAGTAGGGATGGTTGAAAATGCAATGGAGACTGCTTCTCAAATTGATTTGTTAGAAAGTAGTCGATATTCAGAACTTTCTGGCCCGGTTGATGCTTCAAACCATGGAGCTGTAGCAAAATTACTCACATTAGCAGAAAATGGAGACGACAAACTATTCAACTCAAAACTAGAAGAATGTCGAAGTCGTAAACTCGGAAATGGATGTCCTGTTATCGGTTTAACTGGAACAGGTGGAGCAGGAAAATCTAGCCTTACTGATGAATTAATGCTGAGAATACAAAGAGATAATCCAGGATTGAAGATCGCCTTACTAGCAACCGATCCAACTAGAAAGAAGACAGGAGGAGCACTACTAGGAGACAGGATCCGAATGAATTCGTTAGCAAATGAGCATCTCTTCATGAGATCTTTTGCCAGCAGAGACAGCGGGAAAGAACTAGCCAATTGCATCGGAAGAGCGATTGATGTTTGTCGTGCTGTAGGGTTCGATCTAATTCTATGTGAGACTAGTGGAATTGGTCAAGGAAATGATGCAATAACAGAAGTCGCAGACATTTCTATGTATGTTACAACAAGAGAGTATGGAGCACCTTCTCAGTTGGAAAAATTAGCCGCTCTAGACTTTGCAGATCTGGTTGTTTTGAATAAGTTCGATCGTCCAGGGGCAGAAGATGCATTGGCTGAAATTCGAAAACAGGTAAAACGGAATAGAGAAGATTGGGATGCTAGTAATGAAAGTCTTCCTGTCGTTCCAACTATTGCTTCCCAATTTGCTGATGCAGGAGTAGATCAACTATGGCACCGTTTAGTCGAATTACTAAACAGTAAAATGGATACTAATTTTGTGGCCTCTGAACCAAATTTAGGTGATGACGGTCTACCAAAGAGAAACACTCCAATCCCTCCTGAACGTCAAGGATACTTAGCAGAAGTTGCTTCAACAGTTCGAGAATATCATTCCTCTGCCCAAGGTATCGCTGAAAAAGTTCGCCTTGTGCAACAGTTGTCTTCTTCTTCAGAACGGATGGAGGAAATCGGAAAACTCGAAGCAGCGGCTGATTTAGCTAACGAAGCCCAGTCTTTGAGAGACGAAATTCCCGAAAACGTTTGGCAGGCATTAGACGATTTCGACGAATATGCAAAGGCATATCGTTCGGGTCAAGCATCCTACACTGTTCGAGGTAAAGAAATTCCAGTAGATACAACCTCAAGTACTCTTTCAGGAATTCAAATGCCAAAGGTTGCTCTTCCAGACACATATGACCGAGGGGAGTTATTCGAATGGATTGCGAAAGAGAATCGACCAGGTTCATTCCCATTCACTGGAGGAGTTTTTCCGTTCAAAAGAAAGGACGAGTTACCAGTTAGAATGTTTGCAGGAGAAGGTAGTTCTGAACGTACTAACAAACGATTCCATTTCCTTTGCACTGACCAACCATTCAATCGACTGTCTACAGCATTTGATTCTCCTTCACTTTATGGACGTGATCCCGACGAAAGATTGGATATTTTCGGCAAGGTATGTGAATCGGGTGTTAGTATCAGCACAGTTGATGAAATGGATCGACTTTTCGAAGGATTCGATCTTTGCGACCCTAATACCAGCGTATCAATGACAATTAATGGAAATTACTGGTGGCATCTTGCGGCATTTTTCACTGTCGCTATTCGTCAACAAATTCGAATTTTTGAATCGGAAAAAGGTAGAGCGCCCAATGAAAAAGAAACTGCAGAAATCCGTGCTCAAACATTATCCACTGTTAGAGGAACGGTACAAGCCGACCAACTCAAAGAGTCAATGGGTCAGAATACTCTTGTGCTCAATCTTGATACAGCACTCAAATTAATGGGAGATGTTGCTGAATTTTATGTAGATAATGAAGTTAGGAATCATTACTTTGTTTCAATTTCTGGCTACCACATCGCTGAAGCAGGAGCAAATCCGATTACTCAAGCCGCCTTAACATTGTCAAATGGTTTGACGTATGTTGAATTATTCAGGGCTAGAGGACTTGACCCTAACAAGTTCTTGCGTAATTTCTCATGGTTCTTCTCCAATGGAATGGATCCTGAATATAGCGTCATTGGAAGAGTATGTCGTCGAATTTGGGCCATTAGTATGAGAGAAATGTATGGAGTCGATGAAAGAGGTCAGAAATTGAAGTATCATATTCAATCATCAGGGAGATCACTACACGCTCAAGAATATACTTGGAATGACTACCGTACAACTATGCAGGCACTATATGCATTAGCTGACAATGCCAATTCTCTACATACCAATAGCAGAGATGAAGCCTTCGGAACACCAACAGAAGAAACCGTCAGAGATGCTGTAGCAATCCAACTAATTCTTAGTAGAGAATATGGTTGGCTGCAGAATGAAAATCCCTTACAAGGATCATTTATTGCTGAATGGCTCACCGATCATGTTGAAGAAGAAATTCTCAAGGTGTTTGAAGAAATGCATCGTAGAGGAGGGGTTCTTGGTTCATTGGAAGTAAATTACCAAAGAAATAGAATTCAAGATGAATCGATGTTATATGAGCACAAAAAACACGATGGATCTCTACCAATCATAGGCGTAAATACATTCACAGATCCCGATGCTGAAGCCCTCACAGCAGATAATGCAGATGCATTTAACATGGACGTTACTAGATCTGATGAACAAGAAAAGAAAATGGTAATACAAAGAAATAGAGATTTCCAACAAGAACATTCTGAAGCTGCTGAAGAAGGCCTCCAGAAATTAAAAGATGCAGCACGGAATGGAGAAAATCTATTCTCAGTGATGATGGAAATAGTTGAACACTGTACCGTCGGACAAGTTACCAATGCATTATTCGAAACAGGCGGTAAATTTCGTCGAAATATGTGATTATTCTTCCGCATCTTCACTAGTCATTGTGAATCGATATGCATAGACTGCTGCAATGGCCCCTATCAATTGAGGAAGAAGATGCATCCAACAATCTGCAACTGCTAATTTCCCACTAACCATTAACATGGAGGTAACTGCAGGATTGAATGAACCTCCAGAAATTCCACCTACAGTAATAGCCCCTGCCAANACTGTGAATGCAATTGCAGCACCATAGAATGGATTACCATCTTGCTCAGTTGCAACATGAAGAATGACAAACATCAACGCAAAAGTAAACAAAAACTCGGCTGCTAGTACAGAATTAGATATTTCCGAGAATTCAAATGCGGTGATTGTTACATCACCAGCGAAAAGATTCACTCCAATTAATCCAGCAACTACGCCTGCTGCTAATTGAGCCGCAAGATACAATGGAAGATCGTCCTTAGAACAAGCCCCTCTTAGAAATAAACCAATAGATACTGCTGGATTAAAATGTGCTCCAGAAATATGACCTAAGGCATAAATCATCACCATGAGAGTTGCTGCAATACCAAAAGGTGCTAGGGAACCCCCTGAACCAAGAACAGCGGCAATAAATATGGTCATAGTCAAAAAGAAAGTCCCGATGAACTCGGAAGCCATCTTTGCATTCGATGTTGGTGTGGTCATAGACCGGCTCCGAGAAATTGTAAACTTAACTATTGATGTNNTAAAGAAGATGAAGTAGGGTTTTCTTATCTCTGACATGTCGGGCAATAAAACGTAGAACGATTAGATTGGACTATTCTTCTGACAAAACCCGAACATTTCGGTTTGAGGCAAGCTTCGCCTTCTCTCCCGTATACTCTAAAATTTACAGGAAACCAACCTAAATCATCATCTCCTGAAACACCACGGAAATCTTGGAGTGTGGAACCACCTGCATCTATTGCTTCTGAGAGGACTTCTCTAATTTGATCGGCAATCAATTCTAATCTAGGGGTAGGTTTCCCATTTTTTTTGACTAAGGAAGAAGAAACTCGACGAGGAGAAACCCCAGAACGATTGAGAACTTCGTTGACATAGATATTTCCTAAACCTACAACAACACCTTGATCTAACAACGTATTCTTGATTGACGAGCTCCTATTTCGAAGATTTTGAGCCAATATATTAGCATCAAAATTTGGTCCTAATGGTTCTGGACCGAGTACACGTAGAAATCTATCTTCGTCCTCAGAAATTCCTGATTTAATGAGGTGAATGTAACCAAATCGTCTCGCATCAGTGTAGGTTGCCCGTAATCCATTTTGGAAATCCATTACAAAATGATCATGGGGTCCATCTCCAGTCCCTATTACAGCCCCGTGAGCAAAAGTTCCTGGAGTAAAGGATACTTTTCCTCCTGTCAGTGTCCAACGGCCACTCATGCCTAATGAATTGAGTAAAATCGAATTATTCTCCATTCTAAATAACAAATACTTCCCCCTACGATCGACTTCATGGATGATTTGTCCTGTCAATTCTTCAACAATATCTGGAGGGAAAGGAAAGCGTAAATCAGGTCTTCGAATCTCAATTTTCTCAATCCGATTTCCATCTAAGTGAGGAGAAAGACCACGCCTAACAGTTTCTACCTCTGGAAGTTCCGGCACATGAATCACTCCTAATGCGGCCTAAGCACATACATNACATGCTGGTCTTCTAATCCCTTAAGATCAATACGTTCAACAAGTTTCATTTGAGAATCTGATATTTTTGATTCTGCATCTGAAAATCGTCCTTCATCTCCCCCGTCATTCCATCTTTCAGATGCCGCCTTCAAAGATAATAGAGCAATACCATTTTGGCTCAAAAATCGATTGCATACTTTGAGCATCAATTCTACTTGTCCCGCTTGAGAAACATCTTGGAGAATCCATGGGACTCGATTTGGAAGAAAAATAGAGTAATCATCCAATTGACGTGCATCAGCAAGAACTGGAAGAATACCTGGTCTTTTTTCTGCTAACGAGATTAGATCTCTGATACAACGTGGTGATAAATCTACAGAAACTATTGAACCAGCATGATGATTTCCTGAGCCACATACATGATCATGAAGATGAGAAATTGTAGTTCCATGTCCTGCCCCAATGTAAAGAACGTTGGAACCTGGTTTAGGAAGTAGAATCTCTGCATCTCCTGAAGTTCGAATTATTGCTGCCCCTAACTTAGACGACCTTGGATTCCACGACCTCCATTCTATTTTTCCATCCCTACGAAGGCGTTCATCTCTTACTTGTTCTCCTTTGACAGCATTACGACTCCATAGTCCTCGACCCTGCCGCATTACACCCCAACCAATCGAATCAGAATTAGCTCTCTTAGCCATTCAATCATCTCCCTTTTTTTGAAGGTGGTTTAGGATGACGTGTACGAATAGAATTGACTGATTTTTCTATCTCTGAAATATTTTCTTGGGTCCATGGAGTACCTCCATGTTCATCAATTCGTACTGCTATTGATGCCTTACCAGCTAACATACGTGAAATCTTTCCCCTCACCCATCGTGGGGATCTGGAAATCCAGGGATGTTGGAAAATCATACCATGCTTTGGAGGAGGAGAACCGGTTTTTAGATGAGCAAAGAAAGCTTTCTCTGCCCCTAAGACTTGTACGGTACTACTAGGTAGACGAGAAAGTCGGGATCTACCATGAGCTGCAACGCATAATCTTGCAGCAAGTAAAGGACCTAAAAGTAATGATAAAGATGGAAGATAATCTTCAACTTGCTTTCTAATTGCTGTTTCTGTTTCATTTATCCTCGCGGACATTTCGACTGCGGTAACTGCAGAACCATGTATTGCAGACCATTCTTCTTTTGAGGGACTAAAGAGGGGGTTTTCAAGTTCTAAATCACTAATTAGTGCACTGAAATTTTCAGCCGAAGCAACTGCTTTAGAAATAGATTTACGTTCCGAATCTAGATCTAGGTCGATTAAAAATAATCCAGCCCATTCAACTACCCTAGAATCCATTGTAGTCCAGGCAGCCCGTAATTCCTCAACAGAATGAACGAGATGTTCTAGTCTTCTATCTCCATCTCCAGCTGCTCGTGCAATCCCTCTGCGAGCAAGAATCAAAGCCGCTTGTTCCATCAACATAATATCCTCTTTTTGTAATTCAGGCCATCCTTCAGGGGCACTAAGAATTGCCAGTGATTCAGGAAATCTATCCACAAGTTCTCTTGCTTCCACGGTCATATGATTTTCTCGCATTTTCTCCAATCTGTCTGCAACAGCACCTGGAGATCTAATTCCATCCCAAATCACCTCATCCACTATGGAACCAGATTCATCCATGAGACGAGCCATACGCCAATCCCAGTACAGTTCCATAACCTACTCGAGAAGGACTCCTAAAATGAAGTCCACGGAACAAAGCAGGCTTGGAAGAGACTTTTTGTTAGGTCGTGNTGGAGAAGGCATGGTCGGACGAGCCCTTCTTTTAGTTGCAGTGGGTGGAGCATTAGGGGCAGTTGCTCGTTATCTTACAACTTCGATATTACCAATCGATTCGTATTGGTCGACTTTGGTAATCAATCTCATTGGTTCTTTACTTCTTGGCATCATTGCAGGTGGCTTACATGGTTCAGGGATTGTTTCAGACGAATTGCTACTCTTGCTTGGCACTGGAATTCTCGGTGCTTTTACTACAATGAGTACATTCAGTTTAGATTTAGTAAAATTAATTGATGATGCACAATGGATTACAGCAACATTATACTTTGGATCTACTGCATTGATTGGTCCTGTATTGGCGTTAATTGGGTGGAAATGCACATCAATGATATTAGCACCATAATGCTTCAAACTACTCGATAAAATACGTAACTTCTTATGGGCGTTATAGTTCCTCTAACTATTCCGTGTTAATCGGGCTGTGGTGATTAAGATGTTTTGTCCATTGTGTGGTGCCCTTTCATTTCCTGACCCTTCCGGGAACATAAAATGTCCAGATCATAATTGTGGATATGAAGGAAGCCTAAAGGGTGCTGATGGCAAAGGTGGAGTTTTGAAAGACGAAGCAGGGAATGAAATCGATTTGGTAAATGCTAGTTCAAAATCTACCGCTACTGATCTAAAACATCTCAATGAATCTATTGCAGATACAGGAGGACAAGGTGTACTTATGGAAGGAGCAATGATGTGTCCAAAATGTGACAGTCAGAAAGTATACGTTGTGATGATGCAAACACGGAGTTCAGACGAACCAGAGACNAAAATTGGAACCTGTGCAGATTGCGGGCATAAGTTCCGAGATTATGCTTAATTGCACTAAATTCCCGGAATTTTGATAACGAACCCTTTAGGACTCATTTAAGCACCCTCATTTCTGTAAGAGGGTTGATACACATGCTACAGTTCACTGCAAGACCAGAAACCATGAGAACAATTGTTGATGTTCTTAGCGTAATTGTTGACGAAGCTAGAATGCGTTTTTCGCCTGATGGACTGGACATTAATGTCGTAGATGCTAGCCATGTTGCCCTGATAAAAATGCATGTTGATGCTGCAGCGTTTGAAACATGGNATGTTGAAGAAACAATCATCGCGATTGAATTATCTAAACTTAGAGATTTGCTTAAATTAGCAGGACCTGATGATTTAGTCGATGTTAGTTATGATGCATCTGTCGGACAATTCGACATCAAAGTCGGAGAAGTAGATCGTTCAATCAGGCCTATTGACCACACTTTGATGAAAGACCCGAAGGTTCCTGACCTTGAATTAAAAAGTAAGGTTAAAATTGCATCAAATAAGTTGCATAAAGCCCTACAAGCAGCTCGTTTGGTTGGAGAATTGGTGACTCTTTCCCTCGATCCACGTCAATTCAATTTACATGTTCAAGGAGATCAAGATTCGGTGTCTGTATCTCATGAAGCAGGTCAATTGGAAGACTTAGTTGCTGAAAAACCGGTTAAATCAACATATTCTACAAATTATCTTCAGCCTATAGTGAAAGTTATTGATGGCGCAGTAGGTTCTGTAGAGGTTTGTTTTGACGACAAATATCCTCTAAATCTCAACTTTGAAATTGCAGATGGAGCAGGTAATGTGACATATTTCTTAGCACCAAGAATTGATGATACAATCTGATGAATATATGCGTCGGAATCTTGAGGGAGAACTACCTCGGAGTACCATGGGTGATGGCAGTGTATGTGTTATTATACCCAGTGTGAACAACTCTGAAGAACTCGAAATTGTCCTCAGAGGATTAATTGCACAAGATTTCGAAGGCAAATTGGAAATTGTTGTCGTAGGACCAGGGCAGGATAAAGGAAGAGAAGTTTCTGAATCGATTGGTGCTCGATTTATCGATGATGGAGGAGTGAGAACTAGAGCAGATGCCTGTAATGTTGCAATTAAACAAACTCAATCTGAATTTGTGTTTTTCACAGATGATGATGTAATCGTTCCCAAAAATTGGATTTCGAGTTTAATTCGTTGGTTCGATCGTTCAGAAGTTGCAGCGGTTGGGGGCCCTAATTTTGCACCTCCAGAGGAATCAACATTCTGGCAGAGAGTTATTGATGTGACATTCTGTAGTAAATGGGTCACTGCAGGAACCAATTATGGAAATCGTGCACAAGGTGAATTGGAAGAAGTAGAACAACTTCCTGGGGTAAATGCGGCATATCGTCGTTCTATATTGGAATCGGTTGAAGGATTCGATAAGGGAGCAATTGGATGTGAAGATGCAATGTTAGATTACAGGATCCGTAAGGCCGGTCACAAACTGTGGCAAGATCGAACTGCTATAATGTGGCACCGAAGAAGAGGCCCTTCCAGAGTAAGAAAGCAAATCGGAAATTATGGTTTAGTTAGGATTTTAGCAAGTCATATCCATCCTGAAATGAGAGCATGGTCCCATTCAGCAGTAGGAACATTCCCATTACTATCAATTATCGGAATTATTTCTTTGATTTATGGAGCATTAAATGGAGGTGCAGAAAGTTCACTTTGGTTTACTTTTGATGGGAATTGGGATACTCCAAGGATTCTATTTCATGGAGCCCTAGGTATTATNGCTNGTTACATAGCGATATGTTGGGCTGGAGCACTACTAGGAAGTTCACCATCTCGGTCTATTTTTACAATCCTTGCTGCCCCATTGATGACATTCACCCTTCATTGGTCATATGGTGTAGGAGTCATGAAAGGATGGATGCGAATTCGTTCAGGTAATCCGGGACTACAAATTGACGATAGGATACGAACATAATCAACGTAGCCCATGATTCGCAAAGAAAAGAGGCAGAATCGTGATAATTCCACAAAAGAACATCCCACAAATCGAACCAAGTGCTGCAGTACCTTGAGATAATAATTGAACATCTATTCCTGAACCCGGATATACCTCAGTATCTCCTTGCGGATATTCTAAGGACAAATTAATGAGAAGCGTCGCAAAATTTGAAATTAAAACAACTCCGAGTGTTATCCAAATACCTTTTTTCTGATATGTTTGAACCTGATAACCAGAGTACAAATACACACCACCTGCAATTAATGCTATCAAACCTGATGCAGCATAAAACCAAGAGGGAAGTAGAGCACCTCCAACTTCTGGACCCATGGTTGACTCAAGCCAATTATTCAATCCTATAGTTCCAAATGAAAATAATGAGCCAAGCATCTGCATTCCCCCAATACACATTATACTGATACCAATTATTTTCGTAATCACATGTGGTTCATCTTCCATAGGAATTATGACTGGATGAGAAGAGGTAGTCCCAGTCAAAGTTATGCCATTGGGATCCACTGGCATTACCATATCACAAATCGATAACGGAAGAGAAATAACACTATCCTTGTTTTTATTTCTTGAAAATAGGATATGAGGGTCGCCAGAATATTGCACTAAATACTCCGATAAATACTCCTCCAAGAACTAAACCAGGCCAGCCCTCACGGATATATCCAGAACTAGCATTGAAAAATGCCCAAATAAATGATGGAATTATTCCCAAAATGGTTGCTATGATTATCTCTTCACTAAATCTTCTAATCGGATCAGGACCAGTGGGCAATGTATCTCCATCGTTAGTCCATTTTTTGTCGGTATTTTCATGTCGAACTAATCGAAATACAACATTCTGATTTTCCTCAAACAATAATCCAGACTTTGGTTTTTCATGATTATCTGTTTTCCAATCTCGAATACACTGTAGTCCATGTGGACCTTTTGGGCGCCCATCTGTAGGTTGCCCCCAATAACCTCTATCTGAGATTCTATCCACCAAAATTTCGATACCTACCGCTGATTCAAGTTGTTTATTTTTGAATGCTAGTTCCCATTCTCCCTCAGTTGGGAAACGTAAAGAATGATCGAAAAGTATGTCTTCGATTGAACCTTCTCCTGGAAACATTTGTTGGATTTCCTTAACAGTAAAAACTTGTGAAGTAATCTCAAAACTAGGGACTAAACACTCATGTCTAGGACCTATCTGTCCAAAAAGCACTCCTCTTCTACTCCCACCAATTGTCACTATTCCGCCATCATTTGATACCCAAACAATGTCTGATGGATCCATTTATTCCACCTAAGTTTCACCAGTTTGTATTTGCCACTGAGAAGCATATACTCCATCTGAAGAGATTAATGAGTCATGAGTTCCTCTTTCAACAATTACACCATCTACCATGGAGATAATCTCATCTGCATTTCGAATAGTTGCTAATCTGTGAGCAACTGCAATTGTCAATCGATTACCCCCATTTACTTTGAATAAGGATTCCTGTATTCTCTTTTCAGTCTCTGCATCTAATGCAGCTGATGCTTCATCTAAAATCAAAACATCAGGATTCATCAAGAGGGCTCTGGCAAGGCTAATTCTAGCTCTCTGTCCTCCTGAAAGACGGACGCCACGATCACCTACCATGGAATCCATGCCCTCTTCTAGTTCTGAAACAAATTCCCAAGCGCCTGCTGTCTTCAATGAAGAAATTACTTCCTCATCTGATACTTCCCTTGCATAGGCTACATTTTCCCGAATTGTTCCAAAAAATAAGAAGGGGTCTTGGCTCACAAATCCAAATCGAGAGCGAATTGATTTAATTGTAAATTCTGATATCTCTTTTCCGTTAATTTTCACTGCACCTGACTGAGGTTGGTAGAACTTTTCAACTAATTTTAGAATTGTCGACTTCCCTGCTCCAGTGTGACCCATAATTCCTAAGAATCCTCCTAAGTTAACTTTGAAGGATACATTGTTCAAGACATTTATCGAGGTACCTGGATATGCAAACGTAACTCCGTCGAATGATATTGAGGTAATTGGCTCATCTAAATTCTTGGCGTCGTCAGAATCAGTAATTGAAGGTTCAAGGTCAACTAACGCAAATACTCTACGGGCGGCTGCCTCACCCCTCTGAAGTTGATTCATCAACAAGCCTAGAATGAAGAGAGGCATTGTCATTCTAGTAGAAATTAAAAGGAAAGTAACAAATTGACCAACTGAAATTTCACCAGAATTGAGAATCCATCCCCCTGCTGAAACTAACATTCCAAATGATAAACCAGCAACAACGTATATCCCTGGAATGAAGCGATTTCTAATGAACGCAGCCTGTATTGCTTGATCTCGATAATCAGCACTTTGACCATCTATCCGTTGTCTTTCAAATGATGTTGCATTGTACGCTTTAACTACAGTAATTCCTGAAAGAACATTTTCTAAGATAGCAACAATTCCTCCTGTACTTTCACGTTGTTTTCTGTATCTTCGCTGAACTCTAGTGGAGAACCATACGACCATTGGAACAATAAGAACTAGAGGACCAAACAAAATCATACAAAGTGTAGGAGACATCCAAAATAAGATGGCGAATGCAGTAATAAAGGTGGTAAAAATTCGAATGATACTGGTACTAGAATCTGAAATTACATCTTCTAACTGAGCAACGTCTGCAGACAACACTGACATTAAATTTCCAGTCTGACGAGTCTCAAAATAAGATGCTTCCATTTCCATCAAAGACATTGTTGCATCCATTCGAATATCATGTTGGGCCTTGTATGCAATCGATTGCCAGAATTGGTTACTTAATCCTTGAAAAATCGCAAGAGCAGTGAATGAAATGAGAATTAGAAGACCAAATCCAAATTCAATCGAACCAATAGGCCCTATATTTGGGAGAATATCTGAGGAAACTATCCTTTCTACTGTAGCATCGGTAAACATCGAGTTATTTGGATTGTAATAATCAGCAGCCATCCCAATTGCAATGAATGGAATAAGGTCAAAAGCACGCGCACCAATATTTGCGAGTAAACCCCCGAGAGCACGTTGCCAATAAGCAAGAATGTAAGGAATAATTCGGTAGATTTTCCTACCCACTATTTGATCATCATCTCCTAAATCTGATGAGTCAAGAGCAATTCCATCTTCCGACATACAATCACCAGTTTAAGGGGGTAATCGAAGGCATTTGAACCCGTGACCTACTATTCTTCCTCGAAAATTGAACTGTCTTCAATCATTTGACCAATAAATCGTAATCTGGCTTGTGCATTTCGAATGGATGTTTCTACTACGTCTGCAATTTCATCTAATTTATCAGTACTCAAAACTATCATTTGCAAATCTAAATCCTGAACAACAGATGATGCTGCACTAAATAGTGCATCTGGAGAAGGGTTGCCAAATGTTGAAGATAATTGTTCGAGAATATCGAGTTCTTCTAGTTCTATTCCCCCAAATGTAGAAGCAACTGAAACAATATGTTGTGACCATTCTACCAATAATCGATTCCAACGTTCTCCATCAATAGTTCCAGTGGGTGAGGGAATAGGCCTGACAACTCCTCGAAGATACAATTTACCATCTGGTATCTCATCAATGAAATCTTCAATTAGTTCATCAACTGAAGGAAAAGCATCGCCAAAATCTTGTGCATCTAAAGCTGGTTCTAGAACTTCAAGAACTTCAAATCTGTTAATTCCAATAGCTGTTAGATGAAGGTTAGATCCTATTTCATGTAGATTTGATATTTCTGCAATACAACCGTAAGGTGAGGGGGAGAGCCAACCTCTAATCCGACCACTATCAGGATTTTCAGGTAAAATCCCAAACATCCCATTTCCTAAAACACAATCATCTAACATCTGTTTGTATCTTGGTTCAAAAATTCTCAATGGCATTTGTTCACCAGGCATTAAGGCACCAAGAGGAAATAATGGAATTAGTAAACAATCTTCAGGAACCACTGGAACATTAGATGCTTTGACCTGCTTCATACCCTAATGACATTGAATAGACTCAAGAAGATTCGTCTTTAACCACAACACCTACAACCGAATCGAATAAGACCCTGTACTGATTCGCTCTGGTTACGCGCCTGTAGTGAAGGGGTTATCACAAGAGGTTTCCAACCTCTTGTCCCGGGTTCAAATCCCGGCGGGCGCACCAACAATCACACGCTTGATGAACAACCGATTCTTCGAAGTAACATGAAGCCCCGGCAAATTCTAGGATTGGCGATGCTTTTCCTTTTTCTTCCAACAAATTCGGGCCTCTATCTCAGTTTATTAGAAGGTGCAACACCGAGTGACAAAGTTCCCGGAGATTTCGTTACATGGATGTGCTGCTTATTCATTATCGGTATCTTACTAGTTTTAATTCCCTCAAGAGAACAGGTTCAATTATCCATTGAAGAATCCGAATAATCGATTACTATTACTATGTTATGTCCTTTGTATTCATGTCTTATTACTCTAAAAATTGAGGTATCATAATATGCATTGTCACCTACAATTTCTATTTCTTTAGCAATTGACATTCCATCACCGATTGCCTTCGAAACTGCCTCCTTTATCATCCATATTTCGAGTCTCTTTACAGGACTGGAATTCATTAATTCCTTAATTTCTCTAGTCGAACAGAATTGGTTCAGAATCGCAGTAGAAATGATTCTTTCATTAGATTCAATATCNACTCCAATCGNATTACAATTTAACCCCAATACCGCGACTGCAANNGAATCACAATGGGAAATACTAATTGGTTTAATTCCTGTTTTTGTTTGAATNGTCAAAGGATAGCNTNCAGAAATGTCNACACAGTTAATTTCTGCTTTATTGATTACAGAACGTAAACAAAATCGCCCAGCAGCATGTTGTTCTCTTCTTCTAGGGATCATGGATTCAAAATTAGAATGAGTGAACGGTATTTCTTCAAATGAAACTTCCCTAGGAATTCTTGGAATCTGGAGTAACGAACAAAATATCCCTACTTCGATGTCTATAAAGATAGGCTCATGCAAAGGAGTCCAAGCATTGACTGCCATTTTGACACCTCAAACATCTGTAAACGTAAATCTCTGATCATCGGTTAGTGGTGCCATTCCTTTCATTTGAAGACCTTTGAGTTGAACAACAACTGCATCATTTTCATTCACAATTATTGCATCATGAGTTGTCACACCATCTTCAGAAATTGAACGGCGAACAGATCTAATTCGTAAAGGAGTCGTGAATGATTCAACATCAATATCTACATGTTGAATACCAACTGGTAATGATTCCAGTCCGTCTATTTCCATTGATACAAGTCCTGCATTCTGGAAACAAGCCTCAACCAACATGGGAAGTGACTCTAGCTTCATCTGTTTGCCACCTACTTCTTCCGCAAACAAATCTGACTTAGGCAATTCATCACGTGAAAGTGCATGGGAATCCAAACCTCTGTCGCCATTTACGTGAATTCCTCCAATTACTCCACCGTGAACCTGGAATCGTGGACCATGGAACATTCTATCATAAACAAATTTAGGGCCATGAATTGCTGAACCAGAATTCACTTCTCCCAAATCAATAGCTTCCACTCTTTCTGCTAGGCCGCCTGTCTTCAACATCCTAACGGTTCCCTTATGGTGAGATTTAGGATCTCCAAATACTTCTCCTCTGGAATTCATCAAATCGGTTTGCAAACTACATTGTATCCAAATATGATTGTCATCTTGTCTTTCAAATGATGCTGTGATCCTAATCGATTTCGAATCTTTTGTGACCTTTACTGGAAGTCCAAATTCTATATCTTCGAAACCATCTACTACACACATTGGCCACATAATTCGTGCTGCTTCAGCAAATGCTTCCATTGCCATGACGCCTGGCATATATGCCACACTATCTATTGCATGGTCGACTAAATAGGGATGAGAATTAACATCAAGGATTGAAGAAATTATTACCTTAGAATATGGCTCTATTGATTCCACACGATCGACAAATGGGAAAGACAACGGTTCAGAGATAAGTTCAGAAATTTCTTCAGGTAATGGTTGTGGAGGAAGACGAGTAGATTCTTCGTCATCTAGTTCCCCTAAAGAACCTGAAATCAATACCATTCTATTTCCTCCCCGAAGAGCCTCATCGACAAATCGAGACGCGCCCTGATCTGATGGAATCATGTCTATTCCTGCACGTTGAAAGATTGTCTCAAGAGATCCTCTGGTTGCCATTCCGATGTCGCTCCAAGGTGCCCAAGCAATAGCTACTGCACGAGGAGCTTCCTCATGTGCCGCAATCCTAGCCATTTCAACATCTAAAATCTGATTTGCGGCACAGTAACCAAATTGCGTAGCATTACCTTGCCGTCCAGCAATACTTGTAAATGAGCAGAGGAATCTCATATTCGGGAGATCTTCTTCCAATGCGGTTACAATATTTCTCCATCCATCTACTTTTACAGAAAGAACTTGTTTCATAGTAGAGGATTCTTTTCTTTCAAACGGGGTTGAATCTTCTATTCCCGCTCCATGTACTATTCCAGTAACAGGACCTAGATTTTCACTTACTCCACGAAGTATTTGTCTTGTTGTTTCCGCATTGGTAACATCTACGCTAAGATATATCGCTTCATTTCCTGTTAAACGGATTGATTCAAGAGTTTGATGAATCTCTAAACCGCGAAGCCATTTACTCCACTGATGGTTCCATTCCTTGAGGGAAACTTTCTCACCTTTTTCTTCAATCATCCTCTCTCGTAAAGCATTCTTTTCTTGATCGAGAACTTCGTCTGAAGAATTCACTAACGATGCTTGATCTGCATTTAATTTCGAACGTCCTAAAAGGATAAATTTGGCCCCAGCATCTTCTGATGCCCTTGCAGTCTCAATGATACATGCTGCAGTTACTCCTGCACCCCCGCCGGACACAACCCATACATCATCAGAAGAAAGAGGTAATATTGAATCTTCTAATTCTTCTTCAAATAGACTCAAACGATATCTTGAACCATCTTTATCCACAGACAACTCCCTAGGTGTTTCTTGCTCAAAAATTTCTGTCAGCAACATTTCTGCTAATGTTTCTGGTTCTGATAGTAGGCTTGGATCTAAATCAATTGCTCTGCTTCTCAAGTTAGGGCGTTCTCGGCCGTAACTTTTCACTCCTCCGTGTGCCCCCGCCGAAATCGAATTAAATCGAGCTCCTTCTACACCATGCCTTCCGTCCAATGCAGAAACTGAGGCGACTAAACCTGAATCGACATCCTTCAAATCACTATCCAAACACTTGAGAATGCCAAATAAAGCAGTTACTGAATAATCCAGATGAGAACTTGTTGTTGGATCCTCCCAGGGAACACCTGCTAATCGAACAGGTGCAAGGTGAATTATGCCTGCTGGTGGAGCGATAGAACGAACAATTTGCCCCAATTCCAATATCTGTTCTTCATCAGCGGGTGCAACTCGAATAATATCTACTTCGCCATCTCTTTCTCTGATCGGTCCATTAGTCACACTAGGATCTAAGAAAACACGTACGGCTTCTATACCCTTACTTTCTAAGGCATCACATAACGTACCTGCAATTCCCCATGCGTCATCAGTAACAATGATGCTTCTCCCTTCGAGATCTAGAGGATCAGATTTAGACCATTCACATTGCTCGACTTCAATCTGATAACGTTTTGATTGTATGTCAACTTGTTTTGTTTCTATTTCACGTTGAGAATTTTTGGAATCTATTGAAGGATCTGGCTCTAATTCATCTCCTACAGATATTAATTCAACAACTGTTCCTACCTGTTCATCGGGTTGAGAAAATGAAGATATATACGAAATCACATGCCCCAATGTTGGATAATCTCTTAATTGAAATTCCTCATCTGTTGGAAGACCAAATTGTTCTCTAAGATCAGCCATAATTTCGGCTTGTTTAATTGAATCGATACCTAATTCACCTTCCATATCTGCATCCATTTCAAGGAATTCAGCAGGATATCCTGTATGCTCAACGACTACTGAAACTACACCTTGAATTACTGATTCAGAAATTTGAGTAATTTTCTCTTCAACTTTTGTTGACTCAACTACTGAATCTACCGATGCTAATTGTTCAGATTCTGAGTCTTCTAGTTTTGATTCAACAACATGAGTAAACTCATTACCAAATGACGAAATATATCCAATAACATGTCCTAAGGTTGGATATTCCCTTAATTGGAATGATTCATCAACTGGAAGGCCATATCTAGCCCTTAATTCTGCCATGATTTCTGCTTGTTTAATCGAATCAATGCCCAATTCACCTTCCATATCAGCATCTAATTCTAAGAATTCAGAAGGATAACCTGTTGCTTCTGCTACCACATCCAAAACACCTGCCTCAATTTCTGATACTGCTATACTTTCAGAGGTTGATTTTGATTT
>FUFK010066702.1_pt1 | contig 45327 bp, 39 predicted proteins | sample 1021851 | NCBI WGS metagenome assembly FUFK01 (sample SAMEA51879418, study PRJEB19060) | metagenome
ATTCGGCCTTGAGTGCTGCCGGGCTGCGGGCGAAGACAAAGCCGAAGCTGACCCCGCCTTCCTTGCCGATCGTGGCATGGTGCAGCTTGTGCGCCTGGACCAGACGCTTGGCGTAACCGCTCTTGGGGACCCATTTGAAGTAGCGCTGGTGAACCAGCCCGTCATGCACCAGCGTGTAGATGACGCCATATGCCATTATGCCGAGCCCGATCCACGTGGCTGGCCACCAGGCCCCCTCGCCCATCACCCATTCGCTGCCCAGCGCGAACATCGAAATGCTCATCGCCGCGCCGACGACCGCATAGAGATCGTTTTTCTCAAGCAGATTGTCGTGCGGTTCGTGATGGTCGCGGTGCCACCCCCAGCCGAAGCCATGCATGATGTATTTGTGGCTCGCCCATGCGACCCATTCCATCGCGACCACGGTCGCCAGAACGATCAGTGCGGGGATGAAAACGGCCATTGCGTGAATATAGGAGCTAGCGCGCGGCAGGCAAAGGGCGGTCGGCGCTTTAGCTGCCGGTTTGCACCTTCGGCTTGCCGGGCAGGCCGAAACAGGTTTCGGCGACTTCGCGGCTGATTCGTGCCGGTCGCAGGCTCTTGGCATCGATGCAGCACCACATGCTCTGCACTTCGGCCAGCACGTCTTCGCCGCGGCGAATCACCGTATTGTAGAAACTGCGCGCGCCGGCGATCTTCTCCAGCACGGTTTCGGCNATGACATCATCGTCGAGAAAGGCCGGGCGGCGATAGGTGATCTCGTGCTTGAGCGCGACCCAGGCCTTGCTGGCCACTTCCTCGGCGGGGGCGAGTTTCTGCCAGTGCGCGAGCACTGTGTCCTGCACCCAGTTGAGATAGCGCGCGTTGTTCACGTGCCCCATGAAATCGATATCGTCCGGGAGGACCTTGATCGGAAAGGTGAATGGCTTTGCTGACATTCATGTCAGTAGAGCAGGGAAAGGTTAAGTTTGGAAGACTCTTGTTTTGCCTTTTTGCGCAGGTGGGCTTCCTCCCGCACATTCCCGGGCCATGGGCAACACACCGCGCACGCTTTACGAGAAGATCTGGGACCAGCATGTCGTCGAACAGCGCGACGANGGCACCTGCCTGCTCTATATCGACCGNCACCTGGTTCACGAGGTCACCAGNCCGCAGGCCTTCGACGCGCTGCGCCTGGCCGGACGGCAGGTGCGCCGTCCCGACCTGACGCTGGCGGTCCCCGACCATAATCTGCCCACCACGCCGCGGGTGGCCGCGGATGGTTCGCGGCTGCCGATCGAGGATGCACAAAGCGCTGCCCAGCTCGCCGCGCTCGAACGCAACGCCCCCGGATTCGGNATNGATTACATCGATGCGGTCGCGCCCGAGCAGGGCATCGTCCATGTCGTCGGCCCCGAGCAGGGTTTCTCGCTGCCCGGTGCGACCATCGTATGCGGCGACAGCCATACCGCCGCGCACGGNGGCATCGGCGCGCTGGCCTTCGGGATCGGNACCAGCGAGGTCGAACACGTGCTGGCCACGCAGACGCTGCAGTTGCGCCGCTCGAAATCGATGGAAGTCCGCGTCTATGGCGCGCTGGGCCCGGGCGTCACGCCCAAGGACCTGATCCTGCATATCATCGGCGTCATCGGCACTGCCGGGGGCACCGGCCATGTCATCGAATACCGGGGTGAGGTGTTCCGCAAGATGAGCGTCGAAGGCCGCCTGACGGTCTGCAACATGAGTATCGAAGGCGGTGCCCGCGCCGGACTTATCGCCCCCGACGATATCGTCTTCGACTACCTTCGCGGCCGCCCCTATGCGCCGCGCGGCGACGATTGGGACCGCGCAGTCGCATGGTGGCGTTCGCTGGTGACCGACGATGGCGCGGTGTTCGACAAATCGGTCGTGATCGATGCCGCCGACATCGAGCCGACGGTCAGCTGGGGGACCAGCCCTGAGGATGTCGTGCCGGTGGGCGGGACCGTGCCCGAACCCGCCAGCTTCGCCGACCCTTCCAAACAGGAAGCCGCGCGCAAGAGCCTCGATTACATGGGGCTGGAACCCGGCATGCGGATCGAGGACATCGCGGTCGAGAANGTCTTCATNGGCAGCTGCACCAACAGCCGGATCGAGGACCTGCGCGCCGCGGCGCAGGTGCTCGAGGGCCGCACCAAGGCGCCCAATGTCCGCTGGGCGATCGTCGTGCCCGGTTCGGGACTGGTCAAGCNGGCCGCCGAAGCCGAGGGACTCGATCGGATATTCACGGACGCCGGTTTCGAATGGCGCGAACCGGGCTGTTCGGCCTGTCTCGCGATGAATCCCGACAAGGTACCACCCGGCGAACGCTGCGCATCGACCAGCAACCGTAACTTCGTCGGCCGCCAGGGGCCGGGCGCACGCACCCATCTGGTCAGCCCGGCAATGGCGGCTGCCGCCGCGGTTACGGGGCGGCTCGCCGATGTGCGCAAGCTACCCCTTGCCAAGCGAACGGTGGCTGACCATTGAGAACCGATGACCAAGAAGCTTTCCGGAAAAGCCGCCATCGTCGGGGCCATCGGCTCCGCCGCCGTTGCCGCAGCCTTGCTCTATGCGAACAAGCGCAAGGAGAAGAAGAACGGACCGCGCCAGCCGGGTCCGATCCCTTCGGGGGAAAATCCCGAAACCGATTGAGCTCACACGTCGCTGGGGGGAGAGCCATGGCGCCGAAATCAGGATTTGGGACTGCGCCACGCGTGGCGGGGGCCGTGCGATGAAAGCCGTGTCCACGATCGAAGGCCGCGCGATTCCGCTGGGGCTGAAAAATATCGACACCGATGTGATTATTCCCGCGCACTGGCTGAAGACGGTCAGCCGCGAAGGACTCGGCGAAGGCGCGTTCGAGACGATCCGCGCAACCCCGGGCAACCCCTTCGATGTCGAGGATTTCGCGCAGGCGCCGATCCTGATCGCGGGCGACAATTTCGGCTGCGGATCGAGCCGCGAACATGCCGCATGGGCGATGCTCGACATGGGTCTTGCCGCGGTGATCGCGCCCAGCTTTTCCGACATTTTCGCCGGCAACGCCTTCAAGAACGGAATCCTCGCGGTCGAATTGCCGCAGGAACATGTCGATCGCCTGCTCGAGGTCGCGAAAGAGCAGCCGATCACCATCGACCTCGAGAACCAGGTCGTCACAACGCCATTCCAGGATCGCTTCGCATTCGAGATCGATCCGTTCCGCAAACGCTGCCTGCTCGAGGGACTCGACGAGATCGGCCTGACGCTGGGCAGCGAAAGCGCCATCACACAACACGAACAGACGCGCGGGGGCGCCCTGCCCTGGCTCGACAAACCACAGAGGAGAGAAGCAGCGTGAAGGCAGTCCTTTCAAAGGAAACCGGCGGACCCGAAACCCTGGTCGTCGAGGATATCGACGCCCCCACCCCCGCCAAGGGCGAAGTGCTGGTCAAGGTCGCTGCCTGTGCCATCAATTTTCCCGACACGCTGATTATCCGCGACATGTACCAGTTCAAGCCGCCCCGCCCGTTTGCTCCGGGTGGCGAGATCTCGGGCACGATCGAGGCACTGGGCGAGGGCGTCGAAGGCTTCGCCGTGGGCGACCGCGTGATGTGCGGCATCGGCAATGGCGGGCTGCAGGAAAAGGTCGCGGTGGCGGCCGAACGGCTGTTCAAGGTGCCCGAGGGGATCGACCTGGTAAAAGCCAGCGCGCTGCTGATGACCTATGGCACCACGATCCACGGCCTGAAGGACCGCGGCGATATCAAGGAGGGCGAAACCGTCCTCGTGCTCGGCGCAGCGGGCGGTGTCGGCCTGTCGGCGGTCGAACTGGCGAAGGCCTATGGCTGCCGCGTCGTGGCCGCGGTTTCGACCGAGGAAAAGGGCGCAGTCGCCAAGCAGCACGGCGCCGACGAAGTGGTGATCTATCCGCGCGCGCCATTCGACAAGGATACCTCCAAGCAACTGGCGAGCGACTTCAAGGCCGCCGTCGGCCCCAATGGCGCGGATATCGTCTATGACATCGTCGGCGGCGATTATTCCGAACCCGCACTGCGTGCGATCGCCTGGGAAGGCCGTTTCCTCGTGATCGGTTTCCCCGCCGGGATCGCCAAGATGCCGCTCAACCTCACCCTGCTCAAGAGCTGCGACATCCGCGGCGTGTTCTGGGGCGCCTTTACCGCGCGCGAGCCCGAGCGCAATCAGCGCAATATCGAGGAACTGTTCGACCTGTGGAAGGCGGGCAAGATCAATCCCCTGGTCAGCGAAACCTATCCGATCGAACGCGCGCATGAGGCCATCGCCAAGCTCGAAAACCGCGGCGCGATCGGCAAGCTCGTGGTCACAATGGAATAGCCGCTCGCGCGGGAGGATCACACAAGCGCCCTTGCGGGCTTGCGGGGCCGGGCCTATTCCGGCCCCCAAGATTCCATCCCGAGAGGACCATCATGACCGATTTCAAGGATCGCGAGCGCGGCGAGGAAGCCAAGTTCGCCTTTGACGAGGAAAACGCCTTCAAGATCGCCGCCCGGCGCAACCGCCTGGTCGGCGAATGGGCGGCAGGCCTGATGGGCCTGACCGACGAGGAAACCGACGCTTACAAGAAAGCGGTCGTGCAGGCCGATTTCGAGGAAGCGGGCGACGAAGACGTGATCCGCAAGCTGCTGGGCGATTTGACCGCGGCCGACTGCGACGTCAGCGAGTCCGATATCCGCACCAAGCTGGAAGAATGCGCTGTCGAAGCGCGGCGCCAGTTCATGAGCGACGGGGCCTGATCGGATGCCGATGGCTGCCGACGACATCGTCGCGTTGATCGAGGAAGCCCTGCCCGGTGCCAGCGTCGAGATGCGCGACCTTGCGGGCGATAACGACCACTGGGCGGCCAAGGTCACGGCGCCCCAATTTGCGGGGCTGACCCGCGTCAAGCAGCACAAGCTGGTGTATGACGCGCTGGGCGGGCGCATGGGCGGCGAACTGCACGCCTTGCAACTCACCACCCAAGCCCCCACCTGATTCCGACCACCAGATTCATACAAAGGACGGGCCGATGTCCGACACCAACCAGCGCATCGCCGACATCGTTGGCGCCAACGACGTCACGCTTTTCATGAAGGGCACGCCGCTCTTCCCGCAGTGCGGCTTTTCCAGCCGCGCGGTGGCCATTCTCGATCACTGCGGTGTCGCCTATGACAGCGTCGACGTGCTGCAGGACATGGAGATCCGCCAAGGGATCAAGGCCTATTCGGACTGGCCGACGATCCCGCAGCTTTATGTGAAGGGCGAATTCGTGGGCGGCAGCGACATCATGATGGAGATGTTCGAAGCCGGCGAACTCCAGCAGATGCTCGACGAAAAGCAGGTCGCCAAGGCGTCCTGATGATTTTGCGATACGGCGTCACGCGCGCCGTATCCTCCCAGAACGGGTAAGGCCCGCCGGGTGGAGAACCGGGCGGGCCTTTTGTTCGTCCGGATGCTGGGGGGAGCATTCCGTTGAAGACCGAACATGATACCCATCGATATGCATCCCCCGTGCCAAACTCCATGCAACGCCGCTATCCGGCGCACCTCAATGGTAAACGCGATTTTTCCCGCGATGCTTAGTGTAAAATAACCCGACAGGCGCTGTTTACCTTTGCGCTTGGCATTCCCCCCTCCCCCCGCCACAACATGGGCATGAGCGAACAACCACAAGCCGGGCCCGCAGGCATTCCCGCTGCCACCGTCGTCATATTCCGCAATGCGCCGGCCGGCGGCCCGCCGGAAATCCTAATGACGATCCGTTCGCGCGAAATGGTCTTCGCCGGCGGCATGGCGGTGTTCCCGGGCGGCCGGGTCGATCCCGCCGATTTCGATCTCGGCGCGCGGATCGGCGGACCGCTCGATCCCGAAGAGGCGGCCCATCAGGTCGCAGTGGTTCGCGAAACGCTGGAGGAGACGGGTCTCGCGATCGGGCTTGCAGGCGAAATCGATGCCGACAAGGCGCGTGCCGCACGCCGGTTCCTTCAGCAAACCGGCGAGCTTGCCCCCGTGCTCGAACATTTCAACTGGGAACTCGATCTGGCCCAGCTGGTGCCGTTTGCGCGTTGGTTTCCCAAGAACGAACGGATCCCGCGTGTCTACGATACGCGCTTCTATCTGGCCGATTTGGGCACCGGGGCGGTCGAGATCGAAGCCGACCTGTCGGAAAACACGCATCTGTTCTGGATCAGCGCCCAAGGTGCGCTCGACGCTGCCGAACAGGGTGACATCAAGGTGATCTTTCCGACCCGGCGCAATCTCGAACGGCTGGCGCTGTTCGACAGTTTCGCGGCCGCGCGCGCGCAGGCGGAAGCCATCCCCGTGCGCACCATTACCCCCTTCATCGACGATACCGATGGCCGGTCATGGCTGCATATAGGTGAGGATTTCGGCTATCCGGTCACCGGTGAACCGCTGGAGAATGCGGCACGGGGCTAATCTCGCCGGATCGACCAGGCCCCCGGGCTGGCGATCCGTACTGCGATCCGTCTGGCCAGAGCGCTTTTATGCGGAAACATCAGGGTTTCCCACATTGCGGCCCAAAGCTTTTTTAAGCGCCCGCCATGTACAGCCTGTTGATAGTGCCCGCCATTTCTCGACGGCCTTTTCGGTTCTTTCCGGCGGGATTGTGCCAACAGCCGCTATCTTGCATACCGCAGGAGCAATAGTGCGCAAAACTCGGGGTCGGGCGTCGTAGACATGAGCATGGATTTGCAATCGGGTCTGCTCGGCTTCGCTCTCGGAGCCGTCGCGGTCGTGCTGCTAGCGCTGTGGCGTACCGCACGCAGCAGCAACCGCGGCAAGACCGAAGCCGTCGCTGGTCTGCCCGCCAAGACAGCGCCTGTCGCCCCCACGATCGAGGAAGTCGTCGAGGGTCTGCCCGACATGATTGTCGCTATCGGGGCCGATCGGGTCCGCCGCTATGTCAGCCCATCATGCAAATGGCTGCTGGGCTTTACGCCCGAGGAAATGATCGGCCTCTCGCCAATCAACGCCATCCATCCCGATGACCGCGCCCTCACCATGGAAGCCAGCGAAAAGCTGTTCAGAGGCGAGGTTTCGTCGACGCTGACCACTTACCGCCACAAGCATGCCGATGGCCATTACGTGTGGCTCGAAGCGCATATGACGACGCGCTGGCACGACGATGGCGAGATACGCGATTTCGTTGGCGTCGTGCGCGATATAGGGGGACGGCGACGCCAGAAATTGCGCGACAGCGAGCGCAATGCGCAATTGCGCGAAAACAACCGCCTGCTCCAGATGGCAGAGGAGAGCGCCAATATCGGACACTGGCGGGTCGACGTGCAGGAAGGCACGCTGTTCTGGTCCGATCAGGTCTATCGCATCCATGGCGTGGACAAGGACTTCGTCCCCGACGTGGCTTCCGGTCTCGACTTCTACTGTGAAGAAGATCGCGCGCGGGTTTCGGAAATGGTCGACAAGGCGTTTTCCGAAGGGGCCAATTTCGAATTCCAAGCCCGTATCGTGCGCCCCGACGGTGAGCTGCGCCATGTGGCCAGCCTGGGCAATGCCGAAACCGCCCCAACAGGGGAAGTCGTCACGGTATTCGGCATTTTCAAGGATATCACCGAAACGGTGGAGGCCGAAGAGCAACTCCGCCAGTCGCGCGACATTGCCGAGCGTGCTTCGCAGGCCAAGGCACATTTCCTGGCCAATATGAGCCATGAAATCCGCACGCCGATGAACGGCGTGATCGGGTTCGCCGATCTGCTTCTCGAAAGCGAGCTCGAGAAAGAGCACCACGAATATGCGCGGATGATTTCGGATTCGGGCAAGGCCATGCTGCGCCTGCTGAACGAATTGCTCGACCTGTCGAAGATCGAGGCCGGCCGGATGCAATTGACCCGCGAACCGGTGAATTTCGGGCATATCGTACGCAGCAGCGCGCGCTTGTTCGAACCCAATGCCAAGGCCAAGGGTATCAGGCTCGACATTGATGTCCCCCCGGACATGCCCGAAGGCATTGGCGACAAGTTGCGCATCCGCCAGATCGTCCTCAACCTCGTCGGCAATGCAATCAAGTTCACCGAGCGCGGATCGGTGCGCGTGGAGGCCTGCGAAAAAGACGGCAAGATCGTGTTCCGGGTGATCGATACCGGTATCGGCGTGCCGCCCGACCAGCTTGCCTACATCTTCGAGGAATTCGCGCAGCTCGATAATTTCGGCAAGGGCAAGGCCAGCGCTTCGGGCGGTGGCACGGGGCTCGGCCTGGCGATTGCGCGCCAACTCGCCGAACTGATGGACGGCCGGCTGACCGCCGAGAGCACGCCGGGCAAGGGGTCGACTTTCGAACTTGTCTTGCCCTTGGTGAAATGCCCTGCGCAGAAGTCCGCCGCCAAACAGGACAACTCGGCATCGAGCTACCGCACGGCGCTGGCTGGGCGGCGGGTGCTGCTGGCGGAAGACGCGGAAATAAACCAGAAGCTCATCGTCGCGATGCTCTCGCGCCTGGGAGTGGAAACGCAGGTCGCCGACGACGGTCAGCAGGCGGTCCAGCAGGTCATGGAGGCGAAGGCGCAGGGCCGACCGTTCGATGCCGTGCTGATGGACATGCAGATGCCGGTCATGGACGGGCTCGACGCGTCACGCGCGCTCCGCGCGAATGGCGTCGGTCCGCGCGAACTGCCGATCATCGCGGTNACCGCGAATGCCTATGCCGACGATATCGAATTGTGCATGGAAGCCGGCATGCAGGACCATGTCGCCAAGCCGATCTCGGCAGAACGGCTTGGCCCCTGTCTCGAACAATGGCTCACCAAACCGGCGCCGGGATCCGGCGAGTTGGCGGAAACCGACCTTTCGGTGGATGTGGACGATGCCCGGAACATGTACGAACAGCGCAAGCTCGAACTGCGTAACCAGCTTGCCGCGCTCGAGGGCGAGGACATGCTTGGTTCCGCGCAATGCGACCTGCTGCGCGACAAGCTCCACGTCATGGCCGGCATCGCCAAATACTTCGGTGANGAAGAACTCGGCCAGCTNGCAGGCCGGATCGAACGGGATCTGAAGCTTGCCGCCGACGACGCGAATATCGGTCGCGCTCTCGACGAACTGCGGCACTGGTTCGACACCTGAGCGATCAGCCGCGCGCGGGCACTCCGGCAAGCGGGGTGATCGGCCGTTGCCAAGCCGCAGACTTGCAGGCAGACTTTGCGGTGCGCGGCCCGGCAAGCGCGCGGGTGGGACAATAGCGCTCGGGAGGCGCATGACGGAGGAAACCGGCGATGAAAGGTAGGCCGCCCGTGGACGACCCAATCGAAGAGGAAACGGATCCCGAACTGCGCGCCCTGTTCGAACAGCGCCGACAAGCCAGCCTGGACGCGGTCGATGCCGCTCTTGCCAGCCACTCTATCGATGCTGAGCAGAAGCAGGAAATTGCCGAGCTTCTCCACCAGGTCACCGGGGTGGCCGCCTATTTCGGCGAAGCCGNCCTCGGCGAACGGTGCCGGGTCGATGAACGCCGCCTCCTGCAATCCGCAGACCAGCAGGAAACCCGCCAGCTGCTCGAAATGCTGCGGCCATGCCTGGCAGGTTGCGAAACCCCACCGTCCTGAAGCGCAGGGGACCCGGTAAGTGGATAGACGGGAGATCGATTGCGATCCGGCCGCAAGCGCTATCCTGCAAGAATGGCGCGGGGTCTCCCTCTTGGGAAATTGGCGCCCCGTAGAGGACAAAGATGGGCACTCGAATTATTGGCAAATTACGACATTATTACCCTGAGAGAGCTCGCTCTTCCTCCAAACCCCGCTAAATAGAGTCAGGCCAATCGTTCTATAACCAGCGCAGCATCCAGCATCAGTTGACGTGCGTGATACCGTTCATTCGACAAGACTGGCATGACGGGTCAAAACTCTGACACCGGGCGGCGAGGCCGAAAGGCACAACTCCCATAAATTCATCACCGTCACCCACGACAGGAAACGATGATGCATTTCATTAATTTTGAGCTGCTTGATACGCTACTCGGCTTGCTTCTGTGTGCGCTGTTCGTGCTGGGCACCCTCTTTATCGCGACCGAGGTTCGCGCGTCGCCCGAGGCCGGGCCCACGCTTGCTGACTCGGTCCTCGCGGTTCCCGCGATCGCAACTGCCGCGCAGGAGAAAGCGCCCGTCTGAGCGCGACACGAGATCTTCCCAATCATCCTGACGCGACAGGCCAAGAAGTTGTCGCGCAGAAGCAAGAGCGCAGGCCCTTGCTGCCGCTATTCGCTCAGCCGAACGAGACAGAAGGAGCGAGCCATGCAGACCGTATCGACGTCCAATAAACCCGTTCTGGTGCTCGGCGGGACCGGCAATAGCGGGCGCCGCATCGTGGAGCGGCTGCGCACTCGCGGGCTTTCGGTGCGCGTCGGATCGCGGTCGGCGAACCCGCCCTTCGACTGGGCGCGCGAAGAGACCTGGGACGATGCGCTGACAGGCGTTTCGAGCATCTACATCTCCTACGCGCCCGACCTTGCAATCCCGGGGGCGAAAGACGCGATCGCGGCGCTGGTCTGGCGCGCGAAACTGCACGGGGTGAAGCGGCTGGTGCTGCTTTCGGGCCGCGGGGAGGCAGAGGCGCATGCGTGCGAGAAAATCGTGCAGGACAGCGGCCTCGAATGGACCATCGTGCGCGCCAGCTGGTTCGCGCAGAACTTCTCCGAAGGCGCTTTTGCAGACATGGTCGCCAGGGGCACGATCGCGCTACCGGGCGGCGAGACCCCCAAACCCTTCGTTGACCTCGACGATGTAGCGGACGTTGCGCTCGCTGCCTTAGTCAAGGGAGGCCATGCTGGCGAGGTCTACGAAGTCACCGGCCCCCGCCTGATGACCTTCCGCGAGGTCGCCCGCGACCTTGCGCACGCGATCGGGCGACCCATCGATTATGTGGACGTGCCGCACGACGCATTCATCGGCCAGCTCGCCGATTCCGGTGNCCCCGAAGAGATCGTGTGGCTGCTCGGCTATCTGTTCTTGACCGTGCTTGACGGGCGCAACGCGAGCCTCGCCGGTGGAGTAGAACGCGCGCTTGGTCGCCCACCGCGCGATTTCGCGCACTATGCGCGAAACGCCGCACGCGCCGGGGCTTGGGAAATCGCGGCATGAGTTATCACTGGAGCCTCTATCTGTGCGTCTTCCTCGCGCTGTGGGCGATGCTCACAGGCGGGGTGTTCAAGGCGTTCTCCGAATTCGTCATGCGCGGCCTCGCGCAGGCCGAGCAGGTCAGCGGGATCGCAGGGATGCAGGGGATCAACCGCACTGTGATGCGGACCGAGTTCGTGTTCGCGATCCTTGCGCTCGGCGCGATTACGCCGGGCTTCGCGCTCTATGCGTACTTCGCCCTCGACGGCACGGCTGCCGTGCTGATCGTCGCGGCGGCGGCAGTCTACCTGCCGAGCGCGCTTTTCATGACGATTCTGGGCAACGTGCCGATGAACAATCGGCTCGATCGGGTCGACCCCGCAAGTGCCGAGGCCGCGGAGTACTGGGCGCATTACGTAAGCCGCTGGACCGCCCTCAACCATTTCCGCACGCTCGGTTGCATCGTGACCGGCACGCTTTATGCACTCGCCGCGCTCGAACTCGGCGCGGCCACAGGGAGGGTTGGATGAAACGCTATGGGCTTCTGATCTTGGGAACGCTTGCGGTCTGTGTGGCGTGGGCGGCGCTCGTCTTCGCGACCTTGAGCGAGGGCTGGCTGCGCAGTCCACTTGTTGAAGGCGACGACCCGCAGGCCTTCGTNGCCGCGGCGAAGGCCAGTGCGATGGCGGATAATCGCGGCAATCTGGCCTTCGTGATGTTCGAAGATGGCCGCGAGGTCGGCAGCTTCGCTCTGTCGCAGGGCGATCCGGTCGACGGTGATACGCTGTTTCAGGTCGCATCGCTCGGCAAGTGGCTCACTGCATGGGGCGTCATGGCGCTGGTGGAGGACGGCCGGATCGATCTCGACGCGCCGGTGTCCACCTATCTCTCGCGCTGGCAACTGCCCGACAGCGAATTCGATGCCGATGGCGTCACTATGCGCCGCCTGCTCAGCCATACGGCGGGGCTCGACGATGGCCTCGGCTATGATGGCTTCGCGGCGAAGGAGGATCGCCAGACGCTGGAAGACTCGCTCATCCGCGCGCGCGACGCCTCGCCGGGCAAGAGCGGCACCGTGCGGCTGGGAAGCGAGCCCGGTTCGCAGTGGCAGTATTCGGGTGGCGGCTTCACGCTGCTACAGCTGGTGATCGAGGAGGTTTCGGGCGAACCTTTCGCGCAATATATGGATCGCGCAGTTTTCGACCCGCTGGGTATGGAGCGCACCACCTTCGATCACGAGCGCGCGCTCGAGCTGGGCCTTGCGCAGAACTTCCGGCCCGACAGGACGGTCGAGCCCTTCCGCTGGTACACCGCGCTGGCCGCGACCTCGCTGTTCACGACCGCGGACGATCTCGCGCGGTTTCTCGCCGTGCAGGGGCCTGATGGCGAGCAGCCCGTGCTGTCACACGACACGCTCGGCCTCATCGCCACGTCGCACGCCACGCAGCTCGGCGCCGATATCTGGGGCCTCGGCGCGATGCTCTATGCGCCCAACGCCAGCGGCAGCTTCGTGATCGGTCACGACGGGCAGAACGGCCCGGCGATCAACACCGCCGCACGGATCGACCCCGCGACGGGCAACGGCATCGTGATCCTCTCGACAGGGCATGGCTCGCTTGCGACCGAACTGGCCGGGGAGTGGGTCTTCTGGAAGACCGGCAATGTCGACAATCTCGATTTCGCCGCCGGGATGGAGACTGCGCTGTTCTGGTTCGCTCTGGGGCTCGCGGTGATCCTGCTGCTGGCGATGATCATCGGCTTGCGCCTGCGTCGGCGTTCCCGCCGGATGAGCGAGCTCTGATGGTCAGGCGCGCAGGCGCTGACCCGCCAGCGTTGCCTGCCCCAGGACGCCCGCGGGCATGCGGGACGAGGTTTCCCGATACTTGCGCGGTGTCGTACCCGACCAGCGCCTGAAGGCGCGCGTGAACGAACTCTGCTCGGCAAACCCGGTCAGGAACGCTACTTCGACGAGCGACTGGCGCCCTTCCGCCACCAGCCGCAAGGCAACCTCGCGCCGCGCCTCGTCGACCAGCGACTGGTAGCTGTGGCCAAGGTCGGACAGGCGACGCTGCAAGGTGCGGCTGCCGATGCCCAGATGGCGGGCCACATCCTCGAGCCTGGGCACGCCTTCGCTCAGGGTATTGGCGACATAGACCAAGACGTCGCGGTCGAGATGGTCTTCCTCGGTCCCGGCGATACTCTCTTCCAGATGCCCCCGCAGGAACTCCCAGATGTGCCTGTCGCCCACACGGTTGGGCCGGTCGAGATCCTCGCTGCGCAGCACGATCGCGTCGATTTCCGCCCCGAAGGTGACCGGACAGCGGAACAGCGCCTCGAGCGGGGCGAGCGAGCCGACCGGCTGGTGCATGAATTGGACCCGCGCGGGCGTCAGATCCTCTCCATTCGCGTCGCGCCACAGCGTCAGGAAGGTGCCCAGCCCCGCCTCGTGCGACAGGCGCGCGCCGTCGCTGTCCGCACCGCGCGAATTGGTCCACCACCATTCCGATCCGAAATCGGACAGGGCGAAGACCGAATAGCGGTTGAACAGCCGCACATAGCGATCGAGCCGCGTCAGCGCACCGCGCAGGTCGGGCGCGGACCGCATGGTCAGGCCCAGCGTCCCGAAATCCTCGCACCGCATGGAAGCCGATGTACGCATGTGGATGCCGATATCGGGGCGTTCGGGCTCGGCCAGCGCCNCGAACAGCGCATGGTGCTGCGACACGTCGACCGTGCTGGCAGGATCGGCCAGCGCCTCACGCGTGATCCCCACGCGCGCCAACGCCCGATCCGCCACCTGCGGATCGGCCTGCGCGACCGCCTTGGCCGAGAATAGCGACGATATTTCCACCCGTGCCCCCGGAAATTCTGCGCAGCGACCCTTAAAACACCCTGCCTTCCTGTAGCGCATCGCGCCGCGTTTGGCACCTGGCGTCAATCAAACGGCATCCGCGGACAAGAACGCTCGGGCCCTCGCAACCTATTCAGGTGACCGACCGCCGGTGTGGCGAGCGCCCCATCGGCGCCGACCTGCCGGGTCCAAGTCTTGAGAAGGAGCCGATCATGACGTGCGATACGATCACCCGACAGCGCCTGGCCGCGGCCGCGCTCGCTTCGGTAGCGACGATAGCTCTGGCCGTGGCATCCGCTGTGCCGGCCACCGCACAGCCTCGCGCCGTCAGCGCGACCCAGCCGCCGGTCGACGATGGCCTGCCGATGCCGGGCTTCGATGTCGAACCGGGAAGGACCGCGCTCGTCATCACCGATCCGCAGAACGATTTTCTCTCGCCCGACGGCGTCACCTGGGGTGTGGTCGGCGAGAGCATCACCGCTAACCGTACGGTCGAGAATATCGAGAATCTGTTCCTTGCCGCCGACCGCCACGGTATGCCGATCTTCATCTCGCCGCACTATTATTTCGAACACGATCATCGCTGGCAGTTCGAGGGCACGCTGGAAACGCTGATGCACGGTATCGGCATGTTCGATCGCCCGCATGCGCTTACCCTCGAAGGGTTCGCAGGGTCGGGCGCGGACTGGCTGGAGCGTTACAAGCCGATCATCGAGAATGGCCGCACCGTCGTGACCAGCCCGCACAAGGTATACGGGCCCGACAGCAACGACCTCGTCCTGCAACTGCGCAAGGCGGGCATCTCCAAGGTGATCCTGGGCGGCATGTCGTCGAACCTGTGCACCGAATCGCACATGCGCGCGCTGATCGAGGCGGGCTTCGAAGTGATGGTCGTGACCGACGCGACCGCTGGCGCGATCACCGAGCATTACGATGGCTATGCCGCCTCGCTCGTCAATTTCCGCATGATTGCGAGCAAGGTCGACAACACCGCCAGCACCCTGCGCGCGATCGCCACCGCATACGAGTAGCGCGCCGCGCTTCACCGGAAACCGGCCCGGGCTTCCTGCCCCAGCCCGCACCCGGCCCGGCCCGGCCCGGCGGCAGCCGATTGCATCGCTCACCGACCCCTGCAGCGCGGTCGGCTGCCGTCACCCCCGTCCCACCGACAGTCTAGAAGGAGACCATCAATGACCAAGAACCTGCGTCCCAATTCGATCCTCGTCGCGGTCCTGCTGGCCGTCGCGCCAGCCGCGCCCGCGCTCGCCGACGACGAATACAATGTCAGCAAGGGCTACACGCTCGACGGCGTCGGCCTCGGCGTTCACGGCGTTGATCCGGTCGTACTGAGCACCGCCAATGCAGTGGCCGAAGGGGATGCTGCCCACACGGTCGTCCACGATGGCGTCGCCTATTACTTCGCCTCGGCCATTACGGTTGAGCGGTTCCAGGCCGATCCCGATCGCTACCTGCCGCAATATGGCGGCTTCTGTGCCTATGCCGTCGCGCTGGGACGGAAGCTCGATGGCGACCCGCACTTCGCGGACATCGTCGACGGCAAGCTCTACCTCTTCGTCAATGCGGCGGTGTTCGAGAAATATCTCGCCGACAGGGATAACATTCTGCGAACCGCCGAAGAGAAGTGGAGCAGCATCAAGCACGTGTCGGTCGAAGACCTGTAACCCCTGAAGTATCGAGCGACGGCAGGTTCTGCCGGGCCTGCCGCCGCTCCCATCCCTCTGCCGGAGACATGAGATGACCGAGCGTCCGCCGCTGCCGCCCTTCACATTCGAAACCGCCACACAGAAGGTAAGGCTGGCCGAAGACGGCTGGAACAGCCGCGATCCCGACAAGGTTTCGCTGGCCTATTCGCCCGATACGCGCTGGCGCAACCGGGTCGAATTTCCAGTCGGACGCGAAGAGGTGCGCGCGTTCCTCGCACGCAAATGGGCACGCGAACACGCTTACCGGCTGGTGAAGGAGCTGTGGGCGTTCGACGGTGCGCGGATCGCAGTGCGCTATGCCTACGAATATCGCGACGACAGCCATCAGTGGTTTCGGGCTTATGGCAACGAGAACTGGGAATTCGACCCCATCGGCCTGATGACCGCGCGCCACGCCAGCATCAACGAAACGCCGATCGGCCCCGAGGAGAGAAAGCTGCACTGGCCGCTCGGCAGGCGCCCGGGCGATCACCCGGGGCTTTCCGAACTAGGCCTCTAAGCTCTGCCGTCTCAAACGCAGGATGATGAGGCTGTCGGTCACAAGTGGACTGCATCGAACCGCCTTGTCCCCATCTTTGACCGACGATGCTGCTGAAGGAATGGCCTGTTTCCACCATTCGCGTGTCTGATGCACCATAGAAGCAAAGATGGGCACTCAAATCATTGACGAAGTGCGACATTATTACGCTGAGAGAGCCAGCTCTTCCTCCAAACCCCGCCATATAGACTAAGGCCAGGGTGCGCGAAGGGGAATATTCCGTCACTTCGCCGCCAACCGTCGTCAACGGTGTCGTGGTGGTGGGCTCGTCGATCGGCGACAACGGCTCTGCGCGCCTCGAGGATGGAACGGTCCGGGGTTTCGACGCGCTCACCGGAGATTTGCTCTGGTCCTTTAATCCGATTCCGCAAGTTCCGGGCGATGATGGCGCAGATGGCTGGCCTGGCGCGAGCTATCGCCAGACAGGCGCAGGGAATGTCTGGAGCGTAATGGCCGCCGACCTGGAACGCGATCTCGTGTTCTTGCCGACCACCTCGCCTTCGCCCGACTTCTTCGGCGGCCATCGCCCCCGGCGACAATCGTAATGCGAATTCCCTTGTTGCGCTGAAAGCGACGACCGGTGAATTGGTTTGGGCCTACCAGATCGTTCGCCATGACTTGTGGGATTATGATCTGGCCTCACAGTCGCTTGTCGCCGACATCGAAGTCGACGGAGTGTCGACGCCGATCGTCGCGCAGGCGACCAAGATGGGATTCGTATTCGTCCTGAGTCGGGAGACAGGCGAACCGATCCATCCGGTCGAAGAAAGGCCGGTTCCGCATTCCGACCTGCCGCGTGAGACAGCTGCCCTGACACAGCGTTTTGCAGCGATACGTTTGCACGAAATGGGGAAAGACCTGCCGCCGATCTTCGCTCTTAGCGATGCGCATGTCACGAAATGCGAAGAGATGCTCAAGGGCACTCGCTACGCAGGTATCTAAACTCCGCCGAGTCTGGAAGGGACCGTCCTTTTTCCCGGCAATCCCGGCGGAGTGAATTGGGGATCGATGGCTGCGGTCGAGGCGGAAGGAGTTGCCGTCGTAGCAGTGAATCGTCTGCCTACGACCGAATGCTTCGGGCTTCTGATCTGCGAGATGGGAAAGTCGTATGGAGCAGCGAGCTGCCTGCGGGCCCGCAGGCCACGCCTATGATTTACCAATGGGATGGCGCTGTCCATGTGACGCTGACTTTAGGCGGCCTAAAGGCGGATGGAGAAATCGGGGATTACGTCGTTACATACCGCCTCAGTTCAAACCGCAACCAGTGAGGATCTCGGCCTAACCAATTCGGGGAGTCATTGCGCCGTCCGGAAAGACCGCTGGTTTGTCCGACCTCAGAAGCAGGCGATGGTCAAAGCGTCACATCAAGATTCGCTATCGCGAGCCTGGAACGCACCGGCAGCAGGTTAACGACACGAAAGCAGGAACGCGTCGACTATGTCGTCAACGTCCCCTCACCGCCATTTTGACCGCCTCTAGGTTTTGCAGAAGTGGGCCCTGGTGATCGAAATGAGGGGCTCGAACCAACGTCTGACGAGCCTTTCTTAGTTGAAAGTTCTTAACTGTCTCGAATGGGGTAGCCGCGAAGTGTCGGTTTTCCGCCAATCCTGAAAATGGTGCGCCCGACATGATGATGATGGGCACTGTAACCATTGGGAGATTTCGGCTTTGCTGAGCCGATGACATCCGCTTCGCGCCAAAACTCGTTCATTGGACCTGCTCGGATGGGAACCCGAAACCTGTCGCTTGTTTCAGCCAATTCCGCGGCAGCTTTGCGCCCTCAATTCGGCCAATGAAACTGGCGCGAATCAATTCGAAAGCTGCCGCATTCTTGCTTCCAGAAATTGCGATCCAGCCGCGGTACCTCTGATCAAACCTGAAATACGCCTTCCTTAATCGTCGCCGCAATCCCCCACCCCGAATGTCGCATTTGGGTAGCCCTGGTGACCGCTTTCATAGAGCGGGTAACGCTTCTCTTCATCCAAGAATACCGGAATATAGGCTTCGGCGACCAGAGCGGCATCGATTTGGTAGCCGATCGAAGCCGAAACGCAACTGGCCGTGCCAGCTTGCGCCTTCAACTCGGCCGACAGGGGAGACAAAGTGAGGGCGAAACCGGAACGCGCTTTCGCAATCCCGATATCGTAGCCGAAGCCAAGATTTGCCTCCACTCCCGCTCGGAAGGTGAGCGTTCCAGTGATGTTGGCACTGACGCCACCGCGTCTAAAGTTCGCGATTGGCTTGGTGCTGGGGTATACCCCCATACTCGCCCCACAAAGAACCTTTGTGCTAAGCCATCCATATCCAACTTTGCAGCTGCGCGTCTCGACTGTAATTCTGCCCGTGCTCTGAATGCCGACATCAAGGGCGAGCGACGGCCCATTCACTTTCAAGCTTGCAGTTGCTTCCGCCGAGACATCGGGCTTAAGTCGCAGGCTGACAGGGACCGCCGCACCGGCGAACTTGATATCGATGCTCGGTAGGTCAAGCGCGCACGAATAACTTCCGTCAAACTCCACTGCCGGGTTAAAAGAAGCCGTTACCCCAGCTTGAATGTCCCAGTTCAATGCCCCCCCAGAGATCGTTAAGCTAAATTTCTTCAACGGATCTATGCGAGGGGCCAAGGCGAACTTGGCGCTGCCTTTTCCCTCGCATTTGAGCCTTTGGGTTGAAGAGGCCATAGCGAACAGCGATCCCGCAGCCGAGAAGCTGCTTGGATCTTCAATTCGGATGATGCTCTCCCCCGGAACAGATCTGCCGTATATCCATGGCATAGAAGCAATCGAATCACTAAGAGTCAGCCTGCGGGTGAATGTGTTCTGATAATTAAGTGGCCCTGCATCCAACATGTTGGAAGCATAAGACGCGGTCGGCTCCTGCCACTGTGTGTTTATGCCATTGTAGTGGAAGCGCTTGTTGACTTTGGAGTATCCGCGCCCCTCTCCAACGAATTGGAAACTTGAAGGGGAAATTCCGCTACCCGCCATCAGAGACGCGGTTGAAGGCGTGACTTCGCCCGAATCCACTTCCCCAGCACTCTTTTTTATCCGGGAAGAAAGCGGGGTGGTCGCGCTCCACATAACCCGGTCGTCGACCACGATTTGCAAGGTGCCCATTTCGTTTAGCCACAGGAGCGCATTCGAATCAGGGCCTTCGTGCAGCGCAGACCAAATCCATTGGTTATCCGCCGAATAGGCGGCAAGGTTGCCATCACCCTGCCAGGTCACCCGTGCGATGCGCCGGAAATCGACATCAGGCTCTCGGTCAAGACCCCATACGTATTGTCCGTTTGCAGTGTATACCACCAGGTTACCGTCATTCTGAAATATGAGATAATGATGACCGGATGCTGATGAGTAACGCTGCTCTCTAACGAGGTTAGCCTCCCCTCTAAAGGGCAGGGTTGGTCCGTTCGGCGTCTCCCCATCACCCGCCTCGGTCTGTTGAGCGGGGGCCATATCGTCGGCCACAAGTTCAGGTTGCTCTTGCACAAGAGTGCACGCGTTATTGCCTGCTGACAAAAGCCTGCCGGTCATGGCATCGTAGCATTCAGCCTCGTCAATGGTAGACACGCTGAAATAATCGAACACCGCAGAAAGCGGCACTTGGCGGTTGACAATCGCCGAACTAGCGCCAGTCGGCGGCCCCTCACAAGCATCGATCAAACCGTAGAACGACTGATCGCCCGCGACATCGGTGGTGACAAGGAACGGTGTGCCGACAACGCAGCCGTTACCTTCCAATGAAGCCTCTGCCACCCCGGGCATAGGGCTGCTGCTGCCCCTCTTTAGATTGGCAGGCAGGGCGACTCGAATGCTAGTCGCCGAAACCGGTTCGGCGCGGAGGGCAGCGAAATTATCTGGCACGATTGTATTTGGAGCTAGCGCATAGGAAGATTCCAGATCGGCAGTCTTACGGGAGGTGGAAACTGTCAACGAACGAGTGGGAAGATTGCTTCCATCTCTGGCTTTAGAAAACAGTGTAAAAGTATACATTCGACTGGAGCTGAGCCCCTTGGCAACAGCGTTTGTAGTATTTGCTTGCCCGCGAGTAACTACGTTCCCTGCCTCTATATTGGCCGCTTCTGTGCCGCCATCGGTGCGGACTAACGTGTAGCTCTCGATATTAACGTCAGGCAGAGAATCCCAGTCTAGCGCAACACTGTCGCTAGTAACCTCGCCGACACGTATGGCCACCGGTGTTGTCATCACCCCTAGGCTGAAATCCACGAGCACCGGACTTCCGCCGGCATTTACTGTGATCTGGGTCTCACTGACTTTCTTGGTATAAAAACTTTGGTAGCCGTTAATAGACGGAGCAGGAGGAATTACCTCGTAATTACCTGGCCTGATGGAGATCTCGGTCCACGTTGCTTCGTGGCCATCGACAGGGACGAGAATGGTTTCGCCGCTGGAGGTATTACGCAGGATGAAAACCGACCTACTCCCAACCGAAGCGCTGCCATCGGAGCTCACGAAGGCCACACGTCCGCTGCGAGCCGCATCGGCCTGTTCTGGTGCCGCGACCAGCCTGTTCAACGCTGGCTGCGACCTCGGAATCGACAATTCGAATATATCTTTGCCCGCTTCGGCACTACCCTGACATTGGGGGAACTCCTGAAAATCGAGCACCTTGATACACTCGAAATCGGGACTCACCCAACCTCGGCGTCCATCACCGGTTGTGATCGCCCATTGAACGCCGCTACGCAGGTTCTGCTTCACGTTTTCTGGTGTCGCAGACGAAGCTAGTAGCTCATCATAAGCTTCGGGATCGATGAAGCCGCGTTCCTCTCCAGTTTCTTGCCCATAGACAACGACTTCGCTCAATCGAGAATGGTTTTGCCGAGCCGAATCTGACTGCGCCAAAGTAGGTGAGGCCATACCCGCGCATGTAATGAGAAGCGCAGCCTTAAACATTCTTGCCGTCATTTCGCTCGACCACCTTACTGTTTAGATATGAGGATCTGCGCGCCGATCTCCCGCTGGAGGTCTAACGCTGATCTTCCTGGAAACCTGAGAGCGCTACTTTATAAATTACCCGACAACTCCTCGGTCGAGTTGCGAACCTGCGCATCATCCTACCACGAGGATTTCGCTGGAATCAATTCTTACAGTAGCAAGACACGTATTCTGCGCTGTCGTTAAACTGGCCGGACATTCGCGGCGCGTCTTTTTGCACATTAATTCCGTTTCCGCCTGGGAAGTTCATCTGCGCCACGCAGTTGGAGCCAGTTTTGACAGAGGAGATGATGCCTTTCCACGTTGGATCAACGAACTTTTGATAGTCCCCACGGGTCCGCCGTGCATCCTCATGCTTTACCTGAACGTCAGTTCCGACCGTCAAAACGTGATTATGATGAAGCATGAAGGAACGGCCCTCATAATCGAAATGCTCGAAGAACTCACACTTGTTTGCCGGCGCAGATTGACTCTTGCTCGGTGCACCGTAGGTAAACATCATAATGCCTGCAATGGCACTAAGGCCGCTGATCGTAGTAGCTTTTAGTTTGTTTTTGATTTCCATTTGGACAGTCCTTTGTGTTCGTCAGACATACACGACGACTTGTCGGCACAGATCTGCTGCACAGGGCTACCTAAGCTCGCACGGGTCGCGGAGAAATGCCTCGGCGTCTCATTTTTGAGGCGTCAGTGCCTCTCGATCAATTGTTGAGGTAAAACTTCCTTCAAAAACACGTCCATCAGTGCCTCGGGAATGTCGTTGGACCAAGGCGCATGGAACGTTTTACGGTATTCCCCAGGCCTTATCCCATATTTGTCGTAAAAGCTTCGACTCGCATGAGCGGCGCTTGCGAAGCCAACGTCGAAAGCCAAGTTCGCCAATGGTTCTCGCGATTTTACGAGTTCGATGGCCAAGCGGCGTAAGCGGCGATCGCGTATGTAGCCAGATACACCGCCGTTTTGGCGAAATTGTCGGTAGATCGTCGCTCGCGAAAGACCGGTTTCCACGATAATTCGGTCCAGTCCGAGGTCTCTTTCAGTAAGGTGGGCTTCCACATAGTTTTTGATAAGGCAGAAATTCTTCGAAAGATCTCGACTATAATTGTCATGGCTGTTGATGGCTGCAAAGAGCATGCTGAGGGTCACCTCGACCATTTGCCTCGCTTCGTTGGGCTGAAGGTTAGTTGCTGAGATTGCAAGTTGCTCAAGGTGCTGCGTCAAAAACGTGGCCATCGTCCCTTCAAGCACGAGGCCTTTGGCACCGACGAGCGCAGCCGTTGTCTCCGATAGCCGGTCCCTTGCTACCGCCAATGTGACGATGTGCGCGTTCCTAGCGCGAGTGGTCATGGGATAGGAAAGATCGAGAACCGAGATTGTTTGCGACGGCACAGTTTGTTGTGAGCCTTGGGTGTCCACCTCCAACGTTCCGGAGAGAACGGCGGTCACGACAAAATGGTCGAAGCCATCCTTCTTAGCTCGCGCTGAAGAGCGCTTGTGCTCGACGTCATTGATCCAACGTTGATAGATCAAGCTGTCGTCGAGCCGCACCGCAGCAAACGAAGCGCGGAAATCCGGTCCCGTGGGAGATACTCTGGCTCCAGGGGAATAAGCTTGCTGATAGCGCTCCGCTCGATCAACCGCAGGGTAGTCGGCCGTGTCGAAAGAGAAAGAATCGATCGTGACCCCCTATGAGATTGCTTCTAGGTTAGGTGCTAGAGCCTTAGTCATGGAAATTGAACAACTGTTAGTCTAGAGTTTTATTTGGCGACGGCGAGCCTGTGCAGGTGGGCCAAAGCTTACATCCTAGATACACACCGGCCGCAGACGCTAAGCGCCCCGATCTCGGTCATTAGGCAGCCCGATTCCCTTGCCTGAAAGCTGACCATCCGGCGAGCGGCGTGGTGTCTGCTTGCAGTACCGGTCTCCTAGTTCACGCACGTTCCCTTCTTCGTCCGTTACGGCCGAGGAGAAAGATGATGACCTACCTTCAGTTTGATCCCGCAATGCAGGGCAGGACGGCCTGCAACGCGGGCAAGACGGTCGGTATCAAACGACCGCTCAATCAGAAGCAGATCTGGGCGAACCGCTTCTTCCTCGACCGGGAGGAGCGCCTCCGAGATCGCGCGCGGTTTGATCTGGCAATCGACAGCAAGCTGAGCAACTGTGATCTGGTGAAGCTGAAGATCGTCGTGCTTGTCGCCGGCACCGACATCCGGACCCTCAATGCCGGGATGGACTCTGCTCCAGGATCATGGCGCCGAACACGGCCTCCAGGTGTCGGCGCAAAGTGCGGACCGACCGTTTGCGGGAGAACCCTTCCCGCAAGATCGTGCGTGCGCGGCCTGGTAGCTTAGGCAGCATTTCCGGGCGTACACCCCACTCCTTGGCGATACTGGCGATCAGGCGGGCAAGCGCCGCGTCGAAATGCTCTTCGCCCGGCCCGTCGATCCGCACGATGTCCAGGCGCGAGCGCAGCATCGGCGGAATGAGCGAAGCATCATTGGCGGTCAGGATCCAGCAGCAATGGCTCAGATCGACCCCGGTGAGCAGGCACTTGTCCCAGTAGTGCCGCGCGGTCTCGCGCTCGAGCATGGTGAGCAGGACGGAATGCGCGACGCCGCCTTGCGCACTGCCACCGGCCTTGTCGATCTCTTCCAGAACCAGCACGGGGTTGGCAGTGCGGGTCTGCGCCATCGCCACCGCCGGCCAGCAGGGTTGAGCGTTGGTCCAGCCTCGCGCAGTGCCTTCTAGCGTGCGGCTGTCCGAGACGCCGCCAAGATCCAGACTCATCGTGCCGGTGCCTGCAATCGAGCCGATCAGGCGGGCGAGATGGCTTTTGCCCGTTCCGGGCGGACCGACCAGGCACAATGGTCGCCACTTGATCCAGGGCTGCCCCGCCCATAGCTGCACGCGCAACTGCCGTTCGATCACCGCAATGGCGGGTTCAAGCCAAGGCGCAGCCGCGCGTAGCCGGGCAATCAGACGAATATCGCCATGGATGTCGTCCCCCAGCGCGCAAGCGCCTTCCAGCGCAAGATAGCCCGTGAGAGCGTTGTACCGATTGGCAACAGAGTCGTAGCCTTCTACGCTTACCGCCTCCGGTGCGATGATGCTGGGGGGGCGGACATAGGCCGCACCGCCGATCTTGGTCACCCCCTCGATCGTCGCCGAAGCGCTTTTGGGGCGGGTAGAGCCTGTTCAAGTCGATCATGTGTTTATCCTGACGCATGGTGGCGCAGTCCGGCGAACCGCCTGAAGACGATCCGCCGGCGCGAGGGATTGTGGTTTTTGGCAAGCCGCTCAGGCGGCCTGATCGAAATCGCCGATGACGGTTTGCTGCAGCTCGTCGGCGAGACGCCGCAGCAAGGGCGCGCGGATGGCGTTGGGCCGTGCCCGCAGGAACGCCTCGATCAGCGCAAGCTGCGCGCCCGGTATCCGCAGGAACGAGGTTCCTTGCAGTCGCAGCCATGCGACAAGCGCCATCGCGGTGAACAGCACATCCGCCTCGCAATGCTGGCGCGTGTGGTCCCAGTGGATCTTGTCCGGGCGGATATCCGGGTCTGCCTTGCCCAGGAGCATCGCGACCGGAACGCCCATACGAAGCAACACCTCGTTGAGGTGGTGCCAGGTCTTGCCCGACCCTTTGAGCATCAGCCCAAGATCGACCTGCCGCAGGTCCTTCCAGCGCGGCCCCTGCGCTTCGGCAAGCTGGCGAGGCAGAGCCAGATCTGCCGACATCGCGGCGAGCTGCAGGATCTGGCAATCCACAGCCAATCCGCCGTAGCTGACCAGCACATGGTCCGCATACTGACGCATGAAGGCAAATGCATCTGCCACCAGAGCCCCTTCATTGCCTGGGGATTCGAGAGTCCAGCTTGTAAGCGTTCCGGTTTCGACACGGCCGAGTTCGTCGATCTCGATTGCCCACATTGCGATCGCGACGAGGCTGCGGCAACCGATGCGCGCTTTCTCGCATCCCGGTTCGATGCACTTGTAAGCTTCTCGCAAATAAGGATCGAAGATCGATTCGGTATCGAGGACGAGGTACTTCTTGGTCATTTCATTTTTTCCTTTCTTCTGCCGTTGGCGACTTCATCCAATTCAAAAAGGTATCGGCCGGGCTCGCTGGAGCGCGCTCCAGGCCTGCCAGGCGGAGGTAAGCGACGTGCGGTCGGTCTTGCGGCACAGCGTCCACAGGAAGGTCAGCCACAGCGTCTGCGTCTCTTCCGGCGCGCGGCGGGCAGTTGCGAGAATGGAGGAACCGGGGCCGGCCCGCCGCAGCATGAAGGCCGCACTGGTTTCATCGAGCGCGGCAGACCGGCACTCGAGTGGCAGGATCTCGCAATCGCCGCGTAGCTTCTGCAGAAGCTGTAAATCGGCAGGCGGCAGGGGGCTTCCGGTTGCGGCGTGATGCCGCAGTGCGTGCTGGAGGATACGCGGCGCCCTGGCGATCAGGGTCGCGTCTTGCGGTATACGCTCGGCGATGCCTTCGATGATCTCGGCGCGCGATGTCTCACGGTCGAAGGCGTTGTGATCGAGCGAGAAGCGCGCTCCGCGCTCGCGGTCGCGAACGACGTGGAGCATCGCAACGCTGCGGATGGCACTGCGGTGGCTGAACTCGCTGCGGTCGCGCACGATGGTAAGCGCGGTAAGCGCACTGGGATGGCGCATGGCGTTGTCTGTCATCGATGGAAGTCCTGTGCTGGAAAGCGAAACAGGCGGCGCTCCGCTAAGGGAGCGCCGCCTGCTTTCGTGGTGGCTGGTAAGGAGAGAGGGCGATCAGGCCATGAAATCGGCGAAGCTCTGCGCATCGCCGAAGATGGAGAAATACCCCGCTTCCCACTGTTCAGGATCGACCTCGATCATGCGCATGGCTTTACGGATATCACTCCATGCGCGTGCCACGCCGCGTTCGACTTTTGCGCGCGGCGGAACCGGTCGCGATTGCAAGAGGCAGCGTTCGTCGAGTGCGTAAGCCCGCAGACGATCTTTCGTGACAAGGATTATTGGCCTGCCCTGCTTCAAGGAGCAGGGCTCGACTTCCATCACTCGTGCACCTTCGCGCGTTCGGTAGACCAGCGCGAGGCCTGCGCAGGTGCTGGTCGCGGTATCGGCGAACATGGCCATCAACGCGTCCTGGCGAGCCTGCACGGTCGCACGGGCGAATATCTCGATGGCTTGTTGGCTGGGATAGTCCATCGTGCCGACGGTCATGGCATCGCTGCCGGGACCGGGGCTTGTTGGCAGCCCGAGCGCTTCGATCAGCACGCAGGTAAGCCTTTGGCGGGGACAGGCCCCGCCGAGTTCGAAATCGATCATTTCATATTTCCCTTGTTGTAGATGTTACGGCCTATTGGCCGGAGCTTTTCCCTCACCCGGGAGGCTCATGATCATCGCCTCCAGGATACCACTTCCACTTCCCGTTTGACCGGGTTCCAGGTCCAGTCCGACCTGTATCTCTCGACCCAGTCGACAGGCACGATCGAGGGATCGCGTCCGACCAGATCGCGATACCAGGTGCGTTCTTCCTCGAAGTCGTCAGGGCGAACGAGCTTGTGACGCAGGCTGTGCTTGTGCGCCCAGCTATAGCCGCGCCGAAAGATATCCTGACGAAAGCGATATGGCAGATCGGTCGCCTCGAACCGCCAGCTGGGCGCTTGGGCCCCTGCGAGCGCATGACCCGTCACCGTGCGCGCATCGTGACACACATGAGCGAGCAAATTGACCAAGCTCTCGACGTCGTCAGATGCCCTGTGCGCGACCGGATTGAAGAGGCCAGCCTGCGCCAGCAGGTAATTCTGCGCGCGCCCGTCAAACCGAAGGTCGAGCCATGACACGTCGGCCATCGCGCAGATCCAGGGCATCTCGCTAACCTGTGGGACCAGTTGCTCGAGATGCTGTCTGTCGAACCGAACGTTGAACGAAAGACATGCCTGCGCTCTGCCGAGAAAGGCGGCGATCCTCTCGCTGTCCATGGCTTGCCCGGCGACCATCGCGTCGGTGATCCCGGTGATTTTGGCGATGTGTTTCTCGATCGGCCGACCCGGATCGCGCAGCCGGGTATAGGGGCCATCGATCGACAGGATCCGCCCTCCCGCATCGATCGTGATCAGAGCGACGGCAAGCTCCAGGATCTGATGATATTGCGGATCGAGACCTTCGGTTTCCAGGTCCAGCACTGCGATGGTCATATGCGGCGGGCCCGCGTTGGCGGGTGCCTGCCATTCGCCGAGCGGCGTGATGCGATGCAGGATACGGGTGTTTTCGTCCGTCCCTTCCGGGGATCCGGAAGATAGTGGTTTTGCCATGGTCGTTCTCCTCGTGGCTGTGACACGAGGACGGGCCAGAGAAGTGCTTTTCCTTCCCCTTCCCATCCTCGGCTGCCACGTCAGCCGAAAGGTCTTCCATGACCGGCCGCGAGGTCCGGCTTTTCCTCGTGCGGTGGCATGGGCGGGCCGTTCAATAGAAAGACCAATGGCTCGAAGATCCCCTGCCCCGTCCTCTTCAGACGATCCCGCCCTGCCGCGCCGCCGCCTGCTGCGCGGCAAGACTGGCGCGGTGCTGGCGCGCGTCCATGCTCAAGGACTGCCTGTCTTTCCATGTGACATCGACCGGCCATTTCGAGAGCTGCGCCTCCGCCTTCGCCGCGCTGGCGAAGTGCGATCCGTCGGCCTTGTCGCGGGCCTTTCGCCAGCGCCGCAAATCGCGCCGGCTGCATTGCTCACCTTCCTCGAACACCCATTGCATGAGCCTGGACCAGATACCGGTCTTCGCCCAAGTCTGCGCGGCGACACGCTCTTCCTCAGGCAGCTGGGCGAGGATGGCCGGGCTGCCTTTGGCGAGCAGTTCCGCGGTAACGGTCTCGCGCAGGATCGGATGAATATGTTTCATGTAAGCGGCTTGGCGCCGCTCCATCCGCACCAGCTCGGCCTGCACCTGCGGATCGCTCAGGCCTCGCCTAGTCAGGCCGTTTCCGGACCAGTAGACCGGCTGCGGCAGGATCAGGCCCTCCTCGTCCGCACCGACATGGATCGCCTTGTTCTTCACCCGCGCGACGAAGGCGCGGGCGGTCTGCACTTCGCGCGCCAGCTCATCTTGCGACGGCGTGCTCGAAGCGCCGCGATCGGCGCGATCCTCCATGCCGGAAACAGTGTCTGTCCGGGACCCGGATGCATCCGGACCGCGCTCGCGCGAACGCACCTCGGCGATCCTTGCGAGCCGTTCGCCAAAGGCGCGCATGGTTTCGGCGAGCGCCGGGTCGAGGCCGATCGGTGCTACAGGAGCGACAGGCCGGAGCGCGCTTGCAAACCCGGTCTGCGGCTTGGCCACCCTCTTGACTGTTGGTCCGGCATCCCGTGTATTTGCCGGTGGCAAGACCGCGCGGATATCCGCCGTCCCCACCTGCCGAGGTGGCGCGACCGGACGCAGATCGGACTCGCGACCGAGCGGCGATACCGTCGGCACAGGACGCAGCGCGGGGCCGATCTTGCCCTGTTCTTTCAGCGGCGCGACCGGCTTCAGATGGGCCGCCCTTCCCAGCGGCGCTGTGGACGACACCGCGGAGACGGGACGCAGCACCGGCCAGACGGCCGTAATTTTCGCCGACACTTTCGCGATGATGGGCGGCCGGATCGCGTCCTGCGATACCGGTTTGAGCGTCTTCCCGGCAAGCGGTTGGGCGGGGAGCACCGGTGTTAGAACCGGCGCACGCGAATTGGGCGGAGAAACCGGTTTGGCGATGTTTTCGTTCGGATCCTGACCGGATCGAACGGACACAGGCTCGATACGCGGAGCGCTCGTCGCCGCCACCGGTCGCAGCGTCACGCGTCCCTTGCTCGGCATGCCGACCGGACGAAGATCGGTGATCGTCGGCGCGGGATTCTCGGCAGGTTGCACCACTGCGGCAAGCTCTCCGACAGTCTCCATCGGCTTGACCGGTCCGATCTTTACCCCTTCATCTTTGGAAGCGGGCGGCCCGACTGGGCGAAGAACTGGCTTGGCCGCACCCGATGCGACGGCAACCGGTTTGATACTGCCCCCTATACTCGCTCGCTGGCTGGTTTGCCGAACCGGCTTCAGTCTCGCCACAATGCCGCTGGACGGTGAAGAGACAGGCTTGAACGTCGTCATAGACAACGGGTTCGCAGCGGCTGGAGCGACCTTGCGCAGATGTCCGGCAATGCGGAACGGTGCCGGATCGATCGCGGCGATCACGGGCGCACCAGTGGACGGCGCCCGGACGGTGTCGACGGCCCGAAGGGGCGTGGCGATCGTCGTTTGCGGCGTCCCTACCGGACGGATAATCGCGGCTGCAAGATCGGAATTTACAGCTGAAACAGGACGCAGATCGAGCTGCCGCACCCTCGCCAGCTCGACACCCGCGAGCACCGCCAGCCTGCGCTTTAGAGCCCGCTCGCGGCGCTGCTGACGCTTCGCTTCAAGCTTTGTCTCAAGCGCGACATTGGCTTTAATCGTTCTGCGGTTCGCCTCGACGTCGGCGACGAATTCGTTCTCACGCGCGGCCCTCGTCTTGCGCTTGTCGAGCTTCTTTTGCGGCTTGTGCGGCAGACCGCGTTCCGCGTTGGATAGATGCGTATAGTGACGCTCGGTCCCGGCGCGCTCGAGCGTCGCGGTCATGATCTCGGCCACCCGGCGGCGCGCATGGCGCCAGTATTCCGCGCCGTCGAGATCGGCGCGATAGTCCTCGGCAATATCCCAGCCATAGGGCGCGACCCGCGTCATGGGGCGCCAGCTGCCGCAGATATGACCGTGATTATTGCGTTGGTCGCCGTCCGGATCGGGCCGGTGGAGCGAAGCCGCGTAGGGCAGGCCATGACGCCCAAACAGCTCGTGCGCGACCGCTTTGAGGATCGCAGCGCGCACCTCCTGCGGCACATCGTGCGGCAGCTGGACGATGATATTGACGTCGAGCTTGGCATCCGCCCTGCTCTCGCGCTGAACGAGTTCGAGCAGGTCCGCACCCATCAGTATCTCGTCGAGATCGGCGCCCATATTGCTGAAGAACACGGGCCGCCCGAGCGCGTCGAACTCGCAATGTTCTGGATCGGAAATGTAGATGATCCGGCGGCCCACGATGCCGAAGGCATGGCGTTTCGCACCATCGTAATCGATCACCATCACGATGCCGCAGCGACCTTGCCGGTCGAGGATCGGCCTCTCGTATTTGGGCAGCGGAACGATGGATTTCGACGCGATCTTGCGCTGTTTGCGCCGGTATTTTCGGCGATTCTCCGGCTCGACGGATATACGGATTTTCTTTGCCGGCGCGCGCCGTTCGACCCTGTCGAGCCGGCGCTGGATGGCCTTGTTGATGCGTGCCTGGAGCTTGTCGTCGCGCAGGATCGCGGCCATCCGTCGGCGCTCGTGGCGGCTTGCCGAGTCCGCGTCGCGGCGGTGGATCGCGATCTGCTTCAGGGCTGCGGAAGTAAGCGAGACGATGGTCCCATCGAGCGCATAGGAATAGGGGCGCGCGAGGCCATCGAGCTCCTGGGCTGTGGAAGGTGTGGGGGTCTTTTTGGTTTGGCGCATGTTAAACAATTTCTCTCGCTAAGACCCCCCACACCTCCTTTCTGCCCACTTTCGCCTTGCCTGACTGTGCCACCCGATTTTTTCAGGCGCTCTAGGGACTGATCGCGTGGGCTATCCCGCCCGCTAGAGTGAAATACAGCGTCGCGACGATGTGACGGGGATTGGGAACGGCAAAACAATGTGCTCGCGAGATTCGATGCCTCGTTAGTGAGTTGCGAGGCCGGTCGTGGAATTTCGTCGCCAACGAAGTTCTGTGGCAAATCGCCTAGAAGCAGCCATCGTCTGAAATAGGCTAGGAATCCCTACCCCGCTTCTCCAAGGTGCGATGATGGACGAGCACGTGGACCTGACCGGCCCTTGGATTACCGATTTCGGCTACGACCGGGTGGCGGATGCGCTCGTTTCGGAAGGCGAGCGTGCGGTCGATCAGCACCCGTTCGCGCCCGAACTTCGCCAGATATTCAATCCGGAGGCGGGCACCGGCGGCAACGCTGTCTTTTGCGTCGACCGGGTCCCGACAGTCTGTCTCGTCGATCAGCTCAGATTGAGCGAAGATCCTGCGAGACGGAACGACGAAATACGCGACTTCTGCGAGCGACTTTGGAATCAAAATTTGGCGCGGGTGGTTCTCGTTACGGACCCGGACTGGCTTGAGGCTTGGTCTGTGGACAATCCTGACGCGCCTCCGCGGCGCTATTCCCTGAATGAGCGGGAAGCAGCACGACAAGCTTGGTCGGTATCGGGCCTGCTCGGAGGTGAAGCCCTGCGCGGTCGCGACAGCTGGTTCGATCCCCACCGGCGCGTCGACAAGATGCTACTCGACAACATCTTGGTCTTGGTCGAAAATTTGAGCAAATGCGGGCTGGCGCCGGCTGCTGCGCGACGGTTGGTCGCGCGGCTGATCTTTATAACCTATCTGGAAGATCGCGGGATTGTCGGTGAAACCTATCGTTCCTCGCGCGATGTGAGGCCATTGTTCGACCTCGTCAGGGAACGTGACCGCTTAGGGCTACGGGAGCTGATCAACCGGCTTCGGGAGGACTTCAATGGAGACTTTCTAACCAGCGCGGACAGCGAGCTAGGATGGGAGCACCTGACCGATGAAGCTTTCGATTGGATCGACGGCTTCCTCAGCCAAACGGCCTTGCGGACAGGCCAGACCAGCTTCTGGCGATACGATTTCAGCCAGATCCCGATCGAGTTGATCGCTAGCATCTATGAGACGTTCCTCGGGTCGCGAGACGATAAGACCATCACGTCGATGAGCGAGACCGCCAAGCGGAAGCAAGGCGCGTATTACACACCGCGATTACTCGCCGACTGGGTCGTAGAGCTAGCAATTTCCGATCGTGACATCCTGTCTGAGAAGATATTCGACGGCGCTTGTGGATCGGGAATGCTGCTCACCGCCGCCTACCGCCGTGTGGTCCGGGCCCACGAGGCCAAAGAGGCCGACCAGGGACGAGCGCCGGTCGCCGATTTCGTTACGCGGCGCAAGCTGCTCCTCAATCACATTTACGGTGGGGACATCGACGAGGACGCCTGCCAGTTGACGGCTTTCAGCCTTTATCTGGCCTTGCTATCCGACCTTCATCCGCGCGATCTCGCCGCGCTTCGCCGCGGCGGTTGCAAACTGCCCACTCTCGCCAAGAATATCCGTCGCGGCAGCGAAGGCGATTTCTTCAGCGAGGCAAGCGAAGCGGTTAATCGTGGTCGTTACGGAATCTTCTTGTCGAATCCCCCCTGGCGCAAGCTGCGGGCCCAAGAACCCGCCGCCAAAGCCGTCGACGCTTGGCGCAGTCGCCAACCCGCACCCCAGCCCCACGTGCCTAAACGCCAGATCGCGGCGGCTTTCGCTCTGGGCGCTGCAGATGCGTTGGCTCCGGGCGGCCGCGTTGCATTGATCCTGCCGGTTACGCCGTTTGTCTCGGGCGATCCCACCCAGCGCGAGTTTCGCGCCCACCTGCTCGGCCGCTATCGTATCGAGAAGATCATCAACTTCTCCGACATGCGTCGCCTGATTTTCGCCGACGCGGTTCACCCCTTCGTCGTGCTGATCGCGACCGTGCGCGCCCCCGACGAGCGATTTGGCAGCGTCGAGTCCGAACGGTTCCAGTATTGGACACCTAAGACCGACATCGCTCTCGCTTTTGGCCGGCTCGCCGTCCACGGCGGCGACCGTGCGGATCTGCCCGCAAATGCGCTACTGACCGACGAAGCCCAACTCGCCATGCACTACTGGGGGGGAGAGCCCGATATCGCGCTCCTGCAGCGGCTGTTGCGCAAGGGCAGCATTCGCGATCTCATGACGGCAGAATGGATGGATGCCAAAGGGTTCCATGCGCACGACAACGATGTGCGGCGAGATCCCAAGAACTGGTACACTGCGGTGCCGAAATGGATGGCGCATACGCGCTTTCTGTCGGCTAAGCTCTTGCCAAAAGACTTGCCGTTTGTCCCCGAGAAGCACCTTCATCCCTTTCCCTTCGGCGAGATCGCTCGCGTGCCTGAACAGCGGCTCTTCCAAGGTCCGCGGGTCTTGTGGCCCGATGGGGCCCACCCTCAAGATGGGGTCAAGGCAGTCTATACCGACGAAGCCTTTTCGTTCCAGCATTCCATTGCGGTCCTCTCGGCCCCCTCGACCGAAGAAGGTCGGCTAACTGCGCGGTTTCTCACCGTCTACTTGCGCTCGCCAATGGGCCTTTGGCTCCTGCTACTGCTGAGCAGCAGTGTCGCGGCAGAGCGGCCCAAGCTGCATTTGCGCGAAGCGCTCGATTGGCCGTTCTGGTCCTTGGAGCAGCATCCCGAACCCGAACGGGCGCGATCCATCATGATCAAGGTCGATGCACTAATCTCGGAAGCCGAAAGCGCGGATGAACTGCTGCAGCCGACCCGATGGTCGGAAATTCAATCGCAGGTCGACCACCTGGTTTACGACTATTTTCGGCTGAGTGCCGACGAAATCGCCATGATCGAGGAGTTGGCGACGCTAGCCGGATCGGCGTTGCAACCCAGCAGCCTGCGGCATGGCTCTCTGACCAAGCCTCTTCGCGTCGCCCCATCGGACGACATGATGCGCGCTTATGCGCAAACATTGGCGAAGACCCTGTCGGCGTGGCGCGATACGACGGGCGGCACCGGCAATATCCGAGTTGCCACATGGTCGGGGCGCAGCGTTCCGCTGGGCGCCGCCGTTCTCACGCTAGGCGACCAATTGCCCGATCGCCTTCGAGACGATAGCGTCATCGACGCGCTTGCCGAAGCGCTGCACCGGGTCACGAATTTGTCCACGGAGAGCCTTCTTACTCTCCCCGACGTCGCCATCGTCGACGGCAATCGGATCTTCCTGGTTAAGCCCCTGATCGCGCGGTTCTGGATGCGCCGATGCGCTCTCGAAGATGCCAACCAGCTGGCGCTGGCGTTGCAACGCATCTCGCGGGAACGGAAGCANGGGTGACAGAGCTGCTCGGATTGGGGGAGAGCTCCCCGTGGACATACGTAGTGCGCCGTCCGCCCGTCTCCGCGATCTTGTCTTATCTCGTCGAAAAATGGCACGAATACGAACAGATCTATTCAGGGGTCGGAGTACCACTCGCCAGCCGCACTGAGCCGCAGCTTACTGAAGGCATGGGAGCTTACCTAGACCAACTGCACGAAGCAGAGCAGCAGCCTTTCGACGGACAATTTTTCGCGGAGCTCTCGCGTGTCGACCTCGGGTCGGACGGCAAGCGTTTGTTCATCGGCCGATCGGATATCGAGTGGCGTCTCCACGGATCGCCCAATTTCATTGTCGAATTCAAAGTCATCGGCGGCGGTCGACCCGCCCTGAAATACGTCACCGACGGGATGATCCGTTTCGTCGACGGACGTTACGCGCATCGCGCGACCGAAGGCGCGATGTGGGCTTTCTTCCGTCCACAGTCGACAGAGCAGATATCGCACGTCGAGGCGCACATTGACGCCAACATCAAGCCCCTACGGTGCCAGCTTGAGAATGGCGTGCACCGGATTGCACCGTCGAGCCTAGCACCGGGCGCGGCCCACTTTGATTCGCTTCATGCCCGCGACCCCGCCGCGTCGATGATCCGGCTGGCACACGTATTCGTTACGATCGCGCCGCCTCCCACGTCCTTGGAAAAGTAATTACCCCAAACCGAACGCCGTGCCTGCCCGACTTTCTGCCCCTTGTCAGCCGTCAGAAAAACTCCGCATCGTCTGCCGACGCTCCGATTCGGGTGGCACAGCCAAACCTCGTGCGAACCGCCAAACCGACATCGAAAGGAGATTTCGATGTCGATACAAAGACGACTTTACGACTGCGCCTCGATCGGCGGACCCTATGTCGATGCAGGACTGGGGCACGATCAAGCGGACGCACATTACGGACTCATCCATGCAACGCTGAACGTTCTGACCGCGTTCGCCAGGGAAATTCCGGACTGGCAAGATTTGCCGCTCGTCGCACTCGTGGCGATGATCGTCGAGCGCGAAGGTGATAATCTCGCTGCGCGCGCCGCAGTGATGCAATGGAAGCGGCGCAAGTTGGCCTATGATGCGGATCGCGTGTCTTGGGAGGCCACCAAGCCGGAGAAAGGCGATGCTTGGCACAAACTGCCCATGACGGCAGCGCAGCGTTATCTCATCGCGGACACTGCGCAGATCCTTAAAATCGAAATTCCCGAAGGAATGGACCGCGGCGCGGCGTCGGAATGGCTCGAAGCCAACGGTGCTCACGTTATCAATCGGCTTGGGGGAGAGAACGCATGACCTACACTATGCACGATCCGTTTGGTGCCGTCGAAAAGGTTGTTTCCATGGCTGAAGCGCGCAGTAAGGTCGCGGAGTTCATCGCCGTTGCCGAATACGCGCTTCGGAAATTCAATGCTGCGGACAGTACGGACGATGAGATATTCGGCACATTCGACTCGGTGGCCAATCACTGGAATCACAACAGCGCTGTTATCAATAAGATGGAAAACGATCCCGACTTCCTCCTTGCGCAAAAGAAGGCGGACTATCGTAAGAGAGCAGAGGATATGCGTAAAATGGCCAAAGCGTGCCTGGAAACTTTCACGCCGACGTCCGAATAGGCTTAATCGGCTTTTAGCCGACCGAGCGGAGGAGGTCTTCGAAGTTTCTTGGACCATGCCCGAACATTGCGCCTCTGTCACTGTTGGCAGCTTCGTTCTTAACGTTGATCCCAGCGATGAACTTCGCGCGGTCGAAGAGCCTGATCCAGATCGGATCCAGAGCGAGCGGCCCCATCGCATGGGAGAGATGACAAAATAACCGCGCCGCTTCGTCAAGTTCGGACAGGCGAGAGACGCCGTAGGAAAAACCATGAAGGTAGCGCCGTGTCGCCAGGAACAATTCCGCGTAAGGATCATCGGGGTTGGTCGCATTCGTGGCCTCGGTCAGACCGCGCCATTGCTCCGCATCGGCTTCCAAATCGCTCCAGCTGGATCGGGCAAAGCCGCACGAATGACGGAACTCGCCTTCGTCCGGGAAGACCAGAGCCCTAGCTTTCATCATGGCGATGACGCCTCTGCTCCTTACTTCGCTTTCACCAGTCCACAGTGCGTCGAGAACAGCGTTAGCCAGCGCCGCCATCGATCTGATCGATGTGTCCTCACCGAGAATTGCGCCGACATCGATGGCAATTGAAATGGCGAGGTCCCGGCCTGTCAGGCCGTAAAAGGTGATGCATTGCTCATTCTGATTTTGTCCGGCTCCATTGATGCGCAAAACTTGGATCGCGCTCTGCTTTGGTGCCACTTCTGGCGGCGGACCTGCCACGGGCAAATTCTTCACCGCATTGTCGATATAGTCTTTGACCACATCTTCCGCATAGGCGGCGTCCGGTCCCGCTACACAAGCGACCAGCGAAAGCAGCGTAAGGTCCTCGGTAGCGCGTCGGCGGAAGGTGCGGCACCCAGGCTCCCGACGCATGGCATAGTGACGGTCGATGTCGTTGAGCACGATCTTACGCAAGCCATAAGTGGAGATACCGATTTCTTCCAGCTTGTCCCGGTCAGCACACGTCGAAGTGCCCTTGCGCAGTCTTGCGGCAACGCGGCGCACTTCGCTGACGGTAAAGCGGCGTTTGGCAGATAAGAATTTGATGACCGCCGTGCCCCGCCGCAGGATACGAACGATTTCGAAGACGGCGAGGATGCTGCACCTGGCCTTCTTGAAATAGACCTCGCGCCATGCGCTCGCCTCGTTCTGCCCCCCGATGTCGTCGAGGCACGGCATGGTCCGCCTTATCTCGTCGATTTCAAAGCTAAGCAGGAGCAGGAAAAGTGCCGGGTGCGTGGTGCGGATCGCGAACAGGAACCGGGCGAGCGTATGGATCGTCACTCCCGTCGTTTTCTCGAACCGGGCGGTGTCGCAGAAAACACCCTCCATTTCCTCGTTGAGCCAGGCCTCGAGCTCTTGGATAGTTTTGGGCAGATTGAGAGCAGCCCGCGAAACCGACGAGACGCTGCGCAGGGTGCGATCAAGATGGAATAGCGGCGAGGGAAACAGCGGCGCCAACTTGATGCCGACCGGAGGTTTCTCGTCTTGAGGCCAGGTGGGATTCCCGATGACACGCCCGATATAGCGACCCCAAACCTGCTCCTCGCAATCCAGCTTGATCGCGGTCGGGTCGATGCGACCGTCTTGCAGACCGATAAGCGTCGCGGCGTATTTGTGAATATCCTCTCGACGTGGAAACCTGTCCGCGATCCGCAGCCGCGCCTTCACATGCGCCGCATGGTTGAAGAATGGGTGGCTGATCGAACGCATCGCTTTGTCCCTAAATACCTGTGATTATTGGTATATAGGACAAAAATCCGCCGCGGAGAAACGAGGCGGTTCTGATTCGGGTGGTACAGCCGGCCCGGCAGCGGTGGGCCATACCGGCTTCATGAGCCGGAGCGACCCATCCCAACACGACCCCAGCCAAGCGAGTGATTCATCGCGGGACGGTCTTGTCGTGCGCGATGAATTGCCTGGCGATCTGCCTATACTGGAAGAGGAAATGCTGTGGCTGACCGACTTGGTCGCTGCGCTTCTTTCGCCCCAAACCCGAGAGGAACCCAACCATGACTGACCTTCTTCCCGCCGCCGGATATATCCGGGTTTCGACAAGGCGCCAGGCGGAAGCAGGCACGTCGATGGACGAGCAGAAGAAGGGCATCGAGCGCGATGCTGAGCGGCTCGGCTATGTGATCGTCGAATGGTATGTGGATGGAGGCGTTTCCGGACGCTCTGACAGACGCCCCGAGTTCCAGCGGGTGATCACCGACAGCTGCTCCAAGACCAGGCCGTATCACGCAGTCTACATCTACAATTTCAGCCGGTTCTTCAGGGACGATTTCGAGACCGAGGCGTATCGTCGCAAGCTGGAGAAGCACGGTGTCCAATTGCTGAGCGCCACACAGCAAATCACGCCGGGTCCGCACGCACGCCTGCAGCGCGCGATCATCACCGCGATGGATGCAGCAGCCTCTGACATCAATGCGGAGCAGGTTACGCAGGTGATGCGCGCAAACGCGAAAGATGGCTTCTGGAATGGATCGGTGCCGCCGCTGGGTTACGAGACATACACCGCTGAGATCAGGGGTAAGAAGCACAAGAAAAAACTGCGAGTGCTTTCCTCCGAAGCGGCTGTAGTCGAGTATATTTATGGTCGATATATCGGAACCGGCGACAAGGCCTCCATGGGTATCGCCAAACTGGCAGGACACCTCAACAAGAAGGGCCTGAGCTACCGGGGCCGCCCTTTCACGCCCGCGCTCGTGCACACTATCCTCACCCGCGAGACCTACGTCGGTCGGCACTATTATAACGTCAAGGACAGCCGCACCGGAGAGAAGCGTCCGCGCGAGGAATGGATCGAGGTGAGCGTGCCCGCGATCATTCCGGAAAAGACATTCGACACAGTCCAGAAGATCCTCAAATCTCGCGATCCTAAGATGACGCCCGCGCGGTCGCATTCGAGTCCCGTGCTCCTTTCCGGGCTCGGCCGGTGCGGCAACCCCAAATGCACCGGCACGATGATGCTGATGACAGGCAAGGGAGGCCGATACCGCTACTACTCCTGTTCGAATGTCCGCCGGAAAAAAGATAACAGTTGCGGTGGGAACAATGTGCCCATGGAGCAGGTCGACGAAGCCGTTATCGGCGTGCTGGAAAAGCGGCTGCTCGATCCCGTTCGCCTCGAAAAGCTGCTCTCACAGCTTCTCGAGCGTTCCGCCGGCGCGGATGCCAAGCGCAAACGTGAGATGGTCACGTTGCGCAATGAACGGACCGCTGCAGACACGGCAATCCAGCGCTTGTTCGAATCGATCGAGGCGGGTCTGGTCGATGCCAATGATAAGGATCTCAAAAAGCGGCTGGCGGGCCATCAAGCTCGGCGCGGCGCGCTCGACAACGAAATCGCCATTCTTGATCGGCAGTGCGGCAACAAGCACGATCGCGTAGATGCGGAAACCATCGCTACCTTCGCCAAGGGCCTCAAAGAAAAGTTGACGGATCCTGACAATCCGACCTTGCGTAAAAACTACGTGCAAGCGTTTGTCAGCGAGGTCGTTATGACAAAGGAGCGTGTGACTGTTCGTGGGCCTGTGGCCAGCCTCATCCAGGCTGTAAGCACGCCCGGTGCCACTCCGGCACCGGTGCGCACTTCCGTAGTAAGTTGGTGCGCCCGGCAGGACTCGAACCTGCAACTCCAAGCTTAGAAGGCTCGTGCTCTATCCAGTTGAACTACGGGCGCGCTCCGGGAGTGCCATAACGTGCCTTTCGCGGCTGGCCAATCGGCACTAACCGTGTTTGCGATGGAAAACGCTCCGACGAATACGCCCGCACCGCATTTTCGCTATTACGATCTGGTGATGGCGGCCTTCGTCACCATCCTGTTGCTGTCGAACCTAATCGGCGCATCGAAACCGAGCTACGTCATACTGCCGGTCATCGGCGAATGGTCGTTCGGCGCCGGGGTGCTGTTCTTCCCGGTCAGCTACATTATCGGTGACATCCTGACCGAAGTATACGGCTATGCCCGTGCACGGCGGGTCATCTGGACGGGCTTTGCCGCATTGCTGTTCATGGCTTTCATGGCGTGGGTCGTGGTGCAGTTGCCGCCGGCGGAGGGCTGGCCCGGACAGGAAGCCTACGAGTTCGTGTTCGGCAACAGCTGGCGGATCGTACTCGCGTCGATGGTCGCCTTCTGGGCTGGCGAATTCGCCAACAGCTACGTCCTCGCCAAGATGAAGGTGTGGACGCAGGGGCGCCATCTGTGGATGCGCACGATCGGGTCGACGGTGATCGGCCAGGGTCTCGACAGCCTGATCTTCTACCCGCTGGCCTTCTGGGGCCTGGCCGGATGGCCGGTCGAGCTGCTGTGGCAGGTCGTGCTGTCGCAATGGGCGATCAAGACGCTGTGGGAGGCGCTGCTGACCCCGGTCACCTATGCCGCGGTCGGCGCGCTCAAACGCGCCGAAGGGGTCGAGCTGTTCGACACCGATACCGACTTCTCGCCTTTTGCATCCAGCAAGCGCTGAACACGGCGGGAGGCCGGGACCTTCACGAAAAAGGGGCGACCCGCAGGCCGCCCCTTCCCTCTCCCCCCGCTCTTGCGGGTAGCTTAGAACTTCGCCCCGATCGCGATGCCGTAACGCCGCGGATCAAGCGTGAAGATGTTTGTGAAATTGCCGGACGAAGCGTCGGTGACATAAAGGCCCGTTACCGAGTCGCTGTCAAAGATGTTCTGCACGAAACCGCGTACGAACCAGCGGTTGTCGTTCCCGTTCAGCGTGATCGAGGCGTTCGCCTGGACGAACGGTTCGATCCGGTTGACGTTGCCGTTGAACACATTACCGTATTGTTCGCCCGTATAGGCCAGATCGAACCGCGGGACGAGCGACATGCCATTGTCGAAATCGGCAGTGTACTGCACGCCCACCGAAGCCTTGTATTCAGGCGCCTGAGGCAGGCGATTGCCCCTCAGATTGACCTCCACGCCCGGGCTCAGCACGTCGATCGGACCCAGAGCTGCGAAAGCCGGGTTGGCGGTCTGCGCGTCGAGCACGCTGCAGATGCTGAACGCACCGGTCGAGGCAATCCCCCCGTCGGCGGGGAAGGCGGCCGGGCCCTGCAGTCCCAGTCCGGCGTTCACCGCCCCGACGAAAGCGTTGGCCCCCGCGCCGGTCACCGCGCACAGCGAGCCGTTCGACAAGTCCTTGATGATCACGGCGTCGGGATCGCCGCCGCCCGGATCGCGCGGATTGCTGAAGAACTGGTCGCCTGCCACCTTCGCATTGAGGTAGCTGACGTTCATGTTGACCATCCAGTTGTAGCTGGGCCGCAGGATGGTCTCGAGCTCGACGCCCCAGATATTGGCATCGATCGTNTCGTTGACCGAAGTCCGAGCAACNATGCGGCTAAGCTGCAAGCCCTTGTACTTNTAGTAGAACCCCGTGAGGTTCACCTGAGCCGCACCGTTCAGGAAACTGTTCTTCGAACCGATTTCGAAAGCGTCGATCTTCTCCGAATCGAAGCTTTCGGAAACCGCGAAGACCGGTGACAGCGGCGGGTTGATCCCGCCCGACTTGTAGCCGCGCGAATAGGAGAAATAGAGNTTGTTGTCNGGCGAGATCGCGAAGTCGAGGACCGCGCGCCCGGTAATCGCGTCGAAACTGACTTCGCGTTGCTGCAACAACTGGTTCCCGGGTGTCCCGGCGTCCGCATCGAAGCTTCCGACGAATGGCGACGTGAACGGTTCGCCATTGCCGAAGGGATTGAGGAAGCTTGCGTAGGTCGTCCGCGCGGCAACGCTCTTGCTGTCGTCATTGTAGCGGATGCCGCCCGTGAACTGGAGCCGGTCGGTGATGTCGACATAGACTTCGCCGAAGATGCCGAAGCTTTCCAGTTTGAAGTCGGTCGTGTTGTTCCGGTACATCGACGTCGCGAGGTAGGATGGCGGTGCCCCTGCCCCGAATGCCGAGAATGTCCCGAGGATCGCGCTGGCGTAGTCCAGCCCGAAGTTGTTGACGTAATAGCTGTTCTCGCCGACTTCGGATTCGGCGTAGATACCGCCCAGCAGGAAGTTGAACGGTCCGTCGAAATCGCTGGAGAGGATCGCCTCGCCCGACCACGAGGTCTGCTCCTGGCTCGACCGGTCGAAGGCCAGCGGTACATCGGCGCAGATCGAATTGCCCTCGAACGCCCCCAGATTGCCCGCATCGTTATCCGATGTGCATAGCACGCCATTGGGCCCGTTCGGGATCAGCGCGTTTGCGATCGGCGCGAAATAGGCGTTCGACCCCGGAACGAAGGGCTGGGCCGGTACGCCCGTGGGAATTCCGTTCGCTGCGAAGAAAGCCAGCGTGTTCAGGGCGCCGGCATAACCGCTGCGATCGAGGATACCGAGGTTGTAGTCCTGGCGGGAATCGACCGAGGTTTCCTGATATATCCCCGTAAGCGACAGGTTCATGGGCCCGATCCGCTGATCGAGATGGGCCTGCAACTGCAGTTCGTCGGCGAAGTATTCGGGCGTGAACGCGGTGTTGACCGTGCGCACATCGTTGGNCTCGTCGAAATTGGCGTATCCGTCGGGGCCATAGACGCTGCCTAGGGCCAGCGCCTCGGGGATGCCCTGGATGCGGAACAGTTCTACCGAAGACAGGACCGAACCAAGCGTCGAATTGGCATTGGTGCTGTCGAAATCGCGGCGGTTGTTAAGGCAGCCCAGCACGCCGGTGGGATCGCGCTGGCAGGCCTGCTTCTGGATCCGCAACCGGTCGTCGTTCTCGCGGAAGTAGAACGCCATGAGGTCGAGCGTGGTGTCGGCGGTGGGCTCGAAGCGCAGCGACCCGCGCACTGCATACATGTCGCGTCCGTCGATATCGGAGTTGTCGTAGAGGTTGTCGGTGAACCCGTCGCGATTGAGATAGAACCCGGCTGCGCGCAGGGCCAGCGTATCACCAAGCGGCACGTTCACCATGCCCTTGGCCTTGATGCTGTTGTAATTGCCGTATTCGAATTCGGCAGCAGCCCCGAAAGTACCCAGTTCGGGCTTGGCGGTCACCACATTGACCACGCCCGAAGTCGCATTGCGACCGAACAGCGTGCCCTGCGGTCCGCGCAGGACTTCGACGCGCTCGAGATCGAAATATTCGGTTTCGAAGAGGCGCGTGCCGAACAGCGGCGAACCGTTGGTATGGATCGCAGTCGCGCTATCGCAAGTCACGCCCACGCAAAGGTCGCCGATCCCGCGGATCGTGAAACTTGCGCTGGTGAAGTTCGACTTGGTGAAGGAGACATTGGGCAGNGTNAGNTGNAGNTCGCTGGCGTTTTCGATCTGCTGCGCCTCGAGCGCCTCGCTGTCGAACGCGCTGACTGCAATCGGCACTTCCTGCAGCGACTGGTTCTGACGCTGCGCGGTAACGATGATGACGTTGTTATCGAACCGCGGATCATCGAAGCCATCCTCGGCAGCGTCCTGCGCAAATGCCGGGAACGAAATAGCGCTCGCGCAGATACCCGCGAGCAGGGAANCCCTTACCCTCATTAACCCTCTCCTCTCCATGTGCCGTCTTTGCGGCTTATGGCGTATTGCTAACACACATTCGTATGCACGCAAGCATGGGCGCATGATTGTTGCGCAAAAGGACGGCGAATTTTGGCGAGTGTTGTTTTAGGGACGCTAGGCGAGCGATCATTGACGCTACGGCACCCGANGCCGCGCAGGGTGTGTANAAAAATACCGCTGTCAGANGAGAGTATGGCTTTCGGCCAGTTCGATAATGCCGCGCCTGCCCGATTCATCGCGTCCAAGCTGCACGAACACGTCGATCACGCTGGCCGCATAGGCAATGGTATCGCTCCGCGTCAGCCCGATTCCCGTCTGCATGACCATCAGGGACAATTGCTCGAGCGCGCCCCGCAGCGAGTTGGCGTGGACGGTGGAGAAGCTGCCCGGATGGCCGGTGTTGATCGCGCGCAGGAAGCTGACGCTTTCCGCACCGCGCAGTTCGCCCAGCACGATNCGGTCGGGGCGCAGGCGCAGCGCGGCCTGCAGCAATTCGTTGGCGGTGACCTTGGCTTCGCCCAGTTCGCCCTTGACCGCGACCAGCCCGACGCCGTTTTCGCCGGGCAACCTGAGCTCGGGCGTATCCTCGACCAGCACGACGCGTTCGTGACGCGGGATTTCGCCGAGCATGGCGTTGAGGAACGTCGTCTTGCCGGTGCTTGTCCCACCCGAGACGAGGATGGTGCGCCGCTGGCGGATCGCCTCACGCAGAAAGGCGATCGGCTGAGCCTGCGCATCGGGCATGGCGTCCCGCCCCTGTGGCCTCAGCGGACCGGTGTCATAGGCATCGAGCGGCAGGTCGAGCCGCCGATGGCGGCGGATCGCCATGGCCCAGTGCTTGCGCGCCGCGGGCGGACCACAGAACTGGACGCGCGCGCCGCCGGGCAGCGTCGCACCGAGCAGCGGATGTTCGCGGTTGATCCCCTGGTGGCTGACCCGCGCAACCTGTTCGGCCAGGCGCTGGATCAGCCGGTCGTCGATATCGGGCCGCACCACCTTGTGCATGCCGCCCCGCGCCGCATCCTCGACCCAGACCTCGCCCGGCCTGTTGACCAGGATCTCGGTCACCGTGTCGCATTCGAGCCAATCGCGGAATGGCGCGAGATAGGCGTCGAGATAGACGCTGCGTTCGCCGTGCAGATCGACCGGCGGGGCATCCGCTTCAGGCTGTCCGTCGGGTTGGAAAGGGTGGATATCGGCGCTCACGGCAGGGCTTCCGGATCAGCTGACCGAAGAGAAATCGAGATCGCGCGCGGTAAAGATGCGGATCGGTTCGCCCTGTCGCACCCGCACGGTCGGCCCGCGCTGGCCGTCCTGCTGGGCTGCAGTAGCTGCGGCCGAGGAACTGGCCCCGCCGATCAGCACGCCTGCCGCACCGCCGGTGGCGAGCGAGCCGACGCCGCCGACGACCGACAGCAGCAGGGCCGAACCGAACCGCCTGAAGAAACCGTCACCCGAAACCTTGCCCGCAAGACCCGTGGTCCCGTCGAAACCGATCGCAGGCGAAGCCAGGTTGACCGAGGCTCCGTCGGGACGGATCAGCCGGGTCCAGATGACGTAGGCGCGCTTCTGGCCGTTCTGCAGGCCCGACTGGTACTGACCGATCAAACGGCTCGAACGCGGGACGAGTACCTTGGTCCCATCGAAACTGCGCACGTCCTGGCTTACCACGGCGCGGACATAGCCCGGGACATTGGTGTCGATCGCCGTTTCGAGGATCGCCGGGATCAGCGTGCCCTGCGTCACCGTGGTAGTGGGATTGCCCATCGCCTTGGCCTGCGCCGGCGCCCCGCCCACGCCGCCGATCCGGCTGGCGAAATCGCTGGCGCCGTTGCCGGAAGCTCCGTTTCCGGCCGCTTCGCCGGCCGCGCTTGCCTCGCCCAGCGCCAGAGTAGCGGGGGCGTTGCCGGCATCGAACACCACGGTGGGGCTGGCATAGGGATTGGCGGCAAGTCCCGGTTGCGGCTGCGCCGACAGCACAGGCTGCGGCGCGGGATCGGGNCGGGCNATGGGCGCGGCGGCAACCTGCGGCGCGATCGGCGCCGGGGC
>FUFK010047750.1_pt1 | contig 45207 bp, 25 predicted proteins | sample 1021851 | NCBI WGS metagenome assembly FUFK01 (sample SAMEA51879418, study PRJEB19060) | metagenome
TTTTCCTCTGAGGCTCCCTTTATCGTATCTGAAATTCCGTCTGCTATAGTGTCAATCATCCCCATGTTCTCAAGACCGTGGATCATGATAAATAATCCAGCAAAGAAAATTATTGTTGTCCATTCGACTCCATCTAATTGTTCCTCTACATGGTGAGGCGAGGTTACCAGAAGCATCAGAACTGCGCCCCCCAAGGCTATTGTAGCGACTGTAAGTAATGGGTGATGGAATGCGGAGTGCGCGAAGAATGCTATGATGACTAATGCCAAAATCGCACCTGATTTCTTTAGCAATTTTTCATCCTTTATTCCATACCTGAGCCTCAGTAAATCCACGTTCCGATGTTTCTCTCCCGATAGTCCATCGGACTCCAACTTAGATAGCAACCAGAAGGAAGGAGCCATCGCGATTACCACAGCTGGTCCGACATGGACNATGAAATCAAGGAACGTGATGCCCTGATCTGCTAAGCCGGTTCCAGATAGAGCCTGTGTAGATAGCTGGGCGCCGATTATGATGTTTGGAGGATCCCCGATTTGTGTTGCTGCTCCCCCAATGTTCGAAAACATTACTTCTGCGATAATGAGTGGCACGGGTTCTAAGTCCAGAACCTTGGCAATCTGTATGGTAACCGGAACGATTAGCAAAATTGTCGTTACGTTGTCAAGGAAGGCGGAAAACACAGCTGTTATCGTACACAGTATGACCGAAAGCCGCCATATGGAACCTCCACTGAGAGCATAAGCTTGCACGGCAGCCCACTCGAAAACCCCTGTTTTCCCCAGTATGTCGACTATTACCATCATACCGATCAATAAACCGATTGTTTCCTCATCGATCCAGGTAACAATAGTTCCCAGGTCGGGCCCATCACCAACGACGTGTAGGGTTACAACAGCCGCTATCCCTCCTAGAGCTGCAGCAAGGGCTCTGTGGACGACCTCGAAAATAATCAGTGTGTAGACCGCGATTAGAATAGCGAAAGATGCAGGCACTGCCCAGCTGGGCATCTCTGGCGGCTCCCATATTCCAGAGCTAGAGGATGCAGCCATTACAGATGGTAGGAAAATGATTAACAAAATTATGGCATAGGTCGCCGAAGTAATGCGACTTCTCGCTATACTGAAGATGTTCATTGTATGCCCCTCTGATATCGAGGATATGAACGCTACTGGCCACCGGCCTTACAAAAGACTGCAACATTGCCTCTTTGAAATATCACAGAAGAGTTAGATTCATCCGCTATTCTGGTGAAAATCTGTTTTCTATCCTCCTTATTCGGTGCCATTCCTTTGTTTATCTTGAGCTTAACGACAGTCCTTTTTTCCAGTTGGTTCTCTAATTCAGAAATCAAACTGGTATTAACTCCATCTTTTCCGATTCTAATGGAGACTCGCAACGACTCGCTTTTGGCCAATTTAAGGAGATTTGACAGTGGTCGTTTCTTCATTGTTTATCACCATTAATACTCAGAATCTCGCGATTCACTCGCCCACACCTAAGGCATGTTCTGAAAATAACTTTTGATGTCACTCTAATCCTAGATGTTTGTCCTGGCAATAGAGATTTCTTACAAGACCGGCAAATCATTTTTTTTACACTACGTCTTGGTCTTTTTCCGTGTTTCTTCCCGACAGCCAGTATGTGCTTAGCGGCCGTATCGGAGGTTTGCGAATCGTTAGGTAGAGATCGTTCGAATATTTTCTCTAGGAAATCCACGGATTCCTTGGCTTGTTCACTTTTATTGGGCCTAATTCTTCGACTCCGTCTGGCCATTTTTTCGACCTCAAAGATAAGTCAATATCTTGGAAATGGATCGTGCCACTTCTTCAATTGACCCAGTCCCTTCTACGGCGTGTAGTATTCGTTTTTCCATGTACCAATCGCCAAGTGGCTTTGTTTGTTCGTGGTAGGATGATAGCCGCATCCTCACTGTTTCCTCGTTGTCGTCCTTCCTCTGGACAAGACGGTGTGCGATTTCACTAGGAGGGGGTTTGAAAGTGATATGGTAGATTTCACCGTTTTCAGGGTCCATCCTCCTGCCTACAATCCTGTTTACTATGTCTTCATCTGGAACCTCTATGGAGATGACGGCCGATACCTCAGTAATCGATTCAAGGGCCTCTGCTTGAGGAATTGTCCGCGGAAACCCATCGAATAAGACCCCATTCCTGGCGTCAGATTCATACATTCTGTCTTTAATCAGTCCAATAATCACATTATCTGGCACTAGTTGTCCTGCCTCCATATATTTCTTAGCCTCTAAACCTAGTTCCGTCTCCTTGGATAGGGCCAATCTAAGCATATCCCCGGTTGAAACCTGAGGCTTGCCCGTCAATTGTACGATTTTATCTGCCTGAGTCCCCTTGCCCGCTCCGGGAGGTCCAAACAATACTATTGATCCTCTCATGAATTTACGGCGCGAGAAGTTACAGAAAAATGAACCGGCTCAGGGACCGTTCTGTTCCCACCAAAGATGCCCATATGCTACCCATTGCTCCATTGACCACCCATCTGGAAGTCCGGTGATTGGTAACGGCATTGCTCCTTCGGGAACTTGGTGAGTGGGGAGAGTGGGGACAGTTGCCTGAAGCGTTTCATTGATTTCTGACTCCGAGACCCCCCCGGTAACTACGTCCCCTGTTGTGTAGGTATCGAGAGCAGCCGCTCTTCTTTCTTCCTTTGTCCCTGCCTGGAGGGCTGATCCTCGAGGAATCAGTTCTTCATCCGAATCAACTGGGGAGAATTCCTGTCTGGCCCTAATCCCAAGTGAGATTAGCGCACCCAATGCAACCACGAACAGTACTGCTAGAGTCCAAGCTGGTAGGCCTAAAGTTTCGAACAATCCAGATATGCCCCCTTGATTGGAGGATTTGGATTTGCTGACATCAAAAACAAAAGACGAGTTAGTCAAAGTTGCCATGCTGTCCTGAGATGTTGAGTTGGCATAGAATCGCAATTGAGTGAGTCCGTCCTCTGCCGATTTTCTAGGGGTTATTGAGATTGTAATTTCGTAATTTTCCCCTGGAGCTAATTCCTCTGCTGGCCATTGGTATTTTACGGTCCAACCGTCGAGTTCTTCATGATTCATTAATATCGGGGATTCGGTGTTACCCTTGTTTTGCACTTCCAATACCAGAGTTGTTTCCTCCCCCTCGGCAATTCCCTGAATGCTGGGGGTCTCAGATTGAATTTCCAGCCAAACTGAGGGTAGAACTGTTACATCCAAATCTAATGTGATTGTTTCAGTGGAGAGGCTAGGTGATGTGGACTTAATTATTACTGGAACCTTATTCGACAGATTTCCTGGAGGGGTGCCGCTAGGTAACTGTAGGGCGACATTGACTACAGAATCCCGATTCATTTCCATGGAGAAAGTGCTTCCTGTCAGGAATCCTCCGGACCAACCCTCAGGAAGAGTTCCTAGTGTGAGTTCAATCAGCAGTGGTACGTTTCCGGAATTGTGCAAGAAAATATTGGCATTCCCATCCCTACCCAAAGATATTGAGAATCCTTCTTCAGCCCGTATGTCCAGAGTTGTGATTTCTTTCACTTCTAGGACCGTCGCATTAGTGACGATATTGTCGTCTAAAGTAGTCTTGACAGTCACGGTGTTTCTGTCACCTTTTACTGAAGCTAGGGGGACAATAGTCCTGATAATTATTTTAGATTCTGAACTCGGATCGATATCTGTTTGTATTGTTGTGACCTCTCCCAATGGAGGGTCTTCGTCGTACAGATAAACCTGCATTGGCCAAGTATTTCTAGATGATAGTGCCCTTACTTCGAAATTTAGTGGAATATTTCCCCTGTTGGAAATTGTCAGTATTGTAGAAATTGTGTCTCCATTTTGTACTGCACGAGATTCAGTTATGGCTACGGGCCCTAATTCGTTTCCTTCCATATCTGAAATCTGGGTTGAGAATGCCCTGCTCTCTAGAACTTCGACTGTGGCTGTCTCCGTAGTTTGCAGATTTGGATCATTAACCGAAGTTGTGATGCAGGTCACTAGATTTGTAGCTCCTGCGAGGATACCAGAAGAGGCTGGGGGGACCTTTACGCGAATCGGGACAGGAACGAATTGGAGCCTGCTGAGCGGACCAATTGTTACTTCGGGAACCTGGCTGCTTCCTACGTGAACAATCCATCTATCTTCTGTTTCACAGGTAATTCCGTATTCAGTGGGGCCATTTCCTATGTTCCTAACTGAGAGTGTGAAAAGCGCGAATTCGTTTGGTTCAGCCCCTAGATCATCTGTCCCAGCAGGAACAGTGAAGAGTCCCTCGACCCGGTCTATATCGACAGAAAGTCGAACAGAATGCGAAATTGTTGGTGCCATCTTGTCGTATAGAATCAGGTCAGTCACGAAATGGCCGGGAAGTGCGAATCTACTCTCTACGTCGGCATCTTCGTCTGTTAAATTAAGAGAAATTAGCACTCTGTCTCCAGACTCTCCCGATGGAGACAGAACCCATGGTCCTGAATCGCTAAGGGTCTCGGACCACTCATCCTGAGGAGACGACATGATTCCTGAATCTCCTATTTCCTGGACCGCAGAAATCGAAAGTTCCACGGTGGTTTCCGAAGTTCCTTCGTTAACTAACTCCAATTGGAAGTTTGCCCAGCTCTCAGTGCTGGGGTTGATGTCCCTATTCCTAGCAGACTGAGACTCGACGAAATCAGTAGGATAAGACCCATCGGCCATTAGGGGTATGATTCTTACACCAATCTCTGTAACGTTGAATTCTAGATCGAAGATGTTGTTATTCGTCCCGATGGTCTCGTCGTTCAATTCATCAACTTGTGAAAGGTAATCTAGGGTTAGTCTGACCAAGTGAGTCCCGGTCGACTGGAAGGAGTGGTAAACAGAGAAGGTCTCTATCTGCCCCCCAGGTAATGAGGGCATTGAGTATGTCCCTATTTCGTTTCCATCGGTCACATCTTCAAGAGATATTGAATACTGTCCAGTTGGAGCTGCAGCCTGATTTATCCAGGAAAGTTGCATTGAAATTGTGTCCCCCTTAAGAGGGCTGGTTTCCGAACTGAATATGGAATTGGGAACTACTGTTAAGTCAGCCTCTTGCAATTCGATTGCATTAGAAGAAACAACCAGTGAGTAGTCTTGGGAGAATCCTCCTGAATGCCCTATCTTGACTGTCCAAATTCCTGATTCAGTAGATGCGATTCTGACCCTCTCTAGATTGTTCAAAATGTCGATATTGCCAGTTGATTGACTAAATCCGCTTGCGAAGTCGTTACCGTTGAACTGCTCTCCCGAAGGCGAGGTTACTACTAAGTCTAGATCGTTTACTAGCCGACTTGTATTCTGGTCTGCTGATGCGGACCCTTCCCTGTCGTTCCAAGACAGAGTGGCATCAAGCGCGTTATTCCCGGAAACTTCGAAGGTATAGATGAAACTATGACCAGGTAGGAGATTTCTATCCTGATCCAAAAATAGCGTTTGGTTTATGCCGTTGCTTTGGGGGAAAATACTGTTTGAGGTGTTTAGTTGCCCCCAACCTTCTTGCGAGTTTGGGACATCTAATTCTCCAATATCTTCGGCACCGTTTACGAGTATTGCTCTAATCAAATCAGAGTTTGGGGACGTTAGTCCGACTTCCTCTCTCAGGAACTGTCGGACCATTGCTGAAGCACCTGCCACCACCGGAGTAGCCATAGAAGACCCGCTGAGGGTCATGTAGAGTGGAGTTGTTCCATCTGTATGCATCGACTCTGAGCAACTACCTCCGGCAGTTAGGCCGGCCTCTTGTGCTCTAGCAGAGCAAATCATAACACCTGGTGCAACCAATTCAGGCTTTATTCGGCCATCGGAAGTAGGTCCTGATGATGATTCGTCGGAGACCTGGCCTGCGGGTTCAGAACCGAATGCACCTGTTGTGGAAGCACCAACAGTGAGAGAATTCTTTGCCGTGCTCGGAGACGCGACACCCGAGTTTGCCATATCCCCCGATGAGAAAATAACTAACATTTCTGGATAGTCGTTAGCGAATAAATCAATTGATCTGGAATCGGAAGTGTACTCGCCGACCAGGTTTTCGCTACCCCAACTGTTTGTGTGGATATTTGCATCGTTCAGGAAGGAGTGTTCGAACATATCGTACAGGGAACCCCACCGCGCGAGTATTCCAGAACTATCCACTTCTAATTGGTAGAAATGAAATGTAGACTCGGGGACAATACCCGTAGAATTTGAGTCTCCCGACCCGTCCCCCAGAAGAGTGGCGGTAACATGGGTGCCGTGGCCAGTATTTGAGTCGGCACCGGAGCTATCTGGGCCAAATAGGTTGTAGATCGGATTTCGGAGACGATTGCCGAAGTCACCGTGATCTACGTCAAGACCCGTGTCTGAAATGCCTATGACTTCTCCCTCTCCACGTAAATCTAATTCAGATAGTGATCTTGCATAGTCCACTCCCGAGATTATGCTAGCATTTGAATTGTGTATTGTCAGAACCGGACCCATCTCCACCCTTAGAACGCGGAAATCGGTAGCAAGAGAGGAGATTAGAGATGTTTTAGCGGATTTTACCTTACATAGATATTTGTCACAGTGAGACTGCAGATGTAATTCTCCCGTTTTCTCAAAAAGTTCCCTTTTGAGGTTCGATAGGTCGTCGGGAGAGTTAGATGGAGAAGGTGTGATATCGAGGTCGACTAGGGTGCCGTCGAGATCCATTAACGGGTACAGTGAATTGGAAATCTTCCAGGTCGCAGGAAACTGACCGGCCCACCTAACATGATTCCATTCCTGGATGGTGTCAATTTGGTCGCCTGTTCTCCATGGCTCAATGCTAATGAGGACGGAATCATCAGGAAAATGATCAATAATCTGTATTCCCAGTAATTTTAACGAGTCCTCCAGTTCCTGTAAATCGGAGCTCTGTGACTGTACGATGAATAGCCTTCCATCATTGTATTCGGATAGGCCAAGCTTTTCCCATGGTCCTGCTGGTGGCGATTCTGTCAGAGGATCGAATTTTCCGAATGGCGAGTGTATTAGTCCAGAAGTTTCACTAATTGGATGATCACCCATCGATGGATTATGGAGAACTACCCAATTATTTTCTATTGTAGGATAGGACATAGATTGTGCCCTTTCCTCGTCAATAGTTTCCATCGAAATCGTAGAAGAAATGGGTGAGAGCAAAATCAATAAAACTGCAAAGTAAATTGATTTTGAAGAAGCCATTCGATTTTCGGAGGCTAGGGCCTCTTTTGACTATTGACTATTTCCGAGCAAGCCACACATTTCATGTAGAATAGTAAGTACTGATGGCTGAATCGGTCTTTTCGACAGATTTCGTCCAGTCTTCTTCAATACCCATTAGTGCCCTGATGCAATCTACATTCTCCGGGATTACGTCACTCTCTTGGTGTATGGCTTGAAAGTAATATAGCCGGTCTCCCACGAGTTTCACGCCGTCCTCCCAAACGAATATTTCATGCAAGTCTCCCCACTTCCTACCTATATCTCTGGCCATCTCCATCACCTCTGCGGTAGTGGGGATTCGATCATCGGCACCATTCATGATGATCACCCTGGGAGTGTTCGACCACATTTCGATTATTGACTCTGTAGATAGGCCGTGGCCCTTTGGCAAATCTGCAATAATACAGTGAACGTGCATTATTGTGGTGGGGACTGCGACGGCAAGGCTGTTTATCTCAATCTCGGGTTTTACCGTCATGACATCTGGCCCATGATGGCTAGGAACTTTGAGAACGGGTTTTATAGCATTAATCGGACCCTTGCCAGAGTCCCCCGGATCAGCCGAACGCCTCACCATTGTACACTCAACTTTCAACGAGCCACAGTGCTCGAATAGCGGCACAAGTGTTCTAGACAGGCCAGTTGTATTACAAGAAACTACTCTCGTGCCCTTTGCATTCAAATTTTCCTTGTGATTAGCGGAAGAGGTGTAAGAGAGACCGGTCAGAGTGTGTTTTTCTCCTCCTTGAAAAATATATTTTACTCCTGCAGAGCGATATTTCTCTAAGTTCTCAGCTCCCAATTTACCAGGAGCGCAATCAACAACCACATCCGCAATCGAAAGCAAATCGGAAAGCCCTCCAGAACAACTGTACCCCTTTTTCTCGAAGAGGGATATTCTTTCTTTATCATCGAACGTGCAGTAAAGTGGGAAGCCTTTCTTTATTGCCAGTTCACAACCGAAGCTGGGACCAGTCTTGGTAACTCCAACCACTTCCATATCATCTTGTGCGTCTACCGCATCTGCTACTCGCTTACCTATCGTTCCGAACCCATTAATTGCTACTTTTGTGCTTTCCATCATAGATTCCCCATGTTATTGCCTATGGAGTTCCTAGTCTGAAGGATGCCTATGAACATAGCGAATTCGGGAAGAGTCAATAATGGGTCGCCTCCTTCTGATTACAGAGTATTACAAAGGGGGGGGACCAAAGTGAAAGAGTTGGCAATCAAGAGTATGAAACTCAATAGAGATCTGGATAGATACGTTGAGCAGGCTCTCGAGCAAGACAGGCCAGTGAAAATTGGATGGGGAAGAGCCGGAGACGAGAGGCCAAAGGATGGAGAGTTTGGCGTGCTAACACACCTTCCGGAAGGGGCCAAGGTACTATGCCTGGGCAATCTAGGGCCATTTGTAGGAGCCGCTAATAGAGGAGGGACGCTAACTCTTAGAGGAAGTACTGGATCGATGATAGCGGCATTCCATGTCAAAGGAAAGACCGTGGTTGAGAAGGATGTAGGAAATAAAGCTGGATTTGGGATGCGAGGGGGGGAGATAACCATCCAAGGCTCTTCTGGTAGTGAAACGGGTTCTGCCATGGAAGGAGGAATCTTGTTGGTCAGAGGACATGCAGGAGATTACCTTGGATCTAGAATGTCTGGAGGAGCTGTTATTGTTATGGGTTCAGTAGGATCTGATCCTGGAAACGGAATGACTGGAGGGAGGATTATTGTCTCGGGAAGCTGCCCCCCCCCACCCGATGGTGTAGAGATGAGATCGATAAAGAAATCAGAAATCAAAGAGTTCTCAAAAATCCTAGAACCTATGGGACTTGAGCTAAATGATGATGCTTTGGTTCTAGAACCGGGAGAGATAATCCACAAGGGAGATAGACACCTGGAGTGCTCAATCTTAGAAGGATTTGAGAAGATTTCCTTGCACCCTAATGAGGACTCTCTTGCAGATAATGCAATACTGGATCACTATACTCTTCTTGTGCAAAGTGACTCTGATTCAGAAGGCACGCTACTTGAAATTCCCTGGCTAATTAGCTGCCAGACTACATTGGGTTCGGAAGAATGGGACGAGGTTGTAGCTCCAGCAATTGTTCGCTCTAGAACGAGGACTAATGACCTGCTTCTGGTGGGTAAGAAGGAGTTCGCAGAGTCAATAGACTTCGTTAGAAATTGTTCAGGAATAATTTTGGATATTACTGATTTCCCCGGTCTTAATGACTCAGAAATTGAGGCTATGCTGATTTCTATGAGGAGTAGAATGGATAATAACGCGATAATTCTGCTTAGGGGAAGGATTGACAGAATTGAGAGAGTGTTCAGATTGGTGATGGACTTGGAACTAGACGGTGCAGTAGTTATCTGTTCAACTCCCAGTGGTTCAAGACTTGCGTCTTCCCTACCGAAGATTGGCCTTGCATCGAAGGCAATGGGAATTAGTGAGACAGGTAAGTTCGTGATGTTGGAGATCGACTTTGAACCGGATGCCAAGGATATGCTAATCGCTGTAGCATCTGGCTGTACTGCTATAGTTTCTCCTTACATGGGTGGGAACGTGGATTCAAAGATTGAGGTTCTAGGAAAGGAAATACGGGGTTGGATGAGAGATATAGGGGTTGATCGAATAGATAGGATTGGAAGGAGGAATCTCAGAGCCAATGACTATGATACTGCTGCAATATCCGGACTGAGGCTTGTGGGGTATGAACGTCCGCTGAAAATGTGGTTAGAACTAGGGTGAATTAATGCCTACCTTGGACTTCAAACACTCTATTCTCGAATTTGTGCAGAAAATCAATGGAATTGACCACCGATGGGAAGAATGGTCAGATTGGCTCCCCGACATTGGTTGCCCCGTTGATAGAAATGACGAACAGTCTGTAGAAGTGGAGGTTTTTCCCGATCGTCCAGACCTACTTAGTCATGAGACAATGAGTAGGGCATCCAGGTCATTCCTTTGTCTAAGTGAGGAAGAACCAGACATGGCTGTGACAACAGGCGAAATTTCTCTCACAGTTGATTCCGAACTGGCGACTGTGAGGCCTGTTGTAGTTGGTGCAGTTGTTAGAGCCGTAAATACTGGTGCTAATTCTGAGGAAAAGGGAGATTTCATTCAGAGTTTGATGGATCATCAAGAAAAGTTGCATATGACACTTGGGAGAAAGAGAAGATTCGCTTCGATTGGAGTCCATGATCTTAGTACGCTGAGACCTCCATTTCGAGTAACAACTGTGTCGTCAGGATTTTCCTTCACTCCTCTCGCTAGTATGGAGGAGATGAGTATTGAGAAAATACTTACACACCATCCTAAGGGAATTGAATATGCCCATCTCGTGCAGGATCTTAACAAATTCCCGATAATTCTGGACTCTGACGATAAGGTGCTATCATTCCCACCAATAATCAATGGTAGTCACACTACAGTAAGCGAGGAGACGACTGACTTTTTCATCGATGTGACGGGTTGGGACAGAAGAGCGTGTGAAGCATCTCTACTTCTCGTCTGTCTATCTATGTCTGAGAGAGGAGGAGAGATTGAGAGTATCCAACTAAATGATACAGATGGAGAGCAGTATTTGTCTCCAAAAGGAGAAGCCATAACTCATCGAGTTCCCGACAGTCTTATTGAGAAAATTCTAGGAATAAAATTGGCCTCAGAAGAATTGTCATCCTCAATCAAAAAAATGGGCGGCACATTAGAAGGAAGTCGCACTGTTACAGATGGTCCAAACCAGAGGGGGAGGTGGTCGGACTGCGTAGTTGGAGAGGTTGAGCATCTAATCAAAATGCCTCGATGGAGGAGCGACATCATGCACCCAGTTGATATTGTGGAAGATATCGCAATAGGTTTCGGTTTCCAGAATCTTCCACTGAAGCTTTCTACGACACATCTTGATGCGCTGCCATTGAAGAGCTCTAATCTAAAGAGGAGAGTTGGCGAAAGCTTGAGGGCGTGCGGTCTGCAAGAGGTGCAGAGCCTGACTCTTTCAAACGAAAGAGACCAGTTCGAAAATGTTAGATGGCCGAATGAAGGATACGTTACAGAGATTGCAAATCCAATAACATCAGATCACACTCTGCTAAGACAATATGTCCTACCCTCGCTACTAAGCCTGCTTGCAGCAAATCGCCACCATGAGCTACCACAGAGGGTTTACGAACTTGGAGACGTCATTCGAGATTCGAAGAACTTCCTGCGAGCGGCTTGGGCATGTGCAGAAGTAGGCAGTGGATTCACTTCTTCAAAGGGAATTGTACAGGCCTTACTTAGGGACATGGGGGCGATTCAAGATGATGTTGAATTCAGACCGACAGATGCTGAGGATGGACCTTGGATAAGTGGAAGGGGGAGCCATGTTTTTATTCAAGAAGAGAAGATTGGGGAGTTCGGAGAGATTGACCCGAAAGTAAGCGGCTTTTTCGGAATTAAATCCCCAATTCAAGCCGGAGAGATTGACTTAGAGGCAATATACAGGATAATCCCTGATCCAATATCATAGTTCTCACCTTCATCCTTGGAAAGGAGTTTAATGGCGTTCAAGAACTCCTCGTTCTTAAGATGGGCTTTGTCACCTTTTTTCTTGTTTCTTTCCGGTTTTTTTCTCATACTCAACCACATTCCTCATGTAATTCGCACTAGACACTTTCGATTTCGATGGTTTCTTCTTCTTGAAGGGCCATGTGGGTCCCATGTTACTATAATGGGGAGTGATGAGATCATATTTTCTCTATTTTGAGTCGGAAAGCAGTAGTTTTGATGGAATTGGTTCTTTTGGAGTAAGCATGATTGCACGGCACATAGGGGTGGATGAGGCCGGAAGGGGTCCCGCCATCGGGCCACTAGTTGTTTCAGCACTTAATATCCCTGAGGCGGACAGATCGATTCTTAGAGACTTGGGAGTCGATGATTCGAAGAATTTGAGTAAAAGGAAAAGGGATCGCCTGTACAAGGAGATTTTATCCTACACTGAATCATTAGATTGGACCATTGGTTTGGTAATTTGTGACGCAAGAAGGATAGACGAGTGGATGGATGATGGGAATCTGAATTCGTTAGAGGTGCTCCTCTTTTCCGAAGCAATCGGAGATGCCGCCGAACCTGGGGGGAATCTAGAGATTTTCCTCGATGCATGTGACGTTGATGAAGAGAGGTTCGGTAAGATGGTGTCCAAGACTCTTGGAGATGGTTGGCATGAATGCAAGATTTATTCAGGGCATAAGATGGATTCCAGAGATGAAGTCGTAGCAGCGGCAAGCATTGTTGCCAAAGTAGTTAGGGACTCAGTGATGGAAGAGCTGTCACAGGAATTGAATATTGATCTAGGTTCTGGATATCCCTCGGACCCAAAGACCAGGGAAGCCCTAGAGATATTGTGTGAGGAAGAAGTTCTCGCGGATTGTATCAGGAGAAAGTGGGCGAATGTAAAGAGAATCTGGAGCAAGAGCCACAATCGCCCCATTCAAACAAGAGCGAATGAACGAAACGGAGTGTTTCAATCGGCTCTAGATGAATGGGAATAATAAGAATGGTGAAATGTAACCGATGTCTGGTTCAAATGTAAAATATGACTGAGAAGGAAGTTTTCGCATTGGAGGATCGAGATGCGGTTCGCAAGTATGCATTACAGAACGCTATAGAGTACGGCGGAAAAGGGCAGTCTGGAAGCGTATTAGGTAGAGTTCTTGCAGAGAGAGAACAACTCAGAACCCGTGTAAAGAGCCTACTATTGTTAGTAGAGGAAGAGGTCACAAGGGCTAATTTTATAGCTCGTGAAGATGGAATTGAAGGAGTTCGTAAAGAGTTGGAGAGCTTAGCTCCCGAAGCCCTAGATAGGGAGAGGCACAAGAAAAATGAGGGTTTGAGGGATCTTCCAGGCAATACATCAGAAGTTATCCTGAGATTCGCCCCTAACCCCAATGGCCCTTTATCCATAGGACATTCGAGAGGAGTAGCCATCAATTCCCTATACGCTGATAAATACCAAGGGAAAGTCGTACTCAGGTTTGATGATACCGATACTAAGGTAAAACCTCCAATGATTGATGCTTATGCTTGGATAGAAGAAGAGTTCGAATGGATGTCAGGAAAGGCTGCAGACGTGGTGATTAGAGCTAGCGAACGGATGCCAATATATCTCCAACACGCTGAGAAGATGTTGGCTGGGGGTTTTGGCTATGTTTGCAAATGTACTGCTCAGGATTTTCGTGCGTTCAGAGTTTCAAAGACTAAATGTCCATGTAGGGATAAGTCGGTCCAGCAGAACATGGACGATTGGAATAAAATGAACTCTGGAGAGATTGATGAGGGAGGTGCTGTTGTTAGGGTAAAGACCGGAATGGATCTGCCGAATCCCGCTTTGAGAGACTGGCCAGCACTAAGGATTCAGCATTCCCCGCATCCTATAGTCGGCGATACGTACAAGGTTTGGCCTCTGTTAGATTTCCAAAGCGCCATTGAAGATCATCTGCAAGGAGTGAGCCACATCATCAGAGGAAAGGATTTGATGGACAGCACAAGAAAGCAGACAATTCTCTACGAACACTTCGGTTGGGATTATCCCGAGCCATTGTATTGGGGCAGGGTTAAGATTCATGAGTTTGGAGGTTTCTCTACCTCTGGGATGTCTTCATCCATTGATTCCGGGAAATTCTCGGGATGGGACGATCCGAGGCTCCCTACACTTAGAGCGATGCGTCGTCGCGGATTTGATCCTCGCTCTCTAGCAGAGCTTTGGAAAGAAGTTGGCCTTACTCAGAAGGATATCTCAATATCACTGAAGACATTGGAGTCATTTAACTCTAGAATAATAGACGGTAATTGCGAAAGAAGGGCTTTCGTCTCGAGTCCTAAAAGTCTGGATATTAGTTCCGAAAATATCCCCTCAAGAGTAATGATTCCTAGACATCCAGATGGCGAAATAGATGGTTTCAGAGTGTGGGAAGTCGGGACGACTGTATCAATTCAAGATAGTGACTATGTCGAAGGAAAACTGAGGCTGAAAGACTTCGCCGATATCATAATCTCAGGTTCATCTGCAACCATAGAGTCGGTTGATAAGAGCGATGACAGGAAAATAGTACATTGGATTCCAGAGAAGTTGTCCTTAGAAGCAATATTGTCAGTACCTTATGGTGAGGAGATTTCTGAGGTAACCGGGGTTCTAGAGGACTTTGAACTTGGAGAGGGAGAAGTTTACCAACTTGAGCGAGTGGGTTTTGCTAGATTCGAAGGAATTCAAGACGGGATTGCAAGGCTCCTTTGGCTACACAATTAGTGAAGTTGAATTTCCTTTGAATTGGCATATTTTCACGGAAAGTTTGCGTGGCATTGAAGGGGCCCGTCCGAATCAGAGTAACGTGGAAGGAGCCAGTTCAAGATTTGCAATCATTTTTTCCTCGATGATGATAATGGTAGTTTTTTCCCCCATGATGGCTAATGCTCAAGAGAACAATGACTGCTGTGAATCTCCAGATGAGTTCGATCTATTTTTGATAGGAGACGCAGATAGTGGGCAACTGACCCCATTCTCTAATGAATTAGAGGAGGAGAAGTCCATGGAAGTGACTTCATCGGTTTTTGGAGAGGTTGAAATCGGTACCTGGATGATTNTTTGGGGAGAATCGGGGAGTTATTCTTCGGGAACGTGGACTTTCACCATCCCATATGAGGTGAAAGATTCTACGGGGGTTTCTGCTAACGCAACAGTTGTAATAAAGATCGGTGGAAATACCTACGAAAGCTCAGGACAGCTCCCGGCAGTTTATCTCAGCGAATCGGGTGAGCTTTCTATTCCAATAGAGGTGCAAGACGGTCAATACTCTAAAAATGACAAGATCGAAATCACATTCTCAGTTAGGAGTATGATTTTTTCAAATCCGGGTAGTGAATCTGGAATAAACTTCTACTGGGGCTCTGAAGAGTATGCGGCTGCGATGTCTATGTCATTCCCGCTTGTAAATGTAGAAATTCGTGATGCTAGCGTCAAGGGAAGTCTGGTTTTCTTTCCAGTTAGACTTAGTTCTGGCTTCGGGGACAGGATATGGACCTCTTCATCTGGAGGCCTATTGGTTCAGAATGTTGAAATCGCAGAAAGCCCGATTGTTAACTCCAATGAAGACTGGGTGGATGTCACATTTGTTTGGGATCCTAGTGAGAGCAGCGGAGGTTCGGTTAGGACGGATTTCCACATTTCCCTTCAGGGCTCATTAGTTATTGAAGCGAACAAAATTCATGATATTACTCTCGGTCAAGACACAGGAGACAATAGTTGGTATCCTGAGGAAGAGCCACCCCGTACTGGAGGCTCGGGACTTGATGTCGAAATCAACTGCAAATATGACGGTAACTCTATCGAGAGGAAGACGACTATATCATTCGACGGTGCTATGTCCCAATGGATGAGATGGGGGCTAGACAATATTGGAAATAAGAGCCTGGGGTCAAACAGTTGGTGGAGGAATCTGAATACATTTTCAGATCAGGTTAGCTCTTCAGAGAAGCAGAACGGTAGAGTGGACAACTCGGAGCTGTCGGCCCTAGAAACCCATCTAAGAGGGTCGAAGTCCGATCTTAAATCGTTCCTTTCCAGTGGTTTAATGGTTGATCCAGAGGCTGTTTTTGGTGTGGATCCGGTCAACTTTGGCCCTTTGGAGATTAGCATTGACTTGGGGGCTTCTAGGGCATTTAATTCGGACTCTATTTCACTAAGAGTTTCGTCTACGTACTACGTCTCCGATAGTGGCTCAAGACAAGCTCTGATTGAGGATTTTGTAAGACCAGGGGGCTATGATTTCTGGGATACGGTGGGACTCTCATTCGAGATAAGAACAGGGATGCTTTCTGGTTTCGGAGGGATATACCTAGACAATGAACAGATAGACTATACCCACAGGAGGTGGATATTGATGGAAATAATCACTATGGAGAGTTCCGATATCGAATCCGATACAGACTTCAGAATGGAGTTTGGAGCCGAAAACGCCCTTCTCTTCAGTCCGTTGATATCAGCAATGATTTCAGTATTCGCTCTTTGCTTGGCTCTAGGGATTGGTATGGCTCTAACTAGGAGGAGGACAAGAGCGCCAAGTATGATTATGATTGGAGTTTTGGGCGTTCTATCGTTATCCATTTACTGGTTCGGATTACCTATGCCAATAGTTCTAGGTGTTGTATGTTCCAGTATACTCCTTGTTTTCCCCGCTTCAGTAATATCTCCGGTCGTTGAAGATGCGGGAGCCCATAGAAATTTGAATAAGGGCGGAATGGTGAGATGCCCTTCTTGCGGAAAGAAGGTTCCTGTCGAGTCAGATATTAGACCACTGAGGATTGATTGCTCTGCATGTGGAAGCACCCTAAGGATAGAATAATCATATCTGGCCAATTGAGACAAGCAAATCTGCAATTTCGTTGGCTGCTTCTACAGGTTGTTTTGTATCCCAGAATAAGTTGGCCCTGAAAATCTGAGAAGATAGATCCGATTCCCAATTTGGAGCAATTACGCAATGCCAGAGAAGTTCCTCGACTCTGGTCGTTGATGGGACCTTTGAGTTGAAAATTGGCATAGCGAGTTCTCCCATTATACGTTCTCTTTTCTCCGAATCGGAGGATTGCCAAATATCAGTCATTCTCCATAATTCGGCATCTTCAATCCACGGGTAATTACCAGATTCTGGAGATTCTACCTCAGTCACAGGAACTACTCTGATTACTCCTTGTTCAGAAAGATAGTCTCGGAGGAAGGAGTAAACTGGATCGTATGCCCTATCAAGTGAGTCGCCAACCCAATTTCCTGACAGGATCCATGGCCTTAACCTTCTGAGCCTTTGACTGCTTGGATTAATCTCAGTTGCTAGAAAATGCGCTTGTGCCACAGTGCATAGTGGACCCTTCCTGGAATCTCCGGAACTACCCCTAAGCCCTTCAACGACGAACTCGGAGATTACAATCCCATCATTCAAGGTTCTTCCTTTACCTGAGTCTTCAGCGACGTGGACAAATGTCTCTGAATCTGGACTTTGATTTGTGAATCTCCTTCGATAAGGAAGGCCCGAATCAAGAAGTGCTGCCTCTATTGGAGCTATAGCTAATGCCCCTGTGATATTTGGTTGAGAAATTAGGAGTATCTTCTTTTTTCTATCACAAACTTCTCTAGCAAAGTTACGAAACGGCTCCCGAATAGGAGAGAAAACGTCGAGCTCTGATATGTCTCTCACGATGCTTCGGAAGAGAGAGAGTACAAATCTCTAGTGATTACTCGACCATTAGCCTTAGTTGGTCCCTCTTGTAGGTCCAATTTGAGTCAATCTGATTGTTCTCTCTGTAGTATCTAGAGAGGCGTCTTATCTTGGATTCACACAGTTCTAGCTGCCTTCTATTGTGGATGTCCTTGGAATTTTTAGAGAGATGGTCAATCAATCTCAGGGCTCTCCTCATCAGACTCATGAGATCTTCCGGGAGCTTTCCGGACTTGCCCAGTCTCTCAAGAGTTTGTGAAATTCTTTCCCCGGTCACCAATCTTACGTTAGGAACTCCATGTTTATCCCTGAGTATGGTGCCAATCGATGCGTTTGAGTTTCCTTCTTCGGAGAGTTGAAGAATTAGTTCCTCGACTTCCTTCTTGTCATAATTTGACCACTCTGGAGGAGTCTGAGAATGGGGTTTGCTCGAACCGCTGGCCCCTTTTCCCTTACTGTGCATTCTGGACAATTGTATTCCTCAGGAGACCGGCGACCTGCTGTCCCTCTTTAACCGCTACGCCATGGATGCCATTGATATTGGATCAAAACCTATGTCTCGACTTTGCCAGTTTTCCTGGTCCAAATGGCCATTCCCACCCTGGTGCGACTGCCCTAGCAGAGCCCAGGAGTTCGCCTTCCTGAATTACAGCCAATTCGTCGCTCATAAGGATAGATGGATCATAATCCTTAATCATGTTCGGGAAGATATCCCCTGTCCATTCAATTCCAGGAATAAGTTCTACTTTCCTGAGTATACCAAGGCTCCACAGATCCTTGAGGCTAGCCTTAGAGAAAAGGAATCTTCCCCTTCGAGGGTCCCATTTTGCCATCTGTTCTCCGTCTTTCGAGATGGTGAAGATTGGCGGCCTCCCTCGTATCTGGCAACCATCAAGCCATTTATCAGAGCCTAATTTGAACCTAGATATAGATTTCAACTTCTCCTCTCTAGGGCTAAAATCTAATTCTCCAGACTCATTTTCGAACGAGGAAGATACGGCATCCTTCAGTCTAGCTAAGGAATCCTTTGACCCCGCTGATTCTCCCTTCCTTGTATCGATTTCATTTATTCCAACTAAGCCAGTTTCTACTCCGGAGTGATTTACAATAGAAGAATAGCCAACCCTTTCAACGAGTCTACTTAGCATCTGTCTAATTATCGATAGTTCATCTTCATCCCAATCTCCCGTTACAGGGATGTCGTAGTGTGCAGCAGGCCAAATATCCTCCAATTCCCTTGGAACTAATCCCAGAGGGGATGTTATCATGACCTCATGCACTCTACGATTGCCTATTGATTTCCTAAATCTAGAATGACTTTTTGACAACCTGTAGGGCTTTTTGGCAGAGCAAGGAAGTAATACCAAAACGTCTCTTGTTCTCATTGAAGGCTCATACTTCTCTGAAATCTCCTCCCTCCAAAGACGGATTGTTACATCGTTTCTACTTTCGAATGAGTGACATCTTAATTGTGTTCCAAATTTTACAGAGCTTTGTGTCATACCTATTGTTCCTGACTTCTCTAGAGTAAGTTGATCATGCCGCCTAAGATGCTCCACGGACCTAGGACTAGATCTACTCTGAAGTTCTGCTAGCTCCCTCAATGAACCTGCCCTTATTGCAGACCTAGTAGATGAAATTGAATTGGTCCACATTTGGCACTGGGAGATCATTGAGGAGTCCTCCTTGGTTGAACGCTCGGGGAGTCTTGGTCCGGATTCAGTCAGTAATACGCCGAGTGATGAGGCTTGTCTAGATCTAGTCAAATCAAAAATGTCTACCCCCATCCAAGAAAGTAGTGCGCAATTGTCAGGACCTGATATTCCAGGGGTCCAAATCAATGAAGATGGGAAGTGGGTTCTGATGGTTAATAATGCGGTTTCAATCAATCCAGTATTTTTCGAAAGCTGGGGAGCATCCATTAATGCAATTATGGAAGGTTTGAAGCTCGTTTTTAGCAAGGATGAGTCATGATGCAGCGAGCTCCAAGTTATTGGTAAAAATTCAGTTCCAGAAGGGAATTCGCCAGAGTTTGAGTCAATTAGGCTGGGTGGAAGGGATAAGCCCTGAAAAGCTGTCCATGTGTCTTTTCTATCAAATGGGTAGCATAATTTTGCACGTGTAGATATTTCCATCGAAGAAGGAATTACAGAGTTATCTAATTTCAGATTCAAAGGAGCGATGGAAATTGGTAATTCTGGGTCATTTTCACCGATGATAAGACATGGAGAATATGATTCGGGAGAATTCCTATCTCCAATAGAGAATAGTCTGGAGAACCTATCTCTAGAGATAGTGCTTCTAGCCAGGGGCCGCTCTTCCATCGGCCATCGATGGAAGCATTTCGCTTGAAGGATTCTAAGACCTAGTTGTCCTCCCGATGACTATGGAGGACCGGCATCTCGCGATTTCTATAGTAATAATAGCGATGATTTCATTGACAAAGGGTGTTGTTGCCGATTCGGAGTTTCTAATTGAAGAGGACCTAGACTCGCCTGAAACAATATGGGGTTCAGAAGGAGTAGGGAGCAATTGGATTGTATTGCCAGAAAATAATTCTACCGTCCTAGGAACCTTCGAATTGAATGATTCTGTTGACCTGTATGCTATTGAAATTTCATCTTCAAACTGGACAACAATCAGATTCTCCGTATCTGGTAGCGACTCGGTGAGCATTAGCATACAAAGACTCAATCAAAGTACCTGGTCAATAGAAGAGTATGCCAATGAAGACATTGGTGAAATTTCACTAAATCAAGGATTCCATGCGATAAGACTGGAAAGGCTAGGAAGTTATGAGGAGGAAGTGGATTATCGATTTATCATTAGGAACATGGGAAACTTCGATGATTCGGGAGAGTTTGTGAATTTGGCTTGGATGTTCGCTCCTTTCTATGTATTCGCTGGTTTATTTCTAATCCTTCCAATGCTGGTAGTTATTTGGTGGAATAGGGGTAATATCCTAACTTCGACATTTAGAAGCAGGGAATTGGAAGAGAGTGAGATGCAGGTTTTGAGTTTGCTGAAGGAGAGATTCTCCGCCGATAGGAGAAACGTAGATTTTGAGGAAATAAATGAGGCACTTACAACTCTAGGTAGAGATTCTTGGAATGCAATTTCCGAAGAGTTCGGAAAACCAGAAATAAGGCATTTCACGGAAAATATAGATATTTCATTGTGGCGAGTGAATGGAGGTTCTGGATCATTCCTAATAGGGATTAAGACCGCTCGGTCGAAATGGGAAATGGCAGCGATTAGAATTAACACTCCGCTTGGTGAGCCAATAAAAATTGACAGCGTCATTCCTGAAATGATGTTCCAGGATGATGAAATATACCTTGGAAACCTAGAAGAGAAAACTATTACCTTTGTTCGGTTAGAGGTTTTTGGTAAAGCTCCAGAGGCAGAAATACACGTATCAGGAATAGTTGATGGGAGCCCGATTGCAGCGATTCCAGCAAAGACCATATCAATGGAGGAAGAATGACTCTAACGACTCCTTCTAGAGTTGGCTTCCTCCCTAATTCTCTCTTCTATCGGAGGAATTGATTCTTCAAGTTCAGCTCTGATTTCTTTGATCTTATTCTTGAGGGAACGAGTAGGCTTTTTTGGGGATTGAAGTCTCAGAACTACAGTAACTGAACCTCTTCTGGGTGAGTTTCCATTGAAGGGCAGGCCCCTTCCGTGAATTGTGATTGTTTCGCCTGGATTAGAGCTAGGGGGGACTTTTATCGACAGATTTTCAGAATCTATGTGGGGTATCTCTATTGTAGTGCCCAATGTTAGGTCAGCGAAACTCAGCGGAAGTGCCATTAGAAGATCCGCCCCGTCTCTTTCGAACCATTGGTGTTTTTCTACATCTATCTCGATATATAGATCTCCTGGATATCCATTTAGAGTGTTTGGAGCTTCGCCCTGTCCGCGCATTCTAAGACGATTGCCCGATGTGATTCCCGGACTTACAGAGAATTTTACCTGAATTGACTGCAATAATCTACCATCGCCATTACATTCGGAGCAGGGGTCAGTGACAAGCCTACCTGAACCCCTGCACGGCGCGCAATCCTTCCTTACTCGTTGTCTGAATGGACCGATCATCGAAATCTCATCTATCCTGCCTCTTCCCTCGCAAGATGGGCAAGTCCTAGATCCGCCTTCGATATTAGATCCCGAGCCATTGCATGAAGAGCAATGCTTCAGTACTTCAATTTCTATATCATCATCCATACCATCCATCGCAGCCTGAAACGGCACTGAGTGTCTGACCAAGAGATCGGATCCATGTGATTTGTCTTGCTGCTGACCACCGAAGAATTGACTGAAAATTGATTCAAAACCTCCTCCGAATAGGTCATCGAAGTTGATATCTACGCCCTGAAAGCCACGAGATCCGAATGGGGACCCTCCTGGTCTTTCATGCCCAAAGACATCATACTTCCTCCTCTCTTCTGGATTGGAAAGTATTGCATATGCCTCTTGGATCTCCTTGAACATGGATTCTGCCTCAGGGTTATCGGGGTTCTTGTCTGGGTGGTATTTTCTGGCTAATGAACGAAATGACTGTTTTATTTGGCCCTCAGAAGCATCCCTGGAAATGCCAAGAACATCGTAATAATCTCGCTTACCAGACATAGGCCCGACTTGGGCCCCGAAAGGGGCCATATCAACCGTTCCCCATCAATTCATGAAAGAACCACAGGTTGTACAATAATCCGAAACTGCGTAATTATATGTAGAGCATGATTCACAAAATCTTGTTTTCTTTTGAGTACCATCTGGAATTACCCACTGAGAGCCTCTAGTAGCGCTAACCGATTGAAAATCATCGATTCTCTCTTTCATAATGGATTGATTTTTCTTTACTTCTTGTTTATTCTTTTCCGCTCTCTTGTTTGCTGATTTATCGACCAGAGAAGAAAAGAAATTTGCTACTATCTGGGATGCTTTTTTCTCAGGCAATTTGTGTTCTTCCTTAGTTTCTTTGATGATTTCAATTCCGTCCACAGAAACAGAATATTCGGAGTCATCTTCATTGTGTTCTAATTCTCCCAACTCCCTATTTATCTGCCCTATACTGCCTTGCATCCTCATCCTAGAGCGTGAGGCTTTTCTCCCTTTGAAGTCGGAATGCGCCCTGGCCTCTAGCCTCTGAATAGCAACTTCCCCCTTTTCCCAGAGTCCCTTATCTTCCATTTTGTATGTTCTAGATAGGGCATCTATGGCCTTTGAGCGACGGAATTCGTGATCATGCACTCGGGAGTACCTAAAGGCTAGAATTATCCCAATTGCCGTAGCAAATAAATGAGTCAGGACTTGACCTAAATCGTCATTTGTAAGCGCTTCATCTAGCTCAGGAGAAAGGGTCCTGAATGCAATTACTATGATATTTGGAATCATAATTAGGGCAAATGAGACTAGGCCAGAACGTTGGACCATGGACAATCGTGAGTTGGAAATGGTTTGAATTTTCGTGAAAAATGGACAAGTCTGGTTATCACTATTAATGCCCAGTAATTCGGAAGAGTGTGGATCCCAAGGTGCGAGTTTCTACATTAATCCGAAGTCATGATGATCCAGATAAGGTCAAAGACTCTGTCAATTCTATTTTTCCTGATTGGGAACCTAGTAATTACCCAGAGAGATTCTCATTTCCCGTGACAAGAAGTTCTGAGGTCATTTCCGCAGAAATTCACTCTATTGATGGTCTTCTATCGATCCTAAGGGAAAATAGAGTCCTAGACACCGCGTTGGATGCTATGGCAATGAAGGCCCACAAGGGAGGGACGGTGTTCTATCTCTCTAGACAATCTGCCTCTATTGGTAAGGTTTCATTCGTACTGGAGGAATACGCACTTGGAGGATTGATTGAAGTCACATTGGAGGGGGAGGACATAGAGATATGGCTGGAGCAACAGACTTGGCACACCGGAAGAGAAAGAGTCCCTAGGGAAGTAGGAGATGAGTATGCTATGGACTCCGATGGGGATGCTGCGGAATGGTTCCAATCGTCATGAGATTCTTCTAGTCTAGGTACGAACTCATTGATAGTATTGTCCCATTCTGGCTTCTTACCGGTTGTCCATAGTTCTCATCATAGGGTTAAGAATAGTCGGCAAATTCATGCCCTCTTAATATTCGCAGGCATTGTGGCGGAAGAGTACGTGGTCCAAATAGAGGCCTCTGAAAAAAGGGGTTTCAGACCTCTTGGGGTCGTATCTGCAATCTGGAGTGAGCTCAGCGGTGGAATCGGACCATGGGGGGCAGTACGGCCCCTGTTTGCGGTAGCTCTTTCACTAGTTCCTTTCCTATTCCTTGGACAGCATTTCAACAGGCAGCACAGAAAGGCTGGAGAATGGTTCTTAATCCAGTTTCCATTGATCCCGGCCTTTCTCTGGCCGTTCTTATTCGTATGGTCCATTGCTGATGCTTGGTGGATCTCTAGTGGGATTGTAGCTAAATCTCAGAATAGCCTTGACTAGAAATCATCTCTCAGANAAAGTGGACTNAANAGNGCCCCTGGACTGGATGCACTGGAGAGTTGTTTCCTTATTTCTAATTCCCAGTCTCTAAGCTCCTGTAAGGCTGGAATAAATTCCATATGGCTCTCATTCAGAATTGTCCTAACCATCGTATCCAGAATGTCCATCCTATCGTAATCTACCCTGTCAATTAGCTTCTCTAGGGGAAATGACTCGATTCCAGGGAGTTCGGTGTTTTCATTGTCAGAATCGAATGGTAAGGGATTCAGGATAGAGGTTGGAAGTTCCTCCCCGGCTGCTTCAGCGGCATTCTCGAGAGATTCTAGCACAATTCTGATGTATTTTGAGACGACCAGCGCGACCTCGATTATCGGCATACTTAGCTGATTTGTCAGATGGACCATATTTTCTCTGAGGAAAAGCAACTTCTCGTTCACCTCAGAGTTCGGAGTAGGAACGGCCCTCCCTTCGTCCATGATATTCTGAAGAGGCGGTAGCAAATGAAATGTAGAGTTAGGAAGTTCTGTCATCGTAGCGTATTGGCGATCCGCTATTCCCCCTTATCCCATCCAATAGGTCATCATCTATCTCGAAGAAGTCGTTTAACCAATCCCCATCTGTATCCCAATTCGTAGGATCTGTGCCATCTGCAACCAAATCTCCGTCAATATCCAGAATCCACCAACCATAGGCATACTCACCTAGGCCAGTGTTTGGAAGATGGAATCGATCCCCTGCAATCCTGTTGAAATCGTCAGTCCATGCCCCGTTAACCATTGTGACATCATCACTAGAATTCACATCTTGGTATGAAACATCGTTGTCATCGATAATTAATGCATAAAGCATATCTTCGTCATTTATTCTGTTTATCCTGAGATAGTTTGAGACTGCGTTTGATCCTGAACAGGACCCAAGCAGAGTCTCACGAAGTTGCCACCACTCTTCGACATCTCCACCTGAGCAGTCAAAGAGAGCTGATGCTCTAACTATTGAAGGGGAGGAAAGGGTAGCGTTTACAACTGCGTAGTATTCCTGGAAGTTGTTGTATGGGACATAATCACAGACTCCCCCAGAACATTCCCATTCTCCATCATTATCTGCATCCTGAGTAGCATCGCTAGGGTCTGTAGCATCATGGGTAAACCATGTCCAATCTAATTGAGGCCTGGTAATCTGTCCATCGGAGAACTGGATGGGTTTCCAATTCTGAGGCGTCACTTCTATCCACTGGACCTGAATTTTCAAGTAAGAAGACCAATTATCGTTTGTCTCGTTCCAACCCCTGTGGAACTCATAGAAATCAGGCATCATGTCTCCATCTGTGTCGTTATCCAATGGATTTGTTCCATACTTGAATATCTCTCTACCATCTGAAAGGCTCATGTCTTGGCGATAATCTATGACTACTCCGTTGGCAATAACGGGCGACATCATCACAGAGTCTGAGTCGGAATCCGGGTTCAGTGGCCCTGTCCCATTTCTGTATTCCATAATATTAGTGAAATATAGGGAGTTGGCCGAATTTCCAAACTGCTGATCCGCTGAAAATGGAGAAAAGGACCTGTCCACCCAGACTCCTTGAATTGCTGGAGTATCTAGAATATCCCTATCCAACCAACCGTCTGCATCTGGATCATAATCGACATCTAGAGGATTCAATGGGTTTAGCGACCAACGTAGTGAGTTTACAGGTAGAACCTCAGAATATACTGAATAGCAGTATTCCCATCCATCTGGCATCCCATCTCCATCGGAATCATCGTCTGTGGGATCGCTGATTCCAATCAGAGATTTGTTGAAATTATCGGGGTCTTCCTGGTTAATCAGTCCGATCTTCTCAGAAGATTTCAAGCTCTTTGTAGAGAATATTGAGTAAAGCCGATCCCATGCTGCTGAATTGGTTAGTCCCTCCTCCTCCATAAGCGCATTAACGGTGTCTCTTCCGTATGATACCGGAGTAGTTCCATTTGGAACGTTCCCGACCTCTAGCCTCTTTCCATACCACCTAGAGTCGAACTCGGCTAGATTGTCGAATGACTCAGAGTCAGAAATCTCTCCGTCGCCGTTGCAGTCGAAAGAATCCTCATCGGAATCAAAATCTACATCGGTGTCGGTAAGAGGGTTCATCGTCCATTTGTTCTCCTCAAGATCCCATTCAGAGAACCAGTACTCATACCCATCAACCATTCCATCCCGGTCGGTATCTGGATCCTTTGGGTCAGTTACTCCGAATATTGCTTGTAACATCGGCTTTGCTGGCATCCCCGACTTCCATTCGAGGTACTGTTCCATTCCTAGGTCAGCCCTTCCCTCTTTACTGAATAAAATCCTAAAAACTCTATTTTCGAAGGCTATGTTATCGATTTCCCGGGCCTCATCACCAAAGTTTGGTACGCCAAGTGGGTAGTTTTCCCCATTAATTGGTAAGTTTGATGTTAGATTCAATTCCACCAAGTCCCCTATCCCATCTCCATCCGAGTCATACCCGCCCTGATTTGGAACTAGGGGGTTCAGTGTCCACACCGAGTCAGTAGAGTTCCAGGTGGTGAAAATAACTTCTATCCCATCTAACAGCCCGTCACCGTCAGTATCGGGGTTGTTGGGGTCCGATGAAGTACCTGTTAAGCCAGCCTGTTCAGCTGTCAGAAAGTGCCCAAATGATAATGACGATTCGGCACCGATCCAAGGAGTCTCGACAAGGGCTCCAGCCGCGTCGGTCAGGTAGAACTGAGGAGATGAGATGGAGGAGTCTGTCTCACTTATTTCGCTATCAATTGAATTATACTCTTCCCAATTTGACATTCCATCTAAGTCTGGGTCTCCTAGCCCGTCACCTCCGTTAACTGGATTTAGGGTCCAGTCATCATCAAACAAACTCCACCTGGCATGGAAAATCTCCCAACCATCGGGCATCCCATCATTGTCCGAGTCTGAATTTAGAGGGTCTGCTGAACCGATATCGTCATTGGGCAGTCCAACCCACAGTGACAAGTAGTATTCACCGGTCCTTTCGCCGAATGCCTCATTTGCCAGGCCTTGCCATGAGTGATGGGGTAAGTTGGAGGTGAAATTATCGGGATATTTCATTCCAGAGTGAGTTGAGTCCTGTAGAAGGATTTCTGATTTCATGTGATATTCTAACCAGTTGACAAAGGCCTCTTCTTGATCGATGAGTCCGTTTTTGTTTATGTCGAAACCATCGCCATCTGGATTCTTTAGTGCGTCTGAGCCATTCATTGGATTTATTCCTGAACTGGATGAAGGCCAGTTGCAGGAGTATCTTGCCTCCCAACCATCTGGTAGTGAGTCTCCGTCTGAGTCGACTTGGTTGGGGTTAGTAGGAGTCCAATTTAATACTGAATCGGGAGATTCCCCATGAGATTGTATTCCGGTAAGTATCGATCTTTCCCGCAGCCTTTCCCATTCGTACTCGCAAAGATTTGTCAGACCGTCCCCATCAGCGTCTTCGTTCGCATCATCTGGGTTATTCGGGTCCAAAGTCCAGTCGTTTCCCCCGGTATATACGTCCCCTATCCATCTCCTATGCTTTATTTCCCATCCATCAGGCATTCCATCGCCATCCGAGTCGGGATTGGTTGGATCAGTGGGCAAATCACTCCCACCACTGGATCCGGTCCCAGTCCAACCCCCCATGTGGACGTCTGATGCAGATTGACCCAGCGTAGAATCGCAGAGATATTGTTGATTGAGATAATGACACTCAAAATTAGTGGGCTCTAGGAACCACCCCCAGTATTCTTCGCCATCGGTTAGACCGTCTCCATCAGTGTCTGAAACTCTGGGATCTGTGCCATTGTGTCCGTATTCGGAGGGAGCTGTGAAGCGATATTCTTCCAAATTACTCCAGTATCTGTCAAATCCAAATCCAATTCCGACGCCAATGGATACTCCATCTGCATCATTATCCCTTGAGCCATCGAATGGGTCTGTAGGATCTAGCCCGTAGGCAAACTCCCAGCCATCGGGCATCCCATCTAGATCAGAGTCATGGGAGTGTGGGTCCATTGGCGCGATATTCATGAATCTCCCCGGGGATATTCCAGCGAAAATCCACGTCTCCCCATCTCTCTCCAGTGATGTCAGTGTTGTGACAAGTCCGGGTATGTCAGTTTGATTTAGCCTAGTTCCGAGTATTCCGTCCGAATCACCCTCCAAGCACCAAGTTCCGTCCGTAGATCCAAGAACTATCGTCCCTTCTATGGGCAATATTGCTCTGACGTCGTTTGATCCAGAAAGAAGACCGTCTAGATTGAGCATCCTTTCATTGCTGATGGACTCTCTTGGTTGAGAGATGAATAGGTCCATGGTAATCTGATGAAGTCCTCCCCCCATGCCCAGCCAAACATCATCTGAGCCACTGTTTGACTCTTCTACGACTATGCTGTTGACGACTGCAGTCTTTCTCGAATCGAGTATATCAGGATTAACGAATTCATCAGCATTGTTGGACGTAAACACCCACCAGGGGCTACCGATATCCTCAGAGGCATCTGTTGAGTTCCATGCAATTAATCCGAAGTCGGTCCCCACCAGGAGAATCGGGGTTCTACCGAAAATCTTAGCCTGAGCGATTGAATTTACCGTTGCCTTTGCATCTTCAAGAAGCGAAAAGAGAGGTTCTATTGCTGAAATCTCAGATTGAATAAGCGTCGACTGTTCCGCGGAGAACGTAACCTTCCATGCTTCTTTACCAATTAGTAGGACCCCCAAGTCAATAGACTCAGATTCTATCGGGTAAATCACTGAGATTTCACCAATCTCGTTAGTAGTCATTGACTCCATTATCGGTATTCCGTTTTCCATAATAATCGTGTGAAAACCGATGTTTGAACCTAGTAATAGGAAATCTAGACCTCCAGCTGAATTCCTCTCCATGACATTGATCTCGAGTCCCGAAGGCATTTCAAATGAGGAGGAGGTCCCTCGAAATGGATCAAGAACTGTAATCCCATATTTGCTCCCAATTACGAGCCTCTCTCTTGGTTGGTCGGCTATGATGCTGTGAACGGATGAGTCAGTGAGTCTAATTGCGGTAGAATGATCGAAACTAATTGTGTTGCCATGGTCAGCGAACATCTCGAAGCCCCTTACTCCTGGGACTACACTCGACCTATCATCAAAATCCACCATATACTCTTCGTAGTTACTGAATGCTTCGCCCCACTGAGAGGTATCAGTTGTAACATCCTGTGTAACAAACCCATCCCCATCAATATCCCATCCATCAAAATCCGAGTCTATCGTGGCATCACTAGCATTCAATGGGTCAAGCCCATAATGAGCCTCCCAGCCATCAGGAATACCGTCTCCAATTATCTCCAATTGGGATGGAGCTAGTTCATCCCAGAAGAAATAGTCAGAGTCTGAGAATCTCGGATCGCTCCCCATCCAACCAGATTCGCCCGTTGGCCTCTCAAACTGGTCCTGACAAGAGTCCTCGGTAAGACCCTCAATCTGACCCCAGCACCACAAGCCGTCTCTTTCAGTAACCCAGTCATCAGGAGTTCCAAACAAATATTCCTCTGCGTTGGTGAACATTTCTCCCACATCTATTTCCCCGTCACTATTGAAGTCGAATCCATCTCCACAACCCCAACTGAAGTCGGCCTCACATCTATCGAAATCTATGTTCACGTCACTTGGGTCTAGAGGATCGAAATACCGACATTCCCAGAAATTATTCGGATTNAGTGGATCGTTTGGGTCCTTTTTGTAGAGCCCCCCTAATGTACACATGTGAACTTCATAACCATCAGGAAGTCCATCACCATCTGTATCAGACACCCTTGGATCCAAGTATTCCCTTAGCCCGGATTCAGTTTCTTCGGGTGGTTTTCCTGTTAGCGTGCTTCTCTCCTCGAAGCAGTTATCCAAGGTGTAAGGCCAGCAGTATTCTTGTAACGCAGTCAAACCGTCTCTATCGTGGTCAGATGAGTTGTCTGTAGAGTCAGAGGGATTCAGACCAGAAATGGCCATCTCCATTCCGGACAAATCAATCTCGAGCGATTCACCAAAGATAACCTCGTATAGATCGGGGACTAGGTCACCGTCCTGGTCCGTAACGGGCGATTCTGTACCCTCGGCCTCATTGGGATCCGTGGATGAAACCGGAGATTGTGGCCTTGTCTGTGAAACAAAAGCAAGGCTAGAAAAAATCAGCAGGGAAACCAGCAACGCAGTCTGCTTCCTACGCATTAGCTCACCCTTATCTAATTCCCAACTTCAGAGATTTATGATGGTGATGGAGCGTCGTTCGGACATATCACGATGGGAAGCGCGTAGAAAATTGCCCTAGGGGAAATAGAGATTATCATCTGATGAGGACGGATTTGTTCAAAGAGCGCCTCGAGGCAGACAGCCAATTATGGGGATCGGCATTACTCATCTCGGTTCAGGAAGTCGTGGAAATGCTACCTTGATTTCCTCTGGAGAGTATAATGTCCTGGTTGATTGTGGGTTCAGCCTGAGACAGACAGAGAAAAGGCTCAGGATAGGAGGATTTGAACCGGAATCAATAGATTCTATTGTCGTNACTCATCATCNCAAGGATCATTCAGGATCTGCACTAAATGCATCGAAAAAATGGTCTTCAGTTCTGCACTGTAATGGGGGAACCGCCTCAAGGATGGGGCTAGTAGAAGGCGAGTTCGTAGAATTTGGAAGTCTGGAAAGAATTCATTTTTCGCCTAATTTGAGTATGCTAGCCATACCTGTACCCCACGATGATGCAGATAACGTAGCATTGGTTGCTAGCGATGGGAACGGAGATAGAGCAGCGATTGTAACCGATTTAGGGGAGGCTCCAGACGACTTAGTCAAGCATCTCTCAAGTTGTAACCATATTTCTATAGAGGCTAACTACGATCATAGGAGACTCATGTCTGGCCCTTATCCTGATTCCCTAAAGAGGAGAATCTCAGGAAGAGGAGGTCACCTTTCCAATAGCCAAGCTGGAGAAGTACTACTTCGTTCAATGAATAAGGATCTGAGGAGCATCGTTCTTTGCCACCTCTCGGAGAGTAATAACGCACCCCACCTTGCTGAGAGTGAGGTCCTTCTAGCGATAGGGGACGAGTTCGAAGGAAATATCTCGATCTCAAAACAATTGGGCCCTGAGTTCAGCTACTGGACTGGCAAGGCAGGGCCCAGCAAAATTCTGGCTTCTTGACTATCTTCCCATTACAGCCCTGTGGACTGAGTTCTGGACTTCCTTCATCCTTCCAACAGCTCCGAGCTCCCTGAATAGAGAGAGCGATCTCTGGAGATAGTTCATCCTCTGAGATCGATCGGATTCGACTTCTCCCAGTCTCGCTAGTAACTCTCCCTGCAGCATTCTAAAGTCATTTGACTCGGCTATGGCTAGACCGTTTAGGTAGTGCTCGGCTGCTTCCTCCCTTCTACCTGCATCTATCAAGACCTGTCCGAGTAGCATCTCTACTTCGACTGTACTTTGTGGATCATTCTGATCGGATAGGGTGTCGAGTGCGCCGGAGTAATGTAGAAGCGCTAGGTCATTATCTGAAATTTTTGCATAGTATCTGCCAAGAACCGCTCTGGATCTAGCGTGAAGGAAATCCTGATTGGAGTCCTTGGTATTCTCATAGGCAAAAAGAGCGTGTTCCCTTGCCCTATCTAGCTCGCCCATCTCAATAAATGCAGATGCTAATCTAATTCTAGCCTCATTTAGTTCTGGATCTTTCTCTTTTTCCAGAAGATCCTCGACATTCCCGTAGACCTCGAGAGCGCGACGAGAATCCCTCCTTCGTCGGAAAATATGACCCATATTATTGTAAGTCCTAGCGGCACCTACTGCGTCTCTAATCTCAATCTGAATCTTGAGTGCGTTCCTATGCAGCTCGAGAGCATCGTCCATTGCACCCCTCTTGACGGCTATGTCTGCTCTGGCTGATAACAGACGTGCTAATTCGGAGCTTGGCATGTTAGCGCCAACGTGCTTTGTTGCAATGTCGTATTGCTCCTCAGCTTCGTCCCACCTTCCCTGAATGGTCAGTATATCTCCCTTTAGTTCTCTGATTAGACCACGACTCTTTGTGTCGAAATCACTACTTTCCAGAGAGTTGAGGATTGAGAGAAGCTCTGTGTGTCCAGAACTTACTAGGCCGTGTCCTTCGGTAAGCAAAACCTCTGCTAGACCCTCTTCATCTCCAGTTTGGCTCAAGTGGTGAATGAACTCTATCCGATCAGCTGCATCGTCCATTTTCCCCCTATACCATTTCACTGCTGAAGCATGGAGATCTGTTTTCATTTCGTGTTCCATGGATCTTAGTAAGAACTCTCTCACTAGATCGTGAACATCGAAATTTTCTGCATCTGACTGTCTGGCTAGTCCCTTTTCGACCAATTCATCAATTAGATCTACGCTACCCTCGATTTGATGGATTGCTTGGATAGGAACTGGCTCTCTGAAAACCGCAATGGCTCCTAATAGACGTTTCTCTGTTCCTGAAAGCCTACTGAAAATCTCCTTCTCCACAAATGCCTCTAATGTGGCGTGGAAGGTTTCAGCAACATTACCCCTATTGATTAGTTCAAGAATTAATGGGTGCCCTCTGGACAACGAGTAAATGTGCATGAATTGATCAGAGTCCATCTTTGGCATGGCCGTGAGAATCTGCCTGCTGGATTCCTCATCTAGTCCCTGTAGAGGCATGACCAAGGTTACGATATTACCAGATTGGTCGGATTCAGGGACTACCATCCTGAATGATCTGGAGAACATCACAAGTCCGACTTCATTTAGGGAGGGAATTCTTAGGGTTAATTCCCTCAAAATTGAGTATAGCGTCTCATCGCCAACTTTGTGCAGATCGTCTATTACAATCAATGAAGGAGATTCGGATAAACCTGCAGAGATTAGGTTCACAGCCATACTAGTCTGAGGAACTGGGGTTGAAGCCANATANTCAGACAGNTCGTTATGTCCNACNGCTGANAGCCACTCGGCNCATGCCTCAAGNAAGGCCCTAGATCCCTCCCAGTCCTGACATCTATGGTAAAGGAGGTTTCTCCGGTGTGTAAATCGGTCGAGAATCTTTGTAGAAAGTGAGGTCTTCCCAATTCCTGCAATCCCTGGTACCAGAATTGATGCGGATTTGGCTTCGAGCAGTTTAGCCATTACGTCCAATTCTTTCTCCCTACCATAGAATCTCCTAGTTCTAGGAAGGTCATTTAAGGAGGAAACAAGCTGTTTCTCGATGTGTTTGGATAGGTCCCTCTCAACCAATTCGGATGAAAGTCCTGACAGGTCAATTGTCCCTGAATCGTCCATGTATCGAAGCATGTCCACATGTCTAAGTGGGAGTTCGGATGACTCGATTGCTTGAACAAGAGTTGAAGATTCGGAGCGGCCATCTGAATGAATAACTCGTACCTTATTCTCAGATATCCTAGACCAAATTTCGTCTGCAACCTTGGCACCCTCGTCGGTAAGGAAGTAGGCTTTCCTCTTCCTAGAAACCCCGGTGACATGGGCCTGGCGTTCCACAAGATGGCCGGCCTCTTTCATGCCAGATATTGCCCTGGGAACATTAGATCTAGCAATGGATACCGCATTTGCGATGCCCATCTGGGACAGTGCGAATGGGACTTCGACTTTATCGGTATGATCTACATAGTCACTTAGATGCAGGAATATCCTTTCCTGCACCCCAGGTCGTGAAGAAGTGCCCGCTGTCATGATATCCAACTCTTAGACTCACTCAATAATGTTAGGAGAACCTGTTACTCCGATTATTCCTGAAAATCTGGATCCGGGACCCATTCCTCTGAATCGGCATCCCACAGCCACCCGGGATGGTCGTCATACCTCTCTAGTCCTCTTTCTTCATCGGAATTTTCATTCGATTCTCCTGACCACCATTCTTCACCTTCTGGAATCTTAGCAGATTTATTTGGCTCCTCGTCTTCTTCAATCTCTATGCCTATAAATCCGCTGAAGAATGCAAGCACCACCAGAGCTACCAATACCAATCCGGCCATTCCTAAGATTAACGCCATGTTTGTTGAGTCAGTGGTAGGCTCACCCTTGGAGATAGGGGTCACTTCAGTATTCTGGCCAGCATATGAGAATTCGGGAATAGAGGATTCTCCCTTGATCCTTGAGGCTGGGACTCCTAGTTCCCAAGTTCCATCTTCTTGAACTACCGTGGTGTTTACTGGGTTCCCACCTATTGATACTGAGACTTGCTTTCCTGGCAGTCCGATTCCTGAATAAATCGCAATTCCGTCCAAATCTACCCAAGTCTGGTTAGGTTCTTGAATAGTAAATTCTAGAGGAAGGACCCGGAATGTGACCGGTAGTGAGTTTGCCTTTGAGTCCCATGCATCTGTAGCGATGAAAATAACATTATTCAGTGTCCATGCATCCATATTTTCCTCATAGAATAGCATATCGGCCGGATCATACCGGGCTATCCCGTCAGTTCCTACACCCACAACGAGCGGGAAAATGTCATCAGAGTCAGTGGATGGATCATTGTAAACTGATATGAACTGGATGTCATTATCAATATCTGAGAAGTATTCTTTCAAGTCAATCTCTGCGGTTGTGCACTTGTCAACCGAAATTGATTCAGTATCGCAATAGAGGATAATCTCGCTCTGCCAATCGGCTTGAGCGAACTCCGGTTGATTATTGCCAACGTTGGGAGGGTTATCGGCGGTGATTATCACATCTACCCAACTGCTGTAGTCTATGCCGTCATATGAGCGGAACCTCAATTGGTACTCTGCGTCATGTCTAAGTTGGGTAGTATCCCAATTTATCTCCCACTCGCCTTCTTCAGAAAACTCCCCTGTGCTTGTCTCATGCACGGTGACATAATCGTTTGAAACATCCTTTACCTCCAGATTGACTCTGGTAACCCCTCCATCGAAGTCTCTAGCCACTCCACTAAGCAGGGTGTCCGCTGAAGAAGAAACACGTGTCCCTGACACGGGTTGGTTTACGCTAATCGTAGGCTGGCTGTTTCTGTTGTCTATTGTTAGAGTAAGTGTAACGGGCTGGCACTCGTCAACTTCACCAATACAGAAGTCGGAGTCAGATGCCCAAATTGTGAATGTGTAGGTTGTTAGTTCTCTAGGCCTAGTGCTGAAGTCCCATTCCCAATCCCAGGTCCCGTCTTCATTTGTCTGGACTGGGCTTGTAACCTGGTAATTGGGTCCAGATATGTCCATGTATACCAAACCGATGTCGCTGTTACAGGCATCTGGACACCCGTATGGGTCCTGGGCATATCCATCGAAAACCACTGAGCCTTCGTCATGTGACGAAAATGAGCTAGGCGATGAGACGAATACAGTGGGGGGTTGTGTGTTTAGTTTGACGGTCCTAGATACTACCGTGCTGTAGTCTATCCCATCGAAGGCTCGGAATTCGAAGGTATAATCGCCCTCTCCTGCCAAACCCGTCATGTCAATGCTGTAGTACCATGAACTGAAGGGTCTGTTGAACCGGGTTACTTTGCCCTCGTCAACCCCGCTAGTATCAATAGCATATTCTGCACTCTCCCATGATCCTGTAAATGGATTTCTGACCTGAACTTCGTGAACATATCCGCCTTGATCCCATTGTGCCCTCTCATCTGTGGGATAGCTGTTGGCCAAGGTCCCATCGTGTGCGCTGCCTGTAATATTGACTATTCTTCGGAAGGAGTGCCCCTCTTCTTGTGTTACAATTACCGTTGGTGCCTGATTCTCTAGATGAGCTATCTCTTGCAGAGAGTTCTCTTCAAGTGTGAATTCTCCTGAATAATATCCATATCCGAATCTATAGGCGGTATATCTGTACAAAGATAGTTCCCTTGTTCCCGCATCATAGTCGCAACTTGGATCATCTGTGTCAATTATCAGGTCACCGTCATTGTCAATTCCATCGGAACATGAGTCCTCGTACTCGTCATCAGCGAAGCCATCAGGGTTGTCCCCCCCACCTAGTCCTCTGAAGTCTAGATGGAAGTTAGAGGGAAGTGCTATCCAAGGTGTGAATCCATCACCGCCAGAGTTAACTCTGTACAGATCGTTGCCAACTGCATCCTCTACTATGACTAGAGCATCACTGACCTTTTCCCCTCCAATAAGAGTCTGGAACCTGACCAACTCTGCCCTACTTACCTGGACTGCGAAGTGTGTTGGCTGCGTTGCAATCTGCACTTTTGACAGGTCTAAGTTTGTGAGGTCTGCAAAAGTGAAGACCGTGGAGTTGTTATCCATGCTCACTCCTAATGGGAAGTTCCTCGGAGTCATATTCTGACAATTATTGCAATCCTTGACAGGAGTTGGGATAATTGCGCCNTGGAATTGGTTGTCGGGCCAGGCCTCCTGATCTGGCCATGATAGTTTGACTGGATATTCCCCACTGGGTGGGGATGGAATATACTCAGACTGGGCAGTTACTGAGCTCTTAGTTACGTTGTATACTGATTCGGCTTGGTTCCAATCGTTCTCCGAGAAGTAGGCCAGGGATCCATATTGCTGTGAGTCTGCATACCCGCTGTCGTAGTTCTTGATCACTGCGCCGGTCTTCTGGACATCGAAGGAGTTCCTCTGGATATCCAAGAGTGAGCCCACGGCCCTAATTCCATCGGCTGTCCCGCTAGCAGTGATTATGTTGTCATACATTGTCACACCCGTCAAGTATGCATGTAAAACTGGACAGGAGAACTGGCCCCCCCAATTAGTATCACTACTACAGGTTCCGGTTCCGTCATACGAAATCGAATTGTTTGCCAGATAGAGTCTTGATGCAGCCTGGATAGAATATGAGTACATTCCTGCTACTACTGGAGTCAGAGAAGTTTCGAAAATTGAATTGTTCTCGGCGATCACGTCATAAGAACCGCCCAGCCATAATCCAAAGTATCCCCCTATTGGTCCGATTTCGTTCCGATGGATGTGGGCCTCGCTATTGTAAACGAGCACCCCTGATCCGGAAGCAGCGCCTCCGATATCATTGTCCGTGATATCCACAAGTGCGCCTGCGGCGGAAGTAATCCCTGGTCCGTTAACCGTTGTTATTTCATTGTTCGAAATATCGAAGTTGAATGATGTCCCTCCGACTGCCTTTTTTCCGTTTAAGTCAATTCCATTGCAATTCACATTGATGATGGAATTTGTTACACTACCGGCAGAAGTCCATAGTCCGATGCCGAAATCCCCAGATTGGATTTCAGCATTGTCGATTTCTATGAATGAATTCTCGGCCCAAATAGTGTGCCTGCCATTATCCCTGTTACCACAACCGTTGTTTGTTCCAGTCAATGAAATGTCGGACAAGGAGAATGGACTCACAGACGAGCCCGAGGAATAAATCTGGAGAGCAGCTCCGACTATTCCGGTATTTGCATCTATACCAACTGCAAAGTCCCCCCCATTGAATGACGGTTGGGCCAGGTTAGTAGTTAGCACGCTGGATGTGTTGATTTGATTGAAAGACAGTTCAGTGAGGGTAGGGCTGGCACCATCAAGGACTAGGGCCCCATACCGAAACTCGCCTACTGCCGAGATGTATTGTGGAATGCCCCATGCACTATCGAAAGTGACGTATCTCAGGCCAGTCTCAGCCAGATCTATAGAACTCCTCATCAGAACGCCTTCACTGCAAGAAGGATCGTCTATCCAAATCTCTTGGTTTCCGTAGCTCATCCCGTAGCACTCTCCGGTTGCGCTCGCGTTTACCGGTTCACTCCACCTTAGGTTGATTCGCATAGCGGGACCTGCATTGGACGATGCACCGCATGAAGCCACTCCAGCGCATAGGCTACCTCTGACATCAAGATGAGTTCCGTTTGGAAACTCGATCGTGGCTCCTGGATTGATGATGAGTTTGGCACCGGGAGCTATCGTCACATCACCAGTGAGAGTGTGCACTCCTGCCCAGGTCTCGGTCCCGGTAATCGTCCCCGAAGTAGTCTCGTTGGAGGCTGAAACTGTGCCAGCCGGCAAAGCCAGAGAAAGCAGAATGCTGAACAGGAACAATCCTGTAAGGGAGAAAGACCGCATCTTTTTGTCCCGACCCATTGGTCTTCGGACGACAACTTGCCAATATAACCATACGTTACGCCGGCGTCACTTTGCATCAGGTGAATCGGTAGTCTAAGTTCCTAATCCGAACTCCTTCTGGACCTGTTCAGACCACTCAATTGCATCTAGTAGACCGTATCCGCTTTTCTGGTCATGTATCTGAACCTGACCTGCTGTTTTCTTGGCAGAGTTAGCCAGTGCAACCTTGACCAGTCGCATCTCTTGCTCGTCGATTTCCCCGTCATCACCTGCAATTTGTTCTCCGTGAATTGCAATAATTAGGGCCAGTGCACCCGTAACCATCACGGTGGAGTCACTTGTTCCTGTTGAGAAGGCGTATGGAGGGTCTCTTTCGCTATCTATACAGGACCAAAGATCAACTCCTGGGGCTACAATCTCAGGTTTTTGGTCCGGGAAGGTCCTATTTTCACCTGTTTCTGGGTCGACCAATGACCCCCTGGCGCTATCCTTCCATGGATCTCCTGATTTTCCGTGCGCCCCTACAGCAATAACTCCTGGGAGACTTGCAGGGGACGAAACGTCCGAGGAGTTCTGCTCTGAATCAATATTTCCTGCCGCTGCGACTATGAAAATACCCTCTGTAAGAGCCTCTTTTACTGCTACGGTGGTATCTGATGAAGAAGCGAAAATAGAACCTGGCTCAGAGCCTAGGCTGAGCGATATGATATCTGCATCCTGTGAAATTCTACACCATCTTATCGCTTGAGAGACCATTCTCTCATTTGCAGACTTGCCATCGGGTCCAAGCGCTATAGCCACGGATAGGGAGACTTCTGGTGCTGCACCGACAAATGATCCGTTTGCGACTAATAGCCCTGCCATCAGGGTTCCATGACTAGCTTGTCCGATGTCTCGAACCGGTTCATTGACCTCAGTATAGAAGTCTCGGAAGCCTTCCAAAGACAGGTCATAGAAGTCGGGATGGTTGATGTCAATTCCCGTGTCTACGATGCAGACATTGACGCCTTCCCCCATTGTTCCAGAACTCTGGAGTGCTCTAATGCCGGAGTCCTCGAAAGCCCATTCTGAATCCAGGACGTTACCAAGTACAGAATATATTGAAGGGTACACAAGCATAACTGAGACTACTATGGCTGAGAATCCTACTGCACCCCATGGCCAAAGGAAGTTGATAATTGGACCCATTGGCCATCTTAGCTTCCTTGCTTCCTCATCAGTGAGGCCATATGCCTTTCCAGGATAACCCGGTGCATCTGTGTCTACTGCGGTAAGTAGGCTTGGGTCCTCGGGTTCTGGCATGAGTTCGAGATGCGAGATTCCACGCATGTTTGTCCAACCCTATCTCCGAGGTGGTAGTATTAGAACGGGGCGCTAACTCGTCTGGTTGGCCTCCTAGTGAAGTACAGGAGTGCAGCTATTAGCATGACCAGGAAAACATAGGATAGGTACTGGAGACCGTCGTTTTCCTCGGAGCTAGTCCAGAGTTGCGCTTCGAATACACAAGATGTCTCGCCTTCAGGTAGGATATCATTACATGGTTCAGATATCTCATCAGTAAGTTCTCCCTCGAGGTAGAATTTGATGAAGTACTTCTTTGACTCGTCAAACTGAGTGAAATCCATATTAATCAAGAATGTGGACTCGCCAGCTGCTGGAACTGAACCGCTAGATGTTGCGTTGACTCCAACGAAATTTTCACATCTTATATCCGAGCATAGCGCTGCAGCCAGAGTAACGCTGTCTGCGTCTACATTACCTGAATTGGTGATATTCAAGGAATAGGTCTCAATTTCCCCGAATGTCGCGAAGTCGCTTCCAAGGAGGTCGACTGTGCTCCCGTCTATGGACAAAGATGGGGCGTCCATTACAAGTATGGTTTCTCCCGGGTATGAGTTGTTATTCTGATCAGTGACCGTGAATGTTATTTCTTCAGTGTACTGACTTGGGAGTTCTACTTCGCTAGATCTAACGAAAGTGAAGGTTGCAGTACCATCCGAGAACGGTGATGCTGGTTGTGTACTGGGTCCGGCAACCTCCCACCAATCGCTCTGTTCGAATTCGAAGAAGAATAGTTCGTCCGAGTTACCGGTGTTCTTGAACGGTATCTCCATAGTCACAGCTCTTTCTTCCACATCAAAGTACACGTTGTCTGGCTCATATATCTCTAATCCTCTAGCCGGAGGCACTTCCACTGTAAGTTCGATTTGAGAGGAGTATCCTTGGTTTGTTGAGAGTTTGACCAGGACCATGTGCCCCGAGGGGAAGTGGTGTGCAGAGCCCACAAAGGCGGGAACTACTCTAAGTTTGATTTGATCCGATAAGTCTGAGTTTCCTAGGCCCAAGTCGAAAGAGTGGGTGTTCGACCAAAAACCTGTAGAGTTCTGGAACTCCACACTCCACTGCGCACCATCGGCTCCAGGGACCGTACCTACTACTGTGTATTCATCGAATGAGTTGTGACCTTGGTAATCCACTGTGACATTGAAGTACGCATCATTGTACTTGCAACCAAGGTCTTGATTCTCGAAGAGCCCCTGCCCTAGTGGGAAATCATCGTCGATGTCGATAGTCCCATCTTCATCATCGTCTGGGTCTTCATTATCGCCTATACCGTCACCGTCGTTATCGCTCCACTCGCTGGAATCCTGTGGGAATGCGTCCTCACCGTTGATTACACCGTCTGCATCGTCGTCGTTTGTGCAAGTCTGATCCAACACCTGGACCTGGATAGTATCCGGGCCCTGAACGGAGAGGGTCACATCTTGTTTGGAAACCCTCTCTATGCTGAGAGTGGTTAGCGGGCTTTCCTGACCAGCCCTGATTGTAACTCCCTTTCCTCCAGAATAGGAAACGTTCCTGCCCTCTTCATTTAATTCGAAGTCGCTGGATGTCTGAATAGTTCCAGGGAGAAGCAGTAGCGATAGAGTGCCGTCCTCGTCAAGCTCCTCGTTCCAGGACATTGAGTTGAAATCGATCACTAGGTCGTAGTCTTCAATCTCAATTAGTTCGTGCTCCCCTCCCTCGAAATCAAGCCAACTTGTATCTAGGTTCAGGGTTCCCCCTATCGTGAGTTCAGAGTCAACTGTACCCCCTTCAACTCCGACAACCAGGGGGTCGATTGACACTAGTCCCTGACACCCTGGTGTTACGTCAGATGTTGTGGAGTAAACGACCCAGCTTCCCGGTCGTAGAAGCGTTGTCCACTCTCCTTCACTGTTTCCTGAGACTAGTACGCGATCTCTGGCAATTCCGTGAAATGGAATTATGGAAACAGACCAGTCACCACCGGAAACACAAGCTTGATCCAAATAGGAGATTGTCCCTGAGACCTCTACCTCTCCTGCAGAAATCTCGATATCCTCGATGAGCGATGTTTCTCCGAGTTCTATGGTTGCGTTCTGGGTGTCGAATCCTGTCTTCTCGACTGTGAGGTTCCACGTGCTCAATGAGGGCAGGTAAGTGGACCATTCTCCGCTATCGCTAGTGGTGATTTGTTGACTGTCGTCGTTTCCAACAAGGTTAATGGTTGCATTTGCCAGGCCCTCAGAGAAACCAGGAGTACCATCAGCATCGAGATCCCAAAATACTTTGCCGCTGACCCTAACTAGCTTTTGCACCGTCATGTAGATCTGGTGATCGGGACCCACGTTGACTCCTGACTCGATCAGAGTGGAGTTGGCCAAGAGAATTCTGACTCCATCCTGACTGGTTTGATTTACCTCTACGTTCCACAGCCCTGGGACGAGTCTGATTTCCAGAGCCTGTTCAAGGCCGTCAACCGAAGTTTGGAAGGAGCCTAGCCCTTCTTGTGACGTGACCNTGATTTCTATTTCCTCAGCATTGGCCACTTCTGAGGATGACTGCAGAGTCAAGGTGACTTGCGCTAGCTCCTGGGTGTAGAAGTCGTAGCTGGTTCCCGCTGAATCCTGGTTCACAGTAATGTCCATTCTGAGACCCTCGAAGACATCCGAGTTGGTCTCGAAATCTTCAACGATCACGATCCAGTCCCCTTCTTCGAGGTACTCTACAAGCATTCCCTCTAAATCAGTGAAGTATGTCTGAGTCCATCCAGTGTCCACTGATTGAAGTTTTATTTCGTGATTGGGCATTACTTCCCCGCTNTCGTTTCTAAAAGTGATGTTAGTCAGCCATCTTGGTTCGAAACCAACCGAACGCTCAATCGTTGAGGCGTCTATTTCCACATCGAATATTTCGTTCGTGTCATAGAGCGTATCGAACGGCTCGTCGGCAGAAGAGTTAGCCCTCTCGACCACGATTCGGTATCTTCCCGGTTCCAGCATTACTTCAGCAGTTCCAGGGTTAATCCACTCGTCACCGTCAAAATCGACAGTGTAACCAGCGCCGTTGGGGGAAAGCGGCTTTATTTCGAAGGGATAGTTGACAGGAGTGCCATTTGATGCATTGTTGTCTCCCTCGTGGTCGATGAAGAAATCGATGCGGACGGTACTGTTCTCCAGTGGTAAAGCCAACAATTCTACAACTCCTTCCATGGAGATGTTGACTTCCTTTGTCACGGAATTAGAGGACATCCCCCCTGCGTCGAGTGTGAATGACCAGTTTCCTACTGGTAGGAGCATATCGAAGCGCCCCAAGTCATCAACTTCCTCCCTCCATACAGCAGTTGTTTCACCATCGAGGTTGTTCGCTAGGGCATGGACTGGATACCAACCTGAGAATCCTTGGTTGTACGTATTACCTTCTCGGTTCAGGCTTACTTCGCCAAGCACCATCATGGAATCTGTTAGTTCTATAGTGACGTTTTCCATCCCTTCTTCTACCTCGAAGCTGGTACCGTTAGAATAGAAGCCACCAGCACCAATCATCCTCTCAACAGTCGCCTGTACAAATGCTCCACGTGGTAGAAGGGCACTGAACTCCCCGAATGAGTCAGTGGTCGCGGTTATGGCGAATCCTTCCCACTGGAATACGACCTGTTGATTAATCACTCTTGACTCAATCTGCGGGGCCGATCCGTCCTTGTTTGGTTTGTTCAAAACTATTCCATTAACGGATTGACTAACCAGGAATTGGAACGAATCAGATATGTCTGATTCGGCTACCTTCACCCTTTGCCATAGTTGCTTATTGTCACCCAGAGTGTAGTTCAGAACCCAATCACCATGGAGTAATTCTGCGTGGTAGGTTTTTGATTCGTTGTCAAAAATCACGGATACTGGTGCTCTATTCTGATCCTCGGGCAAGAACTGCAACTCTAGGTCGTCTACGCTCGTTCCTTCGTCCGAAAGGGTGAATGTGATATCAGAAGTTTTAGGTATCTCGGATGGGAATGTGACCAACGTAGCTTGATCTGATTCAAAGGTGAAAATCTGTGACAATTCTGGGAATCCGTCCTCGTCTGAATCTATTTCGGCGATGTAGGTTCCTGGCACAATTGGGCCGACTGCAAAAGAGCCGGTTTCATCTGTAGATACGTAGCATGGATGGGTAATTACTCCTTGGCACTCAAGTACAGAGTCTTCGCTCGACCCGTTAATTGAGAATATGGATACTCTTTCCTCGGAAACTGGTTTACCGGAGAAAAGGGATACTTGGCCCTTTATTGCGCCTCCGTAAATCGTAACTGGGGTTTGGATATCTGTTGACGATAGTGGGATTCTGAATGGTGCCGTTAACTCCACAGCGTCTCCGTCCCCGAAGTCTACGGATAACAGATATTCTCCAGGTAGAGCGTCTACAACGTGGAACGAACCAGGACTGACCATGGGCCCGCTGAACAGAGCGTGTCCAGAGAAGGTGCCCGTACCATTTATTGTGCCGTATGACGAAAGATTCTGGTTTGAGTCTGTGGTGAATATGCCGGATCCTATGAATGTGGCCTGGAATAGATTTCTTGTGAATTCGCTAATCCCGAATGAAGTGAACTTTCCAGAGCCGTTTATTGTTCCGTTCAGTATGTAGTTGTCCTCACTAACTAAGCATGCATCCGAGCCATCCGGGACGGAGTCTCCTGAACAACCGGGGAAGTCGCCTGTGATTGAGCCATCGAAGGTGCCCGTACCGGAGAACTGCCCCTGTCCTGTGATGCTGTGGTTGTCGTAGATGGTCTGGGTGTGAGAACCGGTGAATTCCCGAACGGAAACTGAACCCATGCTCTCTACAGATCCTTCGCCCATGAATGTCGCTTCTCCGGTTCCAGTGAACTCCAGGTCTTCGCCCTCCATGGTTCCATTGGAGGTCATGGCAACATAGGGTTGAATGGAAACCTCTTCTGAGGATGGTGTGAGGATAACTTGAGCTGAAAGTACAGGTTCTCCGTCGAAGTCAAGTTCGCCGGACCATTCCAGGATTCCTGCAGCGGATGATGGGGCCACCGAGATAGGAGCCTGAATTATTTCTCGGCCATTGCTGTGTCCATCTGTTCCGGATACATTGACGATTGTTTCGGATAGCCATGTGGAGCCGTATACGTTCCCAAGGATTCCCGTTATCGCATTCACATTCCTATTCTGGGAGGTCTCTACGAATAGTTCTTGCATGGAGGAGCCTGATCCCGATATAATTGATGTTCTGGCTGATTCTAAATCTGGTTCTCCCGAGAAGGCGGATACCCGGATCTTTCCTGCTGGTACCTTGAAGGAGAAGAGTCCATCTTCATTCGCCTGAGTGCTACCGATGGGGATCCAGTATGTTCTGGAATCTCTGTCAACGACCTGACCGTCGACTTCTACCTCCTCCCCACTGAATGCGTCTCTCTCAATCAGTATCCTGGCATTTGGGACTGGACCGATCCCGTCTAGAGACACAGTCCCCTCCAGAGTGGCTCCGCTGTAGTACTTCAGAATCTTCACATTCCTGTTGGAGTCGTAGATTGAGCCGCAGTACTTGTCTACCTTCCCGGTTAGAACGAAATCTGTTGCATTGCTTGTGCTTGTAGCGCCATTGCTGATGTCCAAGGTCTTGGCCTCGAATGAGATTGCGCTGCTGTAGGTGGGAATCGAGGATCCAGTGGGAATAACTCCATCTTCAATCGGTGATACTTCCCAAGGACCGCCTGACTGAACAGCGGACCAACCGGTTGAGAGTGTAGCGTCTGTTGACAGCATGACGTCGGTCAGCTTGGTCGAGCCTGCTACCGTGGAAGCTGTTCCGAAAATCTGGATTTCCTGGCAATGTGAACCATTAGTCGGGTCATACCAATTGGATAGAACGAAGTGATTCATC
>FUFK010037555.1_pt1 | contig 45192 bp, 45 predicted proteins | sample 1021851 | NCBI WGS metagenome assembly FUFK01 (sample SAMEA51879418, study PRJEB19060) | metagenome
ATGATGGTACCAGGTCACGATGGTAGATTGGGTTTTGGTGGCGCATGCCTGCCAAAAGATATAAATGCGTTAGTAAAATATGCAGAAAGTAACAATGTAGAACTAAATTTAATAAAAAGTGTTATAAAAACTAACAATAAGATAAGAGCATCGTATAATAGTACTACTGATCGTGAAGACGAGCAGAACATAAACTATAACAATTTAGAAGAGGAGCAATAAATTACTTGCCCGAGTGGTGGAATTGGTAGACACAAGGGACTTAAAATCCCTCGATAGAAATATCGTGCCGGTTCAAGTCCGGCCTCGGGTACCATCAAGAAAAAATAAATTTTAGAGTTTCTAAATTTTTTTTACGATTAGAAAATGAATATTGTCGACTATCTTACAAAGTTTATTGATGACTGTATTCATGGTGATCAAAATAAAAGCATTATGTTAACTGGTGGAAGATCTGCAAAGATCCTGTATCAAAATTATCATAAAAACAATAAAAATAAGGTAATTAAGAACATTGACTTTTTTTTAACTGATGAGAGACATGTAATGCCAGATAGTATTCAAAGTAATAAAAAGCTTATTGAAGAAAACTTTATCTCAAGACATGAGTTATCAAGTAACTCCTCATTTAATACCTTTGACACAAGTAAAGATAATCCTGCATTAATATGCAATTCATATGAATCCTTACTACCGATCCAAATTGATTTGATGATACTTAGTATGGGCGAAGATGGTCACATTGCATCCTTATTTCCTCACAGCAATGCATTAAAAGAAAATACTAAGAATATTCTTTCGACCTTTTGTCCAAAGCCACCACCTTCCAGATTTACGATTACTCCAAAAGTCATTAATAATGCCAAAGAAATATTCGTGCTTTGTTTTGGAGATGAAAAACGCAAAAAATATGAGGAAGCCCTAAATGAACCTGATGATTATGATTCAATTCCTGCAAGATTAGTTTTAAATAGAAATTGGATCTTTGATATTGACGATGATATTGATTTAAAAAAATAGATATTCATTTAATGGACTATTAAACAAAAATGTTATACTTGCTCAAATTTAGACTTGTTAATCCTGGATTAGCATAAGTTAACAATATGTAAAAATGTATGGACCAAGAAAATAATTATAATGATGAAATAGATATAATAGAGCTGTTAATGATCGCTTGGAAGAGAAGGCTTTTCATAGTATCCCTAACATCTATATTTGCAGTTGTTTCCGTGCTTTATTCCTTAAGTCTACCAAATGTTTACACTTCTTCTAGTTTATTAGCTCCAGCAAATAAAGAAGAAACATTTTCTTCAAGGCTTGGGGGAATGTCAGGACTTGCAGGACTGGCTGGAGTAAACTTATCTCCATCAAGCAGTGCTTCAACAAGCCAGGAAGCTATCAAACGTGTAAAGTCTTTTGATTTTTTTTCTAACTATTTTTTGCCTAATATAAAACTTGAAAATCTTTTAGCCTTTAAAAAATGGGATCCAAAATCAAATACTATATTTTATGATGAGGAGTCCTTTGATGTTGCAAATAAAAAATGGGTCGAAAGTAATTCTCAGCCCTCAAATCAAACTGCATATAGAAGATATTTAGATATCTTTAAGATTGATGTGGATGAAGAAACTAGTTTTGTGACTTTTTCCGTAGAGCATCAATCTCCAGAGATAGCAAAAAAATGGCTAGATATTATTATTTATAATATTAATGAAAGTATGCGTGAGATTGATAAAGCTGATGCTCAAAATGCAATAAATTTTCTTAATGAAACTGCTAATTCAACAAGCATTCAGTCCATCAGAGAAGTAATTGGAAGAATTCTTGAATCTAAAATGCAGACACTTATGCTTGCATCAACAAATAAAGCATATGTTTTTAAAGCATTGGACTCACCAATAGTTCCTGAGGTTAAATCTGGACCAATAAGGTCAATTATCTGCATAATCGGAACCCTTATTGGTGGAGTTATTTCTGTATTAATCTCCTTTATTCAGCACTATAGGAAATTAAATTAAGTTTTGAAGATTCTAGTCACTGGTTCAGCAGGCTTTATTGGATCTGCATTAAGTATACGTTTACTAAATAGGGGCGACGAAGTGATAGGCATTGATAATCATAATGATTACTATGATCCATCATTAAAAGAAGATCGCTTACTAAGACATATCGATCACTCGGGCTATTCACATATACGCTTAAATATTTCAAATCGTAATGAGTTAGATAAATGTTTTTCTGAACATCAGCCAACTAGAGTTGTTAATCTTGCAGCACAAGCAGGTGTAAGATATTCGATTGAGAATCCATCTGCATATATAGATAGTAACATTGTTGGGTTTGGAAACGTTTTAGAATGTTGCAGACACCATGATGTTGAGCATTTGGTATATGCCTCGTCAAGTTCAGTATATGGAGCAAATACAAATATGCCTTTCTCCGTTCATAACAATGTTGATCATCCACTAAGTCTCTACGCTGCAAGTAAAAAATCTAATGAGTTGATGGCACACACATATAGTCATTTATACAATCTCCCAACAACTGGTCTTCGTTTTTTTACAGTTTATGGTCCATGGGGAAGACCTGATATGGCACTTTTTTTATTTACTAAACAAATTCTGTCAGGCGAGCCTATTGACGTATTTAATTTTGGAAAGCACCGAAGAGATTTTACTTTCATTGATGATATAGTTGAAGGAATTATTCGAACAATTGATCAACCTGCTAAATCTAATTCAATGTGGTCTGGAGAAAATCCTGATCCTGGAACAAGCGCTGCTCCATGGCGAGTTTATAATATTGGAAATAATAGACCAGTTGAGTTAATTAATTATATTGATGTTTTGGAAAAATGTTTAGGTAAAAAAGCAGAAAAAAATCTTTTACCTCTTCAACCAGGTGATGTACCGGATACTTATGCAGATGTAGAGGACTTAATGCAAGATACAGGATATAAACCAACTACAACTATCGATGAGGGTATTAAAAAGTTTGTTGAGTGGTATTTAGAATATCACGAAGTTAAATAAGGAAAAAACTTTGATTTTAAAAGATGATATAAAAATTGCGGTTGTTGGGCTAGGATACGTTGGTCTTCCTCTAGCTGTGGAGTTTGGAAAAAAATATTCTGTTTTAGGTTTTGATGTTAATAGCAAAAGAATAGAAGAGTTAAAAAATGGTAAAGATGTTACCCTTGAAGTTGAAGATAAAGAACTTAAAGACACTAAATTTTTAAGATTCACATCAAATGTCGATGAATTATCTTCTTGTAATATTTATATAGTCACAGTCCCAACCCCAATTGACGAAAACAAGTTTCCAGATCTTAAATTTCTAGAGAGTGCATCTGAGATGATTGGAAAAGTTCTTAAAAATCAGGACATAGTAATATATGAATCAACTGTATACCCTGGTTGTACTGAGGAGGTATGCGTTCCAATACTAGAAAAATTATCAAAATTGAGTTGCATATTCGAAGATAATATTAAAAATTCATCATCTGGTTTTTTTGTCGGATATAGTCCAGAGAGAATTAATCCAGGTGATAAACTTCACAGAATAACATCAATCAAAAAAATAACTTCTGGTTCAACTAGTAAAGCTGCTGATTTTATTGATAGTCTTTATAGTAGCATTATTGATGCAGGTACACACAAGGCTTCAAGTATCAAGGTAGCTGAGGCAGCCAAGGTTATTGAGAATACTCAACGTGATGTAAATATTGCTTTGATAAATGAATTAGCTATTTTATTTAATAAACTAGATATTGATACAAAACAAATACTTGAGGCTGCCGAAACTAAATGGAACTTTTTACCTTTTTATCCTGGTCTTGTTGGAGGCCATTGTATTGGGGTTGATCCATACTATCTAACCTATAAAGCACAATCTGTTGGCCACAATCCTGAAATAATTTTGGCTGGTCGTAAATTAAACGACAACATGGGAGAACATATTGTTAAACAACTAGAAGATTCAATGAATCATAAAGATATTAAAATAGATGGTAGTAAGATATTAATTATGGGATTAGCTTTTAAAGAAAATTGTCCAGATATAAGAAATACCAGAGTAATTGATATTCTTAAGAGGCTTGAAGAAAAAAATGTAAAAGTTGATGTCTATGACCCATGGGTGAATTCAGAAGAAGCTAAAGATGAGTATGGCATTGAAATAATTGAATCACCAAATATTAAAATGTATGACGGCATTATAATCGCAGTTGCACATAATCAATTTAAAGAAAAAGGTATAGAAAGCATCAGATCATTTGGGAAAGAAAATCACGTACTTTATGATATCAAGTACCTTTTTAAATCAGATGAAAGTGATTTGAGATTATAAAAATTATGCAACGAGATAGGACAGCATTTTTTATTAGAGCATACAATGATGTTGATCATTTTGTCCCGCTTATAGCCGAATTTATAAAGAAAAAAGAAAATCCCCTTATTGTTTTAACAACAGATTTAGATTTTGAAAACGATTACAGAGTTAAGTATCTAAAAACACTAGGAGATTTTGAAATATTCAGAGATAAAGATCATGGGTTCATTGAATATGAAAAAAGAGATACCTTTCTAAAAAAACTATCAAGTAGAATTTACTCGATAAAGAGAAACAGAAATGGATTTATCGGACGCCTTTATAGAAGATTATATTTTGATTGTAAGAAAGAATTAAATTTTCTCAGAAAGAAAAATATAAGTGAGTGTGTTTTTGAATGGTGCTCACCATTTGAGAGAGGTGAGATTCTTGAAAAGTATTTTACCGCAGCGAAAGGTATTGGACTAAAAACTATATCAATTCCACACGGATGTAATATTTTTATAAACTCTGACGTCACCTTAGGATATCGAGCTAATACTGTTAAAGGTAAAGAATTTGTTGATCCAACAGATAGAAAAAAATTTGATTACTATGTTCTTCAAAATCCTATTAGGAGAGATGGTTGGATTAAATGGGGATACGATCCAATAAAAACTCAAGCATGGGGCAGTTTAAGGTTTTATCCAGATTGGGCAAAAATTAACAAAGAGATTTGTCCAAGATTTGATCCGAAATTAAAAAATAACAATAAGTTAAAAGTTGTTTTTATGCAATTCCAAAAAGATTATAACGTTCATAATAAAATGGTGATGGATAGTTTGAGAGAACTTTCAAAACTTGATTTTATTTCTCTTGCAGTAAAAGATGCAACTAGAGAGGGAAAGGCTTTCTATAATAGGAATAAATCTGCAGGGGAATTGGGAGACGCTCTAATTGGTTGGTATGGAAACGAAGTTCACTCACCATCATTAATCAATTGGGCTGATTGTGTCATTGTAATAGGAGGCTCTATTGGAATTGAAGCAATGCTTCAGGAGAAACATCTTGTTTATCCAATATATTTAAATTCAAATCAAACTATGTATGAATATTTTGATGCGGCTTATTGTCCAGATAGTCTAGAAAAGATGAAAGATTTCTTGGGAGAGCTTAAAAGTAACTCAAGTGTATTAAAACCAACTGGTATTGATGAGATGTTAAAAGAGATAGTTTACGCTGGAGGTGAGCCATTCAATGTGCCTTTAAAATATTATGAAATTATTAAAGATAAAAATTTAAGATATGGCAAAGATATCTTTAATCAATAATGAGCAACATATTTGTAAATACAGTACCACATTCAGGCACTCATCTTGTAACAACAATATTAGATTCTCTTGGCTACAAGCATGCGAATATTAAAAACAAATTTTATACAGTAAGACCATATTTTCGAAGAATCCAAAAGGCCGGAATAAATTGGCGTTCCTCAAAGGAGCTAGGTAACTATATACCGTTATTTGAAAAGAAAACTGTTCTAGTGAGTGTTGCTTCTCCAAGATTAGTAAAACCGTCACTGATGACTAAAACATTCTCAAATGTTGGTAATAAGCAATATATTATTGGCCATATGCCTTTTAGCGCAGATGGCAAAAAAGTTATAGAAGAAAAAATTTCAAAGACAGTCACCATTATTAGAGATCCAAGAGACATGGCCATATCAATGATTAATCATTGCAGGACAAGACCACTGCATCACGCACACGAATACTTATTTAATGCATTAGATTCTGAAACTGATAGATTAAGTGCAGTTGTATCTGGTTATGATAATCAATTCGGTAGTTTAATTGGAATTAATAAAATGTATACATCTATGATGAAATGGCAAGATGAAGTTGATAATATCACTCTAAAATTTGAGGATTTAGTTGGTTTGAGGGGTGGAGGGAATTCAGAAGATCAAATCTTTTCTTTAAATGCTTTAATAAATTATTTGGGTCTTGAAGATAAATTTGATCAAGATAAGATTTCCATCATTGCAAAAAACTCATTTGGTGTTTCTGGTACTTTTAGAAAAGGTAAAATTGGAGCATGGGCGAAAGTATTTTCAGACACTGACAAAAAAATATTTAAATCTAAAGTTGGAGATTTGTTGATTGATCTAAATTATGAAACAAATAAAGACTGGTAGTTTTTGAAGGAAGTCTTTTAAAAGTGTAATTAAAAAATATGAAAAAAATTTTGTATATTGTCGCAAATCCTTTCAATTTTTCTAGAATTTCAGTCGGAGGTAATATTAGCTCTGCTAATGGAGTAATTAATGGATTTAGAAGTAAGGGATTTCATGTCGATGTTGTTACTGACTCCAGAGTTCCAACACTTGATGATGATTGTCATAACTTAAAAACTATTTTTTATCCTTATAGGGTTTTTCGCAAATTAATTCCCACCGACAAAAAAGGATTGATTGGAAGATTATTTAATAAAGTCGATCATTTATCTTTTCGCTTCGCGATGAGTAAAAAAGTTAATCAATTAATTAAAGAAAATAACTATGCATTTTGTTACATGAGAGCATCTTATAACGGGCATGCCGTTGTTAAGCATTTAAATGCAGCTAATTTAGATCTGATAGTTGAAGTAAATAAGCCTTTAAGTATGGGACCATTCAATAATAAAGATAATCTAAATTGGCCTTCAAAAGGTGAACATGTTTCAGTGCCTTTATCTGAGATCATGCAATACGATACTGCTAAGGTTATCACAGTTGATAGTTCTGTAAGAGCAAGATGGATAACAGAGTTTGTCGGAAAAAAATATGAAAAAAAGATTATTGTTAACTACAACGGAGTAAACACAGATATGTTTGTTCCTGCTGAACCTGATGAGGAAATTGTCAAAGATCTTCAACTATCCAAACAAGATATTGTGGTTGGAATGGCATCCAGTTTCAGATGGTATAACGATATTGATGAATTATGTTTAATTCTCTCAAAATCTGCAAAACAAAGTGAGAAACTCAAGTTTCTTATAATTGTAGGCGATAAGGAAAAAGAGAATGAATTAAATAAAAAAATTGATGAATATAAAATTAAAGAAAAAACAATAATACTTTGTCAAATACCATTCGAAAAAATGCCATTGGTCTTGAATTGTTGCGATATATTAATTTCACATTTTAATTTTCATGGAAAGTGGCCTCATAACTGCTCTATTAAACATTTAGAGTACCTTTCAATTGGAAAGCCAACGGTTGCAACAAATGTGGGAGAAGTTAATTTCGCCATAGAGCATGGTGTAAATGGATTACTTTGTAAAGAGGGAGATGTTGAACAATTTTCAAGTTCAATTATAAGAATGGCAAATGATTTTAATTTCAGATCTAATCTTGGAAAAAAAGGAAGAATAAAAGCGATAAATGAACTGACATGGGAGGCTAATATATCAAGAATATTAGAGTTTTTTGAAAAAAATAAGGCTAAAAAACAGATTACATAAAATTAAGCTATTTCTAAAATTTACATTATAATGACGAAAAATTTAAAACTATGTCAAAGAAAAGCATAAATCTAAAGACTAAAATTAAAAACAATACTTTGACCTTAGGATCATGGATTACGCTTTATCATCCAGCGATTGCAGAAATAATGGCAAAATCTGGTTTCGATTGGCTTGCCATTGACTTGGAGCATAGCGTAATTTCTATTAGAGAAGCTGAAGATCTTATAAGAGTAATTAGTTTGTCAGGCATCACCCCTTTAGTAAGGCTAACCTCAAATGACAGACACCAGATAAAGCGTGTCATGGATGCAGGCTCTCATGGAGTTATTGTCCCAATGGTTAACACTGCTGAAGAAGCCAAAAAAGCTGTTGAGGCAGTTCATTATCCACCAGAAGGTAGACGAGGAGTTGGACTCGCTCGCGCACAGGAATATGGCACAAATTTAGAATCTTATATGAAATGGCTCAAAGATGAGTCAATAATAATAGTACAAATTGAAGATATTAGTGCAGTCGAAAATCTAGAGGAAATATTTTCTGTAAGTAACATAGATGGGTATATTATTGGTCCTTATGATTTATCGGCATCGATGGGTATACCAGGTGAATTCGATAATCCAAAGTTTATAGACGTAGTAAATAAAATCAAATCTACTGCAAGTCAATGTAAAGTATGCGGTGGAATCCATATTATCGAACCAAAACCAGAAGAATTAGAAAAAAGGATAGATGATGGATATCGTTTTCTTGCATATAGTCTAGATATTCGAATGCTTGATGTTTCATGTAAAAACGGCATTCAACATATTAAAGAGTTAAAAATATAATCTTATGAAGGCTATTGCGATAATTCCTGCCCGAATGGGATCTTCTAGATTTCCTGGTAAACCAATGGCAAAAATTCATGGCGTGCCAATGATTGGACATTGTTATCACAGAACCAAGTTATGTAATGACTTGATGGATACTTATGTTGCAACATGTGATGATGAAATTCATGATTATATTATTTCAATTGGTGGTAAATCGATAATGACATCAGATATTCATGAAAGAGCAACTGATAGAACTGCTGAAGCAATGCTTAAAATTGAAGAAATGATCGGTGAAACTATTGATATCGTGGTCATGGTGCAAGGAGATGAGCCTATGGTTAGGCCAGAAATGATAAGTCAATCTTTAGCCCCATTTAGAGAAAATCAATCAATTAAAGTTGTTAACTTGATGGCTCATATGAAAACAATTAAGGAATTTGAGGATCCTAATGAGGTTAAAGTTGTAATAGATAAAAACAGTAATGCTATATATTTTTCACGTGAAGCAATTCCCTCAAGAAAGAAAGGTTTTGATAATGTTCCTATGTTAAAACAAGTTTGTATTATCCCTTTTAAAAGGGAATATCTTCTTAAATTTAATGAAATGGAAGAAACAGAATTAGAAAAAATTGAGTCTGTTGATATGATGAGAATAATTGAAAATGGTGACAATGTAAAAATGGTAATGACTGATTCAGATTCATTTAGTGTTGATACTGAAGAGGATCGACTTTTTGTAGAAGCAAAAATGAAAGAAGATCAATTAATGAAAAACTATAAAAGTAATGAGTAGATATCTTGTAACTGGCGCAGCAGGATTTATTGGTTCAGCTTTGGCATCTAGGCTTATTAAAGAGGGTAATAAAGTCGTTACAATTGATAATCTTAGTACTGGTAATACTTCAAATATTCCTGATGGTGTTGAATTTATTGAAGGTGACTGTGGAAATCAAGAAGTTTACTCAAAAATTCCAAATGATCCATATGATGCAATTTTTCATATAGCAGGTCAGAGCTCTGGTGAGATAAGTTTTGATGACCCTATATATGATATTAGAACAAATGCTGAATCTACTTTGCTTTTGCTTAACTTTGCCTTACAAAATAAATGTAAAAGGTTTATTTACGCAAGCACAATGTCTGTGTATGGAATTAAGCCCGAGAGACCTGTAAAAGAGAACGAAGATTGTCATCCAGAATCATTTTATGGCATAGCAAAGTTGGCCAGTGAACATTATTTACGTGTATATGAGCAATATGGCATAGATGCTACAAGTCTTAGATTATTTAATGTTTATGGTCCTGGTCAAAATATGAGTAATCTTAGACAAGGTATGGTAAGTATTTTTCTCGCTCAAATGTTAAAAGATAAGCGTATCCATGTAAAAGGATCAGCTGATAGATTTAGAGATTTTATTCATATAGATGATGTTGTCGAATCATTTTTCAGATGTCTTAGTTGTGACAAAAGTAAGGGTGAAATTATTAACATCGCGAATGGGAAGGCAACAAAAGTAAAAGAAATTATTGATCTTCTAGTGTCATCTCAAAAAGATGAAATTGAAATCAAATATAAAGGAGGTACTCCTGGAGACATTCACGGAATTTTTGCAGACATTACACTTATGAATGAAACTCTCGGTGCTTGGGAAAGAATAGATTTACAAAGTGGTCTAAAAATGATGATTAAGTCTTGTAGTGAAGGCGAAAGTTAATTCATAAAATAATGTCCACAAAAGATAAAAAATTTCGAAAAACATTTCTAAGTGGGTTGCGCTGGTCAGCAACAAAAAGAATTGGACAAGCAATTTTATCAATAGTTGTAACAATAATTATGGCTAGATTGTTAGATCCAAGTGACTTTGGATTAGTGGCAATGGCAACCGTTTTCACAGGAATAAGTAATGTTTTTACAGAATTAGGTACAGGTGAGGCGCTAATTAGAAAAAAAAATCCCTCCAATGATTTTATTAGCAGTATTTTTTGGCTAAACACTGGACTAGCAATATTAGTTTGTCTTATTTTAGCTATTATTGCTCCATTTGTTGCAAATTTATATGATCAGGAAATTGTAGAAATATTAATATATGTTTTATCAATAGAAATTTTATTATCAGGATTAAATAGAGTATCTCATGCACTTCTAGAAAAGAATATGAGATTTAAAGCAATTGCATTTGCGCAGATCGTCTCGCAAATATTTGGAGCAGTCATTGGTATTTCTATGGCTTTTTTGGGATACGGTTTATGGAGTCTTGTAATCTTAGGAATGTCAGGGCAAATTATGTATACAATAATAACAAATATTGCATTGAAATGGATTCCAAAGTTTAGCTTCAACATAGATCATATAAAGAATATATTTTCCTTTAGTTCTTATTTAACACTTAACAAAATACTAGATCACTCTCAACGTCGCTCTGAAATTTTTATTGTTGCTTATTTAATGGGCACTCATTTAGGTGGTGTTTACTCTCAGACTTATAACTTAATGAGAAAACCAGTAAAGCTTATTAGCGGTTTTATGTCGCCTGTTTTATTTTCAACAATGTCATCATTTGTTGACGATATTGATAGAATAAGATCTCTTTATTTAAAGTCAATACAATCTTTTGTCATGATATACATGCCAATAAGTATTATTTTAATTTTGTATTCAGAACCATTTGTTGTTTTTATTTTTGGTGAAAAATGGATCGAGATGGCAAAATTGATGCCAATTTTTGGTGCAATGCTTCTTCATATGTCTGTTCATAAATGCAATACAATTTCGTTAAAATCTATTGGTCGAGTAGATTTGCTTTTTAAAATGTATTTGGTATTTCTTCCCGCTTCTGTAATTGCATGTGTTATTGGCGCACAATATGGAATTTTCTGGGTTGCTATTGGTATGTTTATTACTACGTTTATCCTTTTTGTTTTCAGTTCAATCGCATCTAGTATAGTTCTGAGAGTTGTCTTTAAAAATTATTTTGATCAGGTCTTTAGAATCCTTGTCTATGGAGTTTTAATGGCAATATTTGGTTATATAGCAAATTTCGTTCTGGGCTTTTACATAGACAATAATTTGATAGTCTCCTTTATTGGATTTGCTCTCGTTTCATTTTTCTATCTCACATTATTAATGATAATGCCTGTACCAGCTTGTTATTACTTTTTAGAACTTCTAAATATAAAGAGCACAAAGTTTAGATCTCTAAAATCATAATAATATTTCTTAATGATATATAATTACATCCCATAAGTTATAGGGACTTATTATCAAATAATATTTATGTTATGAATATCGGTTCATTTGTTATTAAAAAAGTTATTCCATTTTTTGTTTTATTAATAGGTGCGAAAAAAGGGACTTGGAAAGAAGAAAAATATAGCACTGCAATTTTATCTTTGATAATGATACCTCTTAAAAGATTAAAGGGAATAAGAAGAAATCCTAAGTTCGTTGAAAATCAGTACGATGAATTATCTGGACTGTACATACGAGATAATTATTATCAATCAACAATGAGATACTCAATAGTTGACAGCCAAGTCAAGAAAATTTCAAGCATCGATAATATGCAAGAAATAAGAAAAGAAATAAGAAATGTTTTAACTAATTATGAATTTAAGAGTGTTTTGGAGGTCGGCGTTGGAGAACTAACTACAATTGAGGATATTTATAAATTTTTTGGACCAGATATTGATTGTTATGGCGTTGATTTATCATTAAATAGAATAAAACATGGTTTAGAAGAATATAAAAAAAGACATGATAAACTCCCAATAGTTTCAAAAGCAAATGCTCTTAATTTGCCATTTCCTGATAACTCTTTTGATCTTGTAATTACAAGGCATACACTTGAGCAAATGCCAAAGATATACAAAGAGGCTCTTAAAGAAATCTTCAGGGTATCAAAAAAACAAGTAGTTTTGTTTGAGCCATCTTTTGAATTAGGATCTTTTGCTCAGAAGTTAAAAATGTTAAATACTGATTACGTGAGAGGCATACCCAAGTTTTTAAGCAGTCATAATGATCTTAAAGTAGAAAAGGAGTATTTAATGAAGAATAGCGCTAATCCATTGAATCATACTGCATGTTTTAGAATCAGTACTTTAAACCAAGAAAATATGAACAATTCCAAAAGCGTTATTCCATTTGTTTGTCCAATTTCTAAATCAAAACTAGAAGATAAAGGAACATATTTGTATTCAAAAGATTCAAAAAGAGCATATCCTGTTATTGAGGATATTCCTGTTTTGGATCCAGAATATTCATTGATTCTATCTGAATCAACTAATCTAGTAAAACAATAAAGGTGAATTATTGAAAGTACTTATAACCTCAGTACCATTTGGTGAAATTAATAAGTCACCCTTAGAAGCTCTGAGCGCCGAAGGGGTTGAGTATTTAATCAACCCACTCAATAAAAAACTAAACGAGGATGAGCTTATCGACTTAATATCAGATATTGATGTTGTAATTGCAGGAACAGAACTTTATTCTAAGAAAGTTCTTGATAATGCACCAAATTTAAAAATGATCTCAAGACTTGGAATCGGTCTTGATGGAGTGGATTTAAATTATGCAAAAATGAAGGGTATAAAAGTATGTTATACACCTGATGCACCAACTCCGGCTATAGCAGAATTAACTATAGGGTTAATTATTTCATTATTGCGATCAGTTCATCTTTCAAATTTAGAAATGCATAGTGGTAAATGGCACCGATATTTTGGAAAAACAATTTCAGATATCACGATCGGATTTATTGGAGTAGGAAGAATTGGTGCAAGAGTTCTAAAAATGATCAAAGCTTTTGGAAGTCCTAAGTTATTAGTTAATGACATTTCTCCAAATACTAAACTTGATAAAGAATTTAACATTGATTGGGTTGATAAAAAAACTATATACAAAGAGTCTGATGTTATTTCTCTTCACGTTCCACTAACAAAAGAAACAAAAAATATGATAGGACAAAATGAATTAATGCAAATGAAATCTGATGCATTTTTAATTAACACATGTAGAGGAGGGATTATTAATGAAGATGATCTGTATAACGTAATGCACTCTGGACATTTAAGTGGAGTTGCAATCGATGTTTTTAAAGAAGAACCATACGTCGGTAAATTATCTGAAATAGATAGATGCCTTTTAACACCTCATATGGGATCCATGACGGTTGAATGCAGGACAAAGATGGAAATTGAAGCTACTGATGAAGTAATAAGATTTATAAATGGCAAACCATTGAAAGGCGAAGTACCTGAAATAGAGTATGATATACAAAAACAGAGTCTATAACATGGTAATTTTTTATGGATAAGGTGGTTGTAGTTGGTGGTTCTGGCTTTATGGGAAGCCATACAGCTGATGAATTAAGTAATCGTGGTTTTGATGTAACGATTTTTGATAAATCAAAATCTCCCTGGTTAAAAGAAAATCAAAATATGATTGAAGGCGACATGCTTGATATTGATCAGGTGTCCAAAGCAATTAAGGGAGCAAAGTTCGTATATCATTTTGGAGGAGTTGCTGATATTGAGGACGCAAAAAAGAATCCTTTTCATACGATAAATCATAATGTAATTGGAGCTGCTGTATTAATGGAAGCAGCTGCTAAAAAGGGAGTTAAAAGGGTGATTTATGCTTCAACAATGTATGTTTATAGCCCTTATGGCTCTTTTTACAGAGCAAGTAAGCAGGCTGCAGAAACCATTATCGAAGCATATACTGAAAAATATTCATTGGAACATACTTTATTACGATATGGTTCCTTATACGGGCCAAGAGCTCAAGACTGGAATGGATTAAAAAAATATGTAAATCAAGTTATTAGAAAAGGAAAATTAAATTATAGTGGAACCGGATCTGAGCGAAGAGAGTATATTCATGTAAAAGATGCTGCAAGATTAAGTGTTGATGTTTTAGATGAAAAACATAAAAATCAAGCTATCACAGTCACTGGGAATCAAGTTTTAAGCTCAGAGGAACTTATAGAAATGATTTTTGAAATTGCTGGCGTTAAAAAAGATGTAAAAATTGATGGAGAAGCAAAATCTAATGACCATTACCTTATGACGCCATACAGGTATACTCCTAAAGCAGCAAAAAAACTTGTACCTGATGAATTTGTAGATTTAGGACAAGGAATTTTTGAGATAGTCGAAGAAATTTATAATGAAGTAAATGAAGATAGTTAATTATTTAACTGACTTTGTAAAAATTCCCTTATTAAAATTACATTTACTAAGATGACCAATACTTTGATCTTTGATCTTCTTAAAAATAAAAGGCTATTTGCCTTTGATTTCGATGGCGTAATTGTTGATTCGGTTAACATCAAAACTGAAGCATTTGCAGAAATTTATAAACCCTATGGTCAAAAAATTGTTGATCGGGTTATCAATCATCATATCAATAATGGAGGAATGTCCAGATTTACAAAATTTAAGTATTATCACAACAATTATCTTAATGAGAATATCGATGAAAGCGAGATTGAAAGCATGTCATCTAAGTTCTCAAATATAGTAGTTGCAAAAGTAATATCATCACAATGGATAAATGGGATAATTGAGTTTCTGAATAAATTGAAATTAAAAAAAATTGATTGTGTAATTATTTCTGCAACTCCTCAAAAAGAGCTGATTCAAATAGTTAAAGCAAGAGGAATTGAAAAGTATTTTTCTTTAATTCTTGGCTCACCTGAAAGCAAATCAAGTAATTTAAAACACGCATTAGACATAAGAGGAGTTGCTAAAGAGGATACTATTTTCTTTGGAGATGCTATGGCTGATTGGGAAGCCTCTGATAAAATAGGAGTTCAATTTGTGGGTGTGGGAGATTCCATAAAAAATTTATTAGGTGAAAAGAAAGAAGACTCATATTTTATTCAAAATTTTGAAATATTTAATGAACTATAAAAATAACAAAGAACAGAGGATTTAATTCAGATGCCAAAGGTAACTATATATATCCTAAATTATAACTACAGTAAGTTTGTGGCTAAAGCCATTGAAAGTGCTTTGTCTCAAACATATAAAAATTTAGAAATCCTAGTAATAGATGATGGATCCACAGACGATTCACTTGAAATTATCCATAAATATTCAGATAGACTGCAAATAATAGAACAAAATAATGTTGGTCTTGTAAAGTCAATCATAAAAGCTTTTTCAATTGCAGAAGGTGATTATGTTGTAAGACTTGATGCAGATGATTGGCTAGATCCAAAATGTATAGAGGAGCTTGTAAAAAAAATCTCAAAAAATAAAAATGCTGCGCTAGCATTCCCAGACTATTATGAGGTAGATGAGTTCGAACAAATTATTAGAAGGATTAAAAGGCATGATTTCTCAGGAAATGTAAGTATGTATGACCAACCCGCACATGGAGCATGCACCCTAACAAGAAAAGAACACTATTTTGAGGTTGGAGGGCATGATGAAAATTTTATGTGTCAAGACGGAGTGGACATATGGTTAAGCCTTACAGAAAAATATGATGTGGTTAATGTTAGCAAACCATTATTTTTTTATAGGAAACACTCACAAAGTTTAACAGTAAATGAGGATAAAATTCTTTCAACAAGAAGTGACATTTACAAGTCCCATGCTGAAAAAAGAGGATATAAAAAAAGTCTTTCTTATGCATTTATTCCGGTAAGAAGTCAAAAACTAAATGGCATTGAATATGCGTTAACAAAGCTTGGTGATAAAAAAGTTATTGAGTGGGTTGTTGAAAAGGCAAGAAGGTCTAACCTAATTAGTAAAATTATTATTATGATCGATGATAAAGAGCTTATGATTAAAATTTCAGAGCTATTTAATAATAATGAAAACATTATTTTATTTCAAAGAGATAAAAAGGATTCATCTTCAGGAATAAGTATAAATGCTTCAATAGTAAAGTTTTTGAATACGTATAAAATTAAAAGCCCAGAAAATATTGTGATATTAACTACTAATTATCCTTTTAGCAGACATAATTATGTAGACACTTCAATATATTCAATGTTTTTGTTTGGTAGCGAATCTATTGATAGTGTCGTAATGGATAATTCAGTATTTTATTATCATGATGGAAGTGGAATAAAACCATGGGTTGATATTTATGTAAGGAAAGAAAGAGAAGATATCTATATCAGAAGGGGAGGCATCTCTGTCTTTAATAAAGAACTTCTTAAAAATGAGAAAGATATAATCTCTCAGAAAATGGGTCACGTCATAGTTGACAAGATTTCATCCTTCGAGATTCGCTCAAAAGAGGATTTAGCTATTGCTGATTTTATTGCTTCAAAATTGATTAATGAGAAGAAAAATGTTTGATAAAGATAATGTATATATTATTGCTGAAATTGGTGGCAATCATGAAGGAGATTTTGATAAGGCTCTGGATTTGCTTCATCAAGCAGCAGATGCGGGGGCTCAAGCTGTAAAGTATCAAATTTATAGTGGAGAGACATTAGTTAATATTTCAGAAGATCCTGATAGAGTTAAACACTTCGATAAGTTTGCATTATCTGAATCTCAATATGAGATACTTGCTACCGAATGTTCTTCAAGAAACGTAGATTTTTGTGCTTCTATTTGGAGCGAAAATTTAATCGAAAAGTTTAGTAATTATTTACCATATCTTAAAGTTGGTTCTGGTGATCTGACTGCATACCCACTTTTAACAAAATTAAGTAACCTTAACAAACCGATTATCTTATCTACTGGTTTAGCAAACATCGATGAGGTAAAAGATGCAATTAACCATATATGCTCTGTAAATCCAAAATATAAAGAGCCAGAGATGTTAACTATTTTGCAGTGCACAAGCATGTATCCAATACCTAACGAAGATGCAAATTTGTCTGTAATCTCGACTTTCAGAAACGAATTTAAGTATCCAATCGGTTATTCTGATCACACAAATTCTACATATGCCGCTGAAATAGCTGTTGCACTAGGAGCCTCAATGCTTGAGTTACATTTTACTGATAATAAAGAATCTACTTCATTTAGAGATCATCTTGTTTCGTTTAACTCCGACGATTTAATTCAATTACGAGAAAAAATTAAAATTATTAAGGATCTAAAAGGAGATGGTATAAAAAGACCAATGAAATCTGAAATAGAAAATGGACATTTAATAAGTTTTAGGAGAGCTTTGTATCCTAATCGCAACATCTCAAAGAATGAGCTTGTTTCAGAAGAAGATTTCATAGCATTGAGACCAGAGCATGGCATTCCAGCTTCTAAGATAAAAGAAATTATTGGTAAAAAGGCTGTAAGAGATCTTGCGACATATGAACAAATTTCTCTATCAGATTTTAAATAGAAAGAGCTGATTTTTATTTATCATGAAAACTCATCCAGATAATAAAGAATTATTAAAAATCATTAATGAAATAGAAGATCAATTTGATTTAAGTAAATTAAATGTGAGAAATATTAATATTTGGCCACTTGTAAGAATCTCAATATGCTTTGGCCTAATTGCAAACAGATATAATGTTGGAACATTTGTAAATGAAAAAAAAGGAAAAACAATATTAAGCTTTATCAGTGACATTATTTCTCTAAAAAAATTCTTATCAAAAAAACCAAAAATTAATACACTTCATACAACCCACAATTTATATTTATTTAATATAAATAATAAAATTTACGATAGAGTTCATTTTGGAAATGAATTTACCGAGATTCAAAATAATTCAAAAATTAAAAGAATTAATTTTTCAGACTTTAGTATTAACTACATCGATAACAATAAATCAATTACAAATCTGTATTCTATATTTCTTTTTTACAAAATTATTTCAGTTCCATACTCATTGTTTATATTTTTTGGAAACTTTATAACTTTTATAAATTTATTTTATTTTTATAGGTTTCTTAAAAAAAAGCATATTAGTGCGATCAATATTCTGTTTAAAATTCCCTTCAAAGTTTCTTATATTTTTCTTATTTCAGGATTTATGAAATACTTTTTTAAAAAGTGTGAAATTAAATTGTTACGTCATGCAAATTACTATAGCCTTGACAGCATGGCAATGACTCTTGCAGCAAGAAGATGTAATATTGAGATAGAAAATATTCAACATGGATCTCAATCGAAAGATCATCCAGCATTTGGTAGATGGAATGCTGCTCAAAAAGATGGCTATGATCTTTTGCCTTCAATGTTTTCTTGTTGGGACAAAGAATCAGTAACAATTCTTAAACAATCATTTGGTTCTTCAGCGAAACAAAGTGTTAGATTATCAAAATATTCTTGGGTTGATGCATGGAAAAATAATGAAATTCAATATAATTTTGATGAAATAAAGTCTTTCTCAAGAGGAAAATTCAATATTTTACTTACCTTGCAGCCTTCAATTGAGGGCATACAAGATTTTGTTTTGGATACCATAAAAGAAACATCAGAAGATGTTTGTTGGTGGATTCGTCTTCATCCACGCCAGTTGACCAAGCAAACAATAACTTATATTAAAAATAGCCTTCCTCAAACCACTAGTAAAATTTCAGTTGACTTAGCTTCAGAGAGCCCTTTACCAGCAATATTATCAGTTACTGATCTTCACATCACTGCATTTTCGTCAAGTGTATATGAAGCTTCACTCTTTAATGTACCTTCCTTAATTACCCATAAAATGGGCATTGACTATTACGGACAAAATTTAAAAAATCTTAATGCAAGTTACTGTAATAATTGCGACTTAATCTTAGAAAACATAAAAAATGGTGTTAAGAGTAAGTTTTGATATAATACTGTCAAATTTAAGTATGAGGTTAAAATATGCATAATTCTCAAGTCACAAGCAATAACTTTTTAAGAAATATAAAACTTTGTGCTAAGAATGAATTGTCATATGTATATTATGACGTTAGATCAAAATTATCTGGTGATTCCGACCAACTTGATAATACTGAATTAAATTGTGTTAACCAGATGAAAAAAAATAGCGCCTTTGTAATAGAAAATTACTGGCCAAGAGATAAAGCTCTGCGTGTTAGAGATAAATTGGCAGAATATCATGACAAAAATCAACCATATGTGTTGGGCGACTCAAAAGTTGATGAGTGGGTAAGGATTTATCATGTTGAAAGACTAATTCCTGAATTAAAGGAGTTCAGGTTTGATCCATTTGTTCTTAAAATAGCCAAGGCATATAATGGATTCCCATCTTATAGCGGTGCTCTAGTTTATCAACATGATACAACCAATGCGCATGAAAAAAGCTATTATCACGTCGATACTTTTTTAAAACAATTTAAATCAATGATGTATCTTGATGATGTTGATGAGGGTAATGGGCCATTTTCCTTTATACCTGGCTCACACAAAAATAGATCTTTTTTTATAAAAAAACAAATCAAGGGTAATGATAAATATAAAAATACAGTATTTGATGATGCTGAAGTAAGTTCCATGATTGGTGATGAGCAGCAAATATGTGCACCTGCAGGAAGCCTTTTGATGATGGATGTTGGCGCTATTCATAGAGGAGCTCCTCAAGAACAAAGAAGCCGTTCAGTTTTAATGAATTATATAGTACCAACACCCAATGATTTATATCTTCATAAAGAATTACCTCCACAAAAGTAAGTTTGAAGTAAGTAATTATTCTTTTTTTCAAATTCTTGATTTTTTTGGTAAGACAATTTGAAGAACTATAATTTTAAAATCAGTAGAACCAGTTTCTATTCAATTATTTTATTACCCTTATTTTTTATTTATGCATATCTTTTAATTTTTCCATATGTGGAAGGCGATCAATACTACTACAGAATATTTTATTCTAAATTAGCAGATGTAAAATTTTTTGAAGTAATGCCCTTAGCTCTTACACAAGTAGCAAGTGTTGAGCCAGTATCTATTTACATACTCTGGATAGGGGCTCAATTAGGACTTGATAAAGATATTTACATTAGTTTGTTAAACGTAATTTTATTGCTTGGCTTGTTTTTATTTAGCAGGAGGAATAATGTTGGCATTGTTCCTATGTTTCTATTATTTACAAATTATTATGTAATTGTTTTAATGACTGGCGCTGAAAGGCTCAAAATAGCCTACCTCATAATATTCTGGGCAACACTTTATTCTACAAATAAAGGAAGAGCTTTAACTGGTTTATCTGGTTTCGCTCATCTACAAAATTTTCTTTTGTTTCCAAGTCTTGTGCTTGCGCATTACACCGCAGCAATAAGAAGACTGCTAAAAACAGCTAAATTTAAAAAAGAACTTATGACAGTCTCAATAATAATGGTTGCATTAGCAACTTTCGTATTTTTAATTTTTAGTGATGCTGTAATTAGTAAAGTATTAGCCTCCATTGATGCCAGCGATTCATCATTCCAGATTCTAAATTTATTGTTGCTTTCGTTTGTTGCATTTTTTGCAACAAGAAATCGTTGGAGAATAGTCTTAATATTGTTGCCAATGTATCCTGCAGTAGCAATACTTGGTGGTCAGAGAGTTAACATGATTGCCGTGACTTTAGTTTTATATTTTTTGATTAAAGAGCAAGCATTGAATCATCCTTTTGTTTTGGCTCTATTGTTATATTTCTCGTTAAAAAGTATCGGATTTATTCAAAATATTTATTTATATGGATCTGGATTTGCATAACATAAAGAAAAGAATAACTTAAATTATTATTCACCCTCAATATCTGAACAAAAACCAAGATAATCGACTTGAGTTGAGAATTTTTTTGGGATTTTCTTCTGCACGACACTTCTATTTGAATTTATCTTATCAGGATATTTTTTGAAATAATTAACAATATCTTCGAGCTCATATGTAAACTCTTTATCTAAATCTATAAAGTACGTGATCAAACCATTTATTAAATCATAGTCTTCTTGAGTATCTAATGTAAGTCTTGCGTCAATAGTTTCATTTTGTTTAATTGGAAGACTTGCACAATCAAATAAATGTGAGTTTTCAGTCACATAGTTTGTTAAATATTCAGTTCCACTTGTATCTTTACACCATTTCATTAAGAATTTTAAAACTGAAGATTCAAATACTTCTACTTCTGTTCCACTTGGAAGTAATTTTGCATCTGTGTAATCTGCATTAACTGCAAAATGATGATCAACAGTTTTCTTTAAATAATAAGGTTCTATTAATATATCATCTCCTGTAACCCTAAGAATAGTTGAATAATCAGGATGTTTAGATATCGCTGACATCATTCTTTTAAGAACATTTTCTTCGTCACCTCTAAATACTTCAACACCAATTGATTTAGCAAATTTTGCTAATTCATTATCAGAAGGATCTTCGGTTGTGCACAAGACATATTTGTCAATAAAATTTTTATTTTTTGAAATTTCTAGTCTTTTAAAAAGATGTTCTAGTGAGCTTACAGTTCCAACTTTCAACGAAGCTTTATCTTTCAATCTTGAAGATTTAGACCTCGCAACAACTATGGCTAAAATCTTTCTTTCGAAGTCTTTAGATGTGATTAATTTACCTTTAGATATTTTTTTATTTGAAACTTTGTTCTTTAGCAGGCTATAGTCTGATATTCCTTTGCTGGGCGATCTCAGCATTTCTATATTATCTTTATTTATTCTAGAGCCTTTATCAATGTCTTTAGATGCCACAAAAACTTTTTTTACTGTGGCCCTATATTTTTCTTCATCTTCAGATCTAAAAAGATGTTTTTTTCCTAAATACTTTTCAACATTGTCACAAAATGATACAAACTTTCTAAATTCTTCTAATTCAAGAGACGAGTAATAATCAATACCTTTTTTTGATCTATCGTCAGTAATGTGTTTTTCTATGACTGAACAACCCAAAGCGATTGCAGTTGCTGGCAAATATATTGCATTTTCATCAGAACCATTGGTGTGATCCATAAAACCGTAAGTTACATTGTTGCCAAAACTTTTTTTGAATTCGGATATTCTAAATAGGTCATTGTTATTTATTTGTGTTGGATATGCCTGATAACCATGCATGAGGTTAATTTTATTTTCAATATTCTGTTTTTTAATTGCAAAAACAGCATTCTTAATCTCAATCAGAGTACTTCCACCTGTCGCAAGATAAATTTGAATGTTTGATTTGGCACANTCCTCAATTAGTGGGATATTAGATAAATCTGAAGAATGTATTTTTATACCATTAACATTATTTGAAATAGCCACTTCTAGAGCTTTTAAACCAAAAACATCTGCGATAATCTCCTCATTATATTTTCTTGACTCTGTAAATATATTTCCCCATTCCTTTTCACTAAATGATTGATTACAAAAATGTTCATATCTGGGATGATCTTTCGTCAACAAATCAGAACCAAAATATATTTGAAATTTGACAGCATTAGCGCCTGCTTCTCCTGCAATCTTAGCAATTTTAATAGCTCTTTCGGGTGAACCTTCATGAGCATTGGCGATCTCAGCTATTTTTTTTATCATTTAATTAATATGCTTTTTTTGTATTATACAGAGTAATAATGACTGGGTTCAGTTTATCAAAAAAAGCCCACTATTGTAGGCATTATAGTAAGATATGCGAATTATAATGGTGAAAATACTGCTTCTTGTTGGAAATTATTTACCCGGTTTTAAGTCTGGAGGAGCATTGCGTTCTACCGTGAACATGGTTGAAAGACTCGGAGACGAATTTGAGTTTTGGATTATTACATCAGATCGTGATATTGGGGATACATCTGGATATTCCGGAGTTAATAAAAATAAATGGAATATTGTTGGAAAAGCAAAAGTATTCTATTTATCTCCAGCAGACAGCACTATATCGAACATATCAAAAATAATTAACAGTACCGAACATGATATTTTATATCTGAATAGTTTTTTTAATCCTGTTTTTACAATATATCCATTAATTGCAAGAAGATTAAATAAACTTCCTAACAAACCAGTCATTGTTGCGACAAGGGGCGAGTTTGCAAAGGGTGCTTTAAGTATTAAAAAATGGAAAAAAATAATTTATATAACGTTTTCTAATGCCCTGCGACTTTATAAAAAAGTTTTTTGGCAGGCATCAAGTGAATTTGAAGCAATTGACATACGAAGAGTTATGAAAAGTTATTCACCTCAAGTTCATGTTGCGCCGAACATACCCAAATATTTAAATTTAAATCATTTATCCTCTGATATTAGGGTCAAAAAAAATGAGAACCTATTAAAGATTTGCTTTTTGGGGAGAATTGCACCTGTTAAAAATCTAGATTATGCCCTTAAAGTTCTCTCTAATTTAGATTTACCAATAAATTTTGATATTTATGGACCTAAAGAAGATAAGAAATATTGGGCTTTATGCTCAGAAATTATAGATTTATTGCCCAAATCAATTGATGTTAATTATATGGGCCCTATAGAAAATGAAGGTGTAAATAATATGTTTTGTAAATATGATCTGTTTTTTTTACCAACAAAAGGTGAGAATTTTGGACACGTAATTTTAGAGTCGATGTCTGCTGGCACTCCAATCTTAATTGCAGATACAACGCCATGGAGAAATCTTGAAGAACATGGAGTAGGATGGGATATTTCCTTGTCTTCACCTAATGAATTTCAAAACGCAATTGAAAAGATGTTCCAGCTCGATGAAAAGGAATATTTAAAAATGAGAAATTCTGTTAGAAATTATGCTGAAAAAGTAACCAATGATGTTAGCATACTAAATCAAAGTAAAGAGTTATTCTTAAATTCTTTAGGGAGGGGAAATGTTTAAAAATAAAACACTGCTGATTACTGGAGGAACAGGGTCTTTTGGTAATGCAGTTTTAAGAAAATTTTTAAGCACGGATATTAAAGAAATTAGAATTTTTTCTCGAGATGAACTTAAACAAGACAATATGAGAAAAAAATACGATGATGAAAAACTAAAATTTTATATTGGTGATGTTCGAGATAAAAATTCTATAAATGATGCTATGAGAGGCGTGGATTTTGTTTTTCATGCCGCAGCATTGAAACAAGTTCCCTCGTGCGAGTTTTATCCAATGCAAGCAGTAAAAACAAACATTATAGGTACAGAAAATGTTTTGAATTCTGCTATTAATTTTGGTGTAAAGAAAATAATAGCATTAAGTACAGACAAAGCTGTCTATCCCATAAATGCCATGGGCATAAGCAAAGCGATGATGGAGAGAGTTGTTGTTAGTGCGGGAAGAAATGTACAAAACACAGTTATTGCTTGTACAAGGTATGGAAATGTTATGGCAAGCAGAGGCTCTGTCATCCCTCTTTTTATTGATCAAATTAAACAAGCTAAACCAATCACAATAACTGATCCAAAAATGACAAGGTTTGTTATGAGCTTAGACGATGCAGTTGATTTAGTTTTGTTTGCATTTGAAAACGCTCAAAGTGGTGATATTTTTGTTCAAAAAGCTCCAGCTGCAAGCGTAAAGATGCTTGCAGATTGCATTAAGGAAATTTTAGGTGTTCCAAGTCATGAAGTAAAAGTTATCGGAACTAGGCATGGAGAGAAACTATATGAAACTTTATTGACTAAAGAGGAAATGGTTAAGGCTGTTGATATGAAAAAATATTATCGTATCCCAGCTGACGTCAGAGATCTCAATTATTCAAAGTATTTTGAAGATGGTGAAGAAGTTGTTTCAGAAGCTGAAGAGTATCATTCTCATAACACGCATAGATTAAATGAGAAAGAACTTATTCAACTGTTATTAAATTTAAGAGAAATTAAGGACGACCTGAAGGAGTTTAATAATGAATAAGTTAAAAGTCATGACGGTTGTTGGTACAAGACCTGAAATTATCAAATTAAGTCAAGTTATGAAAGAGCTCGATGAACATACTGATCATATTATTGTACATACTGGTCAAAATTATGACTATGAGCTAAATGAGTTGTTCTTTGAGCAACTAGGTATAAGAAAACCTGATATTTTTTTGGAGGCAGTCAAAGGGTCACCATCTGAAACCATTGGTGATATTATTGCAAAAGCAGATAAGGCTTTTGAAGAAAAAAAACCAGATGCGCTGCTTATATATGGAGATACTAACAGTTGTTTATGTGTTATTCCTGCAAAAAGAAGAAAGATACCAATTTTTCATATGGAAGCTGGCAATAGGTGCTTTGATCAAAGAGTGCCTGAAGAAATTAACAGAAAAATTGTTGACCATTTAAGTGATATCAATCTCCCACTCTCAGATCATGCAAGAGATTATTTGACTGCTGAGGGTATTAAACCTGAGACGATTATAAAAACTGGTTCGCCAATGACAGAAGTTTTAAATGTAAATATGGATAAGATTATTTCAAGTAATATTTTAGAAAAGGAGAGTTTAGATCCAAAAAAATATATTATTATGAGCATTCATAGAGAAGAAAATGTTGACTCTCCTAAAAATTTCAATGATCTGCTTGAATCAATAGATGAATTAGCAAAAAAATATAGTATGCCGATCATTATTTCAACTCATCCTAGAACAAGGAAGAAACTAGAAGACTTAGATCATGAGAATAAAAACTCTTTAATTAAATTCTCAAAGCCATACGGTTTTCACGAATATAACAATCTTCAACTGAATGCATTCTGTGTTATTTCTGACAGCGGAACTATTGCTGAGGAGGGCTCAATATTAAATCTACCCGCTGTAACTATTCGACAAGCTCATGAAAGACCAGAAGGTATGGACGAAACCACAGTAATTATGTCTGGATTAAGCAAAAATAGGGTTATTCAAGCGGTTGAAGTTGCAACAGCTCATAATTCAAATGACAAAAGATTAATCAAACCTGTAAAAGACTATGAGGCAGACAATGTTTCAAAAAAAGTTCTAAGAATTATTCTGTCATATACTGACTATGTAAATAGAACTGTTTGGCATAAAGAGGTCTAAATTTGCTTGAAAGAGTTTTAATTCTTGGTTCAACAGGTCTCATCGGCCATCAAATATATAATTATTTAAAAGATTTTAGTAATTACGAATTATTAAATATTGCTTACAGAAAAAAATTGATAAAGGACACAATTCTTCTTGATGCCAGAAACGAAAATGATTTTATTGAAAAAATTAAAGATTTAAAACCACAATATATTATTAACTGTATTGGACTGTTAATATCAGCGTCGAATAGAGATATCAAAAGTGCAATTTTATTAAATGCATATATGCCACACAGATTAAAAGCATTAGCTGATGAGATTGATGCAAAATTAATCCATATTTCAACAGATTGTGTTTTTTCAGGATACAAAAAAGAACCTTATACAGAAAATGATTTCAAAGATGGAAAAGATATATATGCAAAAACAAAGGGGCTTGGAGAAATTATTTGCGAAAAACATCTTACTCTAAGAACATCTGTAGTAGGACCTGAATTAAAAAGTGATGGAGAAGAGCTTTTTCATTGGTTTATGAGCCAAGAAGACATGATAAATGGCTTCACAAAGTCAATTTGGTCTGGTGTAACAACTTTTGAACTAGCTAAAGCAGTTAAATATTCAATAGAGGAAAATATTACCGGCCTATATCACGTAACTAATAATACTTCTATCAGTAAGTATGAGTTATTAAAACTATTTAAAAAGTATACCAATAAACCAATTGATATTAAAAAAGTTGATGGCAAAGATATTGACAAGAGTTTTATTGATACAAGGCAACTTATTAAATATGAAATTCCTTCTTATGAAAAAATGATTTCAAACATGATACGAATAGTTAGTGAAAACAAAAAACTTTATTCACAATATGATGTCTGATTTTTCAAAAAATAAAAAAAAGATATTAATAGTAACAGAGTGCTTCTATCCAGAAGAATTTAAAATTAATGACGTAGCCATAGATTGGCAAGAAAAAGGTTATGAAATTGATGTGCTTACACTTGTGCCAACATATCCTGAAGGAAAAATTTATCCAGGTTTTAAAAATTCATTCTTTTATAGCAAAGACAAATATAAAAATATTAATATTTTTAGAATTCGTGCTGTTACTGGATATAGAGATAGCTTAATAAAAAAAATTTTACGCTATATAAATTTTATGATTTTAGGAAGCATTATTGCTGTTTTTAATGGTAAAAAATATGATTATATTTTTGGATGGAACGGTGGCGCGCTTACTGACATGCTTCCAGCAGTATTGATACACAAAATTTACAAAAAACCAACAATGTTTTGGGTACAAGACGTTTGGCCAGATAGTGTATATGCATATGGATTTAAAAAAACAAAAATTCTTTCAATACCTTTAAATATATTTGTCAGATTCATGTACAGAAATATTAGCTCTATTGCAATATCTAGCAAAGGTTTTGAAAGAAAGCTCAAACCATATGTAAAAAATGATCTAAAGTTCAGTTATGCACCAAATTGGGCTGATGATTTAAACGTTGATTTAGATCCTGCAAACATAGGGTCACAAGGAAGGATACATTTTACATTTGCAGGCAATATTGGCAAAGTACAGAATCTTGATCGTATTTTAGAGGCTTATTCTCAACTATCTGATGATTACAAAAATAAATCACAATTACATATTATTGGTGATGGTTCACATTTAGAGTACTTAAAAGCTATCTCAAAAAATAATAAAAATATCATCTTTCATGGAAAAAAACCCAGAACAGAAATGAGTAGATATTACAAAGCTAGTGATTTCTTAATTATTTCATTAATCGATAAACCTATTTTTGAGGTAACTGTACCTGCAAAAACCCAAACTTACATAGCTGCAAAAAAACCAATTCTAGCGATAATTAATGGCGACGTAGCTGAAATAGTTAAAGAAAATAAACTTGGAGTTTGTGCAAATCCGTCCGATATTCAAAATATTCAGAGAGCATTTGAAAAATGCATAAATATGCCTGAAAGTATAAGGTCAGAGTTTTCAATTAATAATCTTACTTTACTTGAGACAACCTTCAATAAAGATAATATTATTAATAAACTTATATATGAATTAGTTAATAAAAGTATGTAAATTATGAAATTGGTTTATTTTGAAAATGAAACTAAATTCGAATCCTCTGAGGACCTAAAAAAGCATACGGGTTTAACTAAAATCTATTTTGATAAAGATACATCTGTTTCTTTTCAAGGCGAGATCAGTCTTGCTGAAAGTATTCACTTCAGAGGAGAATGCATTTTCAGTGATGGTGTTTCTATTGATACAGGATGTGTTTTAAAAAATGCGACCGTTGGCAAAGGATCAAATATAAGAGCATACTCGATTATTGAGGACTCTAAATTTGGCGAATGTAATTTAATAGGCCCTTTCTGTTTTGTCCGGGATAACACTTTTGTAGCCAACAACTCTATAGTTGGAAGTTATGTTGAGGTAGCCAGGAGTATAATAAATTCAAATGTTAAGATCTCTCATCAAGCTTTTATTGGTGATGCAACCATTGAAAAATCAGTAATTATTGGTGCTGGGGTTGTTTTTTGTAATTTTGATGGCAAAGGAAAACAATTATCTTATATTGGAAAAAGCTCAATTATAGGATCAGGAACAATGATAGTATCTCCAGTAAAGGTTGGCGCAAATGTTGTTGTAGGTGCTGGAAGTGTTGTGGCTACTGATTTAGATAGCAACACGAAGTTAATTCAAAAAAGATAGTTATATAATGCAAAGTTATCTATTTACATTTCTAATTGTTAGCTTTGCCACAGCGATTTGCGGAAAATTTTATATCTATTTATGGCAGAAAATTTATACAAGAGACATAACACCAACTGGATTCGGTATTTTATTTCCTTTGATATTGGTAGTTTATTCTTTTTTAAACTTTGAAATATTTTCAGCATTAATAAAAAGTTCCTTAATTATTTTATTTGCTGGATTAATCTACCTAATAGATGATATGAAAGGATTGCACCATTGGTTACGAATCTTTATAGCCTTTATATTTGGATCCCTTATGTTTTGGATTGAATATATAAACGGAATAAATATTAATTTCACAATGTTAGGCTTATTACTTTTTTTTGGTATCTTATCAGTGGGCTTAACAAACATGATGAATTTTAATGATGGAGTGGATCTTAATTTAGCTTCAATAATACTATTATTAGGACTAATACTGTTTTTTTATACAAATAGCGAAAATTTAATTTTTAAAAATATTGGAGTATTAACCTGCGCATTTGCTGTTGGGTTTGGATTTTTGAATAAAAAACCAAATACTTTATTCTTGGGTGACGCTGGTTCATTTGTTTTCGCACTAGTATTTCTGTTCTTTATTCTTAAATTTTTTACATCCAGTGAAGAGATTCCATTGGAATTGATCGCAGTTTTAGCAATACCAATGTTTGATGTTTTCTATGTGATGCTGATAAGAATATATTATAAACACAATATGCTATCTAGGAATTATTTGCATCTATATCAAAGACTAAGAATTATATATGGTGGTTTCTATCATTTAATTCCTCAAGTAATAAATGTTTTTGGAGTTATCTTTTTTGCAAAATTAATCGAAGAATATTTTATTGAAAAAATTTGGACTCTTTTAGTTTCTGGTTTTTTATTTACACCAATATTTTATATTACATGTAGGTTTTTCTTTATTGAGAGGAGTTATTTTTTTGGTGATGGGAAATTAAATGAGAAATAGTGTTTCATGGGATTGTTCATGCATAATTGGTTTTGGTAATCATGCAAAAAGTAAAATTTTACCAGCACTTGAAAATGTTGGCATAAAAATTGGCGGGATTGTTTCAAGTAAAGACCAACTTATGTTACCTGGTGTCGAAATTTTTAAAAATGTTGCTGATGCCATTAAGTTTTTACCATCAAATACTTTATTTATAATTAGCTCTCCACCAAAAATTCATTTTTCGCAAGCCAAAGAACTCGTGCAGGCAGGCAAAGATATTTTTATAGAAAAACCTGCCTTCATATCTTCTGATGACCTAGTTGAGATTAATAAGTTAGCATGTAAAAGCGGATCATTGGTAGTTGAAATGCTCATGTATCTTGAAAATAAATCAGTAAAAAAAATTATTAACTTCTTAAAAGAGGAACATAATCAAATTAAAGCAATCAAGATGAAGTTTTTTATTCCATCAATTCCTGAAGGGACTTTTAGAATTGAATCAGATCTGGGCTCCTCGCTGTTATCTGACATGGGATGCTATCCTTTGTCTATTTTGAAAGTCGCTGGTTACAAATTAGCAAATTTAAATTTAGATTTAAATAAAAAAAATTTAGATGAAAATATTAGTTTCCATATTTTAGGTCATTCAAAAAAAATACTTATAGACATTAAAATTGGTGTAAGTGATTCATACCAAAATTCTTTGTCAGTTATTTTAAAAGATGAAAATAATGTTTTTTGTGAACCCTTTTTTTATGGAAGAAGCGGAGAAAGGAAATATGTTGTAACAAAGAATGATGAAATAGATGAACTTAAGATTTTTGAGGAAGATGCATTTGAATTAATGTTTTTAAAAAATAAATCATATTGGGTTCAGAATCAAAAAGAAAGAATTACTCAAATGATGAGTGTTGTAAAAAATTTAGAACGCTTAGGTCAACAAGCACAATTATATTAATATCTATTGTAATTTATGAATGTGATAACATACTGTAAATTTAATATATCAAAATTATTTAATGCTAAATCTTAAACACTTCTACTGTGAACACAATTAAAAAAAATTTTGTATTTTTTTCAGGTTTATTTGTTTTCGCTCTTTACTACTTTGCAAATTTAATAAATTACTTTCAATCTGGTGGTGAAAGCTTTTTTCTTAGCACTGAAATGATTACAGACAGTGCTTATTTACCATTACTTTTAAGAGATGATATTCTATTTAGTGATGGAATAAACTTTTTCTTCTTTCCATTTATTATAGAAAGATTCTTTATTGAATTTATAGGCTTTAATAACATTTGGATCTCTTTATTAATCTATAAAACAATTTCTATTTTAATTTTAATAATTGGTTTCATAAAAATTTATGATCTAAAAGATAAATATTCATATATTTTATTCATATCCCTTTTTATTGGCGTTCTTTTTTGTATAGATATCCCTCCTTTTAATGATAGGTACCCTAGACCTGCGTTTAGCAATATTTTCTTTTATTATATTTTTGTCGCAAATATTTTCTTAGCTTTAAAAGAAAAAATCAGTAGTAATAATCTTTTATCGATTGGTTTTGCAGGTGCAATTTTATCTCTCGCCAATCCATGGCAAGGTGCTTGTATGGGATTAATGACACTTTTCACGTTATATAAAACAAATAAATTGAAAGAAATTTATATTCCACTAATTTCATTTTTTACAATTCTTATCCCAGTAGTAATTTTGTTTACAATTAATGGAGAAAACTCTTTCCACAGTAATTATCTGGGTCTAAAAGAAATATACAATCCGCTATACTTTATTTTAGATTTTTACATTGCCTCAATTACAAGTGAACAAATCATATTGTCTGTCATAATTTTGTCCACATTGTCATACATATTAAAAAGATCTTATGAATTCAATGTATTTATATTATGTTTCGCTTTACTTCCATTACCATTTGTTTTGCTAGGATATACACTTCAGAGTAATCATTTTCTTATAATTATAAAAAGTTTATTAATTCTTTTGATAGTAAATCAAATCATATGCATAGCAGTAATAGATAGTGTAAAAGTTTTTAAGAAAGTGAATTATTCTAAATATTTTGACCACCTAAGTCTTTTATTCTTCATAAGCATATTTTTAGTTAATACAATATTTTTGGGAAGTTCATGGATTGAAAGAGCTGAACAAAGACATGATCGCTGGGAGAGATATCACGCAGTGTTTAATTTACTAGACAAATATCCAAACACATGTGAGCTAATAACTAATGATAATGATTTGAAAATATATTGGAGGAATTTAAGTGGAGGTGAAACCTATCCAAAAGATGGATTTGTTCAGACATCTTCAATAGAGAAAACACTAAATGATATATCCATATCTAAAGGAATTATGAGTGAATATGGAAACTTCACTCCTGATGATGAGAAAGAGCTTATAAAATATAGTACACATAATTTCTTTTCATCATCAAGATCTTGGATTTCGCCAGAGTTTCCATTTGAAACAAATGTTCAAAAAGATAACTATTTAAAATCAAGACTGAGCGTCGACAGCATGCAAACTTGGAATATAGATATTCCTTCACATGTTCAAAAAATTCTTGATAAAGATTACATTGATCCATACAAATTTCATAAAAACTATTTTGTTGTCTTAATTAGCAACGATAACAAAAAAATAAATTTTAGTTATTTAGATAAATGTGAGAATTTTTAAGGTAATAGAATGTGATAACATAACGATTATTTAATTAAATATTTATCAATGAAACTTCCTAAAAAATCAACCATTTTTACTAATGTTCAACGCGACGAAGACTCAAGAGGAGGCATACTTTCTATTGTAGATGAGTCAATTAAAAATGTTTCTATAATTACTTGTAAGACTGGATCAATAAGATCCAACCATTATCATCATACTGATTTTCATTTTATGTATGTTCTTGAAGGCAGTATTGACTATTTTTATAGAGATATTAATTCTGATGAAATAAATTATTTGAAAGTAGATGTTGGCGAAACTATATTTACTCCACCTAAAGAAATACATGCTTGTCATTTTCCAGAGGTTACCAGATTAATTGTTAGCAGCAAAAATCCGCGGGATCAAGAGACATATGAAGCTGATACTGTAAGGGTTGAATTTATTAATGATAAAAATCTTGAGGAGATGCTCTCTAAGTTTTCGTGAGTATAGCTCTATATGACTCAAGAATTGAAAAATTACAGAATTATTAAAAATTGTAGATTGTGTGATTCATCTGAGATGGATCAATGTTTTGATTTTGGAAGATTACCCCNTGGTAATAATGGTTCNTTAGAAGATAAAGCTAATGCTCTTAATGTGGATAAATATCCACTCTGTGTTAATCGTTGTAATTCATGTGGTCATTTTCAACTTGGAGTGGCTGTTGATCCTCAAAAACTGTATGCAACAAACTATACTTATCTTAGCGGAGTAGGTAAAAGTTTTATTGAACATTTTCGTAAATATGCACTATGGTCGACAGAAAAATGTAATTTATCAAATAATTCACTCGTAGTTGATATTGGCTCGAATGATGGAACATGTCTTAATGAATTTAAAAAATTAGGGTTTGAAGTTTATGGAGTTGATCCAGCTTCCGCTGCAGCAAAGATAGCTAATGATTCCGGTATACCAACACTTAATTGTTTCTTTGATGAACACGCGGTCGATAAGATAATCAAATCTCATGGAAAAGCTGATTTTATTACAAGTCATAATGTTTTAGCTCATGTTGACGATTTAAGGTCTGTATTCAAAAATATTTATACTTTGCTTAAAAATAATGGTTATTTTTGTTTTGAAATCGGATATTTCAAAGAGGTCTTGAAAAACAATTATTTTGACACTATTTACCATGAGCATTTAGATTATCATCACGCTAAACCATTAGTTAAGTTTCTTTGCGGATTGGGTTTTGATTTGATTGATCTAAGTGTAAATGAAGTTCAAGGAGGTTCTTTGCGTTTATTTTTTAAAAAAACTGATGACAGGAAAATAACTCCAAAAGCACAAAAATTTTTAGATGAGGAGGCAAACTCTATTCTTTACAAAAACAATGATATTTCTCTATGGCAGTCGAAAATTAACTCAAATATGAGGAAATTTGGGAATAAAATCAAAGAATATGCATCCAGTGGTAAGACTGTTGCAGGATATGGCGCACCCACAAAGGCAACCTTGTTAATAGAGACATCAAACTTAGATTCATCTGATATTTCGTTTATAATGGAGGATAACAATCTAAAAGTTAATAAATACATGCCTGGGAATGGAATACCAATAGTAGATACCTCAGAATTAATTAATAAAAAACCTGAAGTAATTGTAATTTTTGCTTGGAATTTCCATATTGAGATTATTGAAAAATTAAAATCCATAATTGATTGGCCTGTTTCAGTATTGGTTCCATTGCCTGAGTTCTATGAGGAGACTTGGTAATGGAATATCCAAACAAAATTGTTGTTATTGCACCCCATCCGGATGATGAAACCCTTGGTGTTGGCGGAACTATTGCACGTTTAGCTGAAAATGGAACAAAAGTTAATGTTTTAATTGTTAGTGGTCATTTACCTCCAATATATGACCAGTCTTCTTTTGACAAGACTCAAGAAGAAGCGATTGAGGCTTTTAAAATACTTGGAGTAGATTCTTATGATTTTTTAAAAGTTCCTGCTACTCTTGTCAATCAAACACCAGTTGCAGAATTAAATGCAAAAATAGATAAGTTTGTAAAATCTGTAAAGCCAGATTGGGTTTTTATACCTTTCCCTGATAGACATATTGATCACAGAATCATATTTGACGCATCAGTTGTTGCGTGCAGACCTGTCGGAGAAGATCCACCAAAAGTAATATTGGCATATGAAACCCTATCCGAAACTCACTGGAATGTACCAGGAATAGAGCCTGCTTTTGTACCTGAATTTTTTATTGATATAAGTCAAAACATAGATACTAAACTTGAAGCATTAAAAAAATATGCATCACAGATTTCAAAATCTCCTTCTCGTTCTACAGTTGCTGTTGAAGCTCTAGCAAAATTTAGAGGAAGTCAAAATGGCTGTTCTTATGCAGAAGCATTTAAAATTGTGCGAATTGTAATTTAATATAAGATTATTTGGATATTAACTATAAATAATATATCTACATAGGCCAAACTGAGTATTTCTCAAATCTAAAATATAATGTCTTAGCTATATTTAATTAAAAATCAATAATGGAAAAATATATATGAAAAATAAAAGAATTCTCATTACAGGTGGCGCTGGTTTTTTTGGATCAATTCTTGTAAATAACCTATTAAAATTAGGTCACCAAGTTGTGTGTTTTGACTTGAACGAGAATTCAATAATTCACGAAAACTTGATTTCAATTATTGGAGATATAAGAAACGAAGATCAAGTTTTTGAGGCATGTAAAGATATAGATATTGTCCACCACAATGTTGCTCAAGTACCAATTGCAAAAGATAAAGAGCTTTTTGATTCTGTAAATATAGGCGGCGCAGAAGTATTGTCACAACAAATTAAAAAAACAGGAGTTAAATCAATTGTATATACATCTTCAAGTGCCGTTTTTGGAGTTCCATCATATAATCCAGTCACAAGCCAAACAAAACCATCACCTGCTGAAGAATATGGAAGAGCAAAATATAATGCTGAAAAAATTTTTAATGATCTTCATAAAGAAGGTATCAATGTATCAATAATAAGGCCTAGAACAATTCTAGGAACAGGGCGCCTAGGAATATTTCAAATATTATTTGAATGGATATACCAAGGAAAAAATATTCCAGTATTAGGCAAGGGTGAAAATATATATCAGTTTGTTCATGCATTGGATTTAGCATCAGCATGTATTGCTGCAGGAGAGATTGAAGGATGCAATACATATAATATTGGAGCTAAAAAATATTCTTCAATGAAAGAAACATTGGAGGCAGTTATAAAGCATGCTAACTCAAATAGCAGGGTAGTTGGAGTAAATAAAAGAATTGCACAACTTGGTATGAATATAACATCTTTTTTAGGATTATCACCTTTAGGTCCTTATCATTCTCTTATGTATGGAGAATCGATGTACTTTGATATTTCAGACGCAGAAAAAGATCTCAGCTATTCTCCTGTTTTTTCTAATTCAGAGATGTTTAGAGACTCTTATGATTGGTATGTTAAAAATAGAGAAGACATACTTTCTGGTGAACTTCATGGTTCAGGGCATCAAAGCAAAATTCGTCAAGGTATTTTATCTTTGACTCCCTATTTATTGAGGTGGTAACATTCTGAAAATTATTTCAGTATATAGATAATGAATTCTTATTTTTACCTAATTATTGCTGCTGCACTATCAACATTAGGGAATTTGACACTCAAATTAAGTAAAACTAATCATATAGATTATTTACCTAGCTGGGTTAATGATATGAATCCTTTATTTTTTATCGCAGTGTTTTTTTATATGTTAAATCTTTTGGCGTTTTCAAAAGCTCTAGAAACAATGCCAGTAAGTATAGGCTACCCTGTATTGGCTTCCCTCGGATTTGTCATGCTTGCAATTTCATCCATATTTGTTTTTAAGGAAACTTTATCAGTAATTCAATTTTGGGGAATTATTACAGTGAGCTTAGGTATATTTATGTTAGCTAGCAACGACATATTTTAATTATCATGATTAGTGATTTCATGCTTAAAGTGATATTAAAAAAAATCCTTCCAGGAGATATCCTAAGAAAATTTTCAGATTTATCAAAATTTGATTTAGTTTTTAACTTCGTTAAAGATGCAATAAACAGTTCTGCTATTTACATTAAGGGCCCAGAGGTATTTTTTAGATTATTTATTTTTTGTTTAATAATAATATTGAGGATACTAGAAATAATATCAATTAAGTTAATTACAATTGAAGGATCACTAAAAAAAATTTCTAAATTACATCCAATACTTGATGATGGAATGAGGCTATATGTCTCTCTTGCAATGTTTGCTATTTTTGAAGATGATAAAATGCGTGTTAAAAATGGATTTTTACCAATCAATGATTTAGCAAATTCATTAAAAGGCTTGAATAGAAAAGGTTGAAAAAGATTTGAAAGAGATTAAATGTGATTATTTGATAATTGGATCTGGGGCAGGCGGCAGTACTGTAGCAGATGTTTTAATTAATTCGGGCCATTCAGTTTTGATGTTAGAGGAAGGAAATAATTTCAGTGGTAAGCATGTCATGCCTGCTACAGAAAATATGACTGGTATGTGGAGATCTACTGGATTAACTCCTGCATTTGGTAATCCCTCAATTACGTATGCAGAAGGTAGGTGTGTTGGCGGTGGAACAGAAATAAATAGCGGTATTTTACAAAGACCACCAGAAGCCATTCTTGATTACTGGGCTACTATAGATAATACAAATAAAGATTTTTATTCAAGAAATATAACTGAATACTTCGAGTGGGTTGAGTCTACCCTAAGTGCAAGTGTAAGAGATACATCACAGGATAGACACTCTCAATTACTAAAAGAAGCAGCTATTAATCAAGACTGGAAATTTGAAGCATTACCAAGGGCTATCAAAGATTGCATCTGTAAAGAGCCTTTATGTGTTTGTGGTGGAAGACAATCAATGACATCAACACTTTTAAAAAAGGCTAAGGATTATAAAAATTTTAAATTAAAATCTAACATCCGGGTAAAAAAACTAGTATTAAAAAATGAACTCATTAAAGAAGCTATTGCTGAAAAATTGCTACCAGAAGGTGAAATCGAAAAATATAAGATTCTACCTAATCACATTTTTCTTAGCGCAGGAACAGTTCATTCTCCTCATTTATTAATGAAATCTGGAATTAATTTTGCTGGCTTGGGTAAATTTCAACTTCATCCAACTCTTAAGCTTCTTACTCATTTTGAAGAAAAAATTGATGCGGCTAGACAATCATTGCCGAATTATGCGGTTACAGAATTTATGCCAGATGTAAGATTTGGTGGTTCTGTTACTTCTCCAGGTGTTCTTGGTATGTCATTAGGAGAAAACTGGTTTTCAAGATCGCATCTGCAAGATCAACTAGATTACTTAACATCATATTATGTAATGATTAGACCAAATTCATGGGGAAAAATAAGAAGCTTTAAGTTTTTAAATGATCCATTTGTGACATATAAATTAGATAAATGTGACATTACTAAAATTTCTAGTGGCACTATTAATCTTTCAAAGGCACTTTTTGATCTTGGCGCTTTAAAAATTCATCCAAGCATAAAAAGACATTCAGGATGGAATTCCATTGAATCTGTTAAAAATGAGGTTTTAAGTGTTAATTTTAGAAAGAATCTAAATTTAATGAGCATTCATCTTTTTGGATCTTGCTCTCCAATGAATAATTCTTCTTATCTCATTGGCAATGGAAAGATTGCTGGAATTAGAAATCTTGTTTTGGCAGATGGCTCATGCTTACCATCTGCCCCTGGTGTTAACCCTCAAGCATCTATAATGGCTTTATCAAGACATAATGCAATTAAATATTGTGAGGCACATATAAAATGACAAATTTATCTTTGTATTTAAAAATGTTTAGGATAAGACAATGGTTAAAAAATTTATTAGTTTTTCTTCCAGCTTTTATATTCCCAAGTGAAATCAATGCTTTTAACTTTTATTCACTTGTCATAACTTTTGGACTATTTTGTTGCTCTGCAAGCCTTATATATATTGTTAATGATTGGACTGATAGAAAAGCAGATGCACTAAATAAGAATAAAAAAAATAGACCGTTTGCCAGCAATGAACTCAAGTTACGTGATGCTGTAATCGGTTTCTTTTTACTTGGAGTTATTTTTTTATTTTTAGTTGTTGAAATGTATACGATTTCTCCAGGCGTTTGTCTCTTAGTGTCTTTTTATTTGATACAAAGTTTTTTATATAGCTTCTTTCTAAAAAATATTACCCTTTTAGAAATGCTAATAGTTTCCACAGGTTACTCTTATAGGGCTCTTGCTGGAGGCTTAAGCATAAATCTTTTACCATCTACTTGGATGCTTTTAACTATATTTTTAGCTTCTCTTTTTATGATTTCTCAAAAAAGATTATCTGATAGAAATTGCATTGAGGATGAAAATATGCTGAGACCATCAATAAAAGCATACACAAACGAATTCTTGAACTTAATAACAGCAATCTCTGCTGGTTCAGCAATAATATCTTATATTTTATTTACACTTTCAGAATATGCTCAAATAAAGTTTCAAAACCCATATTTACCTATTTCTAGCATATTTATAATCTACTCTACATTTAGATACTTGCAAGTTGCACTAAGTTCTTTAAATGCTCATGATCCAGTAAAGTTGATTATAAGAGATAATCATATAAAAGCATGCATTCTGCTATGTTTTGTATTTATAATCATTACAAATTCTTTATAGAAATCATATGCAAGACTTTTCAAAGATTATTATTACAGGTGCTGATGGTTGGCTTGGTATTGGATTAATATCAAGATTAATCAAAGAGATACAAAAATCAGATAATCAATTTAATACCTCTGAAATAGTTACGTTTGTTCAAGATAAATCTCACGAAAAAAGATTTAAAAATCTTGGCCTAAAAGTTATTGTTGGAGATCTTAAAAATAGTAAAGATATCAAAATACTTTTGGATAACTCAGAAGATGCTTTAGTGTTTAATCTTGCTGGACTAATTCACCCAAATATTTTTTCACAGAAAGATTTCTTCAAAGTGAATCATCTTGCAATGGAATATTTTGCAGAGAAATGTTCTGAAATCGGCGTAAAAAAGTTTATTGCAATGTCTTCTAATTCACCCTGCGGCTTCTCAAAAAACATACGAACCAAATTTGATGAAAATACAAAATATTCGCCTTACATGGGTTATGGTCATTCTAAAATGAAAATGGAAGAAAGCATTCTTTCTATTACTAAAAATTCAAATAAAACAAACTTTAGTATTGTAAGAAGTCCCTGGTTTTATGGACCTCATCAACCACCTCGTCAAACTGAATTTTTTAGTCTCATTAAAAATGGTAATTTTCCGTTAATAGGAGGAGGAGAAAGCATGCGATCAATGGCTTATATTGATAATTTAGTAGATGGCTTGATTTTAGTATCACAATATTTTGATAAGAATGGAGAAATTTTTTGGATTTCTGATAAAAATCCATACAGCATGAAAAAAGTTGTAACAACAGTTAAAAAATTGTTGTCAAATGAGTTCGGATTTAAAGTATCTAATAGACAGATATATCTGCCTTCAATTACTTCTGATTTAGCTCGATATGCTGATTTTTGCGCGCAAAAATTGGGTTTATACATTCAGAAAGTTCATGTCTTATCTGAAATGAATCAAACAATAGCTTGCAAAATTACTAAGGCAGAAAATTTGCTTGGATATAATCCTAAATTTGATCTAGAAGAAGGTATGAGGCGGTCAATAATGTGGTGTATGGAAAATGGGAGGAATATATAATGACAATATCATTTTTAATATTATTTACTCCAATAGTGGCCTATATCATAGCTGGAACATTAAAATTTGTAATAAATTCAATATATGAAAAATCTTTAAATGTATCTAGGGTTGGGATGGGTGGATTTCCCAGTACTCATAATACGATAACATCTTCAACCGCTAGTGTAGTAGGGTTTGAGATTGGATTTTTAACAACAGAATTTTTAATATGTTTCATGATTCTTATTATTATAGCTATTGATTCAGTAGATTTAAGACAAAAGATATCTGAGCATGCTAGGCTCATTAATAAAATAAATGGTAAGTCAATTTTAAGAACTAGAATTGGACACACAGTCTTTGAGATGTTTGGTGGATTGATTTTAGGATTTTTAGTTGGCTTTGTTTTAAGTAATTTTAATTAAATAATAAACTTATTAAATCAAAAGTGATAGAGTTCAATAATTTAAGTAACCAACCTCCATATTTGATTTTTAAGGAAAGATATGAAAAATCCTTAAAAGCTGGTCAAAAGAATATCGAAGCAATTTGTATTTCTTCATATTCAAAAAAACTTAAAGAAGTAAATGCAAGATTTGTTAACTTAAAGTTCATTATTGATGAAGAATTTATTTTCTTCTCAAATTACGAATCTGTGAAATCACAAGATTTTTTAGACCATAATCAAATTACTGGACTTTTTTATTGGCATAGAACAAACACTCAGATAAGAATCAAAGCAAATATAAAAAGAACAACTAGAGATTTCAATAAAAGGTATTTTGCTAAAAGAGATAAATATAAAAATGCTTTAGCTATTTCATCAAGTCAATCAAAAAAAATTAAATCATATGAGGAAGTAGAGAATAATTATATGAAATCACTAGGATCTGAAGATTTAAATGTTTGTCCCGAGAACTGGGGTGGCTTTGCTTTTATTCCTTATTATTTTGAATTTTGGCGAGGCCATGAATCTAGATTAAATAAAAGAGAGGTATATGAAATAAAAAATGGTGAATGGATAAATTATTTTTTACAACCTTAAAATATTTGCGAAATTCATTAATTAGTATAAAATTCAAATCAATTATGACTTATAAAGCTTTCTTATTTAACAAATCTTGTTAATCCCTTTATGTCTGTGATTTTCTTAAAACATTTTTTCTAGGATTTACTCATAGCTACTTCTAAAAAAAATCATGCCCCCATTAACGAAAGAATCAAAGCTGATAAAGTTTTGCTTGTAGATGCTAATGGTGAAAAAAAAGGTCTTGTAGAACTTTCGAAGGCTCTTGAGGCTGCTAAAGAAAGATCATTAGACTTAGTTCAAGTATCATCATCAGATTCAGATCCAATCGTTTGCAAATTGCTTGATTATGGAAAGCATCTTTTTGATAAGAAAAAAAGTTTTTCTGCATCAAAATCAAAAGTTAAAAGAAACACCACAAAAGAAATTAAATTTAGACCATCAACTGATGTAGGTGATTACAATATCAAATTAAAAAAGATTAAAAGCTTTATTCTTGATGGAGATAAGACTAAAATAAGCGTCCGTTTTAGAGGTAGAGAAATTCTAAANAGTNATNTNGGACTNNNTNTNTTAAANAGAATTNAGNNTGGANCTTGANNATNTNGCTCAAGTTGATCAAGANCCTTCNNTNGANGGAAGNCANCTGNNAATGGTTTTNTCNCCTNTAAAAAAGAAATGAACATNANATTAATGAGATTAATATGGGCTATAAATTAAAAACACATTCTGGAGCNGCAAAACGNTTTAAGAAAACTGGNACTTCTGTNAAAAGNAGNAGCGCCAACAGAAATCATATACTGACAAAACAGTCTACAAAGAGAAAAAGACATAATAGAGGTCTTAACAAGATTAGTGGAACAGTTCTTAAAATGGCTTCAAAATTAATAAATAGGTAATCACTATGCCAAGAGTTACAAAATCAGTTACAGCTAAAGCAAAACATAAAAAAGTACTTCAAGCTACAAAAGGTCATTATGGTGCGAGAAGTAGGCTATATAAAACAGCAAAACAGTCTAATATTAAATCATTACAGTATGCCTTTAGAGATAGAAAAAACAAAAAAAGAGTTTTTAGGTCTTTATGGATTGCAAGAATTAGTGCTGGCTCAAGAGAATTAGGAGTTTCATACTCAAAACTTATAAACTCTTTGCATCAAAAAAATATTAAACTAGACAGAAAAATTCTTTCTGATATTGCTGTATCTGATAATTCAACTTTTAAAAAGGTTGTTGAAACTGCTATAAGCTAATCACTGGTTTTATGTCAGATTCAGAAGAATGTCAGTTCCCCAAAACTAATTAAAGATATTGGGTGCATATCATCCAATAAATCAAATGAAGGATTCCATAATGAATCTTCTTATTTCTTTTGGTTTTGAAATTATTGAAGGACCAGAAATCGAAACTGAAGAATTTAATTTTGATATGTTAAATATAAAAAAATCACATCCTGCAAGACAAATGCATGATACTTTTTATCTTGATAATAAGTCTAGTGTTTTAAGAACACACACCTCACCTGTTCAAATAAGAGGAATGCTTGAAAAAAAACCACCTTTAGCATTTATTTCAGGTGGAAAAGTTTATCGAAAGGATGACGATGCAACTCATCTGCCTATGTTCCATCAAATTGAAGGAATATATGTTAATGAAAATGTTAGTTTTGCAAACTTGAAATCCCTCATTTACGAAATTGTGAAAGCACTTTTTGGGGACGACGTTAAATTGAGATTTAGACCCTCATATTTCCCATTCACCGAACCATCTGCAGAAGTAGATATATTATCGGAGAGCGGGAAATGGCTTGAAATTTTAGGATGTGGTGTTGTCAATCCAGTCGTCCTAGAAAACTGTGACATAAATTCTAAAAAATATTCAGGTCTTGCTTTTGGCTTAGGAATCGAAAGAATTTCGATGTTGAAATTTGGTGTTAAAGATATAAGAGATTTCTATAAATCTAATTTAGATTTTTTAAATCAATTTAAATGAAAATATCATATAAACATATTGCTAATTGTTTGAATCCCAAACCTGATATTAATGAATTATCAGAAAAATTATTTCAACTTGGTCATGAGCATGAGATTTTAGATGAAATTTTTGACATTGAATTTACCCCAAATAGAGGTGACTGTCTTTCATTAGATGGACTGTTAAGAGATTTAAGATTATTTTATGACGTACGAAAAAAACGTAACGTTTATCAAGAAGAAATACCGTCTTCTAACTTTGAGTTTATAAATAAAACTGAAGCATATTGCAACAATATATCCTTTTTAAATATTGAAATAGATGAAGTCCCCAGCAGTTATGAAGACTTTTTGGATGATTATTTTTCTGTTTTTGATATCAAAAAAGTAAACTTTTTTACCGATGTATCAAACTTTTTATCTTATGAATCTGGTCAACCTACTCATTGTTATGATGCTTTGAAATTAAATGAACCCGTGACTTTAGATGTTCTAAAAAAAGAAACTGAATTTGAGACTCTTTTAGATAAGAAAGTTAATATTTCTGAAGGAGATTTAGTATTTTATGACAGAGATAATAATGTTATTAACTTAGCTGGGGTAGTAGGAGGCAAAAATACAGAATGTCATGGAAATACAAAATCTGTAATTGTTGAGTGTGCTTACTTTAATCCTGAAGCTATCATTGGAAAATCATTGAAATACGATATTAACTCTGATGCTGCACACAAATTTGAAAGAAATACTGATCCTTATTCACATGATTATGTGCTAAGAAGATTTATAAATATTGTTGAAAGTCATACAAAAATTAAAAAAGTTGAGTTATTTACTCAATCACATTCAGAGAAGATTAACAAACTTATACCTATAGATTTTTTAAAAGTTAATAAAATTTTAGGCACTAAAATTGATGAAGATACATGCTTAGTATATTTAAATAAGCTGGGCTTTGAATTAATAGAAGGAAAAATAAAAGTTCCAACACATAGAAATGATATAAGCACTCTAAATGATCTTGCTGAGGAGATAGCCAGGGCAATAGGATACGACAATATCAAATCAGAGCCTTTAAATATCTCTATTAAAAATAACATTAAGCTTAATTTTGAAGAAAAAAAGATTAAAAAAATATTAATCGATCAAGGTTTTTATGAGGTAATCAATAATCCTTTCGTAATTGAGAATCTTGATGATTCTGTAATAGTAGATAACCCCTTGGACTCAAACAGAAAATATCTTAGAACAGCATTAAAAGAATCTTTGGTTAATAATTTAATATTTAACGAAAGAAGACAAAAGGACAGCGTAAAATTATTTGAAATATCTGATTTGTACACTAATTCTATTAAGGGAAGGTCTGGCAAAAGAGCTATTGGAATAATTGCCAGCGGAAGGATTGATAAAAACTATGTAGATTTTTCTAAAAAAATTACAAAAAATTATTTTGAGGAAGTTTTAAATAAATTTAAACCAGAAAAATATTCAATAGAGGAAATCTCCAGAGATACTCTTAATTCAAAATCAAAAAATAAAATTATTTTCTGTGAATTTG